>ERZ1673695.162-NODE-162-length-118118-cov-14.950315_pt1 | contig 118118 bp, 96 predicted proteins | sample MGYA00580225_ERZ1673695 | MGnify/ENA primary metagenome ERZ1673695 (study PRJEB41218, sample SAMN15661739) | gut metagenome | host: Homo sapiens | place: Canada: London | collected 2015-08-20/2019-03-30 | study: EMG produced TPA metagenomics assembly of... | reverse complement strand
GGCCGCCCGTTTTTGGCGGCTGACGGAAGGAGTGTTGCTCTGTATGGCGCGGAAAGCGCGCCATACAGAGCCCGCGGCAAAAGCCGCGGGAGAACCGAAGGTCAACTCTCCCTCACCCCGCTTCGCGGGGAGCTCCCTCAGAGAGGGCGCCAAAATCTTTGGTAAATCGGCGTTTATACGCGCAGCTGACTTTGTAACAACGTCAGGCATAACGCCGCCGAACAACGCGGGCAGGGGCGTGAGAGATTCATGTTCTCCCCGAAATCCCGCCGGGCGCACATTTGTTTATATCATTATTGCAGGATTCTTTATATAATTAGGATGAATCTATGGAGAGGACGATGTGCCAATGAGACGCGGCTTTTTTACAATTTTTCTGTTCTTATGCCTCCTCTGCGCCCCCGTGCGCGCCGAAGCGGTAAAGCTCTCCATCGAGATACCATCCGTGTACGAGACGGTGCTTGAATCGGGGCGCGACTTTTATGTGGCCGGGCGTATCGACCGCGAGGGGATATCTCCCGCCGAACTGCCCATCGACATCCGCGTGGAGGTGGCGGAGGCCGGACTGATGCGTGACGGCATAAGGATACCGCTGCGCACCGTCGAAAGCCACGTCGACAGGACAAGCGGCCTCACGCCGCGCCGCGATATCTGGTTCCGTTATGAGGGGAAAGCCCCCTGGACAAAGCTCTCTCCCGAGGAGCTGATGGCTTCGCCGCCGCCGGATCTCGTCTACCGTCACGGCGACCCACAGTCCTTTTACGACCCCCGGCTCAAAGCGGCGGTGACGGAAGAGGGTTACGCCGCGCTGGTACAGGGCGGCAATACAAAGGATTTTGACAGCGACTATAAAAAGTTATACCGAGACGATCTCGAATGGAAGTATTACCGCGTCACCGTCTCCGCGATATCCGGAGGCCGGGTCCTCACGGAGCGTTATGTCGACGTGATGCTCGGCTCCGTGCCGGACAAGATGCTCGCGCGTTTCTCCCCGCCAGCCCATATGAAAAAGGTGACGGAGTTCGCCGCCGCCAGGGGCTACCGGATATACGGAGACCCTTTCCCCGGATACTGGTTCCGCGGCCTTCCCGGGACCTATGAGATTCCGCTGCGCTGGCGGTTCAACGACGCGCTTGAATATAATTCCGGCAGGGTCCACGCCGTACTCTATAACATACCGGAAAAGCGCAGCGCCTCGCAGGAGGTGGAGTTGGGGCGCATTGCCTTTGAAGGACGGATGTTCCGCGGCGACGAGGTATGGTTTTACTGTTATGACACCGGCGAGCCCTCGCTGAAATATGCCGCCTGGGACGGCGAGCATGTGAAGGATGGAAAGATCATAAAGCTCTATGAGGGAGAACGGCTGCGCTTCACGCGCGCGGAGATAGGCGCGCGCCCGGAGAAATACTTCCCCACGCGGAACGCGGGAAATGTCGACTGGAACGTCTACGATTCCGTGGCCGCGGCTCCCGGTCTGCCGGTGGCACTCTACGGAGTGGTGCCGCCGATCCAGCCGCCGCTCTCGGAGGTGGAACAGAACGACGACGGCACCTACACGATCAAAAACCGTATCGCCAAGATACGCTACCGCCTGGAGGAAAAGAGTACGGGCGAGGTGATCGAGAAGGATTTCCCCACCGGCCTCGAGCGCTATTATGACCCGCGGGACGAAAAATGGGCCTCGCCGTCGATCTATGAGTTCCGCCACACGATAACGGTGCCGGGCGGCGGGAAAAGACGGCTCTACACCGTCACCACCGAGGCCTTCGACAGCCGCGGCGAGCCGGTCGGCGGGGCGGAGACGATGTTTTACCTCTGGGTACGGCCGGAGAAATGATTCGACGGGGTTGACAATCGTCCCATTCATTACTACAATGTTGCCCATATTTGGAGAAGGAGGAGCAAACATGAGATTCAGTACAGGTTATTTTGCCAACAACATGATGATGTGCATGTACACGCAGGGCTCCTCTTGTGATTTACCGGACGCCTAGAGCGTCGCGCGCGTAAAATCATAAGACCGAGCCTTGAGGCTCGGTCTTTTTTTGTGAAGAAGAAGTTTTATAAAATCAAGATTTTGTGCGAAGGATGGATCTGTATGATCGAAATCAATAATCTGGGGAAATATTTCGGCGACCATAAGGTGCTCTCCGACATCTCCCTCGAGGTGAAGAAGGGCGACGTATTCGGCATCGTCGGCCATTCCGGGGCGGGAAAATCGACGCTCCTGCGCTGCCTCAACGGCCTCGAAAGCTACAGCGAGGGCAGCGTGCGCGTCGGCGGCAAGGAGGTAAAGGACCTTGACGAAAGTGAGCTGAAGCTCCTGCGCCGCGATATGGGGATGATATTCCAGAATTTCAACCTCATGAACAGAAAGGATGTCTATGAGAACATCCTCTTCCCTCTCAAGGTATGGGGCACCCCTAAAAACGAGGCGGCGGCGCGCGCCGACGAGCTGCTAGAACTGGTCGGCCTCACGGGGAAAAAGCATGAGAAGGTGCGCAACCTGAGCGGCGGGCAGAAGCAGCGCGTCGGCATCGCCAGGGCGCTCGCGCTGAACCCCGAGATACTGCTCTGCGACGAGGCCACCTCGGCGCTCGACCCCAAAACGACGATCTCGATCCTCGAACTGCTGATGGATATCAATAAAAAACTCAACGTCACCATCATCGTCGTCACACACCAGATGGAGGTCGTGAAGATGATCTGCAACAAGGTCATCATCCTTGACGGCGGCGAGATCGTCGCCTCCGGCGAGACCGACAAGCTCTTCCTCGCCCCCGGCGAGGAGCTGCGCAAGCTCATCACCGACGACTACGCCGTCATTCCCTCCGGCACCAACATCCGCCTGATGTTCCCGCGCGAGGTCGCCAACGACAGCATCATCACGAATATGGCGCGCGACCTTGACATCAACTTTTCTATCGTCGGCGGGCGCATCGAAAAGTACCGCGAGACGGTGATGGGCTTCCTCATCATAAACGTCGCCGACGAGGACGTGGCGAATATCGAAAAATGGCTTGGAGAAAACAAGATGTACTGGGAGGTAATGAAAGATGGGCAGTGAGCTTGTAGCGGCGCTTTGGGAAACTATATATATGGTGGTCGTCTCCACCTTCTTCTCGGGGATATTCGGCTCCGGCGTAGCGATCCTGATGATAATCACGGGGCCGAACGGACTGAAGCCCAACAAGGCCATATACGGCGTACTCGACGTGGCGGTGAACCTGCTCCGCTCCTTCCCCTTCATCATCCTGCTGATCGCGATCATCCCGCTGACACGCCTCATCGCCGGCACCTCTATCGGCAGCACCGCCTCGATAGTGCCGCTGACGATCGCGGCGACGCCCTTCGTTGCGCGCCTCATGGAGGGCAGCCTGCTTGAGGTCGACCGCGGCGTCGTGGAGGCGGCAAGGTCATTCGGGGCCTCCACCACGCAGATCATCTTCGGCGTGATGATAAAAGAGGCGATGCCCGCGATAGTCCTCAACTGGGCGATCGTCGCGATAAACCTCCTCGGCTACTCCGCGATGGCGGGCGTCGTCGGCGGGGGCGGACTCGGCGACCTTGCGATAAAGTACGGTTACAACCGTTTCCAGACAGACGTAATGGTATACTCCGTCGCGATCCTCATCGTGATCGTCCAGGTGATCCAGTACGCCGGAAACTATGTCTACGAGAAGATCAGATAACGGAGGTGGTGTCGAATAGAATATGAAATGAGCACCACGCGCCTAAAGCAGGAGCCTGCCCGTTTAGCGGCTGATACATCTAATCAGCGGAATATGCGTTAGTAGTTATTTAGGTAAAACGAACTTAAATAAAAAAACCAAAAGGAGAGTAAAAACACAATGAAGAAAATCGCACTCGCACTTCTCGCCGCACTCATCATCCCCGCCGCCGCCTTCGCCGCCGGCAAAGAGATCAAGGTCGGAGTCACCCCCTTCCCGCACAAGGATCTCATGAACGTCGTCAAGGAGCTCGTCGCGAAGGACGGCTATGACCTCAAGATCGTCGAATTCACCGACTACGTGACGCCGAACACCGCGCTCGCCGAAAAGGCCCTCGACGCGAACTTCTTCCAGCACATCCCCTATCTCGAGAACACCAACAAAGAGAGAGGCTACGATCTCGTTTGGGTCGCGAAGATACACATCGAGCCTCTGGGACTCTACTCAAAGAAGATCAAGAAGATAGACGAACTCAAGAACGGCGCGCAGATAGCGATCCCCAACGACGCGACGAACTGCGCCCGCGCCCTGCGCCTGCTTGAGAAGAGCGGCCTTATCAAGGTCAAGGCCGGAGAGCTCGTGACGGCAAAGGACATCACCGAGAACCCGAAGAACCTCAAGATCCGCGAACTTGACGCCGCCCAGCTTCCCCGCACCCTTCAGGATGTGGACGCCGCCGTCATCAACACCAACTTCGCTGGTGAAGCGGGCCTCATCCCCGCTAAAGACGCGATCGTGATCGAGGGCAAGGACTCCCCCTACGCGAACGTCCTCGTCGTGCGCGGCGCGGATAAGGACAGCCCCGCGGTGAAGGCGCTCGTGAAGGCCTCCAACTCCAAAGAGGTCAAAGACTACATCAACAAAAATCTCGTGCCGAAGGGCATCGTCCCCGCGTTCTAAGAACACAAAATCCCCGGCTTAACGCCGAGGAGCGAAGAATCCAACAAGAAAAACCGACGCCCTCCCGTCTGTATTCGGGAGGGCGTCATTCTATCGAACGGACGGCTGACAAACTATGGTTTGTCTTAACACAGGCGGCCTGTCCGGCCATAGCCGCCTATAAAGTCACCAGTATCGAACCGCCGACCGCCAGCGCGATCCCCGCCCACTGCGAGGGGCGTATCCTCTCCTTATAGACAAACATCGCGAGTATCGAGGCGATTATCGGGTTTGAGGCCCCTATCGGCGTGGCGACGGCGGGAGAGACGTACTCCAGCGCGCGCGAATAAAACCAGGCGCCGAAGCCCAGCGAGCAGATCCCCGCCAGCAGACCGTAAAGTGAATCCCTCTTGAGAAAGACCCGCCAAGCGTTAATGTCCCTCTTGACCACAAGCACGCGAAAAAACCAGATCAGAAAGGCGAGCGTAAAAAAGGTGACGCCGCGCCCCAGCACAATCGTCGCGGGCGAGAGTCCCTCCACCAGCAGCTCTTTATTGAATACGAGCCCCGCGGCCCAGAAAATACTGGCAAGGAAGGCATAGGCAAGGCCGGAGACGGAAAGCTTTCCCTCGTCCTTGTCCGAATGGCAGAGCAAAGCGACGCCTGCGACGACAAAGAGCGTACCGGTGATTATCGTCAACGTAAGCGGCGAACCGAAGAATAGGTACGAGGCAAGCGCGACAAGAATCGGGTAGGAGCTGGCTATCGCCGAGCCGCGCGCGACGCCGAGCCGGTGCAGCGCGAAAAATAGAAATACGTCGCCGATGACGTTGTTGCAGAGCACGAGAGCGGCAAAAATCAGCGCCTCCGAGGCCCCCAGCCGCGCCACATCCGCCCCGTGCACGAAAGAGACCAGCCCGACGGCGCAGAGCAGGCCGCCGCAGGAGCGCATCAGCGACATCTCCGATGCGTCCAGCCCCTTTATCCCCCGCAGCAGAAAAGAGGTGCTACCCCAACAAAAACAGGTAACTACACTCAGAAAAATTCCATAAAGCACGATATCACCGGCGTATCATAAATTTAATCGGTGCGCGGCCACGCAGGCGACTATATTATATAATATCAGAATAAACGCCGCTGTCATTACCCTGGGTGAGGCGGCGAAGCAAAAGTAAAGAGAGGTACAGCATGAAACTGAAAAAAATAACGATAATCACCGCCTCGGCGGCAATCCTCATCCTGGCCTTCGCGCTGCAGGCCCTCGCGATGGATTTCAGCGCCGAATTCGTCGAAAAGGACGGCGACTCCGTGCGCAAGGGAAAGATATACATGACGGGGCAAAAATCCCGCTTTGAGATGGAGGGCATGGACGAGATTGAGGTGACGCGCGCCGACAAAAAGGTGATGTGGATCATCTTCCCGAAGAAGAGGGTCTACGTGGAGGAGGAATTCTGGGGCGTTATCCCCGGAGATATCGGAGAGACCGGCGCGCCGAAGGACACGGGAGACCTCTCGCGCAAAGACCTCGGCTATGAGATGGTCGATAGCTACCGCCTGAAAAAATTCCTCGTCACCGTCAAATACAACAAAGGCGAGACCCAGGACCAATACTACGAGTGGTACCGCACCGGCTTCCCCATCCCCGTAAAAATGGAATCGATGAACGGCGCCGTCTCCTACGAATATAAGAAGATAAAGATGGCCCCTCAGGACCCCGGCCTCTTCAACGAGCCCAAAGGCTACAAAAAGATCACCATCGACGAACTGGAAAAGCTGGAGGCCGAATGGGCGAAGGATAAAAAGAAATAAGAGATACGGCAAAAGGCTAAATAATACGGAGGCGAAGGGCGGCACCGCTTCGCCTCCGTATTTTTTGATATTCCGAGGTCTGCGATATTGAAATAAAGTGAAAAACGGCGGCGCTTATTTCCTGAATAAAAGCATTAAAGCCGACCGCCTGCGGCCGTACCGGCTGGCAGCCTCAGGGCAAACACATCAAGTCTATTAACAGAAAAATTGAGCAGCCAGCGACGGCTGGGCGGCGGCATTTTTCGCTTTCACATGGCAGTGATAGGTCGCAGTGAACATTTACAGAAGGGAAACCGCGTCATTTTTCTTAATATTTCTAAGGTAATTTACGGCGAACGTTGTGAAAGCGCTAAAAATGACGACGCCCAGCCGCTGCTGGCAGATCTTTTAGTATTGCTGTTGTACTGACATACGCATATAATAAGGATGCAGAAAACTTTTGAAAGGAGTGATGCACTATGGCGGCTAAATCGGCAAATTTATATGCGCGAATCGAACCGGACGTTAAAGAGCAGGCGGAAGGCATACTTTCCGCGCTCGGAATCCCAGCCTCGAACGCTATCAATATGTTTTACAAACAGATCATTCTTCATAGAGGGCTTCCCTTTGAGGTGAAGATTCCTTCCGCACGTCCAGTGGACATGAGAGCTTTATCCGACGCGGAGATAAATGCCGAACTGGAAAGAGGATATGCCGACGCGAAAGCTGGGCGAACTAAACCGGCAGGCAGAGCATTTGCTGACATCCACAAAGATTATGATCTTTGAAATTGAAATTTCGGCGCAGGCGGATGCCGACCTCCGCGGCGTGTACGAATATATCGCTTTTGAACTGCGGTCGCCTGAAAATGCCCGCGGACAGCTTGACCGCCTAGAAAAAAGCATCATAAGCCTCAGCCAAATGCCGGAACGCTTTCGTGAATATGAGAATGAGCCATGGCACAGTCGTGGGCTCCGCGTCATGCCTGTCGGCAGCTACTGCGTATTTTACATTCTTAACATAGAAAAAGCCGTCGTCACAATTATCCGAGTCATGTACGGCGGCCGTGATATTGAAGCTCAGCTTAAAAGGAACGCAAAAATATAACCGAATATTTTTCAAAAGCAGCGGGAAGAACCGTGCCGTCGGCGCAAACCGCCGGCACCTCGCCCCGTCAAAAGTTAAAATAAGAAATGGCTCTCAAATACCAGCTGGCCGTTCTCGCTCGCCAGGCTCTTCCGCTCTGACGCCCAGATAGAGGCCGTTTTCCAATACGTCGCGCCGGAGAGATTCCCAAACATTAAAACATCCTTTGGCATCCTCATTAGATACCAAAGTTCTAATGCCGGTCCACATTTTATGGTTTATACAGGGCGCTGTCGCCGCCGGACGCGGGAAGCCGATCTCGTCCTTCAGTTTGCAGGGGAAGAAGCTGTACATACCGTCTACGCGATTCTGATAGGTGGCGCTTTCATATAAGACAAATTCGCAGTCTTCCGCGTTATCGTCATGGAGCAGCGGCTCGACCGTGGCCTGCCAGAAGTTTTCCGAGATCGCGCCCTCGTCCTTTAATTTCCCCAGCACCTCCCTGCCGTCCCTTCTAGTAAAGGTACAAAGCGGTCGTGAGACGACGAACACCGTGTCGAAACAAAAATGGCCGTTCACTCTGCTCCCGAAGACGATGACCGACCCCGGCAGCAGATTTCTCAGAAGATAACTTCTCTTTTGCCGGCAATTTGAATAGAGCATATACCTGCCAAATATATAGGGATCGGTGTTGATACATCCTGTTATTTCGCCGTAGCTCTGCCGGTAGCAGGCCGGTCTTAACGTCTGAATGTACCTTGGGTAGCCATCAATATGGGGCCTGCCGCATAATTTATCGTATTTCAGCTGCTGCTCATATTCACACCAGAACATGATCTGCTGCTGCTTGGGCTGATCTTTTTTCTCCTCTAATTCATCCGCAAAATAATCCCCGCAGCCCTCGACAAACTTTCGTCCGTGCTGTTGACATGGCCTTCCTCCGGCATTTCCGATGATTATCTCTTCGGTCTTCTCTCTGCCAGGATGCAGAAACTGAATTGCCAGTCTCTCGCCTTTGTCCATTTGAATCACTCCCTATTGATAAGATAAAAGCTCCCAAACCAGCGAAAAAATGAAAACGGAGGACAGGCGGACCTGTCCTCCGTTTGACGTCACTTAATGAACGGCCTTGCTCTTTCTGCGGAAGAAGAGCGGGATGAACGCGGCGAGAACCACCGCGGCGAGGCCGGAATTACAGCCGCCGCCGGAGCTTCCGCCGGAACCGCCCTTCGTCACCGTCACCCTGCAGGTCACAGTAGCGAAATCGTCTGTTACGGTGATATTCGCCTCTCCGGCGCTGAGAGCTTTGACCGTTATCTCCTCACCTAAACCTTTAATCGCCGCCACCTTGTCGTTGCTGCTTTTCCATGTGGGCGTCGCTCCGGGGGCGAAACCGGATACCTTTAAGGTTTTGGACTGCCCCTCCGCCAATAAGAGCTCCGTCGCGGAGAGCGTAAGCCGGTACTGGTTGACGGAGAGCACCGCCGGGTCCAATATATTTCCCTTTGCCTTGTCGAGGTCATACTCGCTGTTATCCGCGACGGCAAAGCTGATGAGATACTCCACGCCCGCCTCCGGCGAAGCGTTCACGTCAACCGCCGCGCCGTCGGCGGTCGTGATCGCAAATTCGCCTGACTCGATCTTTTTCGGCAGACTCTGGAAAGCGAACTTGAGGACCTTACCCGGTATCACCTTACAGAGCACGATATCTTTGAACTTGTGGGAGGAAAATTCATCCAGCCTGCCCCTGAACGACGCGAGCGCCGTCTTGTCCGCGGATACGACGGTCTTGAACACCGGTATGGATTTGATCAGGGTCGTGTCGACCGTGCCGTTGACGTCGCTGGAAGCCACGGCGGCGGCGAATTTCGCCGAAGTCACGACGATGTCGCCGTTAGGCTGTTTTTCAACGAGCGCGGGAACGCCTGCGGGGAGATCGTCGACGCTCTTTACCGTCTCCGGCTTTACCGGTATGACGTTGACGTCGTCCGGCTTAATGGGCGGCTCCTCCGGGTTTACCTTTCTCACAACGATGTTGCCTTCGATCTTCGCGCCCTCGCCCTTTTCAAGGCTGTTGTTGAGGATCAGCGTCATGCCATCTTCGATGATGAGCGTACCGTCGATCTTCGCGTTGCCGAGAACCGGGTCTCCGGTATTGTCGATAGTGTCCGGCGCAATACGAAGGGTGCTGCCCTTTTCCACGATAAGCGTAGCCGTCTCCTTGTCTCTGTCGTCATCTGAATATAGCTGCGACAGTGAATGGCGGAAGGTCATATTGCTTCCGTTTTTGAAGATGATCTCGTCAAACTGGAAGGTTCTGGCGCTGGTCGTACCCTTGACATTGTCGAATATCAGGCGCGAGGTGCCAACGACGGAATTGGGGTAAAGTTCCAATTCGGCGCCTTTATCAGCTTTACGCAGGTGTCCCTGCCCGTTGAGCGTCGTATTGTGCATGAGCTTCGATATATCCGTGATATTTTTGAAGGTGATATTACCGTCGCCCTTCACATCGTTGGAGACGGTAGTGTTGGCTCTGCGGTAGCCGCCCGCGCTGATATGCGCCCAGGTATTCTCTTCATCCTGCGGCTTTATGACCTCCAGCGCCAAATCACCGCTTATCACTATATTCGTGCTTCCGCGAACCTCCGCCATACCGGGGCCTCTGCTGTATCCGCCGCCAAAGATACGGTTGACGCCGCGTCCTACAAATCCGTCCTTAGGTTCAACGAGAATGTATGTATCTCCGCTTACTATGCTGTGTGAAACCAGGTCCGGGTGGCCGATATTATTCTGAGAGCCGGCATATCCGCCGCCGTAGACGACGGCGTCATTTATTGCCCTTATATTGCGGATTTCGACATTTGTACGCGCCACATAGGCGGTGGCTTTTCCCCTTGCCCATGAGCCGGCGACCGCCCGTTCAAAACTTCCCTTTCTGAGCCTAAGATCTGTCGTGCCCTCGATGTATGAAAGAGAGTTACTGTCCGCCGCACTTCCAGCGTAGACCGCGGAGACCGCGCAGTCGTCATCGCCAAGATAGGCATAGCTTATGCCTTTGATGATCGATGTCGATCCGTCGTCATATGCCTGATCTCCTCCATAGAGGACCCCGACGTCAACCATGCCCTCCGGCTCCGCCATCTTCCACGGCCCCGCCAAAGTTATACCCGAGTCGCCGCTAGTAACATGACGGCTCTTATTGCTTACATGGCTTCCCCCATAAAAACCGAAATCATTCTCGTCATTCATATCCGGTATGAATACAGGGGAATCACCACCTAACACAACATGCGTTTCGTTAGTCGTCACACTGTTGCCGCTGTAGGCAAAGTCTCCACCGAGAAAAGAAACGCCGCCGTTGCTTAGGTCAAATTTTGCGCCGCTGTTGGCAGTCACATTAAGCCAAGAACCGCCGCTTCTTGTGATGGCTGCATTGATGTTGTTGCCGCCAGCGATACCCCCACAGACGAACAGCCACGGGGCGTTCGGGGTATCGCTCCTCTTGAAATCGAAGTCGCCGGACAATACCAAATCAAAAGAAGTTGTGGCATCGCCTGTCTTTTCGTCCACGCCGTAAAGCCCTATCTCCTTATCACGCCACTCCCCGTAAAGCTGCGCCTTCTCAATATTGGTAATATACCCATCCTGCTTATCTCCCCACGTATCTTCTCCTCTTAGCTTATAGTGCACGCCTCCCGTTGTTCCTGCAACTGCCGAAATTGACAGAACAAGTACCGCGCATAACGCCGCAAAAATCCATGCAGTTCTTTTCATCTACATACCTCCGTTTGGACTAATAAATCCTCGCTTAAACCTTCAACCGCGCCGTACGTTATTGAAAAATTTGCTTTTCGCATCACCTGTGCCTTCACAATAATTTTTTAAAATCAACTTGATACAACTGTGTAAAAAAGGCGGACACGCCGCCTGTTTTTCAAAAAAGACAACAAACAACCTGTTGGATTTTTTCTGTAAAAATCCAAATGACAATGCTATCTTTTTATTGTAATAGCCATATTTTATACTATAAATTTATAGTGTCAAACATATTAATCATTTTATAGATGATTTATTACGATAATATAATCGTTGAAGCCACCACCATAATGAGGTAGCTTTATATGGTGAGGTGAGCATATGGAAACTTTTGGCGCCCGCTTGGGTCGTCTGCGCAGGGAAAAAGGTTTAAAACGTTATGATATCGCAGAGCCGTTAGGGGTGGACGCTGAGACGATCGCGCGTTATGAGAGGGAAGAGCGGGAGCCTAAGGTGAGCGACGCGGTCGCTATCGCCAATATTTTAGGGGTTTCTGTAGAATACCTTGCCACCGGCATCGCCTCGCCGCTCAAGCATTCCATGTACGCCTACAGCGCTGACGACAGGATCGTCGTCCCCGTGCTTTCCAGCAGCGATTCGTATAATATCATCCCCTCAACGGATACAATATCAGTCAGCACTGAACACATTCTCATCCCTAAAACCCTTATCGGTACGATACAGCCGCAAAACCCGCCTTTTGCGTTTATAGCGCGCGACAGGTCTTTTGAAAAATTCGCCGTGCGCGAAGGCAGTTATGTGGTCATCAACCCCGCGGAGCGTGTGGCAAATTTTGATATCGCCCTCGTTTTTTATAAGGGCAAACTGACGCTGAAGCGTCCGCAGTACACAAAGAGCGGAGCCCTCTATCTCTTTTCTGGCAGCAACAGCGACGCGATCTATGTCCCGGCCGAGGATGCCTCCGACGCCAAGGAGTTCAAAATCGTCGGTAAGGCCGTCGCCTATCAGTTCGAAGAAACGAAAAAAATTTACCATAACATCTAGGAATTTTGTTTGATCTTTCGCAAAGCGGAGGCCTTATTATAATTTAGGGTAAGGCTATTTTATTCATGAAACCGCCGAAGATAACTGCCTTCCGCGTCAGAGTCTATATCGCCGCCGTATAAATTGACCGGCGGCATAATAGAGCCGCGCCGGATTTTTCGATTTGTAAAAAATACAGATTCGTCAAATCATTTTAGTCTTTCTCTCAGCAGCTGTGATAAGATTAACGAAACAGAAAACACCGCCAGGGGAAAGTCAATGTTTAAATACTTGATATTAATATCGATAAATCTTCTTATTCTTACCGGCCTCTCAAGCTCCGCCGCAGCCGCCGAGGCGGAGCTTGGCGAGGTGGTCGTGACCGCCTCGCGGATCGACGAGCGGGCCTTTGACGCGAAGGCCGACGTGAGGGTCATTACAGCGGAGGATATTGAAGAAAACCGTTTCGCGGATCTCGCGGAGGCGCTTTCATCGCTGAACGGCGTGACGGTCGACACATACGGCAACGGCGTTGGCTATGAGAACATGCAGACACTCGAAATCAACGGCTCTTCGCAGATCGTCGTGGTCATTGACGGCATCCGCGCCAACACCAGCACCAGCATGTTCAACGTCTTTAACTTCCAGAGCATGCCTAATCTCGACAGCATCGAGCGTATCGAGGTACTCAACGGCTCCGCCTCCACCCTCTACGGCGCTGACGCCAAGGGCGGCGTGGTGAATATCATCACCAAGGCGCCGGAGAAAAATGTCTTCAAGTTCGGGGCGGAGAACGGCACCTTCGGCTTTCAGGACTACCGCCTCTACGCCGCCGGCGGCGGCGGAGATCTCTCATGGAGGCTGAGCGCCAACAAGCGGCGCTCCTCGGATTACAAGGACGGTAACGGGAACCGTTATATCTCCGACGGCGACGCGGAGAATATCAGCGCGAAGTTCTGGAAGAAGACGAGCGGAAGAAGCACGCTTTCGCTGGCCTTTGACAATTACGAATCGGATACGGTGCACACCGGGACCTATTTCCGGCAGCAGCACGGCATGAGGCCGCCCGCAAGTTTCTACGAGAAACAGCAGCGGCTGATCCTCGCCTACCGCACCCAGTTTTCCGAGGAGAGCGACAATCTCCTCTCCCTCTACCGCATCAGGAGCACATTCAACGGGCAGAATTTCAGCACTACGGAGGATATGATCGACGGCAAGGCCGACACGACGACCTGGGGCTTCTCTGATCACTACCGCCTGAAGTGGCATGAGAAGCACCGGCTCGCGGCTGGCCTTGAATATTCCCACGAGACGATAGACGACTGGGCGGACCTCTTCTTTACCTACTCCGACGAGAGCTACTACCACTACTCGTTATACGCGGAGGACAACTGGGACTTCGACGGCCGCTACAGCCTTACGCTCGGCGCGCGCTATTACCGCCATTCAATCGCCGGCGGCAGGCTCTCGCCCTCGGTCACGCTCGGCCTCGCGGCGGACGAAAAGACGAATCTCTACCTCAGCGCCAAGGATTATTTCGTGCCGCCCTCGCAGTATCAGCTCTTCAGCGGCTACGGCAATAAAGACCTTTCGCCGGAGAGCGGCCAGACATACGAATTCGGCGTCAAGCACGCGCCAGACAACGACACGATCATAGACGCAAACCTCTTTTACCGCCGCGGAAAAAATACTATCAGTTACAACAAAGAAATCAAAAAATATGAAAATTTAGATCGTGAAAAGGTCTGGGGCTTCCGCGCAAACGTCACGCGGCAGTTGGACGAACATTTCAAGGCCACCCTCGGCTACGCCTGGATCAGATATAAGAATGTTGACGCAGAGGGAGAGGAGAGCTACAGCAGCAATTATCCCAACGGCGAGATCAAGGTGGGGCTCAATTATAAAAACAGGGACCTCACCGTCGTACTCTTCGGGCGCGGTGTGATGGGGAGGAAGGGTTCTCGCCAATACGCCTCCAGAACCAATCTTTTTTACGGAACATATCCGGTCTCGTCATTCTGGGTCGTAGATATGACTGTGAATTACAAAACTTCGGAGCATCTTACGTTCTATCTCAAAATAAACAACATCTTCGACGAATTTTACTGCGATGACGTGACCGGCGTTTACGGACACGAAGATATTTACGGCGCGCCTGGGCGTAATTTCCGGGTCGGCTTCACCTACGAGTTTTAGCGAATTATGCCGCGCCGCGGAACCTCCGGCGGGCACCCTTAATTAAGATGGACGCTCCTTTGTGAATTTCTCCAGTGTCTCATAAAGCAACTGCGGCTCCACAGGTTTGGAGAGGTGTACGTCCATACCGGCATCCAGACTTAGACGCACGTCCTCGTCGAAGGCATTCGCGCTCATGGCAATGATAGGTATTTTTTTTGCATCATCACGCTCCTCGGCGCGAATAAGCCGCGTCGCCTCCAGGCCGTCCATCACGGGCATCCTGATATCCATGAGGATGGCGTCGTAGAAGCCCGGAGCGGCAGCGCGGAATTTGTCGAGGGGCTCGCGGCCGTTTTCCGCGACGTCAACGGTGATATTTTTTCTCTCAAGCAGCTTTTTCGCCACCAAAATGTTAAGTTTATGGTCGTCGACCAACAGCACCCTGATGCCGGAGAGGTCCGCGTCGCACGCCTCCTCTTTTTGCGGTGTCCGCGCATGGGACAGCCGCCGTTCCCCCGTCACGGCAAGGGGAACCTTCACCGTGAATTTGGTCCCTTTACCAACATCGCTCTCGCACTCCACAGAGCCTCCCATCAGCGCCACAAGTCTCTTTACTATCGAGAGTCCCAACCCGGTACCGCCGGTCGCTCTGCCCTGACGCTCCGTATCAAGCGAAAAGGGCTCGAACATCCTCTTCTGGAACTCCGGCGAAATGCCGATGCCGTCGTCCTTCACTACCGCGGTAAGCAATGTTTCGTTTATGTCCTCAGTTTTCAGGATAAGTACAACGTGTCCGCCCTCTGCCGTGAACTTTATCGCGTTGTTGAGCAGATTGACCAGTATCTGCTCTATCCTCGTCTTGTCAGCGTTGTAGACCAGGCTCCGGTCGGCGTCGATATCCCAGTCAAAAGTTATGCCCCGCGTCCGCACCTGCGGCAGGATGATGTTGTTTATTTCGTCAAGCAGCTCCCCGAAGGTAAAGTTTACAGGGACAAGCGTCATTATATTACTGTCGATCTTGCTCATATCGAGGGTATCGTTGATAAGCGAGAGGAGGTATTTCCCCGCGTTGTTGATATTGCCCAGACTGCGCCGCAGCTCATCTTGGTCTTTTTCGCCGCCGGCAAACTCCGAGAGGCCGATGATGGCGTTCATCGGCGTGCGCATATCATGGCTCATACGCGAAAGGAAGTCGCTTTTCGCAGCGTTCGCGCGTTCCAGCACGAGGTTACGTTCCATCTCCCTGCGGTGGAAGAACCAGAACAGCAGCCCCGAGGCCGCCAAACCGCCGAATATCATAAAGATCACGGTCGCCGCCAGCGGATTTTGCCGGGCGAAGAGTACAAGCGAGTTCTTCTCCGAATATGTGAAGCTGTCCAGCGTGATATTATAGAGCTCGTTGTTGTCGATTGACTCAATATATCTGTTGAGCATCGTGAGGAGCGGCAGGTTTTCTTCTCCGCAGACAAGGAAGCCGATATTGGAAAACTTGTTCTGGTTGGGAATCACCCTCACGTTGAATCTGTTCTGTGAAACATAAAAGTCCACCGTTCGGCTGTTCCCCACACCGAAGTCCGCCTCTTTGCGTTCCACAGCCCTGATGGCCGCCTCAATGTCGTCGTAAGGCTTTATTTCAAAACCATCAGGCCGTTCTCTATCTTGCTGAGAATTGCGCAGTACCGCCATCGTTTTGATCTTTTTGTCCCGGTCAAAGTAGCCGTCGCTTACAAAGCTCACATCTTCCACTTTGGAAAAGGGAAGGGTGGTGACGCGTCCGCCGCCCTTGACTATATCCAAGGCCGTCTTTACGCCGGCGATCACGGTATATTCTCCCGAGGCTGTCAGCTTCTGGATATCACCCGTCGGAGGGGCAGAGACAAACTCCAGCCGCAGCCCGATTGCTTTAGAGAATACCTTCAGCAGCTCGACCGACATTCCGCGCAGAACTCCGTCGGAATCCTTAAAAACATAGGGAGCTCCCTTTTCGATGCAGAGCACCTTGACCGCCGCGGCCTTTTTTATATAGGCACGTTCTCTGTCGTTGACTGAAAAGTCGTTGCGCCGTTTTCCAAAATATTTTTCGTAAAGAGCGTTCTGATAATCGGGAAAGGCGATCGATATCCTCCGCATCCCCTCGTCGAGTTCCGCGAGGATATCGTCGCGGTCTTTATTTACAACTAAAAATATGGGCCAAGGAGAAATACGAGCGACTTCTACAAGACCCTCGCGGGAATGGATGGAAATATCCATTGCCAAATCCGCCCTGTTCTGCCTAAGAGCCTCCATCTGTTCTTCGACGTTGCGGCACTCGATAAGTTCATAATCGTAAACTTCACGCGGCAGGAAGAGCTCAAGTTCCTTCCGCCTGTATTCCGACAGCTTAAATGTCGCTATCCTGAGGTGGCTGGCGAGAAAATTGTTTAGGTCTTTTTTCCGATAGTTGTCTTCCAGCGCGCTGAGAGTGGTGTAAACAGTGCCGTAGGAGGCCTTTGGATAGGAAAATCTCTTTTCCAGCTCCGGACGGTACATGGTGGCGCCAACGATGTCCACCTCTCCCGAGATAAGCATGCGGTACGATTTATCGACCCGATCCTCAAAAGACGCGTCGTCTATTTTGATGTATTCGCATTTCCAGTTATTGAATTCCGCCAGCTTTTCGAGGTACTCATAATTGTACCCGCCAATCGTTCCCTTATCGTCGAATTCTGAGAAACCCTCCTGCAGCGGGAAGGCGACACGCACCGTCTTCGCCGCGGCGGAGACGGAAACGGCGGGATATAGGATCAAAACAAAGAGTATAAGTAAAGTTATCTGCAAGGTTCTTTTATGCAACACTTCGCCTCCGCGGTTTCAAAAACCGACGCACACATTTTATCACAGATACCCGGTAAATTTAAAAAAACAGCCAATCCGTTCGGGGCAAACGCATAAGGAAGCCGCCCGTGCCCGCGCTGCCGCCCTATGTCCGTCAAAAGATTTGGTGCGTTTGCCCTGACAAGCCATTTTGTACATTAACTGGAATAACGTCTCAACTACTCTGTTTATATCAGTTTACGCGGCCTGCCGACCGGTTTTTTCTTTTCCCCCGTCAGTATTTCGCAGGCATATACCGCGGCGTGTTCGTAGAAGGGAGCCAGCGTCTGGCGAAAGGGATGTTCGCCGCGCCAGAAGGGGAAGTCGTTCATCACGTCAAGCGCGGCGGCGCGGCGTCCCTCCTGCTCCGCGCGCTCGCAGGAGAACTCGCCGCCGCGGAACCAGTCCTCGTCGGCAGAGGGTTCTTCGTCGCGGATAACGGCGCTCATCTCCGCCTCTTCCGCCCCCCCCGAAAGTTCGCCCTCAGAGACCAACTCGTAGTCCACGCCGGACTCTTCCGCAAGTTCACCCTCCTGGGCGCTCTCAAGGGTCAGCAGGTTTATCAGCGACTCTTTATCCAGGCCGCGCAGTTTCAGCAGCAAGAAGGGATCGTCTTCAAGCTCCTCGCCAAGTATCAGAAGCACCGCGATGATATGTTTGCAGGGCGAGGCGTCGTCGGGACAGGTACACTTAAAGCGGCGCAGCGCCTCCCGTGTCGGGAACAGCGGCGTTCCCGACTCTTTGAAGATCGTCTCAATCTCCTCCGGCATCTCCCCCGCCAGCAGCTTCGCGGCCAAAGCGGCGCTCTCCCTGAAGCGGAAGAGTATCAGCTCGCGAGCCTCCGGCGAGACCGTCTCAAAGCCGAAGCGTATCTGATAGGGCGTCTTGCGCGAACCCTGCACGAAGGCCGTCACCAGCCCCGGCTCCAACTGGATGTTGACGACCTGTCCCTTGCGGGCGTAGCTCTTGCCGCGCGCGAGCCTCCCGGAATCGATGCACCTTTCCATGACCTCGACCCAGCGGCGCGACCACCAGTTCGAGCCGTAGACGTGGCCACGCGCCGTACGCGACTTGATCCCGCACTTTGTCTCACGCGGCTTTCTATACTTATAAAATTTTTCTTCGCGTTCAAATGAAGACATCATATGTTGTCCACCGCCTCTCTCTCCAGCGAGAATAGCTCGTGAAGGTCGCTGTCGCTGAGATCTGAGAGCCAGCTCTCGCCGGTGCCGACGAGCATATCGGCAAGTTCCCGCTTCGCCTCGATCAGTGATTCGATCTTTTCCTCCAGCGTGCCTCGGCAGCAGAAATAATGCACCTGTACATTGTTCCGCTGTCCGATGCGGTATGCGCGGTCGACTGCCTGCTGTTCCACGGCAGGGTTCCACCAGCGGTCGAACATCACGACGTGGTTGGCGCGCGTAAGGTTCAGCCCCGTGCCTCCCGCCTTGAGCGAGAGAACGAAGAAGGGCGGTCCCTCTTCCTCCTCCTGGAAGCGCCGTACCATCTCGTCACGCTTCTCGCGCGGCACGCCGCCATGCAGGAAGAGTACCTCGCGGCCAAAGGTCTCTTGAATGAATTTTTTGAGCAGTTCGCCCATCTCGGCGTACTGTGTAAAGATAAGCGCGCGGTCTCCCGCGGCGAGCATCTCTTCCGCGATTTCAGCGAGGCGCGCGAGTTTCCCGGAACGGTTGTCTATCTCGGATTTATCCTTCAAATAGAGCAGCGGATGGTCGCAGATCTGCTTCAGCGCCGTGATCGCGCCGAGCACGACCCCTTTGCGCCGGATGCCCTCCGTGCCCTCGATCTCGCGTTCAAGCGAGGAGGTGACGGCGCTGTAGAGCGTCGCCTGCTCACGGGAGAGCGGGCAGAACTCTTTGCTCTCGATCTTCTCCGGCAGGTCGCTGATTATCTCTTTATCTGTCTTCAGGCGGCGCAGAATGAAGGGGGCGGTCATGCGCCGCACCCTGTCCATCGCCTTCTTCTCCCCCGCCTGCACGGGGCGCAGTATCTCACGCGAGAAGCGCGCGCGGTTCGGCATGAGTCCGGGCATGAGGAATTCCATTATCGACCACATGTCGCCGACGTGATTCTCCACGGGCGTGCCTGTCAGCGCGATGTGCCAGTCGGCGCGGATGGAGCGCGCGGCGCGCGACTGGCAGGTGTCCGGGTTCTTGATATTCTGGGCCTCGTCGAGGATTATCCCCGCCCATTCCACCTTTGAAAACAGGGAGTTGTCGCGGTAGAGCAGCGAGTATGAGGAGATGACGAGCGTCTCCGCGAGGGCTTCGTCGGTGAAGACATTCTTTTTGTTTCGCTTCATGCCGTGGTGTATAAGGGTCTTTGTCCCGGGAATAAAGCGCTCCGTCTCACGCCGCCAGTTTTCCATCACCGAGGTGGGACAGATGAGCAGCACGGGTCGGCGCTCCCCCATAAGCCGCAGATTCTTGATGAGGGCCAGGGTCTGCACAGTCTTGCCCAGTCCCATGTCGTCGGCGAGGCAGGCGCCCATCCCGAGCCGCACAAGGCGCGCAAGCCAGGCCAGCCCCTTTGCCTGATAGGGGCGCAGACGCCCCGCAAAGCCCTCCGGGGCCTCCATCTCCTCAAGCGGTTCCGTACCGAGGAGCAGGGAACGGACGTTGGCGAGCCAGGGCGAACCCGTCACTTCGGATAACGGCGCATCCATATGTTCCTGCCGCAGCGACGAAAGCAGAGCCTCCTTCCGTTCGATCTTGTCGGGAAGCTTTTTGAGTGCCGCCGTGATCTTCTCCACTTCGTCGCGGTAGAGGATCACCCAGCGGCCGCGGATACTGGTGAGCGGGGTCTTGAGCTCTGTCAGCATCGCCAGCTCCTCTTCGGTGAGGATGTCGTCGCCGAGCGCCACGGACCAGTCGACGTCGAGCATGTCTGAGAGCTGCATCCTGCCGCCCGGCGCGAAGGCGTTTTCATCGTGGAGGTTGGCGCGCACCGAGAGGCGGGGACGGTCTGAAATCTGTCCCCAGGTCGAGGGGAACTGCACCTGTATGCCCTGATCCATTATCGAGGGCAGATGATTCTGTAAAAAGTCGAATAAATTATCAAGCGAAAGACTGCACTCGCAGGGATAGGGGACCTCCAGGCTCTCCGCAATATACGGCACGCGCGTTGCGAGGTGTCCCAATATCTGCAGCATATAGCGGCGCGGGTTCGTCTGCGTATGCTCGAACCAGCCGCGTTCGGCCTCCGTCGGACTCCAGACACGCTCCGCCGGTATCACCAGGCTCGGGTCCTGCGTTGACTGGAGATGCCAGGAGAGGGTCCAGCTCCGTTCTCCCTCGCCGATCGGCTCCTCAAGGCGCATGAAGAGACGCCACGGCTGCGCGGTGACAGCCTTCAGTGAGTCGGCCCAGGCGCGTATCTGAGGATAGAGCGAGGCCATCTCCTCGTTCCACTTTATGAGCGGCGCCTTCTGCCAGATCAGCGAACGCAGCCATATCTCATGGGGATTGCCGGCGTTGACCCGGCGTCCGCGGTCCGCCGCGCCCTGCTGCGAGGAGCGGATGAGCATATCGGTCATGGATTCGAGCAGCAGCGTCGCGCCCGCGCGCTTTGAGCGCGGAGCCTCCAGCGGCGCGTCCGTCGAAAAACCACAGAGCACCGGCGGCATCGCGGACGCGAAGGATGAAAATTCGTCCTGGTATTTAGCGAGGATTATCGGTCTCCACTGGGAGACGAAGCTGTCGCCGCGGGGCTCCATATCGGGGATATAGGTTCCGCGCTGTACAAGCACCGCGGCGTATTCCAGCGCGCGGCACATAAATTTCAAATCGTCGGCGAAGAGAAGCCCTGGAAATGAAAGGCGTTCGCCGCTCTCACGGATGATCCGCAGAAGCTGAGTAAATTCCGTGAAACTGAGGACAAGGGCCTCCACATAATAGGGGGCAAGAGCCGGAGGCTCTCCTGAATCGTGGATCTCCCCCAATATCGGGCTCGATGGCAGCGGGAACCTCCCGCGCGCCGGCAGCAGCAGCGATACGGTCGGAGCCTCCTCCGCAGGTGCTTTGCGTCCGCCGCGGAGGCCGAACGCCCGAAGCGCGGCACGAAGCTGCGGCGGCTTCGCACCCCATGGCAAGAAGCAGCGCCCCTCTTTTTCCCGGCTCCGCAGCCGCCTGTTTTCAAAAGAGCATTCGCCCCACAGATAAATCAGATCTTGTTCAAATGCCGTATGGAGAATTAACATAAAAAACCTCGTTTACTGCCTTCATAGCCCTAAAAACACAAACGGGGGCGGCTGAAACAACGCCGCACCCTCCGGTATATCATTCGAAACAGCTGCCGCCGATAAACTCCCTCAAAACGGAGAGGTTCGGCACGTCATCCGAGGGGATGACCGGTACATATTCAAGAAGCGACAAAAGGCGTGTCGCCTCACCGTAAACGGGAGACTCCTCCTTCACCGTCTTTAGAAGCGGCGTGACATAACCCTTCAGCACCGGCACTTCGTAGGCCAGAGAGGTGTTGAAAAGCGTGTCGGCATACTCCTGATAGGGGAATATGTGGCGGTGTGAGCCGCGCACCACCGAGGGCCACTGCATGAGGGTCGCCTCTGCGGAGTGGCCGCGCGTCCGCGCGTCGCGCACAAGGCGGCGCAGCAGGCGCGTGTCCGTCGTACCGATGCGGTTGTGGAAATCTATATTGGTGCCCGTAAGCGGACAGATGAATATCTTATACTTTTTATCCGCCGGGATGCTCTCTGTGAGCCTTTCGTTGAGGCCGTGGATACCCTCGATGACGAGAATCTCGTCCGGCGAGAGGCGCATCTTATATCCCTTCGTGCGCTTGCCGGCGATAAAGTCGAACTTGGGGACGTCGACCTCCTCACCCGCGAGCAGCGCCGCGATCTGTTCGTTGACCAGCTCCAGATCAAGCGCCTCCAGCGCTTCGAAGTCAGGCTTCCCGTCGCGGTCAAGCGGCGTGCGCTCACGGTCCACAAAATAATTGTCAAGTTCAAGTGTTGCCGACTTTATCCCCGAGGAGAGCAGCTGCACGCGCAGACGGCGCGACGAGGTCGTCTTGCCGGAGCTCGAGGGTCCCGCGAGGCAGAGGAGCCTCACCTCGGGGCGCGCCTCGATCCGCGCCGCGGTATTGCTGAGCAGCTTCGTATGCAGCGCTTCGCAGACCATGATCATGTCGCGCGCGCGTCCCTCGGTGACCTGCTGGTGGATACCGGCCATCGTGCTTATATCAAGGTTCTTGAGCCAGCCGGTGTGGCTGTCTATGAGCCGGAAGAGGCGCGGGGACTCAACAAAGGCCATCGTCTTCGTCGGGTCGGCGAATGTCGGGCCGGAGAGGAAGATACCGCCGCCGTAGCTGCGCAGCTCAAAGGTGGGGGTAATCGCCGCGCAGTCAGCGAGCGCGCCGCCGAAGAAATCATATACGCCGCAGCAGTTGTAGAGGATGACGGGATCACTGCCGGTAAACCGGAGCAGCTGTTCCTTATCCTCGTACTTCTGCGCGCGCATCATCGCGCGCGCCACGTCTTTCGGAAATATCTCGCGCACTATCGGCTCGCACTCCGCCACCATACGGCGCATCTCCAATTCAAGCTCGCGGCATAGATCCTCGGTGATCTCACCGTCGGGCGATTCATAAAAATATGAATAGGACATCGACTGCGTGAGATGCAGACGTATCCCCTTCAGCCGCGTCGCCGCCGAGGTGAGCAGGAAGGAGAGGGTGCGGATATAGACCTCGATGCCTTCGATGCTGTCCGTCGTGATAAACTCCACAAAAGAATCCATGACAATCTCCCACGACAGCGGCCGCTGCACATGGTTTACACGGCAGGCAACGACATTTTCCCTCTTCGGAAAATCTATCTTTTCAAGAGCCTCACGCGCGGTGACCGGCTTCTCAAATATAAGCGGATCTCGGTCCTTAAATTTTATCTCTATGCTCAAGCTGTTTTCCCCCATTTACTGGTGAATTGACGGACATTAAACTTCATCTAAGCATTCTAGCATAATCGCGGCGGAAGTGCACCACCCGCCGCGTTTTTTAATCACTTTCCCCTATTTTTTGTGCAAAACTAAAAAATACATAAAATCCGCATTCCCGAAGGAAATCGGCGTTTATAAGCAGAGAACCAAAACGCTGATTTTGCGTTTTGTGTGATAAGTGAGAAAGGAAATCTTTGATTTCCGTCTTCGAACTTAGTTTTCCTACCATTCGCGTAGTTTGTTCATCAGAAGTGCGAGTTGCTAAATAGCTTTTGGGCTCCGGTACCGGAGCCGTATCTTCATACGGCGATTGCAAGGCAATGTCCCCGCCACAGGGCGGGGACATTTTCAAATTATCCATATTGCCGCAGCATGCGGGTGCGCCCGCCGCAGAATGCCAGAGCCCAAAGTTATGACGCAAATCGTGCTTATAAACGCCGATTTACGCCGATTTTATTTAATAGTGACCTTCTCCATAACCGCCTTTTTCAGCGGCCTGTCCATCGAGTCCGTCGGCAGTTTGCCGATCTTCTCTACGACGTCCATCCCCTCCACGACCTGTCCGAAGATCGCGTGCTTGCCGTCGAGCCATGGCGTCGGGACAAGGGTGATGAAGAACTGCGAGCCGCCGGTGTTGGGGCCGGCGTTGGCCATTGAGAGGATGCCGGGTTTGTCATGCTTGAGCCCCTTGCCAAACTCGTCGGGAATCGTGTAGCCGGGACCGCCGGTACCGTTGCCCTCCGGGCAGCCCCCCTGGATCATGAACTGGTCGATGACGCGGTGGAAAGAGAGCCCGTTGTAGTAGCCCTTCTTAGCGAGGTCGACAAAGTTCTTCACCGTCTTGGGGGCAAGGTCGTTGAAGAGTTCAATTTTGAAGGTGCCGTAGTTCGTCTCAAAGGCAGCTATCTGACGTTTCGGCGCAGCCTCGGCGGCGTCAGCCGCCTCCGCCTGCTTCGCCGCGAATGGGAACATCACCGCCGCCGCGACCATTGCGCTGAGTGCTAATATTTTCATCATCGTAATCCTCCGTTTTTCGAGCCGCCGACCATACGCGCCTTCTGTTACCGACAGAAAACAAACCCTCGCCGGAACCGGCAAAACGCTCTGATCGGAGATCCCTTAGTTTTATCTTGGCAATTTTACCATATTTTTATATGAATTTTATTTTTACGCGGCACTCCTTAAGGAACCCGACCGGCAGATATGACATCTTCGCCGCGCGCAGCCCCGGATCGTTCATATCCTCTTCGCGGTTGACGATCTCAAGCTCCGGATGAAGCTCGACGATATGCGAAAGGAACTCCTTGTTTATCACCTGATAGGCCGCGCCGTATTCTAGGCTCGCCTTCTCATAGTGGACGACAAGCATGTCGCCCGCGAGCTCGCCGATAGTATAGGCGACGATCTGGTCCTTTATCTTGACCACGCCGCCGCACAGATTTGGGATGCGGTGCCAGTTCTGCAGTATCTTCTGTATTCCGTGGTTCTCCTGCATGAGCCCCGCCGTCGTGCCGCAGTTGTTCACCTGGCACCACGAATACTGGAAGTCCACCACCTCCGGCAGCAGCGCGTCCGTCATCGGCTCATAGACATAGTCGTAGTTCTTCCTGAACTGGTTGACGCGGTTGCGCTTCTTCATATATTTGTTTCCCGCAAGCGTCGCCAGGTCGCGTATGTTGTAGAGGTACTCCCACGTGCCGCGGTCGTCTACGACCTCGACATCCGCCTTTCCGGCAAGTTCGGAGCACCATATCTCGGCGAGCTTCTCGGGAACAAGGAAAAACTCCATCTCATCCCCGTAGCGCTCGCGCAGTATCCGCGGCCAGTCGCCGCGCCGCCAGTTTCCAACCGGCGCGAGATCGGCGAGTCCCACCTTGCTCTGGTGCAGCCAATAGAGATCCGTACTTTCGTCATAGGCGAGCTTCGTTCCGAAGTCCGCGCCCAAGCTCCATATCACCGGGAAACAATAGTCCGAGGTGCGCTGTTCGCACATATTCCAGTGCGCGATATATCTCGGCGCCTCTTCCAGCGTTATCTCCTGAAAATTCAAATCCAAGCAAATTACCTCCGAGGTGTTATTTACCTTTCTTGAAATTATTACTCAATACCGTAGATAAGAATATACGTTTTCTACGAAAACTGCCATAGCAAAAAAGCATATATCTGATAAAATTTTGTTAAATGCGCGATAGCCAAGCGTGACGTTATAACGATTATATTAAGGAAGGCACACATATATGAAAAACGAAGAAAATATTGACGGCGAAAATATTAAGTGTCCAGATATCGTACCAGAAGATCAAAAGGGCATGACCGAAGAGGAGCTTGAGTGGAGCGTAAAAAACCCGCCGCGCCCGAAGGTCCCGAGATATGTCTTTATCGCCCTGGCGCTGATCCTCCTCGTCGCCTTTGGAGGCGGAAGCTGGTGGTACTACAGAAAAAACGTGCTCCCTGAGAAATACTACCTGCGCGCCACGACGCTGATGAAAGACAAACAGTATGCCAGGGCCGAGGAGCTTTACCGCCGGATAATGAAGATCCGCCCCGAGAGGCGCGACGTCCTCTACAACATCGCCTACTGCAAAGAGGAGACCGGCGAGACGGCGGAGGCGATAAAATATTACGAGGAGCACCTAAAAACCGCCAAGAATGACACCAAGGCGATGACTCGCCTCGGCTGGCTTTATATGAAGGGCGGAGACTACGAACAGGCGCTTAAATGGCTCAAGGAGGCCGCCTCCCGCGATAAAAAGAACGACGAGCTCTGGCGGCTCACCGCCGAGGCGGCAATGAAGGCCGGCGACGTCGAGGAGGCCGGCAAAGCCTGGTCGCATATTGCGACGCTCTGCAAGGAGCCCGACAAGATCATGGCCTGCGGCAAGGAGCTGCTCGCGCTCAAAGACTACCGCCGCGCGCTCGACGTATACGCCCTCGCGGCCAAGGCGGCGCCCGACGACAAGCGGCCGCTCCACGGAATGAGCGCGGCGAGGGCGATGCTTGGTCTGCCGACGGAGGCGAAATTCGTCATCAAACCGGGAGAATCGCTCGGCCTTATAAAGCTGGACGCCTCCAAAGAAGAGGTCAAAGAGGAGATGGGCGGCAGAGCGCCCGACGCCAAGATATTCGGCCTCGTCGGCGGTAAATCGATGATGGCAGACCACCCCGTAGAAATCTGGCTCTACAACGAGGGAGACCCGCAGCGTGAGCTGCGCGTGATCTTCATCTCCGGCAAAGTCAACGAAATAGAGACAGCCTCGCCGCTCTACAAGACGGAAGAGGGGCTCGGCCTGTCAAACTTCCTGCTTGCGAAAAACGCCGATAAGATAAAATGGCGCAAAGAGGCGCGCAACAGCGCGCTGGTCTGTCTGGCGAAGGGCGGCGGCCTCACCTTCTTCGCCTCCGGGCTCAACGAGGCGGGCACCGAGGCGAAGTACAAACGCCTGCGCGTGCACCACGGAGAGGTCAGCATCGACAACGTCGACGGCTTTTCGCTGATGAACCTCGGCAGCAGATAAAAACACAAACCGGCCTATAACGCTCCCGCTTTTTACTGTGCTATACTCTTCCACGACAGGGAAGGATAACATACATGGGACAGACAGAGCAGGCGCTTGAAGTTTTAAAAAAGGTATTTGGCTACGGCTCCTTCAGAAAGGGGCAGCAGGAGATCATCGAGGCCGTGACCTCGGGCCGTGACGCGCTCGGCATCATGCCGACGGGCGCGGGAAAGTCCCTCTGCTATCAGATTCCTGCAATCCTCAGCGGCGGCACCGCCATCATCATCTCCCCACTTATATCACTTATGAAAGACCAGGTGGACGCCCTCGTACAGAACGGCGTGAGCGCCGCCTCGATAAACAGCGCGGTGGACTGGGAGACGGCCTCCGACATCTTCCGCGAGGTACGCCAGGGACGGGTGAGCCTGCTCTACGTCGCGCCGGAGCGGCTTGAGGGCGAGGGCTTCGCGGAGTTCCTACGCTCCATCGATATAGGTCTCGTCGTCGTCGACGAGGCGCACTGCGTCTCCCAGTGGGGACACGACTTCCGCCCCTCATACCTCAACATCGCCCCCGTGATCGCCTCGCTGCCCAAACGCCCCACGGTAGCCGCCTTCACGGCGACCGCCACCCCCGAGGTGCGGGACGACATCATCTCCCAGCTTGCGCTGCGGGAACCCTTTACGCTGACGACGGGATTCGACCGCGAAAACCTCTTCTTCCACGTCGAACATCCCGCCGACAAAAACGCCGCGCTGATACAATATGTCCGGCAGTTCCCCGATGTGTCGGGCATCGTCTACGCCTCCACGCGGAAAAATGTCGAGTCGATATGCGAACGGCTGCGCGGACATGGGATAAACGCCGTCCGCTACCACGCGGGACTCTCCGACGAAGAGCGGCGGCGGAATCAGGAATCGTTCATCTACGACAGAGCCTCGATAATGGTCGCGACAAACGCCTTCGGCATGGGTATAGACAAGTCAAACGTACGCTACGTCATCCACTACAATATGCCCTCTAACCTCGACGCCTACTATCAGGAGGCAGGACGCGCGGGACGCGACGGACTGCCCGCCGACTGCATTCTATTCTACGGTTCGAGAGATATCATGACCGCGCGCTTCTTTATCGCCCAAAGCCCAGAGGAGACGCGGCCGGCCGCCTACCGCAAATTGCAGGCGATGGTCGACTACTGCCACACCAACAACTGCCTGCGCGGCTACATCCTGAGCTACTTCGGAGAGAGCGGAGTCCCGGAAAAATGCAGCGCCTGCGGCAACTGCACGAACGAGATAGAGCGCGTCGACATCACCGTCGAGGCACAGAAGATACTCTCCTGCGTCTACCGCATGGCCCAGGCGAGCGGCGGCGGCAAATACGGCTCCGTGATGCTCGTCAACGTGCTGCGCGGCTCGAAACGCGAGGAGGTGCGGAGGCTCGGCTTCGATAAAATATCCACCTGGGGGCTGCTCAAGGAACACAGCGCCCAGAACGTACACGAGATGATAAACTTCCTCATCTCGGAAAACTACCTGCAAATGGAAAACAGCGACTACCCAGTCCTCTCGTTTACGGAGCGTACGATGCCCTTCCTGCGCAGCGCGACGCCGCTCATCATGCGCCGCACCGAAGAGCGGGCGCAGAAGGCCGAACGCCTCAAAAAGCGGGCCAAGAGCGTCGAGATCGTCCGCAGCGAACTGTTTGAAGAGCTCCGCGCGCTGCGGCGGGCCATCGCCACGGAAGAGGGAGTCCCGCCATACGTCGTCTTTACCGACAAGACGCTCTCAGCCATCTGCGACATGCTGCCGACGGACGAAGAGGAATTCCTCGAGGTCCCCGGCGTCGGCGCGGCCAAGCTCGAACGCTACGGAGAGGCCTTCATAGACGCCGTCAGCGACTGGAAGAGCAGACAGGGATAAAAAATCCGCCGGCCTCTTCCGCCGGCGGCATATCGTCATATTCCAGCCGTTCAGAGGGCCAATCCCCTCCTCACCAGGCTCGTTCGTATATCTTCCTTACCGCCTCTTCCGTCAGCTTTCGTGGATTGTTGCCGATAAGCCGCTTCTCCTTCATCGCCGCGGGGGCCATCCGGGAGCAGGCCTCCTTGGGGATGCCGAAGTCGCGCAGGCGCGTCTTTACGCCGCACTCCTCACCGAGCGCGATCATCGCGTCAAGAGCCGCCGAGGCGGCGCGCTCAGGGCTCATGCCCTCCGTCCTTATCCCCATCGCCTCCGCGATCGGCACAAACTTCTCCGGGCAGCCATCAAGGTTATACTCCATCACCCAGCGCAGCATCGCCGTGTTCGCCTCGCCGTGCGGCACATGGAACTCGCCGCCGAGCGGATAGGCCATCGCGTGAACGCCGGCGGTGCCGGACATCGCAAAGGCCATTCCCGCCGTGAGGCTGCCGTAGGCCTGCGCGGTGCGCGCCTCGATATTGTCTGGCTCGCGCACGCAGAGGGCGAGATTGGGAACGATCTTCCTTATCGCGGCGAGGGCCAGATCCTGCGTCAGCCGGTTCGTGCCCAGCGAAAGATACGACTCAACGGCGTGCACCAGCGCGTCCATCCCCGCGGCGGCGGTGATATGGGCCGGCAGGCCGAGAGTCAGCAGCGGATCGACGAGCGCGGCGTCGGCGACCATATTGCCGCTCGCAACGCCCTTTTTCATCTTATCCTCCGGGAAAGAGAATACGGCGACCGCCGAGACCTCCGAACCGCTGCCCGCCGTCGTCGGAATCATCACCGTCGGCAGGCCGCGCGCTGGCACCCGCTCCGAACCGACCATCTCGTCCACCCTTACCGCGGGATACTTCGCAAGCACCGCCGCCATCTTGGCAAAATCCATTGAACTGCCGCCGCCGAAGGCGATGAGACAGTCCCCGCCAAAGTCACGAATATCCGCCGCAGCCCTGTAAAGGAGAGCGGCGGGCGGCTCCGGCTCCACCTCGCGCCAGTGCAGCGGTTCCATGCCCGCGGCCTTCGCCCCGTCAAGCAGCCGGGCAAGCTCCGCGCTCTCCGCCATGCTGCGTCCGGTCACAAAGACGGGCCGCTTGGCGCCTAAGGCCGCCGCCTTCGAGGCGGCCAGCGCGGAACAGCCGGCCTCGAAGATGACCTCGCGCGGCATACGGAAATTGAACGGACGCGTCATAATGTCATCCATCATATCCTCTCCTATCTGCCGACCAGCGCGGGCACGCCGTCGACATCCTTTAATACCGGCACCGTGGAGCTTGAGTCGACCTCGCCGCAGAAAAACAGGTCGTTGTCAAAGCCAAGCCCCGAGAGAATCTTCCCGTGCGTCGACTCCTGACAGACCGCCGTGATATCAGGGCCGAAATGGTGCCAGAGCGCCATCGCCGACATCGCGCCGTCGGTGAGCTCCATCTCTTCCGCGCCGTTCGCGGGGGCGAGGGCCAGCAGCTTCTCCACCAGCATCCCCGCGCAGACCGTATCCTCGAGCGAAAACTCGCCGTTGCGCCCGGCGCAGATTATCCCGACATTATTCCCCGAACAGAGGGCGTCCCAGCAGACCGCCTCCGCGTTGCGCGCGCAGCCCGCGAGCACGCGCCCGCAGCCCTCGGCGGCGCGCATCAGCGCGCGCGTGCCGTTCGAGGTGGTGATGATCGCAAACTCCGGCACACCGGCCTCCAGCAGCTCCAGCGGCGAATTGCCGAAATCGAAGCCCGGCGCGGGCAGACCGCCGCGCTCTCCCATGATCTTCCAGTCTTTGCCGAGCCGCTCCTTCATCTCAAAGGCCGCCTCGACCTCCTTCAGCGGGACGAGCACGCTGCCGCCGCCGTCGAAAAAGGTGGTGATCTGGGTGGTCGCGCGCAGGAGATCCACCACTATCCGTACATCATGATCCTTAAAAACTTCAGAGGGAAGAAACGCAACATCAAATATGTATTTCAACTGACCAAGCCTCCGTCAATTTTATTGATAATATTGATTAATCTGTACAACGTACAACTAGAGATTATAATAGAAATGCAAAAATAAGACAGAGGAGGGAACAACTATTATGAAAATGTTGATCGCAGTGGATTTCAGCCCCGTCGGACGCGAGGCGGCCTTCAACGGCTACCGTTACGCGCAGCAGCTGGGAGCGGACGTCACCTTTCTCCACATAGTCCCCGCGATGGCTACGCCGCTCGAGGGCTACAACATGCACTTTTACATCACCCCCGAAGCCCGCAGCACAGAAGAAAAGGTCAAAGCGGCGGCGGCCAAAGAGATCAATACGCTGGCCGATGAGATCAAAGAAAAATACGGCGCGCTACCCGACGGGCATAAATGCGGCGTCAGCGTGAACGTGGCGGACAACCCCGGAAGCGAAATCATCCGCGTAGCCGACAGCGACGGCTATAGCATCATCGTAATTGGAAACAAGGGCTACACGACGCTGGAACGCATGATCCTCGGCAGCACCGCGCTGAAGGTCGTCAACCAGGCCAAGTGTTCTGTTCTTCTTTATCGTCACCAATAAATCTGCTAAAATCGGCGCGAATAAGCACCGTATGCGTCATAAGCCGGCCCCTGAGTGTCCTCACCGTATGAACAATACGGCTCCGGTACTCAGGGGCCGGCTTATTTAGCCTACGGCACTTCTTCGCGCCGATTTTACTGCTATCATGTGAAATTACAAAAACCTTATTGTGAAAGTAGGATAAATAGCAGCTGCGCTTTTAAAAGGCCCCCATAATTGAGGCGGCCAATGAACCTTTTACTCACTCGAAGATAAAATCGGCGTTTAGAAGTGCGAGTTGCTAAATAAAGCGGTGGCTCCGATACCGGAGCCGTATTAGCATACGGCGAGGATTCGGAGCTGCCGTTTTATGACGCAAATCGCGCTTATAAACGCCGATTTTAGCCGATTTGAGATGTAAAATGCTATAATCATCAGTTGTATATCCGTGATCTGGAGGCTTTGTGATGATTCGACTGAAGTTTGAACCCCGCCTTTACAATCCCCCCTGGGTAAACGTCCTCATTCCCGTCGCGGCGGTCATTTTCGGACTCCTGGCCGGCGGCGTGCTCTTTGCCTTCCTTGGAGTGAATCCATTGAAAGCCTATCATGAGGTGCTTAAAGGAGCACTCGGAAGCAGCTACGGAATCAGCGAGATCGTCACCAAGGCGATACCGCTGACGCTGACGGCGCTTGGCGGCCTGATCTGTTACAAGATGCTCGTCTGGAACATTGGCGGCGAGGGGCAGCTCTGCCTCGGAGCGATCGCCACCGTCGCCGTCGTGCGCTATTTCCCCGTAGACAACTGGGTTGTAATGTTCGTAATGATGTTCGCTGCGGGAGCCGCCGCGGGCGGCCTGTGGTGCATGCTCGCCGGTGTTCTGAAGGCGCGCTGGAACGTCAACGAGACGATTACGACGCTGATGCTCAATTATATCGGTATAAATCTCAGCGAATATTTCATATACGGACCGTGGAAGGACCCGATGAGCATGGGCTTTCCCTTCACACCCAATTTCCCCGACGCGGCGCGCCTCTGGGTCTTCGGCAATACGCGCATCCACGGCGGCATCTTCATCGCGCTGGCGATCGCGGTCGTCTTTCAAATTATATTGAAGCGCAGCAAGTGGGGCTACGAGATCTCGGTGATCGGCGAGAACCCGCGCGCGGCACGCTACGCCGGTATCGATATCTCAAAGAATATCCTCCTGGTCACCTTCATCGGCGGCGCGGTGGCGGGGCTCGCGGGAATGAGCGAGATGGCGGGCCTATACGGACGCATGAGCCGCGGCTTCTCGATGGGCTACGGCTATACCGGCATTCTCGTCGCCTGGCTCGCGCGCCTCTCTCCGATATATGTTCCGCTCGTCGCCTTTCTCATGGGCATACTGCTTGTCGGCGGCGACACGCTGCAGGTGGTAATGGGGCTACCGCTGGCGAGCCTCCAGATTTTGCAGGGGCTGATATTGTTTTCCGTACTCGCCGCGGAGACCCTGTCCCGTTTTAAGATATCTGTGGTACATGTTGAAAGAGAAAAGGCCGCCTCCGGCGGCGGGGAGGAAGCGTAATGGAATTTCTCACAGTGGTGCTCGCGGCTGCGGTAAGAAGCGGAACCCCGGTGCTATACGCCTCTCTCGGAGAGGTAATTTCCGAGAGAGCAGGCGTGATGAATCTCGGCCTTGAGGGCATTATGCTGGTCGGCGCTTACGCCGGTTTTGCCGTGACGATGACGACGGGCAATCCCTGGCTCGGCATCGCCGCCTCCTTCGCAGCGGGCTGCGCGATAACGCTGATACACGCCTTCCTCTGTATAACGCTGATGTGCAACCAGGTCGTGAGCGGCCTCGCGATGGTGCTGACCGGTTACGGCCTCTCCGCGCTGATGGGACGCACGGCGATCGGGCAGACAATACAGGGGATGAAGCAGATGAATCTGCCGCTGCTCGCCGATATTCCCTTTATCGGACCGATATTTTTTCAGCATAACGCGATGGTCTATCTCTCGTACCTCCTAGTGATACTCCTCTGCTGGTTCATCTTTTTTACGCGCCCCGGGCTCAACCTGCGCGCCGTGGGAGAGAACCCGCGCGCGGCGGACGCGATGGGGCTTCCAGTCACGAGGATACGTTATTTTTACTGCATCCTCGGCGGCGGCCTGGCAGGAGTGGGCGGCGGCTATCTTTCCGTCGTTTACGCGCAGATGTGGATCGAGGGGATGACCGCCGGACGCGGCTGGATCGCGGTGGCCCTCGTAATCTTCGGGCTCTGGAATCCCGCGCGCGCGGCGCTCGGAGCCTACCTTTTCGGCGGCGTTGAAGCTCTGCAGCTGCGGCTGCAGGCGATGGGCTCCACAATCTCCACCTCTTTGCTTATGACGCTGCCATATATTATGACTATAATCGTATTAACCGCCGTCTCTGTTAAGGCCGGCAAGGGCCGGCTGCTGGGCGCGCCGGCGGCACTGGGGGTACCCTTCCGCAGGGAGGATAGGGAGTAAATACCGTCAGTATGCGCAGACAGACAGTCAGGATAATGTTACGGAGTATCCGCACCGCATCCGGCGGATATCCGGTTAGCCCGAGTACAGGAGTAAGATGATGCTATCAAAATATGCGCAGGAAATTTCGGAATATCTCAGTTCGATGATGGGCCGCAGTATCATAATCACGGATATCAACGGGATCATTATCGGCTCTCCCGCAAAGGAGAGGATCGGAGACTTTCATCCGCCCTCCATCCCCTGCATAAAGTATAAGAAGATGAGCTTTGACGACGCGGAGGCGGCGAAGAAGCTCGGCGTATGGTATCCGGGCTCCACGGTGCCGCTCTTCTATAACGGACGCGTCATCGGCACCTTCGCGATCGCGGGGGAGCCGGAGATCGTACTGCAGTTCTCAATGCTGGTGAAGAATCAGATAGAGAGCATGCTGCGCGAAAAGATACTCTCCCCCACTATGAGCTCACCGCAGAAGAAGATAAACGATCTCGTCCGCGAAATCAGCCTCTTCGACCCGAGCAGCGACGACCACACGTCGCTGACAAAACGCGCAGAACAGTTCGGGATCGAGCTTGACAGACCGCGCGGCGTGATCGCCGTCTTTTTCTCGAATTTTCGCGGCCTGGGACTTGAAAAGAACCCGGTGAAGATATCCTACGAGAACTATTCCGACCCGATAGAGGACGAGATAGATTATTCCTCGATGCATGGGCGCGTCATTGTGCTGCTGCGGGAGATCTTCCCCGATCCCCAGACAATCATTGCAAGCGTGGCACGTGATCGCTTTGTCGTGATACGCCCCTGCGATATCTCCGATGAGAAGCGTCTGGACGAGGATGTCGAGAGATCGGGCGAGGCCGCCGAGGAGATATACAACAGGCTGAAAGAGGCCTCCTTGGAGACGATCATCGGCGTGGGGCACCCCGCGCGCAATCTTTTCGAGCTGCCGAACGCCTACCGAAACGCCTGGGACGTCGCCGGGATCGCCGAAAAGCTGTCGCTGCCCCCCGGCGCCTATACCTTCAACAGGCTGCTGCTGGAGGAGATGCTGATCTCGGTAAAACCGCACGTATCTCTGCGCTTTATTGAGAAGAAGCTCGCAGCGCTCGGCAGCGACGGCGACGCGCACGACCTGCTGGAGACATTCAAAGTCTACTGTGAAACATTTTTCAGTAAGCAGCAGGCCGCCGAAAGGCTCCACCTGCACAGAAACACCCTCTCTTACCGCCTGCAAAAGGTAGAGGAGCGCCTCGGCATCTCGATGCAGGATTTCAAGCAGGTAACCGCCTTCTATCTCGCGCTTTACATGAGGGAGCTCGGAAACCGCGGCGGCAGCCGCTGACTCACGGATAAATATATACGGTTAAAAGAAGAGGGCCGTGCTCATACACGGCCCTCTTCTTCTGTTGGGGTTGAAACGACATATCTTGTTTTACGCGGCGCCTCCGCCTTCAGAGTGCGCCGCCGCGGATGTCTTTATTGTTTGGTGCTGTTCAGTATATTTTTCATCTCCGTGCGGAACTCGTCCATCAGCTCTTTACCCTTTGTGCTGTCAAGCTGGCCCCAGGTCGCCGCAAAGGCCTCCATGAGCGGACGGAGCTGTTCCGTAGTGTAGGTATGGACCTTGATACCCTTTTTCCTCATCAGGTCGAGATATTTTTTGTCATTGGCCTCCGCGTTCTTTATTGAAAGCGCAGCCTGCTTGTTGACCTCTTCCTGAAGGATCTTTTTATCGCCGTCGGAGAGTTTGTCCCAGACCTTGGCGCTGATCATGATCCCAAGGCATTCCGTGTTTTTATTGAGGTTGTACCAGTTCTTGATGACGTCGCCGAGCGCCGTGTAGGCAGCCACGATCGAGTATCCGGTGTCTCCGTCGCAGACGCCCGTCTGCATCGACTGGTAGACGTCGGCGAAGGGGATGGAGATCGTGCGGTATTTCGCGCCTTCAAGGGCCGTCTTAAAGACATCCATATTCGGTATACGCAGCAGTACGCCGTGATCGACCTTCGGGTTGAGCGGGTCTCTCATCTCTTTCACGGTACCGATGCCGACCATGCCCTCAAGATACATGCCGAGGAGTTTTACTCCAAGGGCCTTGTTGAATTCATCCATCTTTTTGAAGAACCAGCCGTTCGGGTCATAGACCTTCGCGACCTGTTCGTAGCTGCTGGTGTAGCCCTGTACGTAGATGAGGTCCATCCTGCTGTCAAACTGGCTCGGGAAGGAGATGGCCGCCATCTCGACGGTGCCGCGGATGAGCTCTTCATAGACGAGGGAATAATCACCGAGCTGGTTGGCAGGGTAGACCTTGATCTGAATGCGTCCATCCGTCTTTTTTTCGACCGCCTTCGCGATCTCGTTCATCGACGCCGTCGCGTAGTGGTCGGGCGGATTTTGTCCGGCAAACTTAAGGATGACCGGCGCAGCCTGTGCGCTCTGCGCACAGCAAAGCAGCAGCATCAGCGCGGCCGCCGCGAACGATGAAGCGAAAAACCTGAAAAAACCCTTGTGTAGCATGATAAATCTCCCCTTTTATGTGTATATAATTACAAAGCCCAAGGCCTTATCGGCAAAAATGTTCTTTCGCGGCGGCGGCGCGTTCCGGCAGCAGCCACAGGTCGGTCACCACGGCGATCCCCATCTCCTCAAGCTCCCCGCTCACCTCTACCGGCGTCGTTCCCTCCGCCGTGTTCTGGTTGAGCACGCCGCCCATGCAGATGGGGACTTTGTAGTCCTCTTCTTCCATCTCGTCGAGCAGATTGCGGGCGTACTCAAGGGCCATGCCGTTGTGCGTGCTGATGAAGACCATCTCCGAACCGCGCTTCGCCGCCTCTGAGACCACCTCGTCGGGGTTGCGTTCGGCGCCGATGTTGTCCACCAGTGCCCCCGCCGCCGATAGCAGGCGGTCTATGAGCAGCAGTCCGTGTTCGTGTACGTCAGTCGAGGCCAGCAGCACTTTTATGCCGGAGAGTTTTTCGCGCGCCTCGCCGCTCTCGTAGCGCGGACGCCAGATATCGACCTGCGCCAGCGTCATGGTAAAGATATCGTTGGGGATCGGCGGGTTATCCTCCGCCGCCGTTTTACTCCGCGCGCCGGGATTTAGTTCGTCCTCAAAGGCGCGCGGGCCGATACACTTCAATATATAGAGCATCTGGACGGCGTCTCTTGTATCGACGCCGCAGTCCGCGAAGAAATCCAGGGCGCTGTGGAAGATGGCCTTTCCCTTCGTGCAGATAGATGAGGCAAATTTTTTGCTCGCCGTGAAGTCAAAGTGCGGGTGCATGCGGCGCGCGATACGTTCTATCTCACGGGTCCAGAGCTGGACCTCGCAGATCTCCTCCAGCGAGGGGGCGCGCAGCGCCTCGGTGAAGGGAACGGGCATCAGTCCGTGGCCGGTAGGACATTCCAGCTGCGCCATGATGTCCCACAGCAGATATTCGGCGGTCAGCGAACGGTTCTTTTCCGGATCGCGGTCAGAGGATATCGTATCTCCGTAGAACATCGAACCGATGCAGTCATGGTCGTGTATCTCATCAAGCGCAAAGACCCAGCCCGAGCGCTTTACGGGGTCCGAAACGAGGCCGCCCACGCAGTGGGCCAGCTTAGCTCCGAGAAGCTCTTCGACGATGTATCTTTCAAGGTAGGCCCAGGCCGCGCTTGTCGCGCAGTCAAGGAAGAGGGCTCCGAAGCCGTCGTCGAGGTAGGAGTGCATAAGCGCCCCCTTATCTCTCAGCGCCCCCATAATGCCTATCGCCTTGACGGTCTCGACCGTAGTGATGTCCGTGCGCTTCCACATCGGCGCCTCGTGGGCGAAAAACTGCGAAAGATTACCCACCGTTGTCACACCGGCACGCAGCGCCGCTATAGCGTTTACCGTCGAGGCGGGGAAACCGATGATGAAGTCCCCCATGTGCGGCTGGATCGGCGCGGCCTGCCCCACCTCGCGCCAGTCGTCGTCGTTTTCAAGATAGGGGCCGCTCTCCTGCGGCGCCGACTTTCTCATCTCCGGCGGCAGAGACATGCGGCGGTCAAGGCAGATACCGGCGCGGTCGAGTATAAAACCGTTATCCTGCGCGAAGTTATAGACTCCGTCAAGCGCCTTGGCCGTCTCCTTCCAAGTGTTCATGCCGATGTGGGCATGGTACATGATCCGCCCCTCTTTGATACAGCGGCGCTTATATTCTAACTCTGACGAAACGTCATATTTATCCATAAATTTTGTGCGGCCTATAGTTATCTCAGAGGCAAGCCTGCGCGATTCGTCCATGACGTCCCGCGCCTTTGGAAGCGGCGTCTCCTTCAATATGTTGGCGATACGTTCTTTCAATGAAATTATCATTATCAATGCCTCCAAATTGTATAGACCCTGCAGCTTATGGCCCATACTTTATATGAATTTAGAAATGGCGTCATTGTAAAGAGCCGATGAAAGATTGACTCCATAAGATTTAATTTTTGTGCATAATAAATAATTAGATGAACTTTTTGAAGAAATCGGACAAATTATACGCCACTTTTTTATGCACCATGCACAATGGCCTTGCCGTTCAGAGCAACTGACGCAAGCGACAGAAGGGATCTCTCTTTCCCAATATATTCGCGTTCCTCGCTGATCTCGGCGGCGGCCTCCAGAAAGCCCATCTGCGCCGCCTGCTCTATCAGATATTTCTCAAGAGCCGCGCGGGACCTTGAATAAACGGACTCAAAATCCGTTCCTCTTATCTGACCGGCGGGAAGAAAGGCGTAAAAGTTCCCGTCAAAGAAGCTGTGCAGGATGGATACGGTGCAGGACAGCGAGAGCGAGCTGGAGGCCGCGCCTACGGCGCTCGCGATCGCCGCCTCTTCCGGCACCGAGCAGTCCGCGCCACAGGCAAAAGAGGCGACTGGCGCGCCGACGCAGATACGCCGAGACTCTTCGCCGCTCCCGTGAAGCGCCTCCGACAGCCGCTTCGACACTTCGCCGCGCACAAGACGCGCGAACTCCACCGCCGAGACGCCCAGTCTGCCGCCATATTCATTTGAGGCGCGGAGGCTCCTGCCGCCGCTGCCGATCGCCGCCGCGCCAAGGGCGGAGAGCGCGTCGCTCGGCGTATAGCCGCATTCCTCTCCCTCGGAGGTACGGCAGTAGGGACGCACCCTCTCGGGGCCGACGGTGAGCTCTCCTCCTTTGCCAAGTTTCACCGCGCTGTCGCCGCCGAGGGCGATCGAATGTATCTCAAGCGAGGGGATCATCGTACGGTAACTCCCGATCGAGGCGCCCTCCTTTGAATAGACGGCCTTTCCCCCTTTCACGACGCCGATGTCCGTAGAGGTGCCGCCCATGTCGGCGACGACAGCGTCCTCCTCGCGCACGCCGCCGAGCAGCATCGCGCCGCGCATGCTCGCCGCGGGGCCGGAAAATACCGTCTCCAGCGGGAAGCGCGCGCACCATTGTCCGCAGACGAGCGAGCTGTCGCTGCGCAGGAACATCACGGGGCAGCGGAGGCCATGTGAGGCCGCGCAAAACTCAACGCCTTGGATAAGGCGCTCCGTAACCTCCATCAGGGAGGAATTCAGAAAGGCCGTCACGGTACGCTTCACAGAGTTCAGCTTTGAGCGGGCCATCTCGTGGCCGCAGGTGATCCCCGCGCAGCCGGCGGCCCTGATAATTCCGGCGGCCTCCATCTCATGCAGGGGGTTGCGCGGAGAATAGAGCGACGAGACGGCGAAATAACCGCCCGCCTCTTCCCTGGCGAAACGCGCCAACGCCTCGCGGTCAAGCGGCTCGCGCTCCTTGCCCCAGCCGTTATGGCCGCCGCGGACGGAGAGCAGCGCCGCCGGCGAGACGGTCCGCAGTATCTCATCCTTTATATGGGGAAAATCCTCATAGCCGATCAGCACCAGCGCCACTGGGGCGCCCTTGCCCTCGAGCAGGGCGTTGGTCGAAAGCGTTGTGGAAATGTTGAGCGAGATTATCTCCTCGGAGTCAGCGGTACGAAGCAGCCTGCCCAAAGCGGCTTCGATCGAATCCCGATAATCCGCGTGGTTGGTTGGAATTTTCTCTGAGGATATGATACGGCGCTCCTCCGTATCGTAAAGCACCCCGTCTGTGTTGGTACCGCCGACGTCGATACCTATTGTGAGCCTCTTTCGCCTGTTTTCCCGCTCTTTCCGCATAAACACCCTCCAAAATGATCCCGGCGGTTTCCCGGCGGCCTTCGCGCGGCGTATCTTCAGCCGCCGTTAATTTTCTTTATTAAATCCCTTGGACCTCTCCCACGCGGCGCGGTAAGACTCCTTAACGGCGGCGCGGAAATTCATCTGGTCCATAACGCGCAGGCTCTCCACCGAGGTACCCGCCGGCGTGCACGATTTTACGATCAGCTCGTTTAAATTGAAGCCGTTCTTCTCCCACATCTTTAGACAGCCCATTACCGTCTGAAAGACCATCGCCGACGAAGTTTCGCGGTCAAGGCCGCAGAGGACCGAGGCGTCTATCATCGTCTCAAAAAAGGTCAGCACGGGGGCGGGGCTTGTCAGTGAGGTGAAGATGTCTATCTTGTCCTCCGGGACGATAAAAGATTTTCCAAACAGGCCGACCAGCTTCATGATACTTTCGACCTGCTCCCCGTCCGCATTCCCGCTGATCGTTACTGGTATCGCCCCCTCCCCGATCCCGCTGGGAGGATTGGGGAGTATCCGCGCGACGACGGCATCGGGAAGCTCACTCCGGTAGAGGCCTGTTGAGATTCCCGCGCTGACCGATATCAAAATACGGCCGCGCAGGCAGGTATCTTTCAGTTCGTCGATAACCTTGCGAACGATATGCGGCTGTACGCATACGAAGGTAAAATCCGACCGTGAAACAGCCTCGCAGTTGTCCGCCGCCACGGAGACGCCAAACCTCCGCTTCAGCTCCGCGCATCTATTTCCGTCGGGGTCTGAAATCGTCAGATCATCCGCCTCGAACATTACGTCGGAGACAAGATGGTTTATCAGAAGCTCTGTAATATGACCCGCGCCAATGAACGATATTCTCATGTTTCGTACCTCCTGTTTCTTTTAATTCTGCATCAGCTGTGGAAGCCATAATGCAATTTGTGGAAATGCGATTATAATAGCCAGCCCTATTATCTGTAGAATTATGAACGGTATTGCGGCAGAATATATCTCTTCGATAGCGACATCCTTAGGAGCAGCTCCCTTCATGTAAAACAGGGTAAAACCAAAAGGCGGAGAAAGGTAAGCCACTTGTAAAAGGACCATGAAGATGAGTCCCCACCACAGAGGGTTGAACCCAGCTTTAGCGATTAAAGGAGAAACGATAGGGGCGGCAAGCATTATCATTGCCGCTGGTTCAAGAAACATTCCTAAAATAAAAATAAATAGTAACGCTACCGCCAGTATCGCCCATGAACCTCCTGGCAGACTCATGGCAATATTGCTAATGAGGACATTGCCACCTATTCCAGAAAATATTGAGCCAAATGCGGAAGCACCAATGATGATCCAGCAGACCATCGCAGTAATCTCCAATGTTTCCACAGACGCTTCCAAAACAAGCGCTTTTGTGAGCTTTCTATTTAAAGCTACAAGCAGAACAGCACCACCAGCACCGAAAGAGGCTGCTTCGGTTGGAGTCGCAATACCTGTCAATATTGACCCAAGTACGATAATTATAAGCATGCTTGGCAGGAATACATTACGCAGGGCCTCAACTTTCTCTCTTGTTGTAGCACGTTCATTCAAGGGAAGGGATGGACATAGGCTCTTATTAAAATAACTTCTCAATAGAATATACAGTGAATAGATAAACGCTAAAAGTAGCCCACAGGTTATGCCTCCCGCGAAAAGTCCACCAATAGAAACTCCTGTCACCGCACCATAGACAACCATGTTTGTGCTAGGAGGAATCAGTTGTCCTAAGGTTCCCCCAGCCATGACCGAGCCAATTCCTATTTTTCTGTCATATCCATGTTTTGTCATCTGTGGCAGTCCAATCAGCCCAAGGCCGATAACCCCTGCCGCAACAACACCGGAAATCGCACCTAGCATGGCTCCGACAAGTATAGTCGCAACAGCTAAACCTCCGCGCAGAGGTCCCGACCACTTGTAAAACGCGTCATAAAGATCTTCCACTACCCGTGCCTTTTGTAGAACCAATGCCATAAAAATAAAAAGAGGGATAGCGATAAGTGTGAAGTTGTTCATAGTTCCCCACACTGCGGATATCGCCAGGCTTATTCCTCCCGCACCCCACAAGGCAGTACCAAACAACAGTGCGACAATTAGGAGAGAAAACGAAATAGGAATACCGAATGCAAGAGCCAGCATCAGCAAGATGAACATATAAAGAGGAGTATAGTCAAAAACCATAATTATTTATCCTCCTTTAAAGGTTTCAAGTCATCCGAATCGGGTGGTGGTAAAATTATGTTTGCTATAGATTGTAAAGCTATCAATAGAAACGAAACGGGAACAAACCATTTAAACCACCACACAGTTGGGTTAAAGTCTGTTTGATGGACAGATCGCTCATTAATTAGAGTTGATTCATATGCCCATTTACTTGCATAATAGGCCACAGTAAAACAGGCAATAGCTATCATCACATTTGATATTACACTCAATCTTCTCTGCCATTTTGGCGATACATATTTAGGAAGGATGTCGACATTTACGTGTTTGCCTTTTAGCTGACACAAAATACCTCCCATGAGGAAGAATATCCCGTAGATAAATATCGGAACTTCGTACCCCCATGAAGGCATACTGTCAAAGAAATAGCGTTTTGACGTAGCATAAACTATCAATATAATTAAGGGCAGAATAAGAAGAGCGGCAATGTTTCCAATGTTTCTTGACAAATTGCTAATTTTTTCAGCAAAAATCTTTAACATCATCTTTCTCCTACAGTAATCTTTTAATAAAAGGGGCATAATCCCTTAAGGTATGCCCCTTTACCAATATTGCTATGTGGCGAATGTTGGCTATTTATACCCTAATGCCTTTGCTTGTTCTTTATAACCAAGTTCGTTTAGTACCTTTGAATATATTTTTATGAATTCTTTACCTTCTGCCGTCTTACCAGCCTGATCAAGAATTACCTTTGCACCAATTTGACGTGCTTTGTCTACATCTTCTTTAGGTAAAACTATAATTTTAACCTTTTTATTTATCCAGTCCTGTTTTGCCATGATACTCTGTGGCGGATTAGTAATAGCAGAGCGGTATCTTGAGTGGTCTCTGGCAGCCAGAACAATGTCTTTCAGATCCTGCGGCAGGTCGTTCCATGCTTTCGTATTGACAATGAACCCTTTATCTTCGTTAGAACCAAGATGCAGACATGGCTCTATGACATACTTAGTGACTTCGTGCAGCCCCATATCCTTGTTCTCTTTCCAATCAGAAAACTCTGCCGCATCAATTGTTTTCATCTGGAGAGCAGTATATATCTCAGGAGCTGCAATGCTTACGGTATTTGCACCAAGCGCTTTATAGAACAGAGCGCCAATTCCACCAGCACGAATATTCTTACCCTTGAAATCCGACAATTTATTAATGGGGACGACTGAACATAAAATTTCTGGAGGCATAAAGTCCAGCGTACCTAAATATGTAACACCATATTTTTTATATAGTTTTTCTTTTATCGGCATAAGTTGCTCTTCTAGATACATTTCATTGCTAAAATCTGTAATGGGGCATCCAGGACGGTTCCCAAGTACAGCAAACGTCGGATCCTTACTTGACCAGTACCCCGACCAGACAAATCCTGCCTGCACAATCCCATTTTTTACTGAGTCGAAAGAATCGTAAACTGGGAATAAGACACCGGCTCCAAAAGGTTCAATCAAAAGTCGCCCTCCAGAAGCTTTTTTTACAGTTTCGCAAAAATCTACAACTGTTTGATAACGTTCCGTACCAACCATGGAATGTGTCACCAAACGCCACTTATATACCTTATCGGCCGCACTTGAGGGAGCTGTCATTACTGCAAGATACAAAATCACTAAAGAAAATACGATTAAACCTCTGAAAAATCTGTTCATTTCAACTGCCTCCTTTAGTTTTTATAACGTAACACGGTGTAAATAATGTATTTCAAAATATTGAATATGTCATTAGAATGGAGGCACAAAATAAGATTGCATTATCTCATATTGATTGTGCATTTTGCACAAGTATTGATATTTCATGGTACATCTCACATAAACGATTTTGACTCAACGATTTAATATAGTTATCTTGTTAAAAGAACTCTAGGATTTTTAAATACTCATTATTTATTTTTATGTAAAGAGATAGACTTATGGCAGATAAATAGCGTAGAATTATCTTGAGAAAGGGTCTCTCTTTCGTGTTTTTCAGGTATTGTGTGAGGTGGTCAAATGATGAAGCAAATCTTTAAGAATAAAATCTTTTTATCTCTGATTTTGATATTCTTTATTGTGGGAAACCGCGCCGCGGCGGAGGCAGCCGACAGCCTGCCCGGTAAAGATGTCATCCAGGACAAAGAGAGTACGGAGCGAGCGGAGTTTGAGCGGGACAGCCCCGAAACGCGGGTGCACATGCAGAGCTGGGGTTTCCCGCACAAAGAGGGCGTCGTGCTGGTGCTCTGCGGCGGAGGGATGAAGGGGCTCTCGCATCTTGGCGTATTTGAGGTGCTTGAGCGCGAACATATCCCAGTCGCCGCCATCATCGGCACCAGTATGGGCTCGATAATGGGCGGCCTCTACGCCTCAGGCCATACACCTGCCGATATGCGCGAGATACTCTCAAAGGTAGACCTTATGGAGATCATGTCGGGACGCAACCGGACAGATCTTATAAACGGCTACAATAAGCCCGCCACCCCAGGGGATTCGCTCTTTTCTCTCACAATAGATAAAAACAAAAACGAGCAGGGCCGCCTCGGAGCCCTTAACGCGAAGGACCTCTACGCTTTTCTCAGCGAGCTCACATCCACTGTCTCGGTGACGGACTTCGACCACCTTCCCATCCCCTTCGCCGCGGTGGCGACGAACCTGGGGAATGGAGACACCGTCGTCCTGCGCAACGGTAACCTCGCTTCGGCGCTGCGCGCCTCGATGTCGATACCTGTCATCTTCGACCCATGGCCGATGAACGGCATGCTGCTGGTCGACGGCGGCCTGAAGGCCAATCTGCCTGTCCTCGAGGCAAAAAAGATATTCCCCGGACATCCGATCGTCGCCGTAAACCTTTCACCGGAGGACATCACAAAAAAGAACGAGAGCTTCCGCACGATGTTCGACGTCGCGGCACAGACGCTTGACATCCTTATGGTGCAGCAGATACGTGAGAATCTCGATGCCGCCGACCTCGTCATCACCCCCGACGTGAGCAGTTTCAGCACCTTCGCCTCCGGCGGCTACGACAAGATAATAGACAAGGGCGCGGAGGCGGCCGAAGAGAAAGTTCCCGAGCTGAAAAAGCTTGTCGAAGAAAAATGTCACACCTGGGATCACAGCCAGAGGGAGCGCAGCAGGCGGCATGGACCACCGGTAGTCGCCGAAGTCCGCTTCGAAGGCGTGCCAAAGGGCGTCGCGGAAGAGCTCCACGAGAAGTATGAGGACTGGATCGGCAAACCCCTTGATATGAGGCTCGTGGCGGCCACCGTGGCCCAGATATCCACGCGCGACGACATAAAGTCCGTCGACGGACGCACAGAGATCATCTCGCGCGGCTCAGTCGCCGTCATCTTCCAGATCGAGCGGCCCGCTAAATATGAATTCGGCATCGACGGTTACGCGAGCAACCTCTACTGGAACCGCTGGATATCGCTCTCGGCGGTGGTACACGACACTCTGATGGCGGGAGACTCCACCTCGCTCGAGTACCGATTCGGCACAACCTGGGGCGCGATGATGCGCTACTTCACGGTGGAGGACGAAAAGGACTCCCAGTGGGGACTGGTGCTCGCGGGACGCCGCGAGGAATATGAACCGTATAACTACGGCGCCGCCGAGTTTGAGAGATTTACGGCAAAGGCCGCCTGGTATAAGCGGCTTAACGACCGCGCGCGTATCGGTATCGGCTACGGCGCACAGCGTGTCACTTCGCTGGGTAACGAAGCGATTGAGGATAATGGCCCCTACCTCACCTTCAATTTCAATACCCTCGACGACCCGATCCTGCCGACCAGAGGCATGGTCGTCATGAGCGACCTCTGGTTCCCGATAGACCACAACGTGGTCTCCAACACCCAATTCAGCACCTATGTCCCCATCTTCCAGAGAGGTAAGGTGATCTTCTCCGGCGGTCTCAAAACGGGAGACGCCGACAACCTTGCCTACGCGGCGATGCTCGGCACGCGCGAGGAGCTGTACAGCCTCGGACAGCACCCGCTGGTAGGAGATCAGGCCTACTGGTTCCACCTTGGCATAGAGCGTGTCTTCACCCGTTCGTGGTGGGGGGGGGTCAATATGGAGCTCTTCGGCAACTATGGGCAGGTGATGTACGACTGGAACAGCGCAGACAGCCGCTGGGAGGTAGGTCTTGCGCTCTCCGTCCCGACGAACAATTTCAGCGGCAAGCTGGTCTTCGTATACGACGACGACGGCGGCTTCACGGTAGGCTACACCATCGGGGTGCCGCGGTTCTGGGATGGGCCGCTGCCCTAACTGTAAAATCAACGTAAATCGGCGTTTATACGCGCCGCTGACTTAGCTCAACAAGGGCGGAAAATCCTGCAGCAGGCGCACCCGCATGCCGCGGCAATATGGGTAATTTGAAAGTGTCCCCGCCGCATGGCGGGGACGTTGCCTTGCAATCGACGCACCAAAGTGCGCCTGCAGTTTTCCACCCTTATTTCGCGTCGTCATCGACACGTCTAAACGCCGATTTCCTTTGGGTAAAAACAAAGATAAATGGCAGCTTAGCTTCGATAGGATGAACGTAAATAAGTTTTGAGAATTTCACATATTAACGGGAAAATTGGCGCGAAGAAGTGCAATAGGTAGGTTAGAATAAACTTATCCCTGAGTATCGGAGCCGTATTTTCATACGGCGGCCGCAAAGCAATGTCCCCGCCATTTGGCGGGGACATTTTCAAATCGCGCTTATAAACGCCGATTTTAGATGATGAGCTTGCCGCCCTTCTTACCCGCCGCCGCATCGAGCTGGTTCAAGACGTTCGCGCCGGCCACTTCGATCTTCGGTTTCTTCGCCGCCTCTTCGCGGGCGTACTCCTGAAGCTTCTTTTCGTAATCGGCCATCGACTGTTTTATGCCGTCGACGTCGCCCTTGATCCACTGAAGGATGCCGTCGGTGATCGTCTTATACATAGCATCGTCAGGCTCGGCCTGTATCACGCCCAGCTCCTTGAGCATGCGATACTCGTCCTTCACGGATTCAAGGATGTCATCGTCCGTGAGTATGCCCTTTTTGTAAAGGACCCGGTTTATGATGTTCTGTTTCGTTTTGCTGTTCTCGTCGCTCGCGGAGAGAGACTCAACGCGCTGAAGAAGCATTGAGATGATCTCTTCGAGGCTTATCTGCATAGGTGCCGCCATTTCTATTCCTCCTGCCAAATTGATTTTCACAGTACATTTTATCACAGCATGCGTTACCTTAATTGTCGGAAGCTATAATTTTATTTATAGTGAAACTACGGATTGTAAAAAACGGCCGGCGATAGTAAATAAAAGCGGTAAATCAGATATAATAAGGGCAGCAAGAACCCAATGAGGAGAATAAAAAATGGAGCATATGATCGAAGAGATAAAATGGAAACACCTCTATAGAAAGGCACAGCTGCTCTTCTTTTCGGAGTGGAAGACTCTGCTGATATCGATGGCGGCCATTGTGATCTACGCGGTGGGCGTAGTTGGCTTCACGATACCCTATAAATTCGCCGACCAGGGCGTCATGGGCATCGCGGTGCTGCTCAAGTATACTCTGGGGCTGAACCCCGCCTACGTGCTGCTCGTTCTGAACATAATCCTGCTTGCGTGGGGCGCGAGAACGCTCTCTAAACGCTTCCTTATCTGGACGGTCATAAACGCCTTTGTGCTCTCCGCGGTACTCGACATACTCCAGACCATCAACTTCCCGATAATGGACGACATCTTTCTGGTAGCGGTGGCCGGCGGCGTCATCAAAGGGCTCGGCATCGGCCTGCTCTACCGCGAGGGCATAAGCGCAGGCGGTCTCGACATCGCGATCTCCGTACTTAAAAAGCGTTACGGTATGGAGGTCGGGCGGCTCAGCTTCTACTTCAATATGGTAATACTCGCCGTTTCCTTCAGCATCATCGGCCTTGAAAAGGTGATGTACGGGTTCATCTCCTGCTACATCTGCGGCATGACGATGGACAGCGTGCTTGCCTCCTTCGACAAACGCCGCCTCGTCTTCATCGTCGCTTCAAACACCGACGCGGTGGTGGAGTTCATCAACAAAAGACTCGGCCGCGGCTGTACGCTGCTCTCGAGTGAGGGCGGCTACAAACGCCGCGACGGCTTCACGATCATGTGCCTGCTGATGCCGCGCCAGGTGGTGGAGCTCAAGCGGTTCCTCGCCGAGCATTTTCCCAGCTCCTTCATGGTGGTCACCGAAGCCAACGAGGTGGTGGGCAAAGGCTTTAAGCGCTGGCGCAACATCTGATAAATCGGCGTTTATAAGCACGACTAACTTCATGACTGGGGGTTTGGCAATGCTCACCGCACTTTAGTGCGCCTCCGCTTGCCAACCCCCCAATCATTTCGTTATTCGCACGTCTAAACGCCGATTTCCTTTGGGTAGAAAAAGAGGTAAATAGCGGTTTAGCTTCGACGGTGCAAGGAATAAATAACGCTTTATCTTTTGACTTTGCCCTTAAAGGCGCCCTCTGTGAGGCGGCCAGGGAGCCAAATCAGATCCCTTCTGATTTGTGCGATTCGGCTGGTAGTTACATCAGAGCTGGCTCGGCGATGTTTTTTCGCCGAGACTGAGGGAGAGTTGACCTTGGGTTCTCCCGCGGCTTTTGCTGCGGGCTCTGTATGGCGCGGTTCCCGCGCCATACAGAGTAACACTCCTTCCGTCTCGCCGCAAAAGAAGCGGCGCTCCACCTTCCTCAGAGAGGGAGGCTAAAAGGGCAAGTCAAAAGCTAAACCGTTACTTACCTTCGATAAGGGAAATGATAAATCGCTATTTATCTTTTCCCCACTCAAAGATAAACCGCTATTTACCGCTTTCCCTATCCGAAGGAAATCGGCGTTTAGAAGTGAGAGTTGCTAAATAACTTTGGGCTCTGGTACCGGAGCCGTATCTTTATACGGTGAGGATGCCAGAGCCCGAAGTTATGACGCAAATCGTGCTTATAAACGCCGATTTACGCTTAGTTACGCTTCGCCGCAGATACCAAAGAAATTAACTTCCTCCGGCGACATTTCATAGGGGACGTGCCGCGCCTCCGCGCTCTTTCTCACGGGAATGCCCTTGCCCGCGAGATAATCCTTCAGCGCGGGGATCGGTATCTCGTTGAAGTGGAAGAGCGAGGCGGCGAGCACCGCGTCGGCGCGGCCGCGCGTCAGCGCCTCGTAGAAGTGGAGATACTCGCCGGCGCCGCCGGAGGCAATGACGGGGATGTTCACGGAGGAGGAAATTAGCTCCGTAAGCTCAAGGTCATAGCCGGCCTTCGTGCCGTCGCGGTCCATGCTTGTAAGCAGTATCTCTCCCGCTCCTAGCTGCTCGGCCTTCACCGCCCAGCAGAAGGCGTCCATGTGACGCGGTACGCGTCCGCCAGCCGTGTAGACCTCCCAGTAGCCGTCGCCCTTACGCTTCGCGTCGATCGCCACGACGACGCACTGGCTGCCGAATACCTTTGCCGCTTCGCTGATGAGCACGGGGTTCTCCACCGCCGCCGAGTTCAGCGAAACCTTGTCGGCGCCGGCGCGCAGTATTTCGCGGATATCGTCCACGCTCCTGATACCGCCGCCGACGGTGATGGGGACAAAGACCTCAGCGGTGACGCGACGCACAAGGTCGACAACGGTTTTGCGGTCGTCGCTGGTGGCGGTGATGTCGAGGAATACGATTTCGTCGGCCCCCGCCTTTTCATAGGCCTTGGCGCACTCCACGGGATCGCCCGCGTCGCGCAGCCCAACAAAGTTTACCCCTTTGACGACCCGTCCGTCTTTTATATCAAGGCATGGTATTATTCTTTTCGCAAACATTTTATCTTATTCTCCCTTCGTAAGTTCAATGAAATTTTTTAGTATCGTCAGCCCCGCCGTACCGCTCTTTTCGGGATGGAACTGACATCCAAAGATGTTATCCCGCTCCGCCGCCGCGTCGAAGATGAGGCCGTATTCCGTTATGGCGCTCACATCGCTGCGTTCAGCCGCCTTTACGTAAAACGAGTGTACAAAATACATGTACGGCCCGCGCGGCAGCCCTGCAAGCAGGCGGCTCTCCCTCAGCGGCGCGATTGAGTTCCAGCCCATGTGCGGTATTTTAAGCCCCATCTCCGGCGGGAAGCGCAGCACGCGTCCCGGCAGTATGCCGAGCCCCTCCGCCTCAGGGCTCTCTTCGCTCGCTTCAAAGAGCAACTGCATACCGAGACAGATCCCCAGCAGCGGGCGTCCGCTCTTCGCGGCCTCTTTGACCGCCTCTTTAATGCCGCGGCGCTCAAGCTCCGCCATCGCGCTCCCGAACTCCCCTACGCCTGGCAAAATCACCGCGTCGGCAAGCAGTATCTCCTTTGCGGTGGAGGCCCTCATGTTCGCCGCGCCGAGGCTGTCGAGAGCATTCTTCACACTCCTGAGGTTTCCCGCGCCGTAATCGATGACCGCGATCATTATCTCTCCGCTCCCTTGTGGCGCGAGGCAAGCTCCCGTAATACTTCGTCAAATGGCACCTCCGCCGCGATACAGGCGACAAGCAGATGGTAAAGCAGATCGGCCGCCTCATAGCGGAAGCCGCCGCGGTCCTTCGTGGCGCAGGCAAGCGCCGTCTCGACGCCCTCTTCGCCAACCTTCTGCGCCACGCGCGAGAGCCCCGACCGCAGCAGGCGCGCCGTGTAGCTCTCCTGCGGGTCGTCGTCTTTCCTGATATTTAGATAACGCCAGAGACGCCCCAGGAATGTCGCCTCCGTCGAATTGGCCTCGCCGCATAGGCTGCGGTAGAAGCAGCTGCGCTCACCGGTGTGGCAGGCGGGGCCCAGCGGCTCAACGAGCGCGAGCAGCGTATCTCCGTCGCAGTCAATCCGCAGCTCACGCAGGCACATACGGCTGCCGCTCGTCTCTCCTTTGTGCCATAGTTCGCCGCGCGAGCGGCTCCAAAAGACCATCTCGCCGCATTCCGCCGTCTCGGCGAGCGATTCGGCGTTCGCCCAGGCGGTCATCAGCACCTCGGCGGTGACAACATCCTGGACAACGACGGGAACGAGCCCCTTTTCGTCAAACTTTATCAATGAAAGGTCTATTTTTGTCATTTATATTTCCCTCTTTTTTATCTATTCGGAGCAGGCTTTCATGGCCTCAGCGAGCGTTATGCCGCCCTCGTAGAGACTTTTTCCGATCACGGCCGCGTCGACGCCCGCCGCGGCAAGCGCGCGGATGTCATGAAGATCCGTCACGCCGCCGGCGGCGGCGATAAAACGGCCGCGGGCCGCGAGCGCCTCATATACTGAGGCGTCAGTCCCCGCCATCATCCCGTCGCGCTCCGTCTGGGTCACAAGGAAGGAGGAAAAGCCCATCCCGGATAACCGATTTACCGCCTCCGCCGCGTCGAGCGCCGTGCTCTCAAGCCAGCCGGAGTGTACGACCCTGCCGCCCCGAAGATCCACGGCGGCCATTATTTTTTCGCCGAAGCGCGCGCTCAGTTCGGAGGCCCGCTCCATATCCTTAAAGATCAGGCTGCCGGCCATCACGCGGTCCGCTCCGGCCTCTAACGCGCACGCCACAGACTCGGCGCTGCGCAGCCCTCCGCCATACTGGACAAAGAAACCAAGAGCCGCTATTTCGGAGAGCTCTTTCAGGTGCTTAGGCACCCCCTCCTTCGCCCCTTCAAGATCGACGACGTGGATATTGGAGCATCCCGCCGCCATAAATCCCTTCGCCGCCTCGACCGGCGAGAGCTGATATTCGCGCCGCCGCGAATAGTCGCCCTGCGTAAGGCGGACCACTTTGCCGTCATATAGGTCTATCGCCGGCAGGATTATCATAACCAGAGCCCCTTTGTGCTGGGGTCGACCTCTGCGGGGGCGAGCGCCTCTTTAAGCGCCAGCCCTACCCCCTTAAAAACCGCCTCCGCGGCGTGGTGTGAGTTATCTGCCTCCAGCAGCGCGATGTGAAGCGTCAGCCCAGCCTCGCGCGCAAAACCGGTAAAGAACTCGGGAACCAGTTCCATATCAAAATCGCCGCACCTCTGGGAGGGAAATTCACCCCGCCACCAGAGGCCGCCGCGGCCGCTGAAGTCCAGCGCCACACGCGCGAGCGAACCATCCATCGGCAGGAGCGCGGAGCCGTAGCGGCGTATCGGCGCGGCGCCGGCGATCTTCCTCAGCGCCTGCCCCATCGCGATGCCGATATCCTCCGAAAGATGGTGATAGTCGACCTCGATATCCCCGCGGGCCTTTATACTGACGCCCAGCGCCGCACGGTGGCAGAGCAGGTCCAGCATATGCGAGAGAAAACCACAGCCGGTTTCCAGCGAGCGTTCCCTTTTATCATTACTCAGCAGAAGCTCTATCCGCGTCTCTTTAGTGTTCCGCGATATCTTCGCCTCCATCATGCCGCCCTCACCGCTTCCTCTATCGCGTCCACGACGCCAAAGAGCGAGTTCCAGCGAAGCTGCACTGAAGAGATACCGGCGACGAGACGCAGCGAGACGGGCATCGTCTCCTTTATCACGCGCAGGCCGTTAGCCTTCAGCGTGCTTCCCGTCTGCACAACGTCGAAGATACAGTCCGCGAGGCCGAGCGCCGGGGCAAGCTCCACCGAACCGTTGAGTTTCAGCAGCTTTATTTGAACGCCCCATTCCGCGAAGGTCTTCTCCGCGAGGCGCGTATACTTCGTCGCAACCTTGAGCCCCATGAGTCCGGAGACATGTCCGCCGAATTTTTCCGCCATCTCTCCGGGACCCGCGACCGCCATCACGCAGCGCCCTCTGCCGGTGTCGAGCAGTTCGGTAAGCGCGATGCCCGCCTCCTCTATCACGTCGTTTCCGGCAAGCGCCAAATCAGCCGCGCCATAGTGGACCATCGCGGGGACGTCGGAGGGCTTCGACAACAGATAGCGGAAGCTGGCCTCCTCGATCACCAGATTGCGCCCCGCCTCTTTCAGCTTCGCGGTGGGCAGTCCCGCGCGCGCCAGAATGTCCACGCAGCTGTCGAGCGAGCGCCCCGTGGGAAGTGCGAATGTCAGCATGAGAGTACCTCCGATTCAAACTTATTCAATGATATTTCGCCGCCGCGCGGAAGCAGAGTCACCTTTCTGCCGCCCAGGTCGATCCACCATTTGTATCCGCGCAGAGAGGCCGTCGAAAGGGATTCCTCCCTGTTTTTCGTCCAGCTCAGCTCAAAGGCGGTATCCTTCTTTGAAAGCGCGTCCGCGTAGCGAAGCGCCTCCGAGTTATCGCAGCCGCCACCCCAGAGCATCATCAGCGGCGCGGGGGCGGGAGAGGCGCAGTGCGCGGCAAGCTCCTTCAGGTTAAGCGCGAAGCCAGCGGCCTGTCCCTCGATCCCCTCTTTCGCGAGCAGCCCGTCATAACGGCCGCCGCCGCCTAGCAGGACGCCGTCCGCCGCCGAATAGGCGTTGTAGATAGGGCCGCTGTAGTAGCCGAGATCACGCACAAAGCTCAGGTCAACACGCAGCCGCTCCGCGTAGCCGAGCTTACAGAGGCTGTCGCAGAGACGTTTAAGCGGCATCAGCACCGAGGGATCGTCAAACAGACCCATCGCCTCGCCCAGCACAGCAACGTCACCCTTTAGCGTGGGCAGCCGCCGAAGCAGACGCGTCTTATCTTCCGAAAGTTCGAATCCGTCAAGCAGCGCGTTATATTTTGTGTAAGCCCTTTCCTGCAGAGCCTCGATAAGTTTTCCCGCGCAGCTTTCGGGAAGCCCGCCGAGGATGCCGGCGAGTACGGAGACGTCGCCAAGCACCAGCGCCGAACGCTCGATACTCAGCAGGTCGAGCGTGCGCAGAAGCAGGCCCGCCGTCTCCGCGTCGGCTCCGGAGTCCTCCCAGCCGATCAGCTCGACGCCGACCTGATTCTCCTCAAGGTTGTACTTCGGAGGCAGCGGCACGGCAAAGACCCGGTCGGCGTATGAGAGGCGCAGCGGCCTTTCGCTGCGCGCGTGGTGGCTGCCGAGATAGGCGACCGCCGAGAGTGTAAGGTCGCCTCGCAGCACGCAGGGCTCGCCGAGCGGCGACATCATCGGAATGAGCCGGCGCGCGCGCGCCGGTGAAATCTTGCTCCACACATCCTCAACCAGCTGAAACTCCGCGGGGCTGAAAGGATGGTATCCGTAAAGGGAAAAAAGATGCATCGCCGCACCCCTGCAATACTCCATATTGGCCGCGATCGCTCCGCCAATGTTATTACACCCCTTCGGATTTCTGTTCATCATCTTCATCCCTTCATCATTTCAACTATCATTTTACTTAATTAAAGTGATAGCTTGATAATTTTGTAAGCGGGTTATATAATAACACTCGTTTGCCGCTTTTGCAAATATGAAACACTATAAATCCGGCAAAAACATATAATATAACGGCAGACCGACTGTGAGAGGCTGACAAACGAAATCAAGGAGCCAATAGATATGGAGAGAGAATTCAAGGCCGACGCCCTTATATTCGATATAGACGGAGTGCTGCTCGACGTAACCGGATCATTTCCCGAGGTGATACGGCAGGCCGTCTCTACCGGCTGGGAGCGTTTCTGCGGCGGCGCCTCGGACGTTCCCGGCTACAACGCGGGACACGAACGCGTATTAAAACGTCACGGAGCCTTCAACGACGACTATGATATCGCCTGGACGCTTCTTTCAATGGCGGCGGCAAGCGGGGAAAAACTACTCTCGCGGGCGCTGCCCTCGCCAGAAAGGCTGCTCTCCGAGCTGGAGAGCTACCGCGCCCCCGTCCCGCAATGGGTGACGGCCAGATACGGCTCACTCGTCCCGCGCCCCGAGGTACGCGCTCTCTGCGCCGAACTTTATGGCGGGAAAGGCTGCGGACTGCATCTGCTTGAAAGGCCGATGATACAAAAACATTGGCGGGAGCTTGGTCTGCCGGTGGCGATATATTCGGGGCGCAACGGCCTTGAATGGGAGCTAGCCAAAGATAGCCTCGGATGGAACGACTTTCCCGACGAACTGATAATACACTCCGACAGCGGCATCACGAAGCCCTCGCCGGAGGGCCTTGAAATACTCTGTCGCCGGCTCGGCGTCTCTTCGCCCGTATTTTTCGGCGATACCGCAAGCGACATGCAGGCGCAGGCAGCCTTCGGAAAGGGACGTTTCGCGGCGGTCGGCCCGCTGCTGCCGGAGGCGGAGTTCCGTTACGACACCACGGAGGAGGCCGTCCGAGCCGCGATAGCCACTGCAAACCCTTAAAAAGGAGACTAAAAAACCATGCAGAATATAGAGGAACTTTTTCGCTCGCTGGCGCGCCCAGCGATCCGCGACCTCGAGCCGTACGACGCCTCGGTCAGCGGGAATCCGCTGATACGGGTATCGGCAAACGAAAATAACGAGGGGCTGCCGGAGTCCGTTCTTACGGCGATGCGAAACGCGCTTGCAGAGGGCAACCGCTATCCCGACAGCCGCAATACCTCTCTGCGCGAAAAGCTGGCCGCACGCTTCTCTCTGAGGCCGGAACAGATAATCACCTCCGGCGGTCTGGACGGGCTCTTCACGATGCTCGGACGCGCCTTCCTAGACCCAGGCGACGAGGTCGTCTGCGGAGAGTGCACCTTCGGCGTCTACGCGGAAACGGCGCTCATCGCTGGCGCCTCCGTTAAAACGGTTCCGCTCGGCGAGGGATACGTCCAGCTTCCGGCTGACTTCGCCGCCGCCGTGGGCCCCGCGACAAAGATGCTCTTCTTCTGCAACCCCAACAACCCCACCGGCACGCTGGCGGAGCCTGCCTCCGTACATGAGATGCTGAAAAAAATACCGCGGCGTGTCGTCGTGATCCTTGATGAGGCATACCTTGACTTCGCGGATGCCGACGGAGATGCCTCCTTCAAACTACTCGAAGAGTTCCCCAACCTCGTCATCTGCCGCACCTTCTCAAAGATATTCGCCCTCGCCGGGCTGCGCATCGGCTGGGCCGCAGCGCACCCCGGCCTGCTCGACTGCCTTTACCGCGTGCGCGAACCATACTGCGTCACCGCCATGGCCGAGGCCGGAGCCTGCGCGGCGCTTGACGAAGTGGAGCGTCTTCGGAGAACGCGGACAATGGTCATCTGCGAGCGGGATAAGCTCTGCACCCTGCTGCTCCGCCTCGGCGTAAAACATATCCACTCGCAGACAAACTTCGTGATGATCTTCCCGCAGGAGAGATACGAGCCGCTGTCCACCGCCTTCATCCAAAGCGGCATCGCCGTGCGCCGCCTCTCGCTGCGCGGCGAACGCGTGATGCGCATCTCCGTAGGATTACCGCAGGAAAATAGGCAGGTTGAGAGGGTGCTTGAGGAAATTTTCGCCTAGACGGCGCCAAGGTACAAAAGATAAATATCCCTGGATGACGGCTGCCGTCATCCGGGGATATTGAAAAACGTCACTGATATTTCGATCAATTCAACAAAAACCCCGGCAGCAACGGGTCCCTGCTCTGTTCTATGAGCCAGCTGAAACCGGTGATATTGGCCTCCCCGCTTATATAGGGGATAATAGCGTCAAACTCGCCGACTTGGACCTTCTCCGTGTAGTGACCGTTGAATACAGTGCCGATTATACTTTCATGTTTAAAATTTTCGTTGGCTTTGAGCTTTCCCTGTGCCGCCAATAGTGCCATCTTCGCTGACGTACCGGTACCACACGGAGACCGGTCCACATTAGAGGCGCCAAAAACGACGCAGTTTCTTGCGTTTTCATTCTCTTTATGGAGGCCAAATTCAACCAGCAAAATCTTATTATTCTGCGGAATCAACGGGTGCTGCACTTTAAATTGCCTGTTTGCCTCATCAAGTATCTCCATCCCTAACTTACTCATGGCCTCCGCTTCGGAGGGCGTCAGATTGAAGCCAAAGTCTTCCGCATCGAGGAGGGCGAAGAAACTGCCGCCAAAGCAGATATCCATCTTGACGCACCTGGCAAGCGACGGAATATGGAGCAAACAGCCAGAGGTATAAACAAAGGCGGGAACATTACGCAGTGTCGCCCTGACTGCCTCCCCATCCTCTACCTCCACAGATATCGTAACTAAGCCGGCCGGCGTATCCAGAACAACCTTCGTAACAGGTTCCGTCACTGTTACCATCTTCAGATTTACCATCGCTGAGGCCAGGCCGATAGATCCATGTCCGCACATTGAAACGCTGCCGCCCGTATCGCAGAATATCACTCCGGTATCCGCCCCCTCCATTACAGGCGGCACCATAATCGCTCCAAACATATTGGAGTGTCCGCGAGGCTCCATCATGATAAAGCGCCTGAAACTGTTGTGGTTCTCCCGAAAATCTTTCCATTTATCCGCCATATTTCGCCCCTTAAGCACCGGAGCCCCGCCAACCACGACGCGCGTCGGCTCACCGCATGTGTGAGAATCTACAACGGCTACTAGCTTTCCCACCTTCATCTTATCTTCACCTCACCTGTACTTCTGTCTTCCATAAGGATATTTTCTTGACAGGGACCATATTATTTGCAGCTGAATATAAAGTATTGAATTATTTTGCTGCGTTTTTGTTTTTCGTCAGAGCACAAAACTTACAGCAAAATTATTCAAGATTATTCACAAAAATTACCTTATCATTTTTTTCATAAACTTTAGTATGTGTCGTAAAGACCGGCCGGAGACAGATACACATCAACCACAACTAAGAGGAGGGAATGCATTGAAACTCGATTTTAAGACCCTCAATATTAAGGGACTTGAATGGGGTAAAAAGACGACGGTGTCAGACGGCGTTCTTTATATTAACCCGATAGAGGCTGTCGTAGCCTGCGGAACACATCCCTATATTGAGAATATCACCCTTCACATCGCACGTCCCGGTGAAAGCGTCCGCATCATGCCGGTTAAAGATGTGATAGAACCCCGGTGTAAGACTAGCGAAGAGGGGGCGATGTTCCCCGGCTTTGTTGGGGAGCTCAGGCAGGCTGGTACTGGCGGCACGCTGGCCCTTAAAGGAGCGGCCGTCGTCGTGACGGAAAATAACGATACCAACGCTGTATGCCGTACCGGCGGATTCATCGATATGACCGGTCCGGCCGCCGAATATAGCCCCTTCTCAAGGCTGTTCAATCTCGTAGTTAATGTACGGGTAAACGAAGAGGCACAGAAAAACGACACTCAGGCCGTGGACGACGCCTGCAAATTGGCCGGCCTCCGCCTTGCCGTCTATTTGGCCGAACATTGCAAAGACAACGAGCCAGACGAGGTAAAAGTTTATGAAACTCCGGAAACAGATCCCTCGCTCCCCGGTGTAGTCTATGTGATGCAGATGCTGGCGCAGAATCCGCTGATAAAAGATTTTTATATTTACGGGCAGCTTGCCGGCGCGACTATGATACCAACGATACTTCACCCCAACGAGATACTGGACGGCGCGCTTGTCTCATTCGTAGGTTCGCATAATACCGTATGTTCGGATAAACAGTACATGTATGAGATACAAAACGCACCTGCGGTCGAAGAACTCTATAAACTACACGGAAAATCCGTGCGCTTCCTCGGCGTGATCGTACATAACGAGGTCCTGACACTGCCAGGGAAAATCCGCAACTCGCTCTTTACATCAAAAATCGCGAAAATGCTCGGAGCAGACGGCGCCGTACTCGTCACAGAGGGACACGGGAATCCTGATGAGGATATTATGCTCAATGTGAAAAATCTCGAAGAGGCCGGCGTCAAAACCGTCATCATTTCCGATGAACTTGGCGGCAGAGACGGCAAAAGCCCCGGACTGGCCGATTGGGTAAAAGAGTGCAGCGCGATGGTAAGTGTGGGGAACACACACGAGTTATTGGCTATCCCTCAAAAGATGGATACCTTTATCGGCAACGAGGCCAGCCTGGAGATCCTTCATGTGGCGATAGAGCGACAGCCGGAGGAGGCTGATTACTTCTACACGGAGATGATCCACGTGACCGGCGCCTGCGCCCAGGCCGGGCTTTGCAATCTTTCCGCCAAATGGATGTAGGGAGGTGCCTGTATAGTGACATATAAAATTCTGCATTACATAAACCAGTTCTTTGCCGGCGTCGGCGGAGAGGATGCGGCAGACTATGAGCCTGAAATCAAAAAAGGCGCGGTCGGACCCGGGCTCCAGCTGAATAACCTCTTCCATGGAGAGGCAGAGGTGGTCGCCACCTTCATCTGCGGAGACAACTATTTTGCCACACATACCGGACAGGTTTTGGAGATGTTTGACGGCGCTCTTGAGGAATTCCAGCCAGATATCGTTATCGCCGGCCCATCGTTTTATGCCGGACGCTACGGCCTCGCCTGCGGGAACGTTATTAAGGAGGCTGCGAAGGTTCTCTGCATCCCCGGCATAGCGGGAATGAACGTCGAGAGCCCCGCCGTGGAGATGTTCCGCAGCGACGTCTTTATCATCAAGACCGGAGATTCCGCGCGCGATATGAAAAACGCCCTGGAGAAAATGACGCGCCTGGCCAGAAAGCTTCTCAATAAAGAGCCAATAAACGGCGCCGATGAGAATGGTTACTTTCACAGAGGGTTTCGGAAAAACTTTCGACTTGAAGAATGCGGCGGTAAACGTGCCGTAGATATGCTTCTTAAAAAAATGGCCGGGGAGGAATTCATCTCGGAGTATATACAGCCGATTCCTGAAAAGGTCGACCCCGCACCCTGCATCAAAGATATGAGTAAAGCTACTGTCGCTCTGCTCACGACCGGCGGAATGGTACCAGCTGGGAATCCTGACCGCATAGAGGGGTCCGCCGCGACAAAATTTGGAGTATACTCAATGGAAGGGCTCAATGCCCTTGAGAAGGGCAAGGTCGTCTCCGTTCACGGCGGATATGATACCAGCTTTGCTTATGAAGATCCCAACAGGATCGTACCCCTTGATGTCCTGAGAGAGCTGGAAACAAATGGAGAGATTGGCAGTGTTCATGAGTTTTTCTACAGTACATCCGGGACCGGTGCCTCTTTATTGAACGGTGAGGCCTTCGGACGGTCAATTGCGGAAAAGCTGAATAAAGCGGGCGTTGACGCCGCGATTATGGTCTCCACCTGAGGATCCTGCACACGCTGCGGAGCAGCGATCACCAAAGAAATCGAACGTTCAGGCATCCCCTGTGCACATATCACAGCGATCGACCCGATAGCGCATACCTTTGGAAGCAACAGGATCATCCACGGCGACGCCATCCCCCATCCCCTCGCTCCACCCGATACAGACCGCAAGGCCGAATATGAGGCGCGTAAAACAACTGTTATGAAAGCTCTGCATTCGCTGCTGGAGGAGATCAGATAAAAGAACGATAACTGCATTTAGGTTCTGTGGCATCATTGCGGGACCTAAATGTTCGTTATCATTTTTCGCGGAATTTTAATATCTGGAGGGATCATAAAATGGCTGGGAAACGTTCTTCACAGTTAAAAAAAATCATTAAGCGTTACTGGAGATCTCATCTTAGTGACGACATACGTTTCTTAGCCGCGGCATCTGCCGACGATTTGCAGAGAGATAATCTCCCCAAGCCTCATTTTCACAACACCTTTACGATGAGCGCGCTGGAAGACGGCAGTCTGCCGATCTCATTTCATAACGGGACCGTGATTCTACACCCTGGGGAAATATTGATCATCGGTCATAATATTCCGCATATGGTCGATTTGGCCCATATAGACGATGCCTGTTACTACAGGACGGCAACGATAAACGAAAATCTCCTCGACAGTTCTCTCCTCGCAAAGATAAAAGAGGCGGAAAACACCGTTTCGAAGATATCCGATAAGAGCCTGTGGGAAAAGTTCGTCAGCGAACAGAGGAATATTGAAAGCGGTGATTCCTATGAGATCAACGCCATGAGACATCTCTCTGAAACTATGCTCTCTGAGATCTCAAAAAATGTCCTTCTGCGTTTTCAAGTAAGTTCCCCGTATATAAGACAGATAATGAGATATATGGAAGATAACTATATGTCCTCCATTAGCATCGAAGAATTATCAAAAGTTGTTAATCTGAGCCCTTTTCACTTTACCAGGCTATTTAAGCAGGAGGCGGGAATGTCTCCTCACGCCTATATTACGCAGCTTCGCGTAAACAGGGCGCAGGATTTGATACTTCGCGGCGAGTCGCTGCTTGGCATCGCCTATGAACTCGGGTTCGCGGATCAAAGCCATTTTTCACGGACCTTTTTGAAGCTGACCGGAGTCTCGCCGGTAAAGTTTAATACCGCATCCAAGACAGACTGATATTAATACAGGGAGGTATAAAATTATGAACGCAAAACGTATGGCGGCAGTAGTAGATACACATACCAGCGGAGCGCCGACAAGGATCATCGTTGGCGGCGGACCGCTTCTCAAAGGGGAGACCTTCGCCGACCGCTGGCTTGATTTCAAAGAAAACCACGATGATTTTCGCCGTTTTGTAATGTGGGAACCTCACGGACATGATAATATGTTCGGCGCCCTCCTGACACGTCCCGTAAATCCGGAAGCGCATTACGGAATAGTCTTTATGGACAGCGACAGCAGCGTGTCAATGTGCGGGCACGGCTCCATCGGTGTCTCCCGCACATTGATCGATCTCGGTATGATAAAGAAAAAAGAGCCCTATACCGAGGTCGTGTTAGAGGCACCTGCTGGGCTGGTGAAGGTCAAAGTCGAGGTAAAAGACGGCGTAGTCGGAGATGTTATCCTGCAAAACGTTCCTTGCTTCGTGCAGCAAAAAGACGTTGAGATAACCCTTCCTTCCACCGGTCAGAAGGTCAAGCTGGATATCGCCTTTGGCGGGAATTATACGGCGATGGTCCCAGCGGACCAGTTCGGCTTCAACATCGACCCCGACGAGATCAAAAAGATGATCCCGCTCGGAATAGAAATCCGCGACGCTGTCAACGACCAAATAACATTCCAACACCCGACCAATCCGGCCCTGAATAAAATAATCCTCACAGAATTCACCCTTGACGCTCCCCAGGGCGAGCCTAAACGCAATCTGGTAACGTGGGCCGCCGGGCAACTTGCCCGTTCCGCCTGCGGCACGGGCACCAGCGCGCGCCTAGCCTGTCTGGCAGACAAACGCCAGCTCGCTCCCGGCGTATGGTTTGATCATGCCGGCGTCACCGGCAGCATCTTCAACGGTTCATATGAACCAGGCCCTAAAGTAGGTGAGTTTGATACCGTCATACCCTACATAAAGGGACGTTCCTATATAACAGGCTTCAACTGGCTCATCCAGCAGGAGGAGGACGAGCTAGCAGACGGATTCTTCATCAAGAGATAATTCTATATTTATAAAACACTATATAACACAGATCATATATCTCTACAGAGATATACTGTTGGTTTATTGTTTCCTGAAATAAAGGCAAAAAAACCGAGAGGAAGTGAATTTATGGATTATTTAGTCGTTAAGAATCTTGATATTGCGGTGATAGTTATATACTTTATGGCAGTTATCGGCAACGGTATCTACTGGAGCAGAAAGGCAAAACAAAGCAATGACTTTTTGCTGGGGGGAAAATCTTTTGGCATATTCTCGACCCTCTGTACACAGGGGGCAACTATGAAGGGCTCGGGAGCCCTGATGGGATACAGCGCGGGCGCTTACGTCAACGGAACCGGAGTCCTCATCTCCAGTCAATGTTACAGCCTTGGGGCATGGGGGGCTATTCTCTCCGGCATCGCGCGTAAGCTGAAAAAATGCTCCAATATTATAGATATACGCAGCTCGGGTGACCTTTTCTTGAGAAGATTCGACAGCCCCCTATTGAAAAAACTGTCTGGGCTTGGCGGGGCGTGGCTGGCGCTGTCGATAATGAGCGGAAACATGGCGGCTGTGGGGCTGCTCATCCACCTGTTATTTAACAAATACGGACTCACATTTGAAGCTTCACTCATTATCGGAATGACGATAACCATCATCTACACAACGCTCGGCGGATTAGTCTCCGTCGTCCACAATGACGTGCTGCAATGGCTGATAATGACGCCGCTCATATTTATCGTCGTTCCGGCGATGCTCATAATATATGGCGGGGCAACACCCACGGCGATTCACAATGCTTTGAATGCGGAACAATACTTCTCCCTGAGGCCTAATATCTGGTGGCTGGGTTATCTGTTAAGCGGCGTGCTGGCCGCCTGCTGCGACGTAAACCATCTGACACGATTTATAACCGCTAAAGACGAGAAGACTGCCGTCAAGGGAAGTATGCTCGGCTTTACCTTCTGTACCCTGCTTGCCGGGCTGGTCATTTTCTTTGGTCTTACTGCGGCAATGCTCATCGAACCCTCCGTCGTCGCTTCAAATAAAGACGGCGTCATACTCGCCCTCGTTTCAAGAATTCTGCCAGCCGGCCTGGTTGGTCTCTTTATCGCAGCCACCCTCGCCATGACCATCTCCACGATCGACTCCAACCTTAATACCTCAGTCCTCTGCGTGATGGTCGATATCGTAGAACCATCACTTTCTCAAAATACAACGGAAAAGCAGAAACTTTTATACTGCCGCGTCATTAACTTCATCATCGCCGCACTTTCCATATTTTTCGTTCTCAAAGTAAAAGGTATCGTAGCAATAATGGGAATGGGATTCAATGTCTATTCTTCGGCGTTCTTTGTCCCGCTCATGTCCTGCATGTTCTGGAAAAAAGCGACAAAAAACGGCTGCCTCGCAGGAATAATATCGGGCGGCATTATGGCAGTAGCAGCCATTAACATGAAGCTGCCCTTACCCGTCGTTTGGGGCGTGGCAGTCTCACTTGTGCTGACTGTCTCCGTATCTCTTTTCATCTGCCGTGACAGCGCCGAAAGAGACCTGCTGCCTGGATTCAGCGAAAGCGGCCAGAAGATCGATCGCCAGGTATTTACCGCCTGCATACTCGGCGCCTCAGGTTCGCTCGTATTCTCCATTGGTGTAGGAATGTGGATAAACTGGATCTGCATCATCATCGGCGCGGCGGCGATGTACTCCTGCATACGTATCCTTAACAGAGCATTTTCAGAGTATCAGCCAACCGCCTAAAAAGCTAAGCGTCAATTTATTCCTTACAGGCTCGTATCATACCGGGAGATTATCTCCGCGGCAACTGATACGAGCCATTTCTTTATACGTCGGTAAAAACGCATCTCCGTAGGATTACCGCAGGAAAATAGGCAGGTTGAGAGGGTGCTCTCCGATATATTCGGCTAGAATCGTCATACGAATATAAGATCCGGGGAGGAATTGAAGATGGAAGATTTCATATATTCCTATAAAAAGATGTTCGCCAATTACTTCATATTTGAGGGGCGGACGTCGCGAAACGATTACTGGCAGGCGATCGCGATAAACATAATCATCGGAGCCGTCCTTATGATGCTGAGCCGCCTGCTGCCGATATTCGGCACTTTAAGTTACATCTACGGCGTCGCCGCCATTGTGCCGGTCCTGGCGATGACGGTACGCCGCCTGCATGATACGGACAAAAGCGGCTGGTGGGCACTGGCGGCGTTTTTCCCGGCGCTCAACATAATTTTAGTGGCCTACTGCTGTATGGCGGAGCCCCAGCGCGGCGGAAACAGATTCGGATATTAAGGCGTCGCCGCCAATTCAAAACCATAAAAAATCCGGCCCCGAAAGGCCGGATTTTTTATCTATTAAACGGAATTTTTATTTAGGAATCGTTCCCTCAACACCCTCGACGAACCAGTTCATCGAAAGCATCTCTCCGTCGCTGAGCTTTTTGCCCTGCGGCACTACGACCTTACCGTCCTGTCCCTTGATCGGGCCGGTGAAGACGTCCCACTTGCCGTCAAGGATCTTCTGCTTCTCCGCCGCGACGAGTTTTTTCGTATCCTCTTTGACATCCTTGCCGAACTTCGAGAGGTCTACCATACCGTCCTTCATACTCCACCACACCTGCTGCGACTTCCAGGTACCGTTGGCGATCGCCTTTGTGGAGTAGTCGTAGTATTTGCCCCAGTTCCACACGGGGGTTACGAGGTGGCGCGTCGGCGCGTACTTGTCCATCGGGTAGTTGTACCCGACGACCCACATGCCGAGCTCTTCCGCGGCCTGCGGCGCGCCGCCGGTATCGGCGTGCATAGCTATTGTGTCGCACTTAGCGTCGAAGAGGGCCTTTGTGGCCTCCTTCTCCTTTGCCGGGTCATGCCATGTGTAGATCCAGACGACCTTGACCTTCGCCTGTGGGTTCACCTTGCGCACGCCGAGCGTGAAGGCGTTGATGCCGCGGATGACCTCAGGGATAGGATAGGCGGCGACAAAACCGATGAGGTTGGACTTCGTAGCCTTGCCCGCAACGATGCCTGAAAGATAGCGCGGCTGGTACATACGGCCAAAATATGTGCTGACGTTAGGGGCGACCTTATAGCCTGAGCAGTGGTTGAAATAGACGTCGGGATACTTCTTCGCGACGTTGATGACGTGATCCATATAGCCGAATGAGTTTGCATAAACGACCTTTGCGCCGTTGCGGATAGCCGTCTCCATGACGCGTTCGGCGTCCGGCCCTTCGGGAACGGACTCGACTATCGACCCCTTCACTCCGGGGTTGGCCTTCTCCATTGCCTGACGGCCAAGGTCGTGCATGTAGTTGTACCCGCCATCGGCGACGGGACCGACATAGATAAATACCGGTTTCTGATCCTCAAGCTTGATCGGAGCCAGGGCAAAGGCCGAGGCCGAAAAAGCCATTACAAGCAGCAGCGCGAGCAAAATGCCTTTTTTCATTACAAATTTCCTCCCCAGATATTTTCGTTAGAGCCAGTGGCTAACATTTGTTTAGAATAGCACAGCGAGATAATTTTTTCCATATTTTTCAACAAGACGGGCACCGCACCTGATGATTACAGCAGAGGTAAACAAACGAAAAATCTTTTTGCGCGTATTAGAAAATAGCTTTCCAAAAATGGGCGGGCCTGATATTATATTAGACAATATCTAATATAAGATGAGGTCAAACAATATGAAAAAATGCGCCTGCCGCGGCTCCTTTCTGGAAAGATTCATTCAACCCTCAATTCTTCTGCTTTTAAATGAAGAGCCTATGCACGGCTTTTCAATATTAAAAAGGCTCTACAGAAGCGACATTATGGACTACAGCAGCATAGACCCTACCGGACTCTACCGCACGCTGAAAAAGATGGAGGAGGCGGGGCTGCTCGCTTCGCGTCTGGAGACGGAAAATCCGCTCCAGACCAAACGTATCTATGAGATAACCCAGGAGGGGCGCGTCTGCCTCGTCTTCTGGAAGTCAACGCTGCTTGATTACATAGCAAAAATAGAACGGCTGGCGAACGCCATTCCCGATACGGTCGAGGACGGCATGTAGGCGGAGCGAGCCTTTCGCTGCGGGTTCGCCCTCTTCCCAACCGGGACGAGACCGCTCTTTTTCACGGCGCGGGAGACAAAACCGGCCGTATCTAAGAGATAACACAGATGCTTTATCAGCCCGCGCATAGAAGCGGGACTGAATATAAAACGGATGATATCCGTCAAAGAGGAGAAGAGAACGGTGAATAAGACACTGGAAAAGGCAGGAACGGGCAAAGAGCTGACGAGGGAGGATGCGCTGGAACTTCTAGCCATCCGTACGGGGAGCGCCGATTATTATACGCTGCTGGGGATCGCAAATGCCGAAGCGCGTACACGTTTTCAGGGACACGGCACGATATTCGCGCAGATTGGTCTGAATGCCTCTCCCTGTCCGGCAAACTGCGGTTTCTGTTCTCTGGCGAAAGATGTCTTTAAAGAAGAAAACAGCTTTCTGCTGCCGGTGGAGACGGCTGAGAAGATGGCCGACGCCCTGGTCGGACAGAAGGTGGACGAACTGTTTTTGATGACCACGGCAAATTATCCGCAGGCGGATTTCCTCGAATATGCGGCGCGGATACACAAACATCTGCCGAAAGGGATGCGTTTCGTGGCCAACCTCGGAGATTTCGACCTGGAATACGCGAAGAAGCTCCGTGAGGCCGGCTTCACGGGCGTATATCATATCCGCCGCCTCGGAGAGGGGAACGATACGCAGCTCCCTCCTGAACAACGCATCTGTACGATGGACGCCGTCAGGGACGCGGGAATGGAATTATATTATTGTGTCGAACCGATCGGCCCGGAGCATACCGCGGATGAACTGGCCGATGAAATATTTCGCGCTAAAGATTACCCCGTCGAGGTCATGGCCGTCATGAAGCGGGTCTGCGTACCTGGAACGAAGCTCTATGAGCGCGGCGAGATCTCCGCGGCCGAGCTGGCGAAGATCTGCGCGGTGACGGAGCTCTGCGTAAAGCCAAAACGGGCGATGGGGGTACACGAGCCGGACGAACTATGCCTGATGGCGGGGGCGAACCAGATTTACGCCGAGGTAAGCGTCAACCCGCGTGATTTGAACCTCTCCACGGAGACCGGACGCGGCGCCTCGATCGCCAGGACGCACGCGCTGCTGGCCGCCGCCGAATGGAAAAGGTAAGCGGGCCGCGCCTGTTTTCCTAAACGTAATAAGATATCAGCCATAACGGGGAGTGAAAAATAATGACGACAAAGATAGTTCTGGTAGGAGGTTTTCTTGGCGCTGGCAAGACGACGCTTTTGTGCCGGCTGGCGGAGGTCATGAGGGAAAGCGGCCGCCGCGCGGCCTTCATCACCAACGACCAGGCGCCGGAGCTCGTGGACACCATCCTCATTAAAAATATCTCGTCCTCCGTGGGGGAGATCAGCGGCAGCTGCTTCTGCTGCAACTTCAACGGGTTCGTCGGCGCGGCCAAAAAGCTCATAGAAGAATTCCAGCCGGAATTCATCTTCGCGGAGCCGGTAGGCAGCTGCACCGACCTCTCGGCGACGATCATGCAGCCGCTGAAAGACCTATACGGCAGAGAGATGGCCGCCGCGCCGCTCTCGGTGCTCTGCGATCCGCGCAGGCTGCGGAAGGTGCTTGAAAAAAGCTGCGTTGACATCCATCCCAGCGCCGCCTATATCATAGAAAAACAGCTTGAAGAGGCGGATCTGATATTGATCAGCAAGTCCGACACCGTTACCGCCGGCGAATTATCTTCACTTATGGACGACGCTTCGGCGAGATGGCCGCTGGCGAAGGTGATGGCCACCAGCGCCAGGAACGGCCGCGGCGTGACGGAATGGCTCTCGGAGACACTAGCGGCGAAGGCGGCGGGGACCCATATCGCCGACATAGATTATGACCGCTACGCAGAGGGAGAGGCGGCTCTCGGCTGGCTCAACGCCAAAGTGAGACTGCGCGGCGGCGGCATCCGCTGGGACGATTTCACGGAAAGGCTGACCTCCTCGCTGAGCGGCCATTTTGACGCCCGCGGCAGCGCCGTGGGGCACATAAAGCTGATAGTCAGATGCGGCGGCCACGTAACCGTGGCAAACGTGACCGGCGGGATAGAGACCTTAACCCGGCGCGGCTCAGCCGGCTGCGGCGACAGCGCCGAAATGACGGTCAACGCCAGGGTCGAGACCACACCTCAGGAGCTGGAAAAGGCGGTGCGTGAGAAACTTGCCGAGGCCTGCGGAAAGGACATCGCCGCGGATGTCGTCGATATCCTTTCGTTACAGCCTGGCAGACCAAATCCGACGCACAGATACGAAGAGGTAATCGCGTAAATAATAGGCACACAAAAACGGGAGATGAGTCAAATGGCGGCAAACTGCGGCAATGAAAGAAGTTTTGAAGTCATAACGGAGAGATGTCTGGCCTATTACAACGCTCCGGCGGGGAGAAAACCGCTGGAGATAATCTCCGAGGTCATGGACGACGTGAATTTCCCCATGCACAACTTCGCGCATCACTACCTGGTCCCAGCGGTGCTGCTGACGGCGGTCTGCGTAAAGGAGGGCACGCCCCCGGAAATATATCAGAAGAAAATGGCTGAGGTTGCCGCACGCGCGAAAAACGTGCTGCCAGCCTTCTGCGGCCTCTACGGGGCCTGCGGCGCCGCCGTCGGCTGCGGTATCTTCATGAGCGTACAGACCGGCACCACCCCTCTGTCAAGAGAGACGTGGGGACTCTGCAACCACGCGACCGCCGGCGCGCTCGAAAAGATGGCGGATATGGGCGGCCCTCGCTGCTGCAAGAGGAACACCTTCGCGGCCCTCGCCTACATGAAAGGATATCTCGCAGAGAAACTCTCCATCGACCTTGAGATACCAAACGAGATCAAATGCGCCTACAGCAAGTTCAACAACGAATGCCTGAAAGAAGACTGCCCCTATTACGACGACAAAAAGGAGGTGGCCAAATAATGAAGAAACTTCTTTATTTGACATTTATTCTCGCTCTTGCGGCGCTCATCCAGACAGGCGGCGCAGATGCCGCCGAGAAACTCACGGTCGGCAATACCGGCAACAGCATCAAGCCGGCGATGGTGGTGCTCGCGCACCAGATGGGATACTACAAAGACGAGGGGCTCGATGTCGAGATAAAACAGATATCGAATCTCAACGAGGGCGTCACCGCCGTACAGATGGGCAAGCTCGACATTCTGCCGCTCGGAATAATCCCCTCGCTCACCTTCATCGCCAAAGGCGCGGACCTCGTCATCTACGGCGGCACGATCGCCGAGGGTGGTCAGGGGATAACGCTGCCTCAAAACAAAGAGAAGTACAAGGATATGAAAAGCTTCAAGGGCAGGAAGATCGGCGTCCACCGCCCGGAGACCGGCCACATGATCGCCAAGGCAAAGATGCGCGAGGCAGGGCTGGATCTTGAGAAGGATGTGGAGATAATCCGCATCGACGGCTTCCAGTCGATCATTGAGGCCGTCTCCAAGGGCATCGTCGACATCGGTTTCGTCAACAGCGGCTTCGGCCTCATCGCCGAGAAGAGGGGGCTCGCCGTCGCCTTCAACATTGGCGGCATCGCGCCAAACGCGGTCTGCTGCCGCCAGACCACCTCGCGCGCCGTCTACGATTCCAAACGCGGCGCGCTCGTGAAATTCCAGATCGCCAACCTGCGCGCCTATAAGCTCATGATGGACGACCCCGGTACGGCGGTCAAAAAACTCATGGAATACTCGGGACAGCCGGAGGACTATGTAAAATACTGTCTATATTCAAACGTCATGGTGATCACGATGGACCCCGCGGTCAACCGTATCAAAGACTTTTATGAAATCATGGATAAAAACGGCGACCTGCCGAAAAATCCTAAAAAAGAGATCACGAACAATATCGACGCCTCAATCTACCGCGCGGCGCTGGACGAGATGCTCAAGCGCTATCCCAAAGACGCCTCTTTCAAAAAGATGGACAGGGAGTTCGCGGTCAACAACCTCTGATGGACGAGAGATACGCGATCGAAGCGGACGACATATCGTTCAGCTACGCCACGGAGAGCCCCGTCCTCCGTGGCCTTTCGCTGCGCGTGCGGCGCGGAGAATTCGTCTGCGTCCTCGGACACAGCGGCTGCGGCAAGAGCACGCTGCTCAGCCTTCTCATGGGCCTTCTCGAGCCCTCCTCCGGTTCAATAAAGATTGAGGGCGAACCGATGCGCGGACCGGCGACCGATAGGGCGATTGTCTTTCAGGACTACTCGCTCTTTCCCTGGATGACGGCGCGGCAAAATGTCGCCTTCGGCATCGAGCACTCGCGCGGGCTGGCGAAAAAGGCGGCGTTGGAGCTAGCCGACGGCTATCTGGCACAGGTGGGGCTCTATGAAAGCCGCGAAAAGTATCCCCACCAGCTGTCGGGGGGCATGCGCCAGCGGGCCGCCATCGCACGCGCACTGGCGATGGATTCCGCCATCTGGCTCTTCGATGAACCCTTCAGCGCGCTTGATCCGCAGATGCGCGCCTCGCTGCAGGCCCTTGTGATGGAGCTGGCAAAAAAGGAGAGTCACCGAACCGTCCTCTTCGTCACCCACAACGTTGACGAGGCGGTGCTGCTCGGGGAAAGAATACTCTTTATGGCCGGGGGACGCATCTGCCGCGAGGCGGCGGTACCCTTCGATTACCCGAGGGCGAAAAACGAAATCCTGCGCACGCCGGAATATTTCTCGCTCGCCAACGGCCTCGCGGAGCTCTTTTACGAGACCCGCGGAGAGAGGGAGAGGGCGGGATGAGACGCGCGCTGCTGGCGACCCAGCTTATCTTCGCGGCGCTGACGGCGCTGGTCCTCCGCAACCACAGCGGCTCGCTCGCCGACTGCCGGATGTTTCTTGCCACTCTCGCGTTGATTGAGGCCGTCTATCTGATAAGGATATACCGCGAACCGCGGCGCTGCGCGGCCCTCTCCGTGATAACCTCGCTGATACTGATAATCCTCTTCGCCTGGGAGCTCGCGGCGGTCAACCTAAAGATCGCCAACCCAATCCTGCTGCCACCGCCGGACGAAGTATTCGAGGTCTTCGCCGACTGCCGCGCGCTCATGTTCAAAGGCGTTTTTTCATCGCTCGCGCTGCTCGGCTTCAGCATGTCGTCCGCCCTCGTATCCGGCGTCATTCTCGGCCTCGCCGTCGGCCGGGCACCGTTCCTGCGCGACATCTTCCTGCCGATCGCCAAGGTGCTGAGCCCGGTGCCGCCGATAATCTACAGCCCCTACGCCGTGGCGGTGATGCCGACCTTCCGCAGCGCGGCGGCGCTGATAATAATTCTCGGAATCTTCTGGCCCACATTCATGGGGATAATCAACCGCGTCGCCGCGATGGACAGGCGTATCGCCGATTCGGCGCGCGCCCTGGGGCTCTCGCCAAGGGAGATGATCTTCCGTGTAATGCTGCCCTATCTATTCCCAGGCATCATGTCCGGACTGCACGTGACGCTCTCGACCTCCTTCCTGCTGCTGACGATGGCGGAGATGATGGGAGCCTCCAGCGGCCTCGGATACTTCATAAAAAATTATTCCGACTACGCCAACTACACCAACGTCATCGCGGGAATAATCCTCATCGGCCTCGTCGTCAGCCTCTTGAACGCGCTGCTGAGCTTCGCCGAGAAGAGGCTGGTACGCTGGAAGGAATAAGAAGCGCGGCTCCGCCTGCCAAGGGGAGCCGCGCCTTTCTATCTATCTCTGCGGTAAACCTAGAAACGCAGTTCGAGCAGCTTTATCCCCGCATCCTGGAAGAGTCCGGGGATCTCGCGCCTTGCCCGCTTCCTTCTGATGAAGATCGCGAGGTTGCGCGGCTGGCTGAAATCCTCCGCCGCCGCAGAATAGACGGGTCTGCCGCTGCCGACGATATCGAACACCTTCCACCGCCCGTCAGTGTCGATGAAATAACCCTTTGAACGCACGATATCGTCGGGCAGTTTCCCCAGCACCTCTTTGAACTTTTCCGGATCGCCCTCCCAGAAGACGCTGAGCGAGGCGAGATTATCCGGCGGCGCCATGTGGGGCGTCATATTGCTGAGCGTATCGTCAATGAACTTCTCCCACTCCGCCATCTCAGGAATCTCTTCGATCTTCTCTTCGGCCTCCGCCGCGGGACGGAATATCTCCCAGGGGACGTTGCCGAAGGCGGCCCGCGTGATACGCGCCGCGGGGTTTAGCTGCCGCAGATGCGCCTCAAGGGCGTCCGCCTCCTCGGCGGAAACCAGGTCCGTCTTGTTGATGATGAGATCGGTCGCCGCCTCCGTCTGGCGGATGACGGCGTTGAAGAGGTCGAGCCAGTCCTCAAAATGGACCGCGTCGATCACACAGATATTGCCCGCCATCTGATAATAGTCATGGAGCATCCCATGGGACAGGTCCTTCTTCATATCGGTGGTGTCGGCTACGCCGCTCGCCTCGACGAGCAGAATTGTCGGCTGATAGTCCTTAAGTATCGTGTAGAGGCCGCGCAGGAAATCTCCCTTTGCGCAGGCGCAGAATATCGAACCGCGGCTGATCTCGATGATCTCAAGGCCGTTTTTGCGCACCACGTCGCCGTCGACGCCGGCCTTGCCGAATTCGTTCATCAGAACGGCGATCCGCTCTCCCTCGGGGTGCGTCTCAAGAAGATGCTTAAGCAGCGTCGTCTTTCCGCTGCCAAGAAACCCCGACAAAAGGAATACCTTGCATTTACTCTCTTTCATTCTCTCTCCGCTCCTCCGCGGTCATCGATCCGCAAAATTTTTATTGCAGTTTATTGAAGACTACCACACCTATTAGACATTATCAACTATATTAAAAGTAATCTATAAATAAAAAAAGACGGCTTTATGTCCCTATCACATATCATTCATTATATTCGTTTAGATATCGGAAAAGGCCCGCTGGGACGAGACACTTTCCCTCGCGGGCCATTCATTTTAAGTATACGCCTGTAAAATGATCTGGCTTTTTTCGTATCAGATCACCTTTACCGCTCGTCCCTTTTTATCCAGCCGACCTTATGTCTAAGCAGTTCGAGCTGCTCTTCATACCACTCCTGCGAGTGCTTCAGCACGCTTTCCGCAAATTCGCGCGGCATGTCGCCGCGCATCTTGAAGAGCTCCAGCTTCGCCCAGTAAAGCGTCGCCTGCCAGATGGGACGCCGCGTTTCGCTCACAAGCCGTTTAGCCACTGTGAAACAGATGCCTGCGTGGTACCAGTCTTTTTTAAGGGAGTTTATCAGCCCCATGAGACTGAAGGCGATCCCGCCGCCCTGTAGGCCGTCTTCCCAGTCCGTGTGCATGATGTTGCAGATCTTGCCCATACGCTGCAGGTAAACCTCGGCCTCTTTATATCTTCCGAGCAGCATAAGGCAGAAGGCCGCCTTCGCGAGTGAGAGCCCCAGGGCCCGGAACAACGCCACCGATTCTCCGATATTGACGCAGTTTTCGTAAAATGACAGCGCCTCCTCGATCCTCCCCTGGGCGAGCTTCCAGTCGCCGCGGAAGTGTTCGGCGGCGATGAGGCAGACGGTGTAATTCTGCCCCTTTTCCTCGAGTTTTTCAAAGACCAGCGTCGACATCAGCAGGTACTTTTCGACCTCGTCATGGCGTCCCGCAAGTATCCGCGCGATAGCGATGAAGCGCAGCGCGATCCCCTCCCAGTGGCGGTAACCGGCCTTTTTTGCGTATTTGTAGAGCTTTTCCGCGCAGAAGGAGAGGCGCTTAGCGTCGTCACGCTGGATCGCGAGATAACACATCTGTACGCCGGCCTTTATCACCGGCTCCGGCTCGCCGATGGCCATCGCCTTGCGCACGGCGCCGCGCAGCATATAGTCGGCGTCGTCATAGCGTCCGCTCCACCACAGATAACCACCCTTTAAAATATAGAGGTCGCGCTCCATGCGCAGAAGGCCGGGGCTGCCGCCCTCAGTGCGGAAGAGGCGGTTCATTATCTCCCAGGCGTCGGCCAGCGCCTTCTGCGTGTAATTGACGTCTTCGGCGGTGGGGATATAGTGCATAAGGTCCTGGTCGACAAGCGTCGGGAACACCTCGTGAACGGCCATAAAGTGCAGCTCAAGCTCGCGTATGCGCCAGAAAAGCTCTCTCTCCGTCAGCTTCGCCTCGTGGCAGTGATAGTAGAGCCGGGAGCATATCTTCTTATGGCGGTACTGGAGAACGGGCGGCGTCAGCGCTTCGAGTATCTCCATATTTTTCGCGTGGAGCGCCACCTTGCGGGAGACGGACATCCCATCAAGAAGCGCCTCGCGTATCTTCGTATGGGTAAAATAGTAAAGCACGTCGCCCTCGCCGGACTCCTGCTCGCGCAGGAAACCGTGCAGTCTGAGGTTGTTGAAAAATTTAGAGACCTGCAGCGGCGATATCTCTAATACCCGTGAGATCTCTCTCATCGAAGCGCATTCGGGACAGACGGCGATCGCCTCGAGAAAAAGCCTTTCGTTTTCGTCGAGAAGCTCTATCATCGACAGATAGGCGTTCTTATAGGGGGCTGCGCCGTCGATTATGCCGTCCAGCTTATATTTCAGCAGTTCTTTGATGAAGAAGGGATTACCCTCCGTCTGCATATAGACGTCGTGTATCCGTTCGTTGGACCATTCCTCGTCAGGAGCCATCTCATGGCAGATGCGGCCCGTCTCCTCAAGGTTGAATCTCCGCAGCGTTATCTCAAACTTTTCAAAAGGTTCGTCCGCTAGCGCCGTGCGCAGCATAAAGGCCGAGCGGATCTCCTCGAAGCCGGTGACGAGCATGTGGCGCGGCGCGCTGTTGTCGCACATCAGCGATTCGATGATGTTCCAAGAGGCGTCGTCCATCCACTGGATGTTCTCGATCACGAGCAGGCGGTGTACCCCCTCCGCGGTCTCGGCGGTGCGCTGGTAGATAAGGTCAGCGATATAGGAGTAGCTGAGCTCGGAGAGCGATTTGATATTCTCCTGCTGTGCGGGAGAGATATGGAGGGATTTCAGAAGACGCATGACGGGAGCCAGCGGATACGACTTCTCCTCCTGCCAACAGTCGACAGAGAAGCATTCCCACCCTCTTTCCGTGAGACAGGAGATGATCTCGTTCACAAATACCGTCTTGCCGATCCCCTGTTCGCCCCAAACCAAGCCGCATAGGGAGCGGCCCGGCACCGCGCCGGAAAAGAAATCGAGCATCCGCAGGATCTCATCGTTGCGGGCCAGCGGACTCTCCTCGCTGTTATGAGCCGACGCCCTGATGTTGGGAGTCTCTTTCTTTCGCCTCATCAGCGTCGAGATATCGGAAAGGTTGGCTTCGATGCCGAAGTCGCTCTCTATGCGCGCGGAGAAGGAGCGGGCCGTGTCAACGGCCTTGATCTTCTGGTTGGTTTTTATATATAGCCGCACCAGCTCCCCGTGTATCTTTTCATCATAGGGCTCGCACTCCGTAAGTTTTTCATAGCATAGTATGGCGTCGTCAAAGCGGCTTTCTGCAAAACCGGCCAGCTGCGCCTGCGCCCGTTTTTTAAGATTACGCACAAGCATGTTATGATAATGCTGTCTCTTCGGCAGCAGCCAGTCGCTGAAGGAGGCCCAGTCGTCTATCTCCGCGATATCAAAAAAGGGGCTGCAGAGTCCCGAGATCTCGGGCCAGCCGAGAGAGTCTATACGAGGCAGAAGGTCTATGTCGCGTTCTATCTTGAATTTTGCGTCAAGAACGACGGAACCTCCGCTGCTGAGATTCACAGGCAGGATTTTCTTTATATGGCTCAGCGCGTTGCTCAGATTCCGGCGCGCCTTTTCCATCGTTTTGTCGGCCCACAGATATTCGCAGATCTTATCCTTAGACAGAGTCTTTTCCTCAATCAGCATCAGCGCCAGTATCTGCGCCTTTTTAAACGGGAAAATATGAGGCGTCCCATCGATGAAAAGTTCCGGCGTTCCGAGAAAACGAGCCTTAAATTTCATGTCATCTCTCCTGGGTATCTATAATTATTATCGTGTAATATCTTTTATATTTTATTTAAAAATAATTTTATAATAATTTAATGGTGCTTACTTTATTTTATATCATTTTTCATAATAAGAAAAATATCCGCAAATGTGCAAAAAGACACTCTAATTATAAACTCAGTTAAATCTTGTGCATCAGAAAGAATTCTTATTCATTATATTTCCGGAGGTCAAAAAAAATGCAAAAAAGCTCGTAACACAAATTTTAATTATTCCATCTTTAAAACGTAAAAGTTCATTATTTTGCATGGTTTTTACAGTTCGATGCTACCCTTCAAAGTACTAATATTAATTTTGCACATTAAATATAAATTAATATAAATAAATTATGCATAATTATTATTAGAATACGCCGTCAGAACAGAGATGATGCCCTGCCACCCAGCCAACCAGCTTTTAACACCACCCCGCGTTACTGCCGCCTTGTGAAAATTATTATGCTTGAAGGAGTGATTTAAGTGGAAGAAAAGAGTGCAAAAAGAAAGTTTTCCATGCCCAATACGTTTGTTGTAATTTCGATCTTTATTATGCTGGCTACGGCGCTCACCTGGCTGATCCCCTCGGGGAGCTTTGAGCGCGCCTTCGACGAAGCTACCGGCAGGACGCTGGTCGTGCCTGGAACTTTCAAACTGCTTCCGCACACGCCGGTCAGCCTGCCGCAAATGGTCATGTCGATCTATGAGGGAATGGTAGACGCGGCGAACATCATCTTCTTCACCTTTTTCTCCTATGGTTTTATGGTGATGCTGATCAAGGTCGGCGCCTTCGACGCCGGCGTCGGCGCTATGATACGGAAGCTCAAAGACAAAGACCATTACGCGATGCCGCTGATCGCCATCATATTTTCACTGATGGGGGCGGCCTTTGGAATATATGAAGAGACGTACGGCTTCGTTCCGGTGGTGATGAGCCTTGGCGTCGCGCTGGGCTACGACCCCTTCTACGGTGCCATTACGGTCCTCGGAGGCATGGCGACGGGATACGCGGCGGCCTCGATCAACCCATACACCGTCGCCATCGCGCAGACCATCGGCGAACTGCCGCTGTTTTCCGGCATGGCCTTTCGCTGGATCTGCTATCTGTGTTTCATGTCGTTCTTCCTCACCTATATGTGCCGCTATGGCCGCATGGTAAAGGCCGACCCTACAAAAAGCTACGTCTACGGCGTAGAGTTCCCCTTTTTATCAACCTCCTCATCTTCCGAACTCGCGGGCAAGGATTTTAGTACAAGACATAAGATATCGCTGGTACTCTGCTTCTCAACCGTTTTCATCTTCGCCTACGGCGCGATCAAATACGGCTGGTACTTCTCGGAACTTTCAGCGATCTTTATCGTTATGATGTTCGTCATTGGCGCCGTCAACAAACAGAGTATCAACGAAACCTGCGAAGCCTTTGTCGACATCTCAAAGAACATCCTCTTCGCGGCCTTCGTCATCGGCCTATCCCGCGCCATCCTCGTCGTGCTGCAGAAGGGACAGATAATTGACACCGTCTGTTATTATTTCTCCAACAGCCTCAGCGACATGCCTAAGGTCGTCGCGGCGGAGGCCATGTTCGGATTCCAGACGCTGCTGAATCTGTTCATCCCCTCCGGCAGCGGTCAGGCCGTCACCTCGATGCCGCTCATGATACCGCTTGCCGACCTTCTGGGTATCAACCGCCAGATCGCCGTGCTGACCTTCCAGTTCGGAGACGGATTTTCCAACATCTTCTGGCCCACGGCCTGCGCCACACTCTGCGCCGTCTCAGGCGTTCCGATCAACCGGTGGTGGAAATTTTTCGCTCCCTACTGCCTTTATGTCACGATAATCGCGGTCGCGCTGATAGCGGTCGCAGTCTCGATAAATTACGGTCCCTTTTAAACGGGGATCTCAGGAGGTGTGTCTTAATTGAAAAACATTACCGAAATTTTGGAGACAAAGAAGGATTCTATCCTAGAATTGGAAAAATTCCTCTATAACAACCCGGAGATCGAGATGGAGGAATTCAAAGCGAAGGAAAAGTTTATTACGCTCCTGCGGCGGGAGAATTTCACAGTCGAAAGCGATATTGCTGGCCTGCCGACCGCCTTCGTAGCCCATAAGAGCAGCGGCGCGGGGCCAAGTATCGGGATCATGGCCGAATACGACGCCCTGCCGGGAATGGGACACGCCTGCGGGCATAACCTCATCGGCGCCATGGGATTCGGAACCGCGGTCGTGCTGGCGGAAATGCTTGAAGAGCTGAAGGGAAGCGTCTATCTCTTCGGAAGTCCGGCGGAGGAGACTGGCAGAGGTAAACTCGGACTTTTGCGGGAGGGCTGGCTTAAAAAAGCGGACATGGCCATGATGGTGCATCCGATGAAATTTTCCGCCCTCACCTCCAACATGGTCAATCTTGAAGGTTACGACATCACCTTTCACGGACGCGCCTCGCACGCGGCGGGTTCGCCGGAAAACGGCGTCAACGCGCTTGATGCCGCGGTGATATTCTATAACTCCGTCGGCCTTTTAAGGCAGCAGACGCTCGACGGTTCGCACGTGCACATGATAATCACAAACGGCGGCGCTGCGGTGAATATCATTCCAGACACAGCGGCGCTGCGCGTCGAGATACGCCACGAAAACCTCAACTATTTCCGTGGGCTCGTGGATAAGGTCCTCAGCATCGCGCACGCGGCGGCACAGGCCGCCGGCTGTACGGTAGACATAGAGATGTTCGAACCGCCGATAGCCTGCATGAAAAACAACGGGGTGATGATAGAGCTCTTCAAAAAACATCTGCACGAGGTTGGTATTACGGAATATGTGGAGGAGTTCAGCACCGGCGGCTGTACCGATATGGGCAACGTGAGTCAGGAGGTCCCCTCCATTCACCCATTTATGAAGATGGTCCGCCCTGACTCTGATGAGCATACCCTAGAATTTTTAAAGGACGTCGACGAACCTTACGCGATAGAACAAATGTATAAGATCATCGAGTGCATGGCCGGAGTTGGCGCTGACATTCTCAAAGAACCGCGGCTGCTGCAGGAGATAAAAGACGATTTCGCAAAGGCATAGCGCATAGGATATAGGTCTATAAATATCGCGGCCCATCAAAAAGGGTACGGCTCTAAAAAAGCCGTACCCTTTTTACGGTGATATACGATAAGATCTGCCGTCTTTATACTCCGCTCAATAAAATAAATGTAAAACTTATCTGAGTGTTTTTTCATATTTTCAAAATCATTCAAGAATAGGCCGGAATAGTTTTTGCATCCCTTTTGCAGGGGGGTGGTATCTTGTACCCATCAAGTGAAATTCAAGTTGCAAACAAAAAAACTAAATCAAAGAAAGACGGAGGTAGTAACTATGTCAATAGCACAGGTTCGCCAGTATATGGTTGATGGTGATGGAGATGCGGCGGTCGCCCTTGTAAACGATTTACTCGCCAAAGGCACGGCTGCACAGGAGGTCATGAACGGTCTTACCGAAGAGATGGGCATACTCGGACAGAAGTTTGAAAACTTTGAAGTATTCCTTCCCGACCTGATGATCGCGGGCGACGCCTTTATGCAGATCATGTCCGTCCTGAAAGAACACCTTGTCGCCGCCACCGACGGCACCGCGGCCAAGACGGTGATCATCGGCACAGTCAAGGGCGACTATCACGACATAGGAAAGAACATCGTCGGCATAGTCCTCCAGGCCAACGGATTCAACGTCGTCGACCTCGGCGCGGATGTGGACCCTGTAGCGTACCTCGACGCGGCCCGCAAGGAAAAGGCCGACGTAGTCGGTCTCTCCGCCCTGATGACCACGACGATGCCCGGACAGGAAGAGTTCATCAAGCTCGTTAAGGATGCCGGAGAGAAGGGCAAGTACCTCGTCTGCGTAGGCGGAGCCCCGACCTCAGTCGAATGGGCCGAGCGCATCGGCGCCGACGTATGGTCCTTCGACGCCTTCGAGTGCGCGGCGAAACTTAAGAAGCTTCTCGGATAGTTTTTAATATCAGGATAATGGGGGAATAGACAATGTCAACATTCAGAATGTGGGAAGTATTCGCGAAGGCCGATGACGGCCCGTTCTACAAGGACCAGGGAGAGTGGATGATCAAGAGCTTCATCCCCAACATGAGAAGGGTCGTTAAAGAGCACAACATCAAGTACGACGGAAAGACGATCGTCAACCAGGACGACGACCTCGCCGACAGAGTATGGGAGGCCGCGAAGGACTTCTTCGTATCAGTCGGCGTGTATAACCAGGATACCCACCGCGTCATGAAGTTTACGGAGCGCGAAGTCAACGAAGTGCTCTACACAAAGCGCCCCAAGTATATGATCGGCGCCGGCCATGATCAGCGCTGGCTCCAGGTCCGCGCGGTAGAGGATAAGGAACGCCGTCCCTTCCACCTCTTCAGCCCCGACGCCAACTTCAGCACCGACATCCACAAGAAGGCCTGCATGGCTTACCTGAAGGAACCCCTTCTTGACGGTCTCTGCGCTCCTCTGCTTGAGGATTTCATGGGCCGCAAGGCGACCTCCCAGAGCCCGACCGAAGTGGCGGCGGCGATGGAGCACGCGATGAACCTCAGAGACGCCCAGCGCCTCGTCGGCAGACCCGACGTCTGGACGGTCTCCGTCGGCACCGCGGAATCGGCTCAGGCCCAGATCGCGGCGGGAAACCCCGTCTGGGGCGTACGCCAGTCACATCTCGACGGCCGCATGGTCTCCATCCTCACGGAGATGACGACCAACAACGCGATGCTCAACAAGTCGCTCCACTACCGTTCATACGGCAACGTATTCGGTAACCTCTGCGGCGCCATCTTCGGCGGACACGCGGGCGGCACCGAAGGCACGCTCGTCCTCCAGACGGCTTACAATATCGAAGGCGCGTGCCTCTACGGCTCATGCTGGGCGCTGAACTTCCCCTTCCATCTCAAGTGGCAGTCGACGACCACCAGAGAGCTCCTCTGGCTCCAGAGCGTACTGAGCCAGGCGATGTCACGCAACTCGAACCTTATCTTCCTCAACAACCTCTTCGCGAACGCCGGCCCCGGAACGGAGCAGCTCTACTGGGAGTGCGCAAACCACGCCATCGCCCTTGAATCCTCGGGCGGCAACCCGTGGGGCGCCGCGACCTGCCGCAACAAGTTCACCGACATGGCGACACCGCTTGAATCACGCTTCTACCATGAGACCAACGAGGCCTCCTTCAAGATGCGTCTGAGCAGGGCGAAGGCGGAAGAGATCTGCCAGAAGATCATGGAGAAGTACGAGAAGCTCATCCCCATCGACAACTACGGCAAACATATCCAGGAAGTCTACGATATGGACCGTCTCGCGCCGCGTCAGGAATACCTTGACCAGTATGAGCGCATGAGGGACGAACTCAGCAAACTCGGCGTCGAATACGCCTATTAATAACACTGTCCGGCCGGATGAAGAGGCGCCCCAAGCGCCTCTTCATCTATAAACATTCAAATATTATGAACGGGGTGAATACATGAACGGAAAAGAGAGAGTTTTGAAGGCTCTGCGTTTTGAAGAGGTAGACCGCGTACCGTGGGTTCCCTTCACCGGCGTCCATGTGGCGAAGCTCGTAGACTCCAACGCCGAAGAGCTTTTAAAGAACGGAGATATTCTTGTAAAGGCCGTCAGCGCGGCCGCCGAGCGTTATTATGCGGACGGCGTCTGCTCGGCATTTGACCTGCAGGCCGAGGCCGAAGTCCTCGGGTGCGCTCTGCACTGGAGCAAGAACAACCCGCCGGCGGTTACCGGGCACGTACTCGCGCAGGGCAAAACGCTGGAAGATCTGCCTGAGTTTACAAAGGATAAGGGCCGTCTGCCGATGTTCTTCGAGGCGACGAGAAAGCTAGTGGAAAAAGTCGGCGACGAGAAGGCCGTCTTCGCACTCTGCTGCGGACCCTTTACGCTCGCGCTCCATCTGCGCGGCTCGGCCTTCATCATGGACATGATGAAAAAGCCGGACGAGGCCCATAAGGTTCTTGAATACTGCGCCGAGATCACGCGCCGTATGGGCGAGTGGTATATGGAGACCGGCGCGCATGTCGTGGCGGTCGTCGACCCGATGACGAGCCAGATTGCCCCGAAACACTTCGAGGCCTTCGTCACGCCCTACGTGAAACCCGTAATTGACGAGGTGCACGGCAAGGGCGGCATCGTCACGCTCTTCTGCTGCGGCAACGCGACAAAGAACATCGAACTCATGATGAAGAGCAAGCCCGACGCGATCGCCTTCGACGAACAGGTCGATCTTCAGTTTGTCAAGGACCTCGCCGATCAATATCACGTCTCCTTCGAAGGCAACATTCCGCTGACGACGACCCTGCTCTTCGGCTCTCCGCGCGAATGCGTCGCGGATATTAAGAAGAGGATCGAGATCGGCGGCCGCCGCGGATATATCCTCTCACCGGGCTGCGACCTGCCCTACGACACCCCGTTCTACAACCTTGAGGCCGTAGGCAAGTATGCCGCGACCGGCGAAGAGCCCTCGGAGACCTCCGGTTTCATGTCGCTCGAAGAGGCGCTCAACAGCGCCGAAGAGTCGGGAGACATATTCGAAGACGTGAAGATAGAGCCAGGCAAGGTATTCATCGAGATAGTCACCCTCGACTCGGAGGGCTGCGCTCCCTGCCAGTATATGTGCGAGGCTGTAAAGAACGTGGCCCCGATCTACGGAGACAAACTCTCCTGGCGCGAGTCGCTGATCAAGAGCGCCGCCGGCATCAAGCGCACGATGTCACTCGGCGTCTCAACGCTGCCGACGCTTCTTATCAACAACGAGGTCGTCTTCGACAACATTACGCCGACGGCGGACGCGCTTATCAAAGAGATAGACAAGAGACTGTAACCCACAGGAGGCGCCCTGCTTCGGCACGGGCGCCCTTTAAAGGCCGCGGTCACCCGGCCTTGGCCTTCAAAACAGGCGTAAGCAGCAGGCGGTTCTTACGGGGGTATCCCGCCAGCTGGATGTTTTATTAACTTTTTTAATATATTGCAGTAAAAGCACCAGAACCAAAAACCAGAAACAGAAGCGGAGGAATAAGAAATATGGAAAGCAGCACAAAAAGACCGTCCTTCCCCGTCGCCCTGGGGACCTTCATCTGTATCGCGGGAATCATAAGTTTTGGATTGCTCGGCCTCGGCCTTGACGCCCATGTGCCGATCGCGGTGGCCGCGGCGGTGGCGGCTCTCGTCGGCAAATTTATTGTAGGCATAACCTGGGAAGAGATGGAGATCTCCATCTGCAACGCCATATCTTCGTCGATCGGCGCCCTTCTCATCCTCATCGCGATCGGCATGCTCGTTGGTTCGTGGGTACAGGCCGGAGTTGTACCCGGTCTCATCTATTATGGATTCGACGTGCTATCACCCGGCATTTTCCTCTTCGCCACGCTCATTATCTGCTCCATCGTATCCGTAGCCATCGGCGCCTCATGGGGAGTCGGCGGCACGATCGGCGTCGCCCTTATCGGCATCGCCGCCGGACTTGGCATCCCTGCCCCTCTCGCGGCCGGCGTAATAATCTCCGGCGCCTATTTCGGCGATAAGATGTCGCCCCTCTCCGATACGACGAATCTGGCCCCCGCGGTCTCAGGTTCTAACCTCTTCGACCATATCCGCGCGATGATGTGGACGACGATCCCCTCTTATCTCATCGTCGTCGTGATAACGATCGTCCTCGGATTCTCCTTCTCCGGCGGCGCAAACGGAGCCTTTGACGCAAGCCGCATCGAGGCGTTTCAGAAGATACTCTCGGCGGAATTCCAGATCAATCCTATCTTCGTGGCCCTGCCTCCAATTATCGTTCTCGGCCTGGTCATGATGAAATGCCCCGCGCTGCCCGGTATGATCGCCGGCGCCGCTGCGGCTTCGTGTATCGCCATGTTCCAGGGCAAGACCCTCGCCGAGGCGCTGGGCGCCATCCATTACGGATATGAGTCAACGATCGCCGCAAAGCTATCGGAGACGAGCGTAGAGGCGCTGCCAGCCCTTATGAACGAGCTCGGCATCCACGGAGTCTCCGCGGATATGGCGCACGAGGTCAGCTCCATGGTCGTAGAACTCCTTAACAGAGGCGGGCTGGACAGCATGATGTGGTCCCTCTCCCTAATTATGATCGCCCTGGTTCTCGGCGGCGTAATGGAGAGCTGCAACTACCTCACCGTCCTGCTCAACCCGCTGCTTTACAAGGTCCGCTCCGTCGGCGGCTTCGTAAGCCTCGTCGTCGCCTCCTGCTTCGTAAGCAACGTCTTCCTCGGGGACCAGTACCTCGCGATCGTCGTCCCCGGCCGTATGTTCAAATCCGCTGTCGCGAGAACCGACCTTTCTCCGCGTATGCTCTCGCGCACGCTGGAAGACTGCGGCACGCTCACGGCGGTCCTCATCCCCTGGACGGGATGCGGCGCCTTCCAGTCGAGCGCCTTGGGCGTTCCTACTCTGGCATACGCCCCATACTGCTTCCTCAATTATATCAATCCGTTCGTGGCGATAGCCCTCTCCTACCTCGGCATAGGCAACTACTGGGGCAAGGACAAGGCCGACAAGGTCGAAAAGAGAACCGCGCTTGTATTCCCAAGGGAAGAAGCCGAAGCATAATATTTTTCGACATCAAGAGGGTGGAGGGGCAGTGCGCCCTTCCCCCTCTCTCCGTCATAGCCCGACCATTTCGAGGACGAAGCCTTTGCCCAGAAAAGCCTTCGTCCTCTATTTAAGTATCATCTTTACGAATTGACGGCTGGCCGTCAAAAGGAGGTCCCGCCCGATGAAAAATATCCAGAAATCACTCGCCGTTGTGGCCCGCGACGAAAAGGCGATCTCGCCCTCGTCACGTTCGCCATACTATCCATTCGCCGCCGCCTCCGGCACCGGAGCCCTGCTGAAAGACGCAGACGGCAACGAATACATTGACTTCTCGGCAGGCGCCGCCTCGCTGAACACCGGCACCTGCCATCCGCGCGTCGTCGCCGCGATAAAAAAACAGGCGGAAAAGCTGCTCTGCTACACCATCGGCTACATGTACGAAGAATCATCAGTGGAACTCGCGGAAAAGCTGATCTCCATAACTCCGGGAGATTTTCCGAAAAAGGTCGCCTACGGACTCTCCGGCTCCGACGCCATAGACGGCGCGATAAAATTCGCGCGCAAATACACGGGACGCAGCGAAATCATAACTTTTCAGACGGCCTACCACGGCTGCACCTACGGAGCGCTGTCGGCCTCGGCGATCTGCCTCAACATGCGCCGCGGCATCGGCCCGATGCTGCCGGGCTTCCACCATTTCCCCTATCCGCATTGCAGCCGCTGTCCCTGGAAGGAAGAGCCCGCCACCTGCTCGCTCGCCTGCCTCGAAGAGATAAAAAAAGCCCTCTCGCTCTATCTGCCGCCGGAAGAGGTGGCGGCGGTAATCATCGAGCCGGTCGGAGGGGATATCGGCATCGTAGTCCCGCCGGCGCGTTATGTGCAGGCGCTCGCGGAGCTCTGCCGCGAACATGGAATACTTTTCGTCTCTGACGAGGTCCAGCAGGGCATGGGGCGCACCGGCAAATGGTTCGCGATAGAACATTTTGGGATAGAGCCCGATATTATCGCGGTATCCAAGTCGCTCGCTTCGGGAATGCCGCTCAGCGCGCTCATCATGCGTTCGGAGATCGCCGATTCGCTCAAAGACCCGGGACATTGTTTCACTCTCGCGGCAAACGCAGTCTGCTGTAAAGCGGCGCTGGCGACAATTGAAGTCATAGAGGAAGAGCGGCTTATAGAGAGAAGCACAAAACTCGGGAGAAACATATGCGGCCGGCTAAACGCCATGAAAAGAGAGAACCCTCTGCTCGGCGAGACGCGCTGCCTGGGGCTGACGATCGGGCAGGAAATAATAAAAGCGGACGGCGGCCCCGACAGGGACGCCTGCGCGAAAATATGCTACCGCTGCTGGGAAAAGGGGCTTATCCTGACATTTCTCAGCGACAACGTATTGAGAATCCAGCCGCCGCTCGTCATAAGCGACCAAGAAGCGGAAAAAGGGCTTAAAATAATAGAGGAATCCCTCGAGGATTACAAAAACGGAGCCATCAGCGACGAAGCGCTCCTATTCGCAAAGGGGTGGTCGTAGTGGGTGAGACAGACGAAAAGATCACAATAACCTTTATGCCAGACAATATAAGGGCCGAGGCGCACAGCGGCGAACTCGCGGCGGACGCCGCGTCGTCGGCAGGCGTTAGGATCGGACGGCACTGCGGCGGCGCGGGAGTCTGCGGCAAGTGCCGGGTAATGGCCGGAGAAGAGAACCCCTTCGCTCCGTTGACCAAGACCGAAGAAAACCTTCTGACGCCCGAGGAGATAAAAAAGGGCGTTCGGCTGTCGTGCTGTGCCAAAGTTATAAAAAACGGCACCATACATGTTGTGGACCGGGTAAAATCCGCGGGGCACAGTATCCTTGAGGGCTTTTCACGTGACATATCCGAATGGGCCCCGGACTGCGGCGGCTACGGGATCGCTGTGGACATCGGCACCACCACCGTCGTATGTTATCTCCTGGCACTCTCCGGCCATGAGGTCGTAGACAGGATATCATTCCTGAACCCCCAGGTCGCCTTCGGAGACGACGTAATCTCAAGAATAGCATATTCTTCAAGCCAGCCGGGGGCGCTGGAACGTATCCAGAGGACGCTCACCGGCGAAATGGATAAAAACATCGGCACGATGGCCGAAAGAAACGGCATCTCCAAAGAAGATATAACCGAGATAATGATCGCGGCAAATACCGTTATGGAACATCTGTTCGCCGGCGTCTCGCCAAAGAGCATCGGCCACAGCCCCTACATGCCGGAATTCTTTCTGAAGCCGCCCTTTAAGGCCTCCGCCGTCGGCATAAACATCAACGAAGCGGGCGTCGTGAAGATGATACCAAACGTCGCCGGCTACGTGGGAGCGGACATCGTCGCGGGCGTCGCCGCCCTTGATATGGACCGGCAGAACAAAATAAGACTGCTCGTCGACATCGGCACCAACAACGAAATAGTGATCGGCGGCAGCGAAGGGATGTTCTGCTGCGCGACGGCCGCGGGACCGGCGCTGGAGGGGGCCAGGATACAATACGGCATGCGCGCCAGCGTCGGGGCGATAGAAAAGGTCACCCTCGAAAACGGCCTCCTCAAATGTCAAACAATCGGCGGCGAAGCGCCGAAGGGGTTATGCGGCTCGGGACTCATCGACGCCATCGCCCTGCTGCTAAACGAAGGGATCATAAATGAAAGCGGGCGCTTCGAATACCCGGAAAAATGCCGCGACGAGCGCTTCATGACACGGCTCGGGCGCAGCGAAAGCGGCATGGTGCGCCTGCTCCTGACGGATGAAGAACATCCCGTCTACCTGACGCAGAAAGACATCCGCGAGGTACAGCTCGCCGTCGGCGCGGTGAAGGTGGGCGTCGAGGTGATGCTCGAACAGGTGGGAATCACTAAGGACAAGATCGCGGAGGTCCGTCTCGCTGGGGCGTTCGGCAACAACATAGACATTGAAAGCGCCGCGCGCGTCGGTCTGATACCGGACATCGAACGCGCCAAGATACACGGCGTAAAGAACACCTCGGGGCTCGGCGCCTGCCTCTCGCTCGCCTCCGAGAAATTTTACGAGAGGACGAAGGAGACCGCGCAGAAGATGTCATACGTCGAATTATCTTCCCTGCCGGACTTCCAGAAACGTTTTGTGAAGGCGATGTCCTTCTGATCTTGGGCGGACAGGGATGTGATGAACGAGATGAAAAGCATAAAAATCTACCATTCCTCCCACGGCGAGAACGATTTCCATATTTCAGAGAGCGCCCCTATCGACGTAGACCTCTCCGCGCTGGAAAAATTCTACGCCTCCATGGGAGAGAAACACCTGCGCTCACTCCTGAAATTCATCGCCTACTGGAAGAACGAAGGATATGAAAAATTCTTCAACCCCCGCGCCGTCATGCGGGTGCTGCCCCTTGAAACGGCGGCCGACGCCTTCGGCACGGAGACCCTGTCGCTCAACGACTCCGTGGACAAGGTCGTCATGGCGGTATGGACCATCGGCGCGGAGCTCGAAAAAGAGGCCAGCGAGATGATGTCCTCCGTGGGAAATCTTATGACCGGTTTCCTGCTTGACGTCGCCGGTTCGATCGCGCTTTACAATATGCACACGGAGCTCATCACGTGGATCAAAGAAAATATCGCCGCCTCCGACGGTAAATTTATCAACGGAGAATTCTACCCCGGTATGGGGAGCATGAGACAGGACCTCATGGAACGGGTCGTCACGCTTGGAGAAACGGAGCGCATGATCGGCGTCAGCGCCAGCGGCAACTCCCTTCTCCGTCCGAGAAAATCACAGTGCTCCTTTACCGCCCTTGGGGCCCTCGAACACAAAATAGAGGTCAAAATGGAGCGCTGCCATCCGTGTACGGGAAAGAAATGCCTCTACTACCAGCTCGGAGGCTGCCACATGATGACCGGCGGCTCCCAGGACGTCCCCGGCGATACCGACAGGTAACGGCGTCATCTTTCTGACATAACGGCAAAAATAATCACCTATAACAGACGGCTCCCTGCGATACTTTCGCGTGGGAGCCGTTTCGTGTCAAATTGCCATTGTAAAATTCCCTCGTAAGGACTATTCACCGGAATACTTTTTGTGTATCATAATTAAAATGGAGATGAAATGCGGATGAGATCAGATACGCCCAACAACCTGGTAAACGACATTTATGTTTCCCTCAAGCAGGACATCCTCTGGCTGCGGCTCAAGCCGAAGACTATGCTGACGGAAACCTATCTGGCCGAGATATACAAGACCAGTAAGACGCCAATACGGGAGGCGCTGTCAATGCTCGTGCGCGACGAACTCGTAAGCGTCTTTCCGCGCAAGGGGTACATGGTCACCGACGTCTCTATGAGCGATATGCGCGACATGCACCAGTACCGCTACATACTGGAAAACGCCAACCTCGTCCACGCCGTGAAGTACGCCACCAAAGAACAGCTCGCCCACCTTGACGAGCTCGCGGAGATGGACCGTTATTATACGGAGGACGATCCGCACTTTTCCAAAGAGGTGGTCTGCAACAACGCCTTTCATTTTTATCTCGCGGAGATGACCGGCAACCGTATCCTTCTCAAACAGCTGACCGACACTCTGGAAAAATTGCAGCGCATAATGTACTTTGTCGCGGAGAAAGATTACATGTTCCGCGGCTGCGAGGAACATCATCAGCTTGTGCGGCACATCGCCGACAAAGAGCTGGAAAAGGCGCAGATCATCCTCCACCACCATATAAGCGAGGTGCTGGAACACATCTCGAAGATGCGCGGCATCTCCAAACTATTCTAACCCACAGACCATTGCCTTTCTGTAGGAGGGACTGACGTGTCCCTCTTTTTTGCCGTTAAAAATTTTACTCCTGCTCATAGATTCTGTTTTTGCCTTTTCTCCTTGTTTTTATTTACTGCCAACTGAATTTTAAAATTAAAAATAAACCAATATCTCCAATAAACCTATTTTTTAACGATAAATCAAAATATGGGTTGATTATTTTTATATGTTTGCTAGAATATCTGTAATATATCACAGATTTATTACAAAGATATCACAGGCATTTCACTAACGGAGGTGAACTGAGATGGCTCACAGGGAATATGACCCAAGCGAAAAGAACAACCTGTTCAATAATATTTATCTCTCGCTGAAACAGGATATTTTATGGCTTCGTCTAAAACCGGGAACGCTTTTAACCGAGGCCTATCTGGCGGACAAATTCGAGATCAGCAAGACCCCCATCCGCGAGGCGCTCATGCGCCTCTCATACGACGGCCTGGTGACGATCTTTCCGCGCAAGGGATACTGCGTCAGCGAAATATCCTTTTCCGATATTCAGGACATGCACGAGTACCGGTATATTTTGGAAAACACCTGCCTGAGCAAGGTGATAGACAGCGCCACGGAAGAGGAGCTGGAACATCTGGACAGTCTTTCGTACAGTGACCGGGTCGTTTACCGCGACGAGGAGCCGCTTTTTTCCAAAGAACCGTCAAACAAAGAGCGCGACAGCGAATTTCACATATATCTGGCCGAGATGGCGGGAAATCGGATCATTTACAACCAGCTTGTGGATGTTTTGGAAAAATTACAGCGTCCCATGCTCTGCGTCGCCGAAAAGGAATATATGACGCGCGGCTTGGACGAACATCATCAGCTTGTCGAACTCATAAGGGGCAGGGACCTTGCGGCAGCGCAGTCTCTGCTCCGCGGACATATAAACGAAGTCTACGAACACTGCGCAAGGATAAGCACCATCAGCAAGCTTTTTTAACGGCAAAAACATAATCACCCTAAGGGAGGCTTCACGTATGTATATCGGCAAAAGGTATTACAGTAACGAATCGACCTATCACGTATTCGGCGCGAAGGAGGCGGCGGAGGTCCACGCGGCCAGCTGCCGCGTGCTGCAGGAGCAGGGAATGCTCGCCAAACACGAGGAGGCCCGTGAACTGCTGAAGCAGGCCGGAGCCCTCGTCGAGGGCGAGAAGGTCTTTATCGGCGCCTCGCTTGTCGAGCGCTCTCTGAAACAGCTTCCCTCGCGGGTGGCGGTCTTTGACCGCGACGGCGAACCGGCGATGTTCCTCGAGGGACGCAACGTCTACTACGGCAGCGGCTCCGACACCGTCAACCTGCTTGATTACGAAAGCCGCGGCAGAAGAGCCTGGACGAAGGCCGACGTGCAGAATGCCGTGAAGATATGCGACGCGCTGCCCAATATAGACTTCATCATGTCGATGGGGATAATCTCCGACGTGCCCTTCGGGGTCAACACGCGCGAGCAGTACAGCCAGATGATATTCAACTCGGCAAAGCCCCACGTCGTCGTCGCCGACAACGCGCGCGACCTTGAAGATATCTTCAAAATGTACATCGCCGTGAGAGGCGGCGCGGAGGCCCTGCGGATGAAGCCCTTCGCCGTCGTCTACAACGAGCCGACCTCCCCGCTGCTGCATTCCTTCGAGGCGATCGACAAGCTCATGCTCTGCGCGAGATACGGCGTGCCGACGAACTACGCCGCCGGCGGAATGGCGGGAGCCACCACACCAATATCGCCCGCCGGTACCGTGGTACTCAACAACGCAGAATGTCTGATGGGCATCGTCATCCACCAGCTGACCAGTCCGGGTGCGCCGTTCGTTTACGGCTTCGGCAACTCGCCGATGGATATGCGTACGCTCCAGTGCTGCTACGCCCTGCCCGGCGCGATCAGGATACAGAGCGGCATGTGCGAGATGGCCCACTATTACAATCTGCCCTGCTGGGGCGAGGCTGGCAACGGCTGCTCGAAGATCTGCGACGAACAGGCCGTCGAAGAGGCGGCTCAGTTTATCCAGATGGCCGCTTTGCAGGGCTGCAACCTGACCCACGATATCGGCTACCTTGATTTTGGCCTCAGCTATTCCCTCGAGCTGCTCGTGATCTCGGACGACATTATCGCCCGCACGAAAGAGGTGATGGCGGGTGTGGAGATAAACGAGGCGGCGTTGTCCGTCGACGAGATCAAGCAGGCCGGATACAACGGCAACTACCTGCGCGCCGCCTCAACGAGAAGGGCCGCCAAGGAGGACTGGCGCAGCGACCTCGGTGACTATATGATATACGACAACTGGTCGGCGGCCGGCTCAAAATCGATGGGCGAACGCGCCCACGCGAAGGTCTTAAAGATCATAGAGGAATACCAACCCAAAGAACTTGACAACGCCGTGAGAGAAAAGATAGACGAAATCGTCAGACAGGCATACTGAATAAATCAATATAAGGCATCGAAGGAGGAAAGTTATCAATGAACAAGATCAGGCCATACGCGTTCTTCCCACCGTTTATACTGCTTATCATCGTCGCCGCTTACAGTCTCATCGTAGGAATGCAGGATGAGACACAGACCGTCAAGGTGATGGCGGATTTATTCAACCTTGCCCTCGACAAGCTGGGCTGGCTTTACGCCGCCGCCGCGCTTTTCGTCTGTCTCCTCAGCTTTTTCTTCACCTTTTCCAAGTATGGGAACATAAAATTCGGCGGCAAGGACGCCGTGCCGGAGTTTTCTTACTGGAACTGGTTCGCCATGACGCTCTGCGCCGGTATCGCGATCGGTATCGTATTCTGGGGCGTCGCCGAACCGATAATGCAGTTTCAGAATCCCCCCGAATCATTCGGCATCGCGCCCTTTTCGGAGGAGGCGGCGCGCTTCTCGCTCGCGCAGATATTCCTCGAATGGACCTTCACTCCCTACGCGATGTATACTGTATGCGGTATATCATGCGCCTACGCCTTTTACAATATGAAGGAGCCGAAGACGATAAGCTCCGCCTTCATCCCCTTCTTCGGCGATAAGATAAAGGGCTTCTGGGGGCAGATACTTGACGCTTTCATCATCTTCGCGCTGGTCGGCGGCGTCGTCACCTCCCTCGGCGAGGGCGTCCTTCAGGTCGCCAGCGGCCTTGAATCCCAGTTCGGCCTGCCCTCATCGAAGATATCGTGGGGCATCATCTCGCTCGTCATGGTAATCATGTACACGATCTCCAGCTATACCGGCATCAACAAGGGCATCAGGATATTGAGCGACATCAACGGCAAGCTCTTTTTCCTGCTGCTGGCCTTCGTTATCGTCGTCGGCCCGACGATATTCAACATCAACCTCGGCCTTGAGGGTTTTGCCAACTACGTGGAATCATTCTTCAGCCGTCATCTCTTCCTCGCCCCCGTCAGCGGCGACCCCTTCCCGCGCATTTGGACGCTCTTCTTCTTCGCGATCTGGTACGCCTGGGCTCCCGTAACGGGAATGTTCCTCGCGCGCATGGCCTATGGCCGCACGGTGCGCGAATTCACAATGATGAACCTCATACTTCCGTCGGTATTCGGCATCGTCTGGTTCTCCTTCTTCGGCGGCACCGCGATGCACATGGAGATAGTCCAGAAGCTGGGAATCGCCAAGATACTCAACGACAAGGGCGTGGAGGCGGCGATGTTCGCCTTCCTGAACTTCCTGCCGCTGGCGAAGATCACGGTCCCGATCTTCTTTGTGGTCATCGTGCTCTCCTTCTCCACCGCCGCCGACTCCATGACCTCCACCGTCGCCCTGATGTGCACGGCACCGGACGCAGTCCAGGAGGGAGAAGAGGCTCCGGCTGTGATAAAGCTTGCCTGGGGCATCCTTATGGGATTTATCGCCTGGCTGGTGATAACTTTCGCGAAGATCGACGGGCTGCGCACCGTCGTGACGCTGGCCGCCGCCCCCGCGGCCCTGATAGTCATCGCCCAGGCGGTATCCTCATATCTGATGCTGAAGGGAGACGCAGGAAAGTCCGCCGTAAAATAGCAGCAGAGGCAGCAAAAACAGAGTATGGACCGGCTTCCGCTTCGCCGGTCCATACTCTGCTTTTGTATATTCGTCCTTAATCGTCAATGAATCTTCTGCGAGATGTAGACGCCGGCCAGTATCAGCAGTCCTCCCGCGACCGCGAAGAGAGTTATCCGTTCGTCCAGTATCAGCGCCGAAAAGAGCATCGTTATCGGCGGCGTGAGATAGATAAGATTGTTGGCCTTGACCGCGCCGAGGCTCCAGATAACGATGTTCCAGCCCCAGGTGCAGAAGGCAGAGGCAAAGAGGCCGAGGAACAGGATATTTCCAGCTACGGCGGGGCGCATCAGCTGCGACGGATGTAGCCGCACCACCGGCGTGAGCGTCAGCAGCAGCAGGGAGATCAGCGTATAGAAGAGCATCTTGCGCGCTATCTGCGCCGGCGTATAATCACACTTCACGTCACGGATGACCACGGAATATCCGGCAAAGGTGAGAGCGGCCAAGAGCGCAATCATATCGCCGAGCGGATTGAGCTTCAGGACGAAATGCCCGTTAAAGATGATGAAGAATATCCCGATCAGGCAAAAGACGCTGCCGAGGACAAAACGGCGCGACATCTTCTCGCTGGAGGTGAAGATATGGGATACGACCCCCGTCAACAGGGGAGCGGTGGAACAGAGAAGCGCGACATTGGAGGCGGTGCTGAAGGAGAGCGCCGTATTTTCACAGAGAAAATAGAGCGTTATCCCGAGAAAACCGGCCGCGGCGATCTTTAACTCAGTCCTAATATCCAGCGGCGGAAGACGGTGAAGGTCAGCGGCCACAAAAATAACATAGGCGACGGCGACGCGGTAGAGGAGTATTTCTCCGGGAGAGAGATAGCCAAGCAGATATTTTGTGGCGACGAAGGTGATGCTCCAGATAAACGTCACCGCGGCGGCGAGCATATAGCTGGAAAGCTTTCCGCGCCCTTTGAACATTTTCATAAAAATTCTCCTCCGCTGATCAAATCTCGTGCAATTATATACTCTCTCAAACTTATTGTCTTGAAAGATATTTCCTGTTACTATTTACCTGACAGACAGACTAAGCTCGAATATGGGAATCAAAGATTTCCTTTCTCTCTTAAAAGATTTCCTATCTCACTGATGTCGAACGGGAGCGTTATGATGACTGAGACAAAAAAAACACTTGTGTCAATGCGCGGCATAGATAAGATCTTCTACGGGCGGCACGCCAACAGGGGCGTCGACTTTGACCTGTTCGCCGGCGAGGTGCACAGCATCCTCGGGGAAAACGGCGCGGGTAAGACCACCCTTATGAACTGCCTTGCGGGAATATATCTTCCAGACGCCGGATCAATATACATCGGCGGAGAGCCGGTCTTTCTGCCCAACCCCAAAGCGGCCATCGACAACGGCATCGGCATGGTGCATCAGCACTTTATGCTCGTCCCCGTATTTACCGTCTGGGAAAACATCATCCTCGGACTCAGCGACATCCCCCTCGTCATCAATAAAGAGAAGATCATCGCGCGCATCCGCGAAATATCCGACCGCTACGGCCTCGCCGTCAACCCCGAGGCAAAGGTCTGGCAGCTCTCTATCGGCGAGCAGCAGCGCGTGGAGATACTGAAAATGCTCTACCGCGGTACCAAGGTCCTGATACTCGACGAGCCAACCTCCGTCCTCACGCCTCAGGAGACCCGCGAATTCTTCAAGACCCTGAAAAACATGGTGGCGGCGGGGCACGGTATCGTCCTGATCTCCCACAAAATAGAGGAGATCATGGAAATCTCCGACCGCCTTACAGTGCTGCGCAGGGGCGAGCGCGTGGCGACCCGCCGGGCCGCCGGCATCTCGAAAGAGGAGATCGCGGAGATGATGGTCGGCCACTGCCTTGAGGGCGCCTCACTTTCGGAGGAGCGCAGGAAACCGGGAGAGGTGGTCTTCGCCTGTTCCCGCATCTCACTGAAAGACGAGCGCGGCGCGGCGGCGCTGAAAGAGGTCTCTCTCTCTGTACGAGGCGGAGAGATACTCGGTATCGCCGGCGTCGACGGAAACGGCCAGGATGAGCTCTGCGAAGTTCTCGCGGGGCTGCGCTCCCCCGATTCCGGTTCGGTATCCATCGAGGGGAACGATATCACACATCAGAGGGCGCGCGGCTACATTGAGAAAGGCATCAGCTACATCCCCGCCGACCGTAAGGGCGTGGGGCTCGTCGCTAACATGAGCGTCGTTGAAAACATCGCTCTGAAGGGTTACTGCCGCCCGCCGATGGAGAGGGGACGCCTCTTCATGGACTGGGCTTACATCACGGATTTTGCCGCGGAGCGCGTCAAAGATTACGATGTCCAGATACCGGACCTATTTGCGCCTGTGCGCGTGCTTTCGGGCGGAAATCTGCAAAAGCTGATGCTCTCCCGCGAGATATCCGATACGACAAAGGTCATCATCGCGATGCAGCCCACCTGGGGGCTCGACGTCGGCGCGGCAGAGTTCGTCCATAAGAGGCTGCTCGAGGCACGCGAGGCGGGAGCCGCCGTAATTCTCATCTCAAAGGACCTGCAGGAGCTGACCTCCCTCTCCGACCGCATCGCCGTCATGTACGGCGGCGAGATAAGCGGCGTTGTGGAGGGTCCGCAAAAGACCGACGTAGAAAAGATCGGCCTGCTGATGGCGGGGATCAGGGAGAGGGCTTAGGCGATGACAGAGGCCTGCTTATACCGTTCGGCGACGCGTTAAGCACGGCGGGAATTTTTTTGAGACGTTCAATGAGAGGGCGGGGATCCTTACCCGGCCTCTCTTCCTTTATATGCGCCATGATCAGCATTTCGCCCTCTTCGGAGGGCACGGGAGAGAAGAGCTGCACAACGACGCCCTCTGCTTCGGCGGCGGTCCTTTCCGCGATCTCCCTCATCGCCGCGCGTGATTTCTCCGGCTCGGCGGCATAATCCACGGAGGTTATCCCGCTTTTTATCAGCGCTATCGCCTCTCCCGAAACGCGGCGCGCCGAGACACGCGCGGGCCGGTAGTCCTTCGCCGCCGGCAGCGGCGCGGGTTCGCCCTCCTTGTAAGGCACGCCGAGCGAAACCAGACGCCCCTCCTTTGAGACGGCGAAATACCACCATTTCGTCTTCGCGTCGTAAAGCAGCGCGTAGGCGCCCTGCGTGCTTTCGTACCAGCTTCCGCGCTCGTCGCCGCGCTTGCGTATCTCGATCACCGAGCCGTCCGGCTGCGTCACGCGTATGGGGGCGTCAAACGCGGGCCCGGCGTATGAACGGAGGCCGAAGAGGCAAACCGCCAGAGGCAGCAGCGCGGCAAGAAATATTTTTTTCATCGGGTCGCCCTCCTTTACAAAAGGCGGGGAATAACAGGTTATCCCCCGCCGCCGATATCTTATCTTCCCTTCCTAAATACCAGCGGAAGCGCGCCAAACAGCAGAAGCAGCGGAAATGCCGCCGCCGCGCAGCCACTGCCGCCGGTTTCCGCCCGCGTTACGCTGGAAGAGACGACCTCTCCCGACGGTGAAAAGCCAGAAAAAACGATGCCCGAGAACCGCCTGGCTATATTGGTATCGCGCGTTCCGTAGAAGTATGTATCCGGTTCCGTGCCGTTGCCGGCGTACCAGAGCGAGAGATAGCCGCCCTCTCCCGCGCCTTTTTCGCGGGAATCGCCGTCGGCCCAAATAGCCATGTTGCCCTGATGGCCCTCCTCCGTATAGGCGTTGAAGTCGTTTCCGGCGCTCAACGAGCCGGAACCGGCTCTTTCGTCGATATGCTGCAGCAGGACGCCGCCTTTGAACGACTCCGGCATGTCTTTTACATTGCCGCCGATACCTCCGTCCCAGTCGTCCGCGTTGGGGTTTCTGACCTCGGCAAGTATATATTCATAGGCGGAATCGACATAGGGCGAGTTGATCCGCGCGACCGGATAAATGCCGTTTCCCGGCGTGCCGCAGGTGAGTACGACTGACTTCGCGCCGGGCGTCAGCGTTTGGGGGGCGTCCCAGCCAAGATACTTTCTGCTCCAGGCGTCAAGGTTGGGCGGCGTCGTTCCGGAGAGTTCGTTCGTTCTGCGACCCCACGCGCCGCCCGCCATTACGGAAAACAGGCCGAGGCCATTGTTGGTATAGCTGGTGTCATAGAGGTCGGGCAGCTTGCATATCTTGTGGCCCAGTTCATGTACGATGCCGCCGACAAGCGGTATGGGTATATCCTGAGATTCTACAAATTCTTCGGAAAGCTCTCCCCCGCAGGACCAATGCCCCAGGATTATGTCGTCCGAAACGTAGACGACGTGCTCGCTGCCGTTGCCTTTCCACGAATCCCAGGCGTGCATCCAGACAGCGGGAGACTTTTGGGAACACGATTCATCGTAGCCCGCGAAGAGCAGATGGACAACCAGCTCGTCCGCCTCGATAATACCGTCGCCGTTTTTGTCAAAACCGCTGAAGTCAAGGCCGGTACGTTTCAGGACGCCCGTTACGAAAGCGACTTCGTTTTTATGCGATATGCGATAATCGCCGACCGCATTGTCGTTCAGCAGCCGGTCGGGATGTTTCCCCTCATTATAATCGGCGGAGGTCATGGTGATTTCGATGATGTCTCTTTTGCCCTGATCGCCGAAATCCGCGGAGACGATATTCAGCTTCCCGTGCGACTGGTCGAGGTAATAGCTGCGGACGGAATGCTCCGCGCCCCATATCTCCGTTTTGGTATACTCCAACTCTGACTTAAGTTCAACGTCCTGAAAGTTGATACGGATAAACACCGCCTCGCGTTTGCCGGAGATAGGATTCGAGGTCCATGTCTTTGCGGCGGCGGATCTGGCGGAGCTTGTCTTTGCAGCGGCCTGTCCGTCATATCTTTCCCGCAGACGCTCTACCGTATCTTTGGCGGGGATAAAGTTCTTTACCGCACCCTCGGGAACCGCGGCCCCCGCCGTATAGTGAACGCCGGATGGCGCAAGGAGGCCTGCAGCCGCACGCAGGGCAAACACCCAGTACCCGCTCTCGCCGTCCTTCAGCAAGGCATACCCATCCGCCGTCTCATACCAGTTCATGAACTCATCGCCGCGCTTCACCGCGGAAAAGCTTTCTCCGTCAGGCTGCGTCAGCGTAAATTCGATCTGCAGCGCCGGGCCGGCAAAGGCCGCGGCGGCGGTTACGGCAATTATAAAGAATATGACCAGGACCCTGCGTAAATTTTTCATCGTAACGCTCCTCATAAATAAAAAGTGCTTATGATATTCTATCATTTTTGGACTAATTTCAATGCAAAAAATAAATTTAAGAGGTCAGAGTACACCTGACCTCTTCGGAGAAGAACAAAAACGGCGGGAGGCTCAAAAGCCCCCCGCCGATCCGTATCAGCGATATATTACCTCTTTTTTCTGAACAGAGGCAGCGCTGCCAGCAGCACCAGCGCTCCCCAGCCCACAGTGTTACATCCGCTCGACGACGAGCCATGCGGCTGTGGTTTGGGCGTTGGCGTTGGCGCAGTCGTGGAGACGATTGCCACCGGGTCGACTACCCTGCCGGCTTCATCCTTGCAGAGGTCAAAATCGCCGTTGTCTTTTATGAAGAGCACCAGCTTATAGGTCCCCTCCGGTACGATCGGCGATTCCGCAGAGAGGACTTTATTCTCGTCTGCAGCCTGTATCGCAAAGTGTTTATCAGTGAAATCCTCCGGGACCGCCGCAAGCGTGAAGAACTCGCCCATTTCCGCGGACATGACCTTCATCACCTTAACATCTTTGACAAGCGCCGCCTTCAACACCTCGCCCTTTAGTTCGAAAGCTATGGCGGCAACATTGCCCGCGCTCACAGTGGCATCGGTAATCGGCAGGGGGGCGATATCTTCCGGTTCGACAGTCGTACCATCCGGCAGTTCCGCCAGCTTAACCGCGCTCACAGCCGCAGAGGCGATGATCTTTTCCGAGAGCGCCGCCTGTCCGTTCTGGTCAAATTCGATATCCGAAGGGGTTACGCCCTCGGCATTGATCATATCAGCAGTCTTTTTCCTGGCCGCCGCTTTGTCGTCCTCCGTAGCCGTAGTAATATCCACCGATATCACTTTGGGGGCAATCGTTTCGACATTCGCCGGTATTTCGTCAAGCTCGGGGGCAACGGGCTTCGCGTTTGGATCGTTCTCCTTGATTAATGTCTCAACGTTGACATACTCTTCGTTGTCAAGCTTAGCCGTTATTTTATATTTCGCGCCACCCTCTTCAAGCATGATAATACCCCTGCCGCCGGAGGCACAGTCTTTGCCGCCTTCTGGCTGATATGTGCCGTAAAGCCTGCCGAACGAGACCCTGTCCAGTAATTTATCGGAACCCTGCGAACTCTCTATTTTATTTCCTTTCAGATAGAAAGTTCCCTCCATGCGGTGATAGACGACCTTTTTATAATCTGCGGGCAGGTTTTTGAATATATTGTTCTCCACATAGACCGGCCCCATCTTGTCACTTGGAGGATTGGCCCAGGTATTATTACCGATAAAGTAAGTATCTCCCTGCGGAGAGTCAAAGGTATTGCCGCTGATGGTTATGACGCCGGCAGGGTCGGCATCGCAGAATACCACGTAACAGTCTTTAAACGTTGAGTCAGTGACTGTGATGTTCTCTTTTGCCCCGTTAAAGAAGAGAGCCCCGCCATTTTCCGTCTTCCTTCCGTCGCCAAGGTCATTCACCTCTATCGTACAACCCTCCATCGTAAATGAAGCGCCCCACACCTCAACGGTTTTATTCGCATAACCATCGGAATAATATGAATTATAGTTGGGAAGTATCGCTACATTTTTGAAGGTGACGCCGTCGCCCTCGACGTGTACAGTGCTCTGAAGCCCGCCCATACCGCCAAGGTCCTGAGAATTCACATCCACGGGACAATAGACTGCAGCATCCGCCGTCTTCCCCTCCACCACCACGTTATCATGGCTCAGCACCCAGGTAAAATCAGGATATTTGGGGTCCGTACCCTCTCTTATAATGAGAGGCAGCTTTACCTTGCCGTATACCTCTATAGTTGCGCCGTCCTTAACTACAGAGGAATCCGGCTTTGTTATCTCTTTTATATCTTCATCAGCATACTTCTTACCATTGACCATAAAATACCCGTCATCCGCAATCGCCGCGCAGGACTGCACCAGCAGAACGGCGACCACGGCCATGCAGGCAAATAACGCCGCCAGCAACTTTCCATAACTCTTCATCTTCATTGATGCTCAGCTCCCTTCAATTTTGTAAAAACGGATAAAATCAGCGCCGCTAATGTAAAAAAACTGCGATCACCCCTCTGATTTACGTGATTTATTTGCCGATCATCAAAAAACGTGCCTCACCGCAGTCACGAGGCAATAATCCATCAGTATGCGGATATACAATAAAAGGATTCTCATTGTATGATCTGCATTTACAGCCGACTGACACCTACAGTCACGGCACGCTCTTTGAATTTATCGTTGTGACTTATTTTATCGATTTTAATTATAAGTCTCAAAATATTATTGTCAAGTATACATGTCATTATGACTTTTTTACTTGCTTTTATCTTTTTCTATTGACTGTATGTTTTTAGCGTGAGGTGATGGAATAATGTCTGTAGGAAAACGGATTCGCGCGCTGCGTGCAAAAAGCGGCATTTCCAATCAAGAGGAGCTGGCCTATCTTGTAGGGACGGCAAGGCAGACTGTTTCGTCATGGGAACGCGACATATTTTTACCGGACGGCGCCAATCTGATAAAGCTCTCGAAGGTATTGAATACCTCCATCGCATATATCATGGGCGAGACGCTGGACCCCGGCACAGCTGAAAGAAATGGGGAAAAATCCCTTGAAGGAGAGCGGATGACGGCGGCCTCTCCCGTATATACGCTGAAGGCGGGGGGCCCGTCGGCGCTTTTCCTATCGGTCGAAAGGAGCGAAGGCGGCAAGACGGTGCGTTACGATCTGCCTCCCGAACTCTCGGCAAGAATGCTGCCATTTATAGAAGAGTTGTGGGAACGGATAGAGAGCGAAATGGAGAGTAAATAAAAAATCCTCCGCTGGGTGCCGGGAGGATTTTTCTCTTGTTTCAGTCGGTTATTATCTCGCGGAATCTTCTGTGCTGCCAGAGCCACTGACCGGGATTTTCGCGGATCATCCGTTCGTATTCCTCGTTCATGCGTATCGTGAGGCAGCGCACGGCTTCGTCGCGTTTCATCTCTTTGGGATGTTCAAGCGGCTTACCCACGATAAGGCGGAATTTAAACGGCTCAAGGCGCGTGAATGAGACGGGGATCATCGGCGCCCCCGTGAGCATGGAAAAGGCCGCCGGCCCTGGAGCCGTCGAGGTCTCCTGTCCGAAAAAGGGCACCATCACGCCGCCGTCGCCCCAATGCTGGTCCGCAAGAGCTCCTATCATTTCATTGTTTTTGAGCAGCGTCACCACATGTTTCATCGATGAATCTTTCGATATTGTACGAAGTCCGGAACGTTCGCGCAGCGTTTCTATAAGTTCGCGCTGGAAGGGGCTGTCCGAATGACGTACGAGCCCGTAGAACGGAAAGTGGCGCGAGCACCAAGCGGCTCCAAGCTCCCAGCTGCCGAGGTGTGCGGAGAACAGCACCGCGCCCCGACCGTCCCGCAGAGCCTTTTCCACATGTTCCCTGCCGCTTATCTCCACGACCATACGGTCAATCAGCGACGGGTCGTGCTGCCAGGCAAGCATCTCCACACCGGTCCAGATCATGCTTTCGTATGACTCGGCGAGGATTTTTTCCCGCTCTTTTTTGCCTTTCTCCGGCAGGCAGAGCATGATATTACGGCGCGCCACGTCCTTGCGCACACCTGCCAACTTCAGCAACGGTATTATCGCGCCAGCAAGCAGGTTCGCGCGCCAGCCGGGACGGATGCTCTCGGCAAAGGCCATAAAGGCGCGTACCTGACAGTTTGTGATTTTTTTTCTTGTCTCTTCTTTCAAATGTTTCAGCCTTCCGTAATGCGGCGGTCCGTAACGGCCGGACCGACCGGATGTATTATGAACATTCTAATGCAAGGGGGCCGGATGTGAAAGCGCCGCGGTCAAAATTCAAATGTTTCCATCTCAAATAAAGGCGGAGGGGGCACACATTATCGCCTCCCTCCGCCATTCTGTCTCTGCTTTACTCTTTTCCCGCCTATTTGAACTTGAGCAGGCGAAAGTCTTTCTTTCCAACGTTGAGCTGGATATAGCGGCCCGCAAGCAGGTCCTCTCCGGCGACCAGGCGCCCCGCGTCGGCGATCTTTTCACCGTTGAGGTATGCCCCGCCCTCTTTGATCTTCTTCTTCGCGTTGCCCTTTGAATCACAGGCTCCGCTGAGGACGAGCAGGTCGGTGACGCCGTTCGTCTCCGCGAGGTCGGCCTCGGCGCAGGGTATCTCCGCCGCGAGCGTCTCAAGGACGTCGGCGGGGGCATCTTTGATGTTCGTCTCTCCAAAGAGGACGGCGCTGGCATCCAGCACCCTTTTAGCGGCCTCTTCTCCGTGAACGCGGCAGGTCATCTCCCAGGCAAGCTCCTTCTGAGCTTTACGAAGGTGAGGAGCCTTGGCGTGCTCTTCAAGCAGTGCCTTGATCTCGTCGAGCTCACGGAAGGTAAAGAGCTTATAGAGCTTCTCAAGATCTTTATCATCGACGTTTATCCAGAACTGGTAAAATTTGTAGACGCTTGTGCGCTTCGGCGAGAGGTAGACCGCGCCGCTCTCCGATTTACCGAATTTCTGCCCCTGCGCGTTGAGCAGCAGAGGGAAGGTGATGCCGTAGCACTGCCCGCCGGACTTTTTGCGCGCGAGGTCCATACCGGCGATGATGTTCACCTGCTGGTCGTTGCCGCCCATCTGAAGGGTGCAGCCGTATTCGTTGTAGAGGTGATTGTAGTCAAAGGCCTGCAGCAGTATATACGAAAGCTCGGTATAGGTGATCGACTTGTCGGGGTCCAGCACGCGGCTGCGCACGTATTCACGGTTGACGAGGAAGCTGACCGAGAAATACTTGCCCGTATCGCGCAGGAATTCGATGTAGTTTTCCTTCTTGAGCCAGTCGTTGTTGTTGACGAGCAGGGCGCTGTTTTCACCGCTTTCAAAGTTGAGGAAGTGTTTGAGCTGCTCCGCAATGCAGGAGACATTGTGAAGTATCTGTTCCTCGGAGAGCAGGTTGCGCTCCGCGCTCTTTCCCGAGGGATCGCCGATGCGTCCGGTGCCGCCGCCGGCGATGGCGATCGGCCGGTGGCCAAGACGCTGGAGCCACGCAAGCCCCATGATAGCGACGAGGTTCCCGACGTGGAGGCTGTCGGCGCTCGGGTCGAAGCCGATATAACCAGTTACCATATCTTTCATGAAGTGCTCTTCGAGCTCTTCGTTATGGCTGCTCCACTCGACAAAACCGCGTTCCCTCAAAATTTTAAGTGCGTTCGTATGCATAAAAAAACCTCCAGAGTTTTTTAGAAAGTTCTTATTTCGTCAGTGCAGCGGCGGTTCTATTTAGCCGCCGTTTTATACCAGTTGATGCGGCCGGAGAGCGGCTTTTCCCATACAATGAGCACGCGTCCGAGCCGTTTCAGGACATTGCCGAAGGAGTCGGTGATCCCCTGGTCGAAGGGCGACAGCGAAAGCTCAGGCTGTAAAGGTTCCGCGAGCGGTTCTTCTTCGCCGTATCCGGAATCGCCGTCATCGTAGGGCTCCGCGTCCTCAGCGCTCTCTTCCCCTAGGAAGCTGCTCATCTTCGTCATTTCTGAAAGAGCGCCCCCTATGCGCGGCAGATCCGCGAGCATCCAGCCGACGACCGATTCGTCATCTTTGAGGAATTTACCCAGCCGGTTCTTCGCGTTTATGGACTGCGGCGTGGTCAGACCCAGCACCGCGATGCCGTCGCGCCCCGCGCCGATCACGGAAAAGGGCACGTTGGTCGTGCCGCCGAAGGTGAAACCGGGGATAGGCTTCGGCTCGGCGCCGAAGAAGAGATTTTTCCAGAAGGAATCCACAAGTTCGTTCATCAGCGCGGAACGGCCGGAGAACTCGACGAGGAATCCCGGCAGTGAGAACCAAAGTATGCGGTTCTGTCCGCCGAGGGAGAATACCGTCTGCCCAGAGAGTATCTCACGTATCTGATCGTCCTTCATGTCGAGATTCTCCGCTATCTCTCCCAGAGACGACAGCGGGAAGGGCCAGTCTTTCGGGTCTCCGCCGAGCGGCGGCAGGTCGATCCCCATCGAAAGCAGGAGCGGTTCGGGGATGATGCAGTCCGCCGTATCCCATTTCCTTGCCTTCAGTGTCGAGGAGAGATAGGCCTCCACAGGTTTTCCGAGGTTCACGAGCGCCCAGCGTATTTCACCGGCCGGGTCGGATGGACTCTTAGAGTCAAGGCTGCGCCAGGCGGCCTCCACCGTTATCGGGAATTTATGCTCCGCGTTGGCAGTGATCGCGCCGCCGTCCGATATCTCAATATGCGCGGGCCAGCTCTTTTCCTGGTTCCATTTCTTGCCGCCAAGGTTTGCTGATGATTTTTTCGAAGCCTCTTCCATGCGCCGCAGCACCGAAAGCTCCGCCGCCATCACGACGTTCTTGCCCTTCACGGTGTAGTAGACGGGAGAGGAGAGTCCGCCCGACTCTATAACGAAGACGCCCTTTTCGCCGCCGGCACGCACGGAGGCCTCTTTGAAGGCCCCTTTCAGGATATCAGGCAGAAGCCCCTTTTTCAGCGCCGCGGTATCGGAGGGCGTGAAGCGGAATGAGGCGTAGACCTCAGTCATGCCAGCGCCGCCGTCCACCACGAGCAGTGCCGCCTCTTTTGCCGCGGAGGCCGCTGTAAGAAGCGCGTTGCGCGGCGTGCCGTCCTTAAGCAGCGCGTAGACGCCGTCGGTGAGCAGCGCGGAAAGGGCTTTGGGGTAGCTGCCCTCTTTCGTCTCCGTCAGCACATAGGGCTGCGACTCTTCTGGCCTGGGGATCATCGTCAGGATGCCGGAAGAATTCCACAGCGTGTATGTGAAAAACAGCGCCGCCACTATCACCGCCGCCACAGCGGTGACTACGGCGTATTTGGCCTTTCCCGTCATAGAGTATCCCATCCTTTTTGTGTCACTGCGATTATCTCTTTTCTTCTTTTTCTTTATACTCTATCCTGTTGCCGCTCAGGGCCGCCGCCGTTTCAAGCAGCGTTCTCGCCGAAATAAGCAGCGGCATTATATTCTTATACTGTTCTTCGTTCTGGATGATCGTCTGCTGCATCTGTTCAGTACGCGCCGAGATGAGGTTCAGCGCGTTCTCCACATCCTTGGAATTGATCTGGATACGGTCGAGTATGCGCGGCGAAATCACAGGCATCGCTATCTTATCGGGGGCCGGAGCGAGAAGGTCTATCTCGTCGCCGATCGCCGGGATGCGTGTCGCATAGCCGCTGTCTTTGAGGCCGAGGGCCAGAGACTCGGCGGATTTCGGTTCGCCGTGAACGATGATGAAGCGCGCCTTCTTTGGGAAATGGCCGGCCCACTTGAGCAGGTCGTCCCGGTCCGCGTGGGCGGAGAAGCCGTTCAGCGTGTGGAATTGGGCTTTAACGGATATCTCCTCTCCCGCGATCCGCACGGTCTTCGCACCGTCGACGAGGCGGCGCCCAAGGGTACCGTAGGCCTGGTAGCCGACGAAAAATACATGCGTGTCTTTCTTGAAGAGGTTATGTTTCAGATGGTGCATGATACGCCCGCCGGAACACATGCCGCTGCCCGCGAGTACGATGCCGCTGGACATGTCGTTGATGGCGCGTGATTCGTCGGCGCTGCGGACGAAGCTGAAACCCTTCGGCTCGAAGGGGTCCTCCCCTTTGAGGAGCATCTCTTTGAGTTCGCGTGAGAGCAGCGTCGTGTGCGCCGAATATATTTCCGTCGTCTTGACGCCCATCGGCGAATCAAGATAGATATTGGGCATGTTAAGGTCGGGCAGCTTCTTCTGCAGCAGCTTGAACTCGTAGAGCATACGCTGTGCGCGGTCCACTACGAAGGTCGGGACAAGCACCTTGCCGCCGGAGCGGATGGCCTCCTCCATCGCCCCCTGGAACTCAGAGCGCGTATCCTCAAGCGACTTGTGGAGCCTGTCGCCGTAGGTCGATTCGATAAGGACGAAGTCAGCCTCCTCGACGATTGCCGGCGGTTTTTCAATGACGCCGTCGAACTGGCCGAGGTCTCCGGAAAAGACCACCTTCACCGTCTTCTGGTCGTCTTTATCCGAGATCCAGGTCTCGATTATGGAGCTTCCGAGGATATGCCCCGCCTCACGGTAGCGCACCTTGAGCCCGGGAAATATCTCCACCATTTCGTCGTAGGGAATCGGATAGCGGAAGGCGAGCGCGTCTTCGACGTCGTTCTCGTTATATAGCGGCTCCACCTTCGGCAGCCCTTTGCGGGAGTTCTTGCGCGAGCGCCATTCGGCGTCTTCCTGCATGATATGCGCGGAGTCGCGCAGCAGTATCTCTATCAGCTGCGAGGTGGCGTGAGTACAATAGATCTTTCCTTTGAATCCCTGCTTTACGAGGAGGGGAATCCTGCCGCTGTGGTCGATATGCGCGTGGGTCAGGAGGACGGCGTCTATATCCGCAGGACTGAAGGGAAACTTCTCTCCCTCGTGCCGTTCCTCGTCCGTGCCCTGGTGCGTGCCGCAATCGACTAAAACTTTATAACCATCCGTCTCTATCATATAGTTGGAACCGGTAACTTCACCGGCGGCACCTAATATCCGCAGTTTCACTGTCAATCGCCCGGAGGCTCCCACCTTTCAAAAATAAGAATAGATAAGAACACTTGCCAATAAAACAACAGCACAGAAAAACTGTCGGCAGACATTCCGCTCCTGTTACTATTCTACAGTCTGAAGCGGTACTTCACAACTTATAATTGTGCCGATTCCCAATGTGGATGTTATTTCCAGGGAACCTCCGGCGAGGCGCATACGCTCCTTCATATTTGAAAGACCGCGGTGTCCCTGTACACGAAGTTCCTGAACGTCGTTTGGCATGTCGAAACCCTTGCCGTTATCCTCGATGCGCATGGTTATCCGGTCACCCCTCTTTTCAAGCTGTACTGAGATGAGGGTGGCTCCGCCGTGGTGGACGGAGTTGTTTATCGACTCCTGCACCACACGGTAGAAGGCAAGGCAGAGAGAGGCCGGTAAGGATTCGTCGTCGTAGTCACAGTCGTCGCCGTCCTCGACATCAAGATCAATCTGCACACCCAGCTGCGATGACATGCGGTTGCAGAGCTCCGCCAGCGAGTGGCGCAGACCGAGGTCGAGCCAGGGCGGGGTGAGGTTATTGCAGAATTCGCGCATCTCCTTGACGCCGATCATCGCGACCTTTTCGGCGTTCTCCAGACTGCTGATGGTCTGCTCGTCACTGACGTCGAGCGCCAGCAGGCGAAGCCTCTGAACCAGCGCGGTAACGTCCTGCAGAGGCCCGTCGTGTATCTCGCGGGAGATGCGCTCGCGCTCCTCCTCCTGCACCTTGACGATGTCGGTGATGTAGTCGCGCGAGAGCTGTTCCTTATCTATTGCCGACTGCGCGAGCACGACGAAGGTGGAACGCAGCTGCTGCAGCTCGGGAACAGCCTCTGGCGCCGAGACGTCGGGCAGGTCGTAGCCAAGACGCAGCGAAGAAACCTCTTCGTCAAGTTCGCGCAGCGGCAGGATGACCTTTTCATATAAGAGATATATCGCAAGAATGGTAATAATGGCGAGTGTGCCCATGATGAAGGGCCATACGGTGACAAGAAGCACCATGGAGCCGAAGAGCATCTTCCAGGAGACGGCTCCGATTATATATATGTTTTCGTCGGGAATGGAGTAAAACATTCCCGTAAAATAATCCCCTCCCTTGCTGCGCACCTTTACCGGCGTTGGGGAGTCAAAGGAGTTCACCCAGTCGATGAGAAAATTTACCTTCCCGGGAGAGCCGTAGATCAGCGTCCCGTCTTTCCGGAAGACGGCGAACAACCCGGGAAGGTTCATCTCTTTAAGTACCGCTGCAATGGAGTTCACATCCTCGTCAAGCGGCTTTTTCATATAGGTGCCGTCAGGCTGGACATGCCATTTCTTTGAATCGAGCCTCGCGGCTACGCTGTCCACCAGATTTTCAACGTAATTATTCGCGTTGGACTCCATACTCTTCTCAAACTGGTCGTATACAACCCATGCAAGAACCAGCGCTAAAAGCGCTGGCACTAGAAGGGCGGTTATAAGCTGATAGAGGAGTCCTTCTTTCCTCATTTAGTCAAGAAGTTCCTCCATGGTGACGATGCCGTATTTGAGAGAGAGCAGCATCGCCTCCGTTTTGTTTTTAGCTCCGAGCTTGTCATATATCGAGGCAAGGTGCGTCTGTACGGTGCGTTCGCTGATGAAAAGCTGAGAGGCGATCTCCTTCCCCGAGAGTCCGCGCGCCGCGAGCAGCAGCACTTCGCGCTCACGGACCGACACTGGCTCCGGAACGAAGTCCTCGCCCTCCTCGACCGCGCTTGCCACGTCGCTGTCAAGATAGAAACCGCCGCGCGCCGCGATCCTGATGGCGCGTGAAAGGGTGTCCATAGTGGCCGTCTTTAGGACGTAGCCGCGCGCTCCCGCGCGGAGCGCCGCCATAACATACTGGTTCGCGTCGTACGAGGTTAGCATCAGCGAGGCCGTGGGAATGCCCGCCTCCTTGACCTTGCGCGCGATCGCGATGCCGTCAAGCCCGGGCATGCGGATATCGAGCAGGGGCACCTGCGGCCTGTGCGTCTGGATGCCGGCCCATGTGGCATTGCCGTCCGCGTACTCTCCTACAATATTGAAGTCCGGTTCCTTTGAAAGGTATCCCTTGATACCCTCTCGTGTAAGGGGATGGTCATCTGCAAGAACGATGGAAATAGACATTTGTATTGCTCCCTTCTCTGTTTTACTGTTATAACTTCGTTTTTCTTTTTCAGATTGAAAGAATATCCCTGGGCAGCTCCTGTGGGTCGACCCAGATACTCTCCACTCCCGACTCCGCCATTACGGCACGGGCAAGCTCGTCGGGGTATGGGTGAAGGAAAAAGACCTTTTCGCAGCCGGCGTTTATCAGTGCCTTCGTGCAGTAGATACATGGCTCGTGCGTACAGTATAGCCAGGAACCCGCCGTCGCCGTTCCGGCCGCCGCCGCCTGGGCGATCGCGTTGATCTCCGCGTGAGAGCCGCGGCAAATCTCATGTCTCTCACCGGAGGCGATGCCGAGCCGCTCACGGAGGCATCCTGTCTTTTCGCAGTGGCTGACCCCGCGCGGAGCCCCATTGTAGCCGGTGCTCAGTATCTGCCGGTCGCGGACCAGCACCGCTCCCACTTTGCGGCGCAGACAGGTGCTCCTGCTCGCCGCCACCTGCGCCATGAGAAGAAAATATATATCCCATTCCGGCCGGTTCGTCATTTCCAGTGCCTCCCAAACGTTGATAATAAGAAAAATTACCTATCTGATATATCAACCGCCGTAAAAGCGGCCGAATGCGCGCTTCGTAAAATTCCCTCTACCAACAATTATATAATCTATATCCATGCGATAATTTTTTGCACGGAAAATTACTGATTAATCTCAGCTTCATTATCTATACATTCCATAAATAAGGGGGAACGGTATCCACCGCCGCGCCATAATATGAAAACTATTACGCTTGGAGGGCGTGATTTCAATAACCCTCTTCCCTATGAGCGCCCAATAAAACGCATAGAGGCAATAACAGGGCGGCTCTTTTTAAAATACAGGCGATTAGATTAATATACACATAAAACAGAAGCTTCCGCGTGGAATCATCTAGGCCATATACGCGGGGCGCTACATCTCCAACGCGGCGGCGTTTATTATCCTGACGACCCTTTCCCTCAGCTCCGACTGCGGATGGCCTCCGAGCCTCGCACAGACCTTCGCCCTCTCGCCGCAGAGCAGACAGCGGCGTTCGGGCAGCCCCATTTGGGTACGGGAGAGAGCCCCCGCCGCGGTGAGGACGTCAATATCAAGCACGCGGCCCGCGGTCATCGAATTCTCCGCCTCCACCGCACACCTCTTCAGCGACGCCGCGTCATACTTTGAGGCGTCAAACACACCCTGCCAGCAGACTCCGGCTCCGTTCTCAAGGTACTGCTCCTCCACCGGCGCCGCATGCGCATGCTCCAGCAGATATTTACGGCATTTCCTGACGACCGCGAGATCGCGCGGGATGCGCTTGGGATATCCGGGGACATTGAGCCCGATCTGACAGACGAAAAAATTACCCTCCGGCGACCGCAGCCAGCGCCGCTGCCAGGCGGCGCGCTCGTCACGGCCGGAGAGCACCTCTTCAAGCGGCGTCATCTCTCGGCCCTCAGCTTCGCGGCCACGGCGGCGCCGCGCGGCGTATTCAGATAATCCAGCGTTGCCGGAGGCAGCAGCTCCGCGAGGCCGGACTCTTCGCCGTCGGCGATCATCGCGCGCACGCGCGAAGCGGAGATTACCTCGTCCCCAGCCCGGCGGCGGCTGATCTCCGTCACCTCACAGCCCAGCGGCGGCAGAGTCTCCTTCAGAACGGAATTATAAAGCCCGGTGATCGGTGAGAGCGGCTCAGTTCCCACAAAGCGGCGTTCGACACCCAGCGCGGGCACGAATAGGGCGCCGAAGAGCCGCGCGTCAAGCTCAGCCTGCGCGCGCGCCACGGAGCTCTCGCCCCTGTCCTTGAGAAAATAGGTGGGAAATGTCGCCGCGGAGACGGCGTAATGCGAGCTGGAGACCACGCGCACATTGGCGATGTCGGCGGTTCCGGCGCGGACAAGCTCCAAGCGGTCGGCGAAGGGAAAGACGGAGGCATCCTCTTCAACGACGATCACGTAAAATAGCGGCGAGCTTTTCGCCGCCTCTTCGATCAGATAGCGGTGCCCAAGTGTGAAAGGATTGCAGTTCATCACCGCCGCGGCGGCCGGCGCGCCGTTTTCCGCACGCAGCCCCTCAAGAAAGCGGCGGTAATCCTCCGCCCCGGGCGTGCCGCACTCCATCAGCACGGAGCGGCTGGAGGCCGCGAGCTCGCGGAAGCCAAGCCCGGCGAAACGCGGCGCCATCTCCGGCTTTGTATAGACAAAAAGATGATGGATGCCATCTTCATGCGCGGCACGCATCAGTGCTGAAATGACGGTGCCGGAGAGCCCCGCCTCCTGCCACTGAGGGTCGGCGGCCACCATTTTAATCACGGAACCGGAGAGGCTTGCCGTGGCGACGATATTCTCCTCGCTGTCCTCGGCGACCGCGGTATAATCCGGCGCGCCCTCGAAAATCAGCCCGCTGCGTTCAAGCAGCCCTTCGACGGCCCGCCGTTCATAGCCGCCGAGTTTGCGCGTTACGCGGCAGTTGAGTCCAAACATATCTATTAGTCCTTTGAAAGTTTCCTTTTTACAATCTCTCCGATAGCCGAACGCGGCATCTCGGTGACAAATTCGATGATCCTCGGAACCTTGTAATAGGAGAGCTTCTTCTTGCAGTACTCGATGAGCTCCTTCGCGGAGGCACGCTCTCCCTTCTTAAGCACGACAAAGGCCTTAACGATCTCGCCGCTTATCGAGCGGGGCACGCCGATGACGGCCGCCTCATGCACCTGCGGATGTTCGTTGAGCGTCTTCTCCACCTCGCGGGCGTAGACCTTGAAGCCTCCGACAAAAATGACGTCGCAGGCGCGTCCGACGAGATAGAGATAGCCCTCCTCGTCAAACCTCGCGATATCGCAGGTATCGAACCATCCATCCGCAAAGCGCTCCGCCGTCAGTTCCGGGTTGCGGAAATAGCACTTGGCGACCGAGCTGCCCCTTATCCACAGGCGGCCCTCGCGTCCCTGCGGCAGAACTTCGCCCTCGTCGCTGCGGATCTCCGCCTCGACGCAGGAGAGCAGCGTACCGACACTGCCGGGTTTCACCGCGTTGATCGACGGCGGCAGCGCCACCACCGAAGAGGCCTCCGTCAGTCCATAGCCCTGCAGCACCGGAACGCCGAGCAGCCCCGCGGCACGCTTGGAGATATCGGCAGGCAGCCGGTCGCCGCCGGAGAGGATACAGCGCATCGAAGAGGAGACCGCCGCGCCGCGCGAGACGGCGCCGACCATCAGCGCGATCATCGTCGGAACCGCCGTAACGATCGTCACTTCGGCGTTTTTGATGGCGTCCATCGAGGACTCTACGGGCATGAAGGAGGTCAATATCGCCTGGCGCGTCGCCTTCACAAGCGGAAGCAGCGCGCCGCATAAAAATCCGAATACATTTGAGTTGGGCAGGGCGTTCAGAAAAACGTCGTCCTCGTTGAGCATATCGATATGCTCAACGCAGCCCTCTATGCAGTCCAGCAGATTGTCGTGCGTCAGCGGCACGGCCTTCGGTTCGCCCGTAGTGCCGGAGGTATAGAAGATGACCGCCGTCTCCTCGCCCTCCTCCGCGCAGGGGCGTCCAGGGATATTTTCATCGAGAGTGTCCAGACTGATCACTGAGCAGGGGATGCCTTCCTCGGAGATCAGCGGAACGAGATCCTCACAGCCGCGGTAAGTCAGCGCCGCGAAGACGTCCGCGTGACACAGCTGCCTGATGAGCGGCACATAGCCGGAACGGAAATCGATCAGCACCACCGCACCGCCAAGACGCCATACCGCAACCGCCGTCGCAAGCAGCACGGGGCTGTTCGGCATCAGCAGCGCCAGACGCTGTCCCTTTTTAAAATTACTGGCGCGCAGCCGCTCCTCACACTCCTCAATCAGTTCGAGAAAAGCACCGCGCGACCACCAGGTCTTCTGCCACCAGATAAAAGGCTCCGCGGGGAGCCTGTTCAGATTATCTCTGATAATGATATCCAGTCTGGAACTCAACCGCATCACATCCATTGTTTATTTCTGTGGATCATTATAATTTAGATTGTTTTAACCAAATTGATCTGCCGCTGCCATACCTTCCGCCGGATAGACGTGGTGGGAGCCAAGTTCCGGCGCATATCCCCGGCCGCCCCCTTAATGGCCGAAGGTGAGAGCCAGATACGCCTCCCACGCCGCCGAAAACGGCAGCATGCTCTCGGGCACGTCATAGCGCGGATGATGCAGCGGGTACTCAAGCCCCGTGCCCATCAGCATAAACAGAGACGGCACCCTGTGGCTGAAAAATGCGAAATCATCGCCGGAGAGCAGCGGACGCTCAAGCATATTAAGCCCGTCCTCACCGAAAAAAGGAACCCCGACACGCAGGAGTTCGTCCACCATGTCGAGGTTGTTGTCCACCTGCGCGTAATTACGGGTATACTCCACCGACGCCAGCCCGCGGAGCGCCTTCGCAAGGGCCGGGGCCACAGTCTCAATACGGCTTTGTACAAAATCGCGCACCTTCGGGTCAAAGGCGCGCAGCGTGCCCCAGAGGTTAGCCTGCTCGGGGATTATATTATAGGCTTCGCCGGATTCCACCTGTCCAAAAGATACCACGACCGGTTCGCGCGGGTCCACCTCACGCGAGAGCATCGTCTGTATCATGATTATCAGATTGGCGGCAATCGTCACGGGGTCCACCGTCATATGCGGCTCCGCGGCGTGCCCCGCCGTTCCCCTGATATCTATGTGAATACGGTCCGACAGGGCCGTCATGACGCCGCGCCGTGTGAAAAGCTCTCCGTAGGGAAGCTCCGAGGACCAGTTTACGGCGACGCTGCGCCCGATATTAAACTTATCGATGATATTGTTTTCCGTGAGGGTCTTTGCGCCGCTTCGCCCCTCGCCAGCAGGCTGAAAGAGAAAGACGACCCGCTGCTTCAGCTCGTCGCTGTATTTTGAAAGAACGGCAGCAGCGCCGAGAAGCGAAGCCATCTCCGCGTCGTGACCGCAGCCGTGCATCGCGCCGGGCATACATGAAGAAAACGGCAGCCCCGTCTGCTCCTCCGCCGCCGTCGCGTCCATCGTCGCGCGCAGCATAAGGGCGGGTCCGGGGATATCGGAGCCCAGCACGCCGATCACCGATGTCTGAATGGCAAAACCGGAGGTTACCGCCATTCCGGGAATGGAACGCAGCACATGCGTGATCTTTGACGCCGTTATATTCTCCTCAAAGGCAAGCTCGGGAAACTGATGAAAATCGCGTCTCCAGTCCTGCATATCGCCGGAGATCCGTTCAGCCTCCGCCAACAGCGAAGCGCCTAAAGATGAAAGCTCCAGATGTTCCTTCATGCCCGTTCTTCCTTCCATCGCAGAAAAACATGCGAACTATACATTCGAATAGTTTATCACAAAACCGGGAGAACGTGTAAAATAAAGCGTGTGACGGAGGGTTTTCCAAAGCCGCGACACGGTTTATGCGCTCTCCGAACCGGCGATATTACTGTAAGGGGGATACCAATGACGATTCCGCAGAAAGGGGCCGCGGCGGCCCTTCTCTCATACCTCTGGTGGGGCTCGATGCCCCTCTACTGGAAAACCCTGTTGTCGGTCTCCTCTTTCGAGATACTCGGACACCGCGTGGTATGGTCCGCCGTATTTACCCTCGCTCTGATAATCCTGACTGGGCAGGGCGGGAAAGCCGTCGCCTTCGCCGCGAAAAACAGACAAAAGACCCTCTGGCTCTTTCTCGGCGGCTACCTCATCACCTTAAACTGGGGGCTATACATCTGGGCGGTGAACGCCGGACGCATCCTGGAAACCAGCCTCGGCTACTACATAAACCCCCTCGTCTCAATGCTCTTCGGAATGCTCTTCTTCGGCGAACGGCTGCGCCGCGCGCAGAAGCTCGCGATTGCCGTCGCTGCCGCCGGCGTCTGCATACAGATAATCACCATCCGCGAAATACCTCTCGTCTCGCTGGGGCTCGCCCTCTCCTTCGGCCTCTACGGGGCGATGAAAAAGGCCATCTCTATCGAACCGGCCGTCGCTCTGGTTATAGAGACCCTATCCGTCGCCCCCGCGGCGCTGGCCTATCTCTGCTGGCTGCAGCACACAGGCGCGGCACACTTCCCCTACGCCCTGACGACCGACCTGCTGCTTGCGGGAACGGGCGTCATGACCTCCGTCCCCCTCCTGCTCTTCGCCTATGCCGCACAGCGAATAAAACTGACGACCATCGGTTTCATTCAATACGTATCCCCGACGATGACCTTCCTCATCGGCACCTTCATCTATCACGAACCGCTCTCAATCTACCGGATCATTACCTTCGCCTGTATCTGGAGTGCGCTCGCAGTCTACTCGGCTGACACCCTCATCGAAGCGGGGAGAGAGCGAAGGACGCAGGAATACATCTAGGGAAAGCGTTTGGGCTTCATCAATTTTTTTAAATCAGATCACTATTTTGTATAAAATACAAATCCACGTTATCAACCTGTTGACATTTTTACTCTCTGCGGGTAGTATGTCGGGAAATTATTCTTGACACGAGAGAAGGGTGACCGCATGTTACAACAACACAGAAGCTCTGCATCCGCCTGCGCAGGATACACCCGACCTCGACCGTAACCCTCTGACAATATCCCCGCGGGCCGTCACGGCCCCAGCATCCCTCACTATATCTTAAAAGAAAAACACTTGGCGGCGCCCTCCATCTCCTTCGAGGCGCGGCGGCGTGGCTTCTGTGGCTTTATGGCTGACAGAGCGCGGTAAATATATTCGTATCTCTGAAAGGAAGAAATAAAATTGAAAAATACAGACGGTAATGACAAATCAAAGATAAACGGCTTTGCGGCAGAGACACTTAAAGGAAAAACCATTGGCATCGCGGGCTTCGGGCACCTCGGAAGCTCCATCGTCTCGGCGCTGCTCGCGCATGGATTCCCTAAAGAACGGCTGCTGATCTCCTGCGGCGGACGCGGCGAGACGCTTGAACGCCTCCGCGCGGCGGGGCTTGGCCGCTGCCTTACGGACAACGCGGCGCTCATGAGCCGCGCCGACATCATCCTCCTCGCGGCGCGGCCGCAGAACCTCCTGGACTTCCGCGGTCTGGCGGTCAAAAAGGGAGCCTTCATCATCTCCTTTATGGCCGGTATATCGCTGGAGACGCTGCAGGAAATCTTCTCCGCGGAGCTCTGCCGCGTCATGTGCAGCGGGCCGGAGACTATCGCCGACGGCCTGGGAGTCGGCGTCTCATTTCCCGCCGAGAGCCGATCCTGCGCGGTGCTTGAGGCCGCCGGCCTCAAAGTCCTCAATATCTCCTGCGAGAGCGAACTCAACTCCTTCACCGTGGGCATCTGCCTGCCGCCGATCCTGCTCAACATCAAGATAGACGAAGAAGAGAAAAAGAGCGCGCTGTTTGAAATGTCAAAACGCTACCCCGTATACCGAGAACTGATGCCCTGGATAGAGCGCGTGGCCGCCGCGCACGCCGGAGACAAAAGCGGCGCGTCGCTCGCCAACGTCTCGACAAAGGGCGGCGTAACCGAAGCGATGACGACGGCCTTAAAAAACGGCGCCGCCTTTTCCGAGGCGCTCGTCGCGGGGCTCACGCGAAACGACGAACTCTGCGCCGGACTGCGCCGGAAATTCGCCGCCTCCGCGGCATAACGGACGGCCCGCCATCAAAAAACACAGACGGCCTCCGCGCCAAACGCCGGAGGCCGTCCTAACCTTCTCGCTCCTATCCCCTCAGGTCAATCCCTGAATATGCCGAACGCCCGAAGACGGCCGGCGATGACCGCCGCAAGGGCCGCCTTCACTACATCCCCGACGATCGTGCTGAGGAAACCGATCGAGAGCACCTTAAAAAAGGTCGCGCCGCCCGATTGAACCCAAAAATTCAGGGCGACATACAGGTAAGCTACGCCAATGATATAAACAACGGCGACGCCGGCCATCGCCGCGGCAAAATACTGCAGCCGCGTCACCGAACCATATCTCTTCATAAAAAAATCACGGAGACAGCCGCTTAGCCAGGCACAGCCAATAAAGCCGGGGATATAACCAAAAGAGGGCATCAGCACCGCCGCCGGTCCCGCGGCGGAGGTGAATACCGGAATGCCGATCAGCCCCATCACCATATAGATGGCCTGCGAGGCGGCCCCCCTCTTAGGCCCAAGCAAAAGCCCGGCAAGCATACAGATAAGGGTCTGCAGCGTAAACGGCACAAAGGGAACCGGCACCATCATCCGCGCTCCAATGGCGGTCAGCACCGCAAATACAGATATCTCGATCATCGTCTTTATCTTCATGCCGGAAATAATAGCGCGGCGGCAAACTTATGTCAAATAAAAACTATCAGTCGGTTGACATCCTCCCTAAAATAAGAGCGGCGTATAACGATTGGCACAAACACCGAGTTGCATTCGTTGTAGAAGAAAGATGACTTACGGTTTAGCTTTGATAGGGTAAAAAATAAATAACGATTTACCAAAGATTTTGGCGCCCTCTCTTGAACAGCATCCCGAAAATCGGACAGCCAAATAAAGCCCCTGGATTA
>ERZ1673695.161-NODE-161-length-118178-cov-13.430009_pt1 | contig 118178 bp, 113 predicted proteins | sample MGYA00580225_ERZ1673695 | MGnify/ENA primary metagenome ERZ1673695 (study PRJEB41218, sample SAMN15661739) | gut metagenome | host: Homo sapiens | place: Canada: London | collected 2015-08-20/2019-03-30 | study: EMG produced TPA metagenomics assembly of... | reverse complement strand
TCACGAAGCGGGGTGAGGGAGAGTTGACCTTATGTCCTCCCGCGGCTTTTGCCGCGGGCTCTGTATGTCGCGGTTCCCGCGACATACAGAGCAACACTCCCTCAGTCTCGGCGAAAAAACACCGCCGAGCCAGCTCCATCAGAGAGGGCGCCTTTAAGAGCAAAGTCAAAAGCTAAAGCATTATTTATTCCTTGCACCGTCGAAGCTAAATCGCTGTTTATCTCTTCGCCCACCCGAAGAAAATCGGTTTTGCAAAATTCACATGATAGTAGGAAAATCGGCGCGAAGAAGTGCCGTAGGCTAGATAAGCCGGTCTCTGAGTACCGGAGCCGTATTGTTCATACGGTGATCGCAAGGCAATGTTCCCGCCTGGTGGCGGGAACATTTTCAAATTATCCATATTGCCGCGGCATGCGGATGCGTCTACCGCAGGACACTCAGAGACCGGCTTATGACGCATACGGTGCTTATTCACGCCGATTTTGATAAACGCCGATTTAAGTTTGCTTTTTGAGAGGAAGCTGTGCTATACTAAGGAGCGGTGTATAGCACACACAGGCGTTGACGCAAAGGAGGTTCCCGCAGAGCGGGCTCCGGCGCGGATGAGACGTCTGGAGGAAAAAACAGGAGGGATTCACATGGGAGTAGTAAGTATGAAACAGCTTCTTGAATGCGGCGTCCACTTTGGACACCAGACGAGACGCTGGAACCCGAAGATGAAGCCGTTCATCTTCACGGAGCGCAATGGTATCTACATCATCGACCTTCAGAAGACGGTCAAGGGCCTTGAGAAGGCCTACGATTTCGTCCGCGAAGTTTCGAAGTCGGGCGGAAGCATCCTCTTTGTAGGGACGAAGCGCCAGGCGCAGGACCCCATCCGCGACGAGGCTCTTAAGGCCGGACAGTTCTATATCAACCAGCGCTGGCTTGGCGGTCTTCTCACAAACTTTACTACGATCCGCCGCCGCGTGATGCGTATGACGGAGCTGCAGCAGATGGAAGAGGACGGCAGCATCAACAAGTATCCGAAGAAAGAGATCATCCAGCTTCGCAAGGAACGCGAGAAGCTGGAAAAGTATCTCTCCGGCATTAAAGATATGAAGGACATCCCCGATGCCCTCTTCATCATTGACCCCCGCCGTGAGACGATCGCCGTTCTTGAGGCTCACAAGCTTGACATCCCCGTAATCGCGATCGTAGATACGAACTGCGATCCTGATGTCGTTGATTATCCCATCCCCGGCAATGACGACGCTATCCGCGCGATAGAGCTCGTCGTCGGCCTGATGGCCAACGCCTTCATAGAGGGTCGTCAGGGTCAGGATGCCCGCATAGAGGAGAAGGAAGAAGCCGCCCCTGTAGTGGAAGAAGAGGTCGCCGAACTTCCCGCCGAGGATATCTCGGAGGATGAAATGAAGCTTCGCGCGAAAGAGCTTGCCGAGCAGAAGGGCTGGAAGGAGACTAACTAAGATGGCAGAAATTACAGCAGCAATGGTGTCCGAGCTTCGCGCTCGCACATCGGTCGGAATGATGGACTGCAAAAAGGCGCTCGTAGAGTGCTCAGGCGATATGGAGAAGGCCTGCGACTATCTTCGTGAGAAGGGACTCGCCAAGGCGGCCAAGAAGGCTGAGCGCACCGCGGCTCAGGGCAAGATGTTCACCTATATTCACAGCAACGCGAAGCTTGCCGTTCTTCTTGAACTTGACTGCGAGACGGACTTTGTCGCCCGCACGGAAGAGTTCAACACGCTGGGACATGAGATCGCGATGCATATTGCCGCCGCCAACCCCTCATACATCAAGCCGGAGGATGTCCCCGCCGAAGTGCTGGAACATGAGAAGATGGTCATCATGGCTCAGGCGCGCGAAGAGGGCAAACCCGAGAAGATGCTTGAAAAGATCGCCGAGGGCCGTATCAACAAGTTCTACGAGGAAAACTGCCTCCTGGAGCAGAAGTACATACGCAACCCCGACGTCAAGATAAAGGATCTTATCGTCGAGAACATCGCGAAGATCGGTGAAAATATCGTCGTTCGCCGCTACGCCCGTTTCATGATCGAGGGCTAGCTTCCAAACGAACCGTTAAAGGCGAGGGATTTTTAATCCCTCGCCTTTTTTCTAGGCGAATGCCGATCCGGCGATTTTTTTCAATGTATTTAACGGCCTCTGTGCCGTCGTTTCAGGCGGCCGGCTGAATTTTTAGCTCCTGCGCGAATGAGGCGGTCCGCCTGCGGCGCGCGGGAGGGATATTAGAATTTTACAAGCGAACTTATTTGTCCGCCGGGCGGTTATTGGGTTATTATAAAAAGCGGCTGCTAATAGAAAAAATAAATCTGTTCGGAAGGTGGTTAATGTTATGGAACGCAAATACAGCAGGGTTCTTCTCAAACTCTCCGGTGAAATCTTGGCGGGAGAGGGACATTTCGGCCTTGACTATGAGGCAATACGCGGGATATGCGAACAGATAGTTGAGGTCGCAGGCGATGGTATCGCCATATCGATGGTGGTCGGCGGCGGGAATATCATCCGCGGCGCGCAGACCACAAGTATCGAACGCGCGCAGGCCGACTATATGGGAATGCTCGGCACGGTGATAAACGCGCTGGCCCTGCAGGATACGCTTGAACGCCTAGGACAGCCGACGCGCGTGCAGTCGGCGATCGAGATGCGTCAGATCGCGGAGACGGTCATCCGCCGCCGCGCGATACGCCACCTTGAAAAGGGACGGATCGTCATCTTTGCCGCCGGTACCGGCTCACCCTATTTTTCCACTGATACGACCGCCGCGCTGCGCGCCTCGGAGATCGGCGCTGACTGCCTGCTGAAGGCGACGAAGGTCGACGGGATATATGACAAAGACCCGGCGAAGTACAGCGACGCCGTGAAGCTGCCGCACGTCTCGTATATGGACGCGCTGCAGATGCAGCTTAAGGTGATGGACGCCGCGGCCTTCTCGCTCTGCCAGGAAAATAAAATTCCCATCGTCGTGTTCGACGTGCTCAAGAAAGGCAATCTGCGCAGACTGCTGATCGACGGAGAAAATATCGGCTCGATGGTCTCTTAAAGCCGCGGGGAATTGCTTTTTCCTCCGCCTTTGGAAAGAGACTAAAGAGTGTTATAATCATAAAAAACATAAGGAGTGACCTGCATGCCTCAGAACGTACTTAAAGAACTGACCTCACGCTGCGAAAAGAGCATCGAACACCTGAAGGGTTCTATGCTTGGCGTCCGCACAGGAAGAGCGCATCCCGCACTTGTTGAAGAGATAAAGGTGGATTATTTCGGAACGCCGACTCCCGTCAAGAATATGGGCAGCGTTAATGTGCCGGAGGCACGCCAGATCGTTATTACCCCGTGGGACAAGACCGCCATGAAGGCCATTGAAAAGGCTATACAGTCTTCGAGCCTCGGCATCACGCCGCAGAACGACGGCGAGTCTATCCGCCTCAATCTGCCTGAGCTCACGCAGCAGCGCCGCGTCGAACTCAAGAAGATGGTCAATAAGATGGCGGAGGACGGGCGTGTAGCGGTGCGTAACATCCGCCGCGACGCGCTCGAAATCCTTAAAAAGATGGAAAAAGAGAGCAAGATAACTGAGGACGACCTAAAGAAGTTCCAGAAGGAGGCGCAGGACAAGACTGACGCCTTCATCAAGAAGATAGACGCGGTGCTTGCGGATAAAGAAAAAGAGATAATGGATAAGTAGCGCAAACCTCAAGCCGCCGGATACGGCGGCTTTTTTGTTGCCGCCATGACAGAGAGAGAATTGTTTGCAAGGGTAAAAGAGGCGGGCGGAAAAGCCTATCTTGTAGGCGGCGCCGTCCGCGACAGGCTGATGGGGCGCGCGGTTCACGACCGCGACTATGTTGTCTGCGGCCTGTCGCCGGAGGTATTTCGCGCGCTCTTCCCTGGGGCGCGGCTGGTGGGACGTTCCTTTCCGGTCTTTCTTCTGGAGGTGGACGGCCAGCTTTGCGAGACCGCCTTCGCGCGCCGTGAGCGAAAAAACGGCTCGGGTTATAAGGGGTTTGAGGTCTGCTGCGCTCCCGATATAACGATAGAGGAAGACCTTTACCGGCGGGATACGACGGTAAACAGCATGGCGCTCGGCGCGGACGGCTGCCTGGTCGACCCCTACGGCGGAGCGCGCGATATTAAGCTGCGGCTGATACGGGCCACCTCGGAACACTTTTGCGAAGACCCGCTGCGAGCCCTGCGCGCGGCGCGTCAGGCGGCGCAGTTAGCCTTTTCCATAGAGGCGGCGACGCTTGCGATGATGGGACGCTGCGCGGCAGAGCTGAGGGATGAGCCGCGGGAGCGTAAATTTGCCGAGCTTGAGAAGGCGCTCGGCGCGCCGCGTCCCTCGTGCTATTTCCGCAGTCTGCTGGCCGCGGGGCTCCTTGAGCAGGAAATTCCCTGGCTGTATAGGCTCATAGGCCAGAGCCAGCCGCCGGAATACCACCCCGAAGGCGATGCCTTCGAGCATACGATGCTGGTACTCGACCGTGCCGCGGCGATGACGGAGCGAGCCGAGGTGCGCTTCGCGGCGCTGATGCACGATATCGGCAAGGGTGAGACGCCGGCGGAGACGCTGCCGCACCATTACGGACACGAGGAGCGCGGCGGCGCGCTTATGAAGGATATCTCGGAGACCTTAGGGCTGCCGCGCCTCTGGAGCCGCTGCGCGAGGTTTGCGGCGGTGGAGCATATGCGCCCCTCGCGCATGAAAAACCCGGCGAAAATCAGGGATCTGCTACGGGCGCTTGAGGGCGAGCCGCTGGGAGCTGACGGTTTTCGGACCGTCATTGCCGCCGACGGCGGCGAGATCCCGGACTTTCTCCTCGATTATGAAAGATTTCTGGCGACTATTAAGGCCGCCGCGAAATGCCGTGTGCCAGAGACTCTCGAGGGGCCCCAGATAGGCGAATATATCCGTTCAAATGAAATCCGGGCGCTGCGCGAAGCGCTGAAGGAGACCGGATAAAAAAGAGTGTCATCCCGTTACATCTTTTCTATTGTTATAAAACACTCCGCGTATGGCGCGCCCCTTCCCGGAGCTTCGTATGCGCTGGTCAGCCTGTTTAGTCCCGGCAGCCCCTGCATCGCCCAGGCGGTATCTTCCCCGAGGGAGCGGTCTATCGCCGCGCGCATGGTAAGTTCCGCGCCGTTGGCGGAGAGAATGCGCACCCTGTCTCCGTCCGCTATCTTTCTCTCCAGACAAAATCTTTCCGGCAGATTGACGATCGGCTCCATACACGACGCCGGAGCGTCGATATTTTGCCCGTTGATGTACAGCTCCGAGTGAACGGTGACGAGGCGCAGGTGTCCCGCCGGTATTTTCAGCGGCAGCGGCGTCGTCTCCGGCAGCCGCGCACGGGAGCCGGAGAGCTTCCAGTAGCATGGTTCGTCCCAGAGATAGAGGTTCCGCGAGACCTCGCGGAGGCGGGCGTCGACGGAGATCATCCGTCCCATTTGCGAGAAGAGCCCCCTCATATCAAGGTCGAGGCCGAGACGTTCCGCGAGGGCGCCGTATGTCTCCCAGTCGCTGCGGCACTCGCCTCGCGGGGCGGCGACGCGTTCATTGCGGCTGATGTAGCTGTGCCCGTAGCCGCCGATCCAGTCCTCCTCTTCGAGGAAGATCGAGGCGGGCAGCACAAGGTCGCAGAGCTCGGCGGTACGCGTCATAAAGACCTCGCTGCATACTTTGAAATCCACCGCGGCCAGCGCCTCCTCGATCAGCCGCGAATCGGGCGACTGCTGCGCGGGGTTGGCGCAGAGGATGTTCAGCACCCGCACGGGAGGCTCCGCCTTCAGCAGCTCGGCGGGCCAGGTGGTGACGCCGAAGCGGCGTATGTTGGAACTTTCCTCAAAAATCCCCTCGGGAAAGAGCGCCCCCTCGTCTTTGCTGAACGAGAGCCCCGCCCGCGCGTCTTCAAAGCCGCCGCAGAGCACCGCGAGGGCGAATATCCAGCGAAACTGCATGTCTCCGTGCAGATAGCGCTGCGCGCCGTAGGCGGGAATGTGGACGACGGGGTAATGCGAGAGGAGCCAGCGGTATATCTCCTCGGCGGTTTCCTCCGAAAGGCCTGCCTGCGCCAGCAGCCACTCCATATCCGCGTTATGCAGTACCCGGAGAAATTCTTCGTGATTTACGGCACGCGCGCGCCAGCCGCGGCAGTCCCTTTTATCATCCACCAACCGGCGGCAGAGCCAGGCGGCGAGCGCCCAGTCTCCGCCCGGCGATATCCGCCAGAAGCGGTCGCTCTGCGCCGCCGTCGCCGAGAGGCGCACCTCGACGCAGGCCGTCTCCCCGCCGCCGCGCCGCAGCGCCGCGAGGCAGGGGGCCATTTGCGGCTGCGTATGGCGGCTGTTGCGTCCCCAGAAGAGCAGGCCGCGCGCCGTGGAGATATCCTCCAGAGGAACATAGGGGACGCCGAAGCCGCAGGTAGATTCTTTAAGCCCCGCCGAGCCGATGGAGGAGCAGAGGGTGCCTTTGGTTTTCGTGAAGCCGCCGAGGGCGGCGTAGAAGGCGGGGATCAGCTGTTTGGAAAAGGTCATGGAGCCCGCGCTGGCGAATGACATCACGGAGAGCGGGCCGCAGTCCTTAACCGCCGCCGATATCTTTTCGGCCCACAGGCCGAGCGCCTCATCCCAGGAAATTTTTACCCAATCCGCGCCGTGGCGCATAAGCGGATGAAGCAGCCGCCGCGGGTCGTTGATCCGTTTTATAAAACGCCGCCCCTTGGCACAGATGAAGGAGCATTGTTTGTTGGCGGGATTTACGCGCAGCTCTATGTTGCCGCCGTTTACCCGCGCTAGCATCGAGCAGGCGCAGGGGCAGTCATAGGGGCAGGCGGTAGTTTTCCATTCGCTGTTCATTTCGTATCTCTCCATATTCATATTATAAGTTAGATTTTTATATAGCGCGCGCCTTGGCCCTGTGGAAAATTCTTATCTTTTAGAGGCATAACGTTCAGCTTTTTTTGCGGAATTGAGCGTCCCGGCTTAACTTTGCCGTCTCCAGCCGGCAATTTTGTTGTTTTTTACTAATTTTTGCAACCGCTTGCATGATTAAAAAATATACTGTATAATACCATCAGTTCAAATCAAAGGGAGGCATGACGGATGAAGACGCGGATTTCACGGGAGATACGAGACCATATTGACAGCTTCGCCGTTATGCCGGGTGTTTTTTAAGAGAGACTGTTCCGTTGGGGGCGGTCTTGTTTTTTGCGGAAATACGGATTTACAAAATAAAAGCGTAGGAGGGGTTTTTGATGGCGGAACTTAGAGAAAAGGCGAAACTGATGAACGCGCAGGATCTTAATCGCGTCATTCGCCGCATCGCCCACGAGATGGTGGAGCACAACAAGGGTACCGACAACATGGTACTGGTGGGTATCCACCGGCGCGGCGTCTACATCGCGCGCCGTCTGCAGAAGCTCATTGAAGAGGCCGAGGGCTCGAAGGTGCCCTGCGGAGAGCTGGACATCACGCTCTACCGCGACGACCTCACGACTCTTTCCGAGCAGCCGATCGTGCACAGCACGAGAATGCCGGTGGACATCTCCGGCAAGCATCTCTTCCTTGTGGACGACGTGCTCTTCACGGGACGCACCGTCCGCGCGGCCCTAGAGGCCCTTGTGGACCTTGGCCGTCCCCAGATAGTGCAGCTGGCCGTCATCATCGACCGCGGCCACCGTGAGCTCCCGATACACGCCGACATCTGCGGAAAGAACGTACCGACATCGAAAAACGAAGTAATCGAAGTAAAAGTAGAAGAACTTGACGGAAAGGACGAGGTGGTAATCTGTGAGCGCGATGCTTAACGAGATCGGACAGATGACCTGGCGTCATCGCAGCGTAATAGACCTTGACTGCTGGACAAGAGAGGAGCTCTATTTCTTCCTCGATCAGTCGCGGCATATGGAAAATGTAATGGACCGCCCCGTGAAGAAGGTCCCCGCGCTTCGCGGCAAGATGTGCGTCAACCTCTTCTTTGAGAACTCGACGCGCACCAGGGTCTCCTTCGAGCTTGCGGAGAAGATGCTCTCCGCCGACGTCGTCAACTGGTCGGTCTCCGGCTCAAGCGCCGCGAAGGGCGAGACGATGCGCGATACGGCCTGGACGCTTGAGGCGATGGGCGCGGATATCGTCGTCATGCGCCACGGAGCGGTAGGCGCGGCGCAGTACCTTGCCTCGAAGCTCAAGCGCGGCATCGTCCTCAACGCGGGCGACGGCACCCACGCGCACCCGACGCAGGCTCTGCTTGATGTTTACACGGCCTGGAAGCACTTCGGAGATCTAGAAGGCCGTAAGATCGCCCTCGTCGGCGACGTCCTTCACAGCCGCGTGGCGCGCAGCGACGTCATAGCCTTCAAGACGATGGGCTGCGAAGTGGTGCTCTCCGGACCGCCGACGCTGATGCCGAGAGAGGTCGAACAGCTCGGCGTGAAGTATGACCGCGACCCGCGCAAAGCTGTCGAGAACGCCGACATGGTCTACATGCTGAGAATACAGCGCGAAAGACAGCAGGACGGCCTCTTCCCCTCGGTCGACGAGTACCACCGCTGGTGGGGCGCCGACGAGGAGCTCATGAAATATGCCAATCCCGGCGCTCTCGCGATGCACCCCGGCCCGATAAACAGGGGCGTTGAGATCGCCTCCGAGGTTGCCGACGGACATCAGAGCGTGATACTCGAACAGGTGCGTTCAGGAGTCGCTACAAGAATGGCGCTTCTCTATCTCTGCGGCGGAGGTGCAAGGTAATGGAAAAGATTCTTTTTAAGGGTTTTAAAATATTCAATGGCAAGGAATTCATAAAGGACGACTGTCTTCTCGTCGAAGAGGGCAGGGTCGCGAAGATCGGGACGGCGCTCACCTGCGAAGGGGCGGAGGTCGTCGAGGGCGGCGGCCGTCTGCTGACCCCCGGCTTCATCGACCTTCACGCGCACTTCCGCGATCCCGGCGGCGAGTGGAACGAGGATCTTAACAGCGGAGCGCACGCAGGCGCCGCGGGCGGATTTACGACGCTCGTAGCGATGCCGAACACGAAGCCCGCGGTCTCCGAACCGGCGCTCATCGAATATGTCATAAGCCACGGGGCGGCGGCCAAGGCCGCGCGTATCCTGCCGGCGGGCTGCGTGAGCAAGAACCGCGAAGGCAAAGAGATCTGTGAGATGGAGAAGATGACGGAGGCGGGCGCGGTATTCTTCACCGACGACGGCGCGCCGGTAGCCACCAGCCAGCTTCTGCGCCTCGCGCTGCTCTACACGGGGAAGAAGCTCCCCCGCGTCATGGAACACCCCGAGGAGATCAGCCTCTTCAAGGGCGGACAGGTCCACGAGGGCCGCGTCAGCGTAATGTCCGGTCTTAAGGGCATTCCCGGAGCCTCCGAAGAGATCGACGTGGCGCGCGGCATCGCCCTTGTGCGCGACACCGGCGGACGCATCCACTTCACGCACCTCTCAAGCGCGGGCGCCGTCGAACTCATCCGCAACGCGAAACGCGCGGGGCTCGACATCACCTGCGACACCACCTTCCATCACCTCACGCTCAACGAGAACGCGGTCATCAACAGCGGATACAACTCGCGTTTCAAGGTGAACCCGCCGCTCCGCTCCGCCGAGGACCAGAAGGCGCTCTGGGAGGGCATAAAGGACGGCACGATAGACGCGATCGTCACGGATCACGCTCCGTGGCACATGGATGAGAAGGACGAGCCCTTCCAGGAGGCCCCCTTCGGAATAGCCTCCCTCGAGTGCGCCGTCGCCGTGCTTCTTGACTACCGCAGCCGCAACTATCCCGACGTCCCGCTCGAACTTCTCTTCACGAAGATGACTGCCTCGCCGGCCTCGCTGCTTCCTGAAAAATGGCAGGGCCTCGGCCGCATCGAAGAGGGTGCGACCGCCGACCTCACAGTCATCGACGAGGACAGGACCCGCATCGTCGACTGCCGCACCTGGAAGAGCAAGGCCCGCTGCTGCCCCTGGGAGGGCGTCGCGCTGACGGCCTGGCCGGTGATGACCTTCGTCGAGGGCTGCAAAATCTGGCAGGACGAAGAGGAGCTCTAAGGGAAATATCGCCCGCAGCATAAAAATTCGCCGTATGCCACAAGTGACGGTAATGAAGTTATAATATTGAAAGACTGACGATAGCACAACTGTGACGCGGTTGTGCTATCGTCGTACGGAGGGACGAACATATATGGATAACAATAAATGCGGACTCATTGTGGCGCTTGACCTGCCGTCGCTTGACGGTGCGAGAGATTTTCTCGACAGGCTCGACAAGGCTACAAAATATGTTAAGGTAGGGCCGCGCCTTTACGCGCTCGGCGGCGTCGCCTTCGCGAAGGAGATAATTGACCGCGGCTACGAGCTCTTTCTCGACCTCAAACTGCACGACATTCCCAACACGGTGGCCTCGGCGGTGGAGCCGCTCTCCGAGCTCGGCCTCTGGGCGCTTACCATTCACACCTCCGGCGGCTACGAGATGATGGCCCGCAGCGTCGCGATGCGCGATAAGACTGGCAGCCGCATGAAGCTGCTCGGTATCACCGTGCTTACGAGCCTCGGCGGCGAACTCTGGAGCGACGTCCATCCCGGCTGCGACATGCAGCAGGCGCTGATCGGACGCGCGGAGACCGCTCAGCGCGCGGGACTCGACGGCATCGTCTGTTCGCCGCTCGACCTCGAACTTCTCAAGGGGCGCGCGGAAAAGCTGCTGCGCGTTGTGCCGGGGATTCGCGCGAAAAAGGTGAGTACCGAGGATCAGACGCGCGTCGCCACCGCGAAGGACGCGGCGGAGGCCGGCGCCTCATATATCGTCGTTGGACGTCCGATACTGGAGGCCGCCGATCCCATCGCGGCTGCGAAGGATATACTGAAAACTCTGGGGGAGGTCTCTCACTGATGAGCTGTTCCTGCGAAAAAAATGAAGTTTCAAAAAAAATACTGGAAATGATGAAGGAGAGCGGCGCGCATCTGCAGGGTCACTTCAAGCTCACCTCCGGACTGCACAGCGACAACTACATGCAGTGCGCGCTGATGCTGCGCTATCCCAAGTTTGCCGCCTATGCCGGCGAGGAGCTCGCGAAGCTGCTTGCGCCCGCGAAACCGGACTTTATCCTTTCACCCGCCCTCGGCGGCCTGATAATCGGCCACGAGGTCGCCCGCGCGCTCGGCGTGCCATTTATATTCACCGAGAGGGTCGACGGCGAGATGCGTCTTAAAAGATTCCCGCATCCCGGCAAACTCCGCTTCGCTATGGTGGAGGATGTCTGCACGACCGGTAAATCATCGCGTGAAGCGGCGCAGATATTGGCCGCAGACGGCGCGGAATGGGTCGCCTCCGGCAGCATCGTCGACCGCCGTTCGCCCGACTGCCTGCCGGACTGGGATCTCAAGTCTCTCGTCAAAGTCTGTTTCGCCACCTACACGGCGGAGGAGTGCCCGCTCTGCAAAGAGGGGCTTCCTCTTGTAAAGCCGGGGAGCCGTCCAGACGCGAAATAAATGAGGAAAGAATCGCCGCGGCGCGGTCTGCTTTTTATGCTGCGCCTCATGGCTTTCGCTTTGATATTGTCCTTCGGCTGCCGCGGTACGGAGGCGGCAGCCGCGGGCGTTATGAAGATCGCGGTCACTTCGCCGTGGCTCTATGAGGTCGCATCTTTTATCGGCGGCCGGCAGGCGCAGGTACGCGCCCTGTCGGTATGGAACGAGGCCGGCAATACCGTCGCCACGGGGCGCCCGCGTGCCGGCGAACTGGTGATTGCATTCGACCCGGAAGACGCCGCCCGCTTAAAGATCGGCGCTCAGAATAAGAACCTCAGACTGCTTTACCAAAAGAGGCCGATGAGCGAAGCCAAGATGCGAGCGGCCTTTTTCGACCCCGCGATGCTGCCCTTCATCGCGCAGGAGATCATGAAGATCATGGCCGCCGCCGATCAGAGAAATTACTCCTATTACCAGCGGAGGCTGGCGGAATTTCAGTCGCGTATCGACAGTACGATGGGTATCGGCAGGCATCTGCTCGCAGGCGTAAATATCCTTGACCTCACCGGCGCGGAGGGGACGTGGGTGCGTTCGTCGATAACCGGCGTCGTGCGTCCTCCCGAATCAGTCTGGGCCGGATGGCTCGCGGGAGACAGCGTCGCCCTGCGCGCGGCGCTTGATGAGGCCTCGCGGCGCGGCTGGCTGCTGTTGTTAGACCCCTGGACGCCGGAGGCGATACGCTCCGCGGCCACAGCCTACCCCTACCGCCTCACGCTGCCCCTGCCGCCGAAAGATACGGAATTTTTCGTCTTTCTGCATGAAATATTCACAATCATCGCCAACCGTGTGAAGTCCGGCGCGCGAAGGGCTAAAATATAGCATAACCGTAATTCTATTTACTGAAAATAATCAATACATATCATGATAAATAATGTAAAATAAATGCGCCTGAAAACATCCGGCACTGGTTGCCGTATGCTGTTATTTTAACGGAAAAGAGGAATCCTCTATGATAATAGAAAAAAAACTGCGAAGATTTTGCGCCGCGGCGGTTTTCTGTCTGATGTGCGCCGCCATTCCGGCGGCGGCTACCGAAGCTCCCGCGGAGACCGTTAAGCGCCAGAATACTCTCTCGGCCGACGACATTCAGTACAACGTGAACACCGGCGACGCCCGCGCCAAGGGCAGAGTCGTGATAACGCGGGAGGGCTCTGTACTCAAGGGCGACGAGGCCGAGGGCAACACCGATAAAGAGATCATGACGATCCGCGGCAATGTGAGCGGTAACTTTCCCGAACAGCAGGCGACGCTGAAATCCGAGAGCGCCACCTGGACCGGGGACAAGACGAAAAAGACCGACGGCACCGTGGAGGCCTTCGGCGACGTGCTGCTGACGCGCGCGCCCAAGGACAGGCTCAACGCCGACTATGTGCTCTGGGAGATAGGCACCGAAAACTATAAGGCCAGGGGCAATGTCGACGGCATCATGCAGAACAAGATCCTCAAGGCCGCCGAGGCGACGAGGACGGGAGATAAATTCTGGGCGCGCGACGTGCGCCGTTACGAGGACCTTGCAGAGAAGTTCGCCCTCTCCGCGAAGACCGTGGAGGGCCGCCTCGCCAAGGACGCGAAGAGCGGCGAAGAGGTCCTTCAGGAGATGGTGGCTGATAAAAACGTGGTCTTCGACTATGTGGACCGCGAGGGACTCAAGACCAGGGTCACCGGCGACAAGGCCGTCTATTCAAAGGCGAGGGGGACGGTCGTCATCTCCGGCAACACAAAGGCCGTGCGCAGCGATGGCAAAACTGTGACCGCCGACACTATGGTAGTACACGAAGATACGCGCAACATCGAGGCGCGGGGAAACTCAAAGATAGTATTCGTCGTTGAGGAGAAGGCCAAGAAAAAGGATGACGGCGCTAAAAACTCCGGCGCGGCGAAGGGCGGCGCTCCCGTTAAAAAGGAGCCGCAGGCGGAAGTTCCGAAAGAACCGGCCTCCGCCGATAAAAAACCAGTTGTGGAGAAAAATCCTCCTCAGCTCTCAGATCAGGAAAAAAGCTGGGTGGAAGAATAATGGCCCGCCAGATGATAGAGAAAGACGCGACAATACTCCGCGCCGACAGACTTGTTAAGGCCTTCGGCGGACGCCGCGTCGTAGACGAAGTCAGTATCGAAATAAAGAAGGGTGAGATCATTGGGCTGCTTGGTCCGAACGGCGCGGGGAAGAGTACGACCTTCTATATGATCGTAGGCCGTATCCTGCCCGATTCCGGCAGCGTCTGGCTCGGCGATACGCAGCTCTCCGACCAGCCGATGTACCAGCGCGCGCGTGCCGGTATCGGTTATCTGCCGCAGGAGGCCTCAGTATTCAGAAGCCTTACCGTGCGTCAGAATCTCGACCTCGTTCTTGAGGAATCGGGAGTGCCGCGCGACGTGCGCGGGGACAAGATAAGCTATCTGCTTGGAGAATATGGTCTGAGCCATCTCGCCGATACCAAGGCCGTCGCCCTCTCCGGAGGCGAGCGCCGCCGCGTCGAGATCGCGCGCTGTCTTGCGCTGGAGCCGCTTTTCATACTGCTGGACGAGCCGTTCAGCGGCATTGACCCGATCGCGGTCGCCGACCTGCAGTCGATAATCCGCGATCTTAAAGACCGCGGCTACGGCATACTCCTCACCGACCACAACGTTCGCGAGACCCTCTCGATAACGGACAGGGCCTATCTCATCTATGAGGGAAAGGTCTTCCTCGAGGGTAAGCCCGATTACATAACCGAGAACAAAGACGCCCGCAAGTTCTACCTTGGCGAAGACTTCAGCTGGTGATGCTGGAAGCCCCGAGAGAGAAAGCCTCCCCGTCGGAGACGGAAGAGATGTCAGTCGAAGCGGAGGGCGTTCCCGGTAACGAAACAAGAGATCAAGAAAAACCCACAGGGGGCGAGCGTCCGGATGCGTTAACCGGCATGGTCTTCCATGCGATGCGTATGATGGCCGGTACCCTCGTGAGCCGCGTGCTGGGGCTCGTCCGTGAAATGCTCACGGCGGCGCTCTTCGGCGCGACGCGCCAGCTGGACGCCTTCTTTGTAGCCTACACGCTCGCAAACCTTGCGCGGCAGCTGCTCGCGGAGGGCGCGCTCTCCGCCTCCTTCGTACCGGTCTTTTCCCGTACCCTCTCCGCCGACGGTCAGGACAGGGCGCGCAAGCTCGCGAACGAGGCTTTGACGGTGCTGATATTCGGCTGCAGCCTCGTCGTCGCCGTCGGCCTCATCTTCGCGCCGCTCTTCGTCGACATCATGGCGCCCGGCTTTGTCTCGCACGAGCGCCTGCTCGCGATCTCGCTGACGCGCATAATGTTTCCCTTCCTCATGCTGGTCTCAGTCGGCGCGCTGGCGATGGGGGTGCTGAACAGCATGGGCAGCTTCTTTGTTCCCGCTATCGCGCCCGCCCTCAGCAACCTTGTCTATATCCTCTTCCTGCTGGCGATGCGGAGCCGGCTCTCGATCTGGAACCTCGCGGTCGCGGTGCTGCTCGGCGGGGCTTTTCATATGTTCCTGCAGGTCTACTGGTGCGGCAGGCTGAAGATGAGACTCTGTCCCGCGATGCCCAACCGTCACGATCCGCAGCTGCGCAGCATGATGGTGCTCTTTCTGCCCTACGCGGCGGGACTCTCTTTGAATCAGCTCAACCCCGTGATCAGCAGGATGCTCGGCTCCTATCTCTCCGCCGGTTCTATCTCTGTGCTCACCTATGCGGACCGCGTGCTTCAGCTGCCGCTGGGCCTCTTTGTTATCGCCATCTCCCAGGCGGTACTGCCGATGCTCTCACGGCAGGACCCGAACAATACGGGGGAATTCCGTGACTTTATCCGCGACGCGATGCGTTTCAACCTCTTTGTCGTGCTGCCGGTGGCGGCGGGACTCTGCGTCGTCTCCAGCGAGGTCGTTCACATACTCTTCTACCGGGGAGCCTTTTCTGAATGGGCGTGGCACGCCACCGCGACGGCGCTCTCCCTCTACGCCTTCGGGCTGCCGGGGATGGCGAGCAGCACGGTGATAATGCGCGCGATATACGCGCGACGCATGCCGCGCGCCGCCGTGATGATAACCGGCGTCACCGTTGCCGTGAACCTCTGCGCGAGCGTCGTGCTGATGCGCCTTTTTGCCTACGCGGGCCTCGCCGCGGCCTCGGCGGCCGCCTTCACCTCGGCGAGCCTGTTCGCCGCCTGGATGCTTTCGCGCAATATCGGTGAACGGCTCGGCATATTTGAGATAAAGTGGCTTTGGCGGGTGCTGACGCCCCTTTTGCTGATGGTAGGCGCGCTGCTGGCCTTCAAATATCTTTTACCATATCCCGCGGAGGCGAGGCTTATCCTGCGGGTGCTTTGGCTCGCCTCCGCGATGGCTGGCAGCGCTTTGATCTACGCCGCCGCCACGATGGCCCTGCGCTGCCCCGAGTGGCGCTGGATAAAGGACGCGGCAGGAGGAAAGGCCAAAAGGCAATAGTCCGCAGCTTAAAAAATACTGCTGTGAAGCGGCAATTTGCCGCTTCCTTCTTATCAAGTCTCTATATTCAGAATACTTATTTGTTCAGATGACATAAGAAAGACAACACGGCTGTACAGGGCGGCGAAAGGGTGCTAACATTCGCCCCGTTTGCCTGCCGTGCCTCATGTGTAACAACCTGTGAACGCCGACATTGATGCAAATCTCAAAAATATCTGAAAGCTGAGTGAGCTCTATGTATTTTCTGTTGTCGTTTCTCCTCTTCGTGACCTCGATTGCCGTATGCCTTGTATATAGCTATCAGATGGTCTATGCGATGATTCTGGGCTATGTACTGCTCGCCGCCGCCGCGATGCGCCGCGGCAGCCGCCTCTCCACGGTGCTGCGGGCCTCGGCGCTGGGCGTGAAAGAGGCGCTGCTCGTCATTGAGATACTGCTTCTCATCGGGCTGCTGACCGCCGAATGGCGCGCCAGCGGCGTGATCGCCTTCTTTGTCTACCATGGCGTAGGTCTGATAACGCCGAAGCTCTTTATCCTAATAGCCTTCCTTCTTACCTGCTTTATCTCCTATGCCCTCGGCACGAGCATCGGCGTCGCCGGCACCGCGGGCGTCATCCTGATGGCCATCGCGCGCTCGGGCGGCGTGAACGAACTGCTTGCCGCAGGCGCGATACTCTCCGGCGTCTACTTTGGCGACCGCTGTTCGCCTACCGCCTCGAGCGCGAACCTCATCGCCGCGCTTACCAAAACAGACCTTTACGGCAACGTGAGCCGCATGTTCCGTACCGCGCTGATCCCGACGGTGGTCTGCATCGCCGCCTATTGCTTCCTCTCTTTCAATAATCCGCTCTATATCTCAAACGCGGGATATCTTGCGGAGATAAAGAAGGACTTTGTGATCAGCTGGTGGGCGCTGCTGCCGGTCGCCGTGATGTTTTGCTTCCCGCTTATGAGGATCAGGGTCAAATACGCGCTGATCGTAAGCTCGGCTGCGGCCTGCCTCATCGCCTGCGCCGTTCAGGGAGAGAGCGCCGCGGAGCTGCTTCATACGGCGGTCTTCGGTTACTATCCGCAGGATGCGGTCATGGGGGATATCTGGAACGGCGGCGGCCTGGTGTCGATGGCCGGCATCATCATGATACTCGCGATATCCAGCACCTATGCGAAGATACTCTCCGTCTCCGGCCTCCTGCGTCAGCTGAACGAGATCGTGGAGGCGATGATGCGGCGGATCGGCAAATCATGCACCGTGATACTGTCGAGCCTCTTCGCCTCGGGAATATTCTGCAGCCAGATAACCTCCTGCATCATGGCGGCCACCCTCCTGAAAAAACAGTACACGAAGCGCGGCCAGCCTAAGGAAGAGCTTGCCCTAGACCTTGAAAACTCGCTGGTGATTATCGCGCCGATGGTGCCTTGGTGCCTCTCATGCTCTGTGCCGCTGAAGCTGCTCGGCGTCGGTGTGGAGGCGCTCCGCTGGGAATTTTATATATTCCTTATACCCATATGCTACTTCCTCGGAAAAGAGATACATTTTCGCCGCGCGTCGGTGTACAGGCGCTTTCTGAGATCATGGCTGGGTTCGTACCGCTTTTTATAGACCGGCTGAACGCTGCGGTTTCTTCAGGGGTGTACCGCGGACGGCGAACTTTCATGTGTTTATCCTGTCCGTGGGAAAAGAGTTTATAACGCGGCTCATATTATGCTATGATATTCAGCTGTAGGGGGGTTAAAGATAAAAACCCTCCTATAGCTGAAAACTTTTTTGAAGGAGAGTAAAATGAAAAAATCATTTGCAGCGGCCATCGCGATAGTTGCGTTTGTAATATTTTCGGTTCAGGCCGCCCTTGCCGGTCCTTCCAATACAGCGCAGGATGTGTCGGAGCTTCTTGACGAACGGCAGACCGATATATGGGTGGAGGGCGAGCGTTTCGGCGATATGGTGCTCGGCGCGCGCGGCGCGATGCAGGTAATTTACGTCGACGATAAGCTATCCAAGTCGATCGCCGCCGATAGCCGTCTTCAGCCCTGGGTATATGACATGGCGCAGTATTACGGTACGGACGCCACCCGTAAAAAGAGGCTCTTCATAGCCCACATTGACGTCTACAAGCCCTGGGATTTCGATTACACTCAGGTATTCATCGGTGGCTATCATCTGCAAAAGGGGGACATTCTCTCCTCAAGCATGACGAATCCCTTCGGCCCTATGGCGTCGAAGAGCGACGGTTACTTCGCCTTTGCGGTTCCGAGCGCGGAGGTCAAAGCCGGCAAAGAGATAAAGATTGGTTACGGAGATGATTCTGAGACATGGAAAGTTCCCAAGTAGAGGCTCTGCACATCTATAAATGCGCCGAATGCGGGCTCGTCTTCGAGACGGAGACCTTTGCCGAAAAATGCCCGCAGTGCCGCTGCCGCGTGCTCATCCACCAAAAGGGCGAGATGCGGCGCGCTAAGGGGTGTAACTGCGGCGGAAGCTGTGCCGGCTGCGGAGGCTGCTCACACTGATGGCTGAGGGCGGTAAAAGGTTTTTGACTCTTGGTATCGAGTCCAGCTGCGACGACACCGCGCTCGCGGTGCTTGAGGGAGGCCATGGGCTGCTAGCTGAGGTCATATCGAGCCAGATAGACTCACACAGCGTCTACGGCGGTGTGGTGCCGGAGCTTGCCTCGCGTATGCACCAGGAGGCGATCCTGCCGCTGCTTGAGAGCGTGCTCGCCAAGGCGGGAATCGGGGAGCCGGCGAAGGAGCTGAGCCTGATCGCCGTGACCTCCGGCCCCGGGCTCATGGGTTCTCTGCTTGTCGGCGTGATGACGGCGAAGGCCCTCTCGCAGGGATGGGGGGTGCCGCTGATTGGAGTCAACCACCTGGAGGGGCATATCTTTGCCAATGCCGCCGTCTCGGAGGAGCTTAAGCCGCCATTCATCTCGCTGATAGTCTCCGGCGGACATACCGAGGTGGTGCTTGTGCGCGCCTTCGGCGACTATGAGCTGCTTGGCTCGACACGCGACGACGCGGCGGGCGAGGCCTACGATAAGGTGTCAAAGGTGCTGGGACTCGGTTATCCCGGCGGGCCGATAATAGACAGGCTTGCCGCCGGCGGAGACCCTAACGCCTTCCAGCTGCCTCTGCCGCTGGCCTCGACAAAGGAGATAGAATTCAGTTTCAGCGGTCTCAAGACCGCCGCAATGACGCTCATCGGGAAAGAGACGGCGCTCGGCGAGGAATTTCCGCTCGCGGACCTCTGTGCCTCCTTTCAAAAGGCCGTCGTCGACAGCCTGATGGGGAAGATAAAGCTCGCCGTGAAGCGTACCGGCGTGAAGCGCCTCACCGTATCGGGCGGCGTCGCCGCGAACTCCGGACTGCGCGCCGCGCTTACGGAATACTCGCGTGACAGGGGAGTGGAGCTCTTTCTGCCGCCGCGCGGTATGTGTACCGACAACGCGGTGATGATCGCCGCCGCCGGGTACAGCTCCTACATGCGCGGAAACCGCTCAGATCTGCATCTGTCGCCGAATCCGTCGTGGAGCATCTGGTAAATCGGCGTTTATACGCGCCGTCTGCGTCATAACTTACCCCCTGAGCGTCCTCGCCGTATGAAGATACGGCTCCGGTACTCAGGGGGTAAGTTATTTAGCATCCAGCACGTCTAAACGCCGATTTCCTATGGATGGGGGGAGAGATAAACAGCGATTTAGCTTTTGATTTTGCCATTAAAGACGTCCTCTCTGAGACGGTCAGAGAGCCGAAATCTTTGATTTCGTGCGATTCGGCTGACGGTAGTTTATTTGGCTGTTTTATACCCTATCGGGTAAAATATTTTGTTTTGCGGCACAGCCTGCAGTCTCGTCCAGTGATTTTAAATAATTAAAGAAAGCCGATTTCTCAGAAATTGCCCCTTTGAACTGAATAAGTTTTTTTATTTTTCCTATTAAAAATGGGCGGCGGGAAACACGCCCGCCGCCGGCGGAGAAAATTTTCACGGTGTTTTAAAAATAGGGGTTGCATATTTTTATTATCGATATATAATTATCGATAATAAACGATGTGAGAGTAATGGAGGGTGAGCAGGTGCCTAATACAAAACCTTTAAGCATATCAAGACAATCTCTGCAGCGAATGCCGCTCTATCTTGAACACCTCAAAAAGCTGCGCGCCGATGGCAGCAGCCATGTGTCGGCGGCCTTTCTAGCGGGAGAGCTGGGGCTTCACCCCGTGCAGGTGAGAAAAGATCTCGCCGCCGTCTCCAAGGTCGACGGAAACCCGCGTATCGGCTTTGCCCTGGAGGGGCTTATCGAGGATATGGAAGAGTTCCTGGGCTGCAAAAACGCTCATGAGGCGGTGGTCGCCGGTGTGGGCAATCTCGGCCGCGCCCTTCTTTCATATAAAAATTTCGACCGCTACGGCCTTTCGATCATCGCCGGATTCGATAGCGACCCCGCGGTGATCGGGACCACCGTGCACGGCAAGGAGATATTCGACGTCTCGCGGCTGACGGAGCTCTGCGGACGTTTCACTGTCCACATCGGCATCATCACGGCTCCCGCGCAGTACGCGCAGGATATCTGCGACGCGATGGTACGCGGCGGCATCAAGGCGATCTGGAACTTTGCGCCGGCGCACCTCAATGTCCCCGGCGATGTGATAATCTCGAATGAAAATCTCGCCGCTTCGTTCGCGGCGCTCTCCAGCAGGCTGCGTCAGCGCCAGGAAAGTCTCTGTATTTAACCGGTAACCGGCAGCAAAATTAAAAGCGATCGTCCGTCTGCTCCGCGGTGGTGCGGGGTACTGATGGCGCTTGCCCTGAAAAGGGCGATACAAATAAATAAAAAAGAGGGATGTTATCGTGACAGAAAAATTTGATTACTCGCTCATCGATAAGATACTTGAGGCTCATGAATCCTCGAGTACGGCCGTTATCGCGATATTGCAGGATATTCAGGAGCATTACCGCTATCTGCCCCGTGAGATTTTTCCCTACCTCTCGAAGAAGCTGAGGGTTCCTCAGGCGCGCATATACAGCGTAGCCACCTTTTATGAGAATTTTTCCCTCAACCCGAAGGGAAAATTTGTAATCAAAGTCTGCGACGGCACCGCCTGTCACGTGCGCAAATCGATCCCCATCCTAGACCGTCTGCGCTCCGAGCTGGCACTCTCCGATAAAAAGGTGACGACCGACGACCTTGGCTTCACCGTGGAGACAGTCTCCTGCCTCGGCGCCTGCGGTCTCGCGCCGGTACTCACCGTAAACGACAAAGTCTATCCCGCGATGACGCCCGATAAGGCCTCCGAGCTCGTCGCCGCGCTCAAGGAGGAGCTCTAAGATGATAAAGGGACGCGAAGAACTTCAGAAACTGCGCAAAATTTACGCCGCCAGCCTCGGCGAGGAAGACAAAAAAATCCTCATCTGCGCCGGTACCGGCTGTATATCGAGCGGCTCCCTGGAGATATATGACGAGCTGAAAAAGATCATGACGGAGCGCGGTATCAATGTCGCAGTCGAACTTAAAGAGGAGCCGCACGAACATTCCGTCGGGCTGAAAAAGTCCGGCTGCCACGGCTTCTGCGAGATGGGGCCGCTGGTGCGTATCGAACCGCAGGGCTGGCTCTACGTCAAGGTGAAGCCGGAGGACTGCGCGGAGATCGTGGAAAAGACGATAATCGGCGGCACCCACATCGAACGCCTCGCCTATCAGAAAGGCGGTGAGGTCTTCAAGAAACAGGACGAGATCCCCTTCTATAAAAAACAGACGCGCCATGTCCTCGAGCACTGCGGCCACATCGACGCCACCTCCATCAAAGAATATCTCGCGATCGGCGGCTATTCGGCCTTTGAGCGCGCTCTCTTCGATATGGACGGCGACGAAATTGTCGGAATGATTGAGGAATCAAACCTCCGCGGGCGCGGCGGCGGCGGATTTCCCACAGGCCGTAAATGGGGCCAGGTAAAACGCCAGAAGGCGGCGCAAAAATATATTGTCTGCAACGGCGACGAGGGCGACCCCGGAGCCTTTATGGACAGAAGCATCATGGAGGGCGACCCGCACCGCATGCTGGAGGGCATGATGATCGCCGGACTTGCCTGCGGAGCGCAGAACGGCTACATCTACGTGCGTGCCGAATATCCGATGGCGGTCTCGCGGCTGCGCACCGCGATCGCGCAGGCGGAGGAACTGGGGCTACTCGGCGACGACATCCTCGGCAGCGGCTTCTCCTTCCATATGCACATAAACCGCGGCGCGGGCGCATTCGTCTGCGGCGAGGGCAGCGCTCTGACCGCCTCCATCGAGGGTAAGCGCGGCATGCCGCGCGTCAAGCCGCCGCGTACCGTGGAGCATGGCCTCTTTGACAGCCCGACGGTGCTCAACAACGTTGAGACCTTTGCCAACGTGCCGCTTATCATCAATAAGGGCGTGGCGTGGTACAAGGAGCTCGGCCCTGAAAAGAGCCCGGGAACGAAGGCCTTCGCGCTGACGGGAAATATTGAAAACACCGGACTGATAGAGGTGCCGATGGGCACGACGCTGCGCGAGATCGTCTTCGAGGTCGGCGGCGGCATGCGCGGCGGCGCGGATTTCAAGGCGGTACAGATCGGCGGACCCTCAGGCGGCTGCCTCACGGCAAAGGACCTTGACCTGCCCCTCGACTTTGATTCGCTGACGGCGGCGGGGGCGATGATCGGCTCCGGCGGCCTCGTCGTCATGGACAGCAAGACCTGCATGGTCGAGGTGGCGCGCTTCTTTATGAACTTCACGCAGAACGAGTCCTGCGGCAAGTGCGTTCCCTGCCGCGGCGGCACGAAACAGATGCTTGCCATTCTTGAGCGTATCGTCGCCGGCGAGGGGCGAGAGGGTGACATCGAACTGCTGCTCGAGCTTGCCGACATGATCTCGCACACCGCGCTCTGCGGGCTCGGAAAGACCGCCGCCCTTCCCGTGGTGAGCACCATCAAAAATTTCCGTGAGGAATACGAGGCGCATATCAATAAAAAATACTGTCCCGTCGGCGCCTGTGCGAAGCTAAAGAGCTTCGAGATAGATCCCGCGCTCTGCAAAGGCTGTTCCAAGTGCGCGCGCGGCTGTCCCACCGAGGCCATCAGCGGCAAGATAAAAGAACCCTTCACGATCGACAAAGATAAGTGCATCAAATGCGGCGCGTGCGTCACCGCATGCCCCTTCCACGCAGTCAAGGAGGTCTAGTGAGATGGATACGAAAAAATATATGATGATAGACGGGCTCCCCGTTGAAATAGAGGACGAAAAGAATATCCTTGAGGTTATCCGCAAGGCGGGTATCAAGCTTCCGACCTTCTGCTACTATTCGGAGCTCTCCATCTACGGCGCCTGCCGCATGTGCATGGTGGAGAATAAATGGGGCGGCCTTGACGCGGCCTGCTCGACCCCGCCCAAAGAGGGTATGGAGATATGGACGAACACCGGCCGTCTCCGCAAATACCGCAAGATGATCCTTGAACTTCTGCTTGCCGACCACTGCCGCGACTGCACCACCTGCAACAATAACGGCAAATGCAAATTACAGGACCTCGCGATGCGCTTCAACATCGAGGGCGTGCGCTTCCCGAACGGAGCGGAGACGCCCCGCCGCGACGAGTCGTCGCTCTGTATCACGCGCGACCACAACAAGTGCATCCTCTGCGGCGACTGCGTGAGAATGTGCAACGAAATACAGCAGGTCGGCGCGATCGACTTCGCGGGGCGCGGCTCAAAAATGACGATCAGCACCGTCTTTGACATCCCCATCAGCGAAAGCGTCTGCGTCGGCTGCGGCCAGTGCGCCGCCGTCTGCCCGACGGGAGCGATCGTGATAAAGAACGACAGCGCGCGGGTCTGGAAGGCGCTCGACGAAAAAGAGACGCGCGTCTCCGTGCAGATAGCCCCCGCGGTGCGCGTCGCGCTCGGCAAAGAGCTTGGCATCGGCGACGGCGAAAACGCGATGGGGCTAATCGTCGCGGCGCTGCGCCGGATGGGCTTCAATGAGGTATTCGATACCTCGACGGGCGCGGACCTCACGGTGCTTGAAGAATCGGCGGAGTTTCTCGCGCGCCTCGGCAAGGGTGAACACGAGATGCCGCTCTTCACCTCCTGCTGTCCCGCCTGGGTCAGCTACGCGGAAAAGAACGAGCCGGAAGTGGTTAAAAACCTCTCCACCTGCCGCTCGCCGATGCAGATGTTCGCCGCGGTGATTAAGGAACACCACAAACATTCGCCGAGAAAGCATGTACATGTGGCGGTCATGCCCTGCACGGCGAAAAAGGCGGAGGCGGCGCGAGAGGAATTCCGCGGCGAGCTGGGACCCGACGTTGACTACGTAATCACCACGCAGGAGCTCATTCAGATGATAAAAGAGTCCGGCATCGTATTCTCAGAGCTTGAGCCGGAGGCGGTCGACATGCCCTTCGGCACGATGAGCGGCGCTGGTGTCATCTTCGGAGTCACCGGCGGCGTCACCGAGGCGGTACTGCGCCGGGTAATCTCCGACAAATCGGCGGCGGCGCTCCGTACGATCGCCTTTAAGGGTGTGCGCGGCGGCGAGGGAATCAAAGTGGCGACGGTGAAATACGGGGACAGGGAGCTTAAGATTGCGGTGGTCAGCGGCCTCGGAAACGCCCATGAGCTGATAAAACGCATCAAGGAGGGCGAACACTACGACTTTGTGGAGGTCATGGCCTGCCCCGGCGGCTGTGTCTGCGGCGCTGGACAGCCCTTCATCCTACACGAAGGCAAAGTTAGCCGCGGCAAGGGACTCTACTCGGCGGACAAGATGTCGAGCATCAAGCGTTCTGAGGAAAATCCGCTAATGCTTTCGCTATACAGCGGACTGCTGAAAGGACGCGTCCACGAGCTGCTCCACGTACACTACCATGCAAAGGAGGAGGCGTAAGTCATGGCCCTCATAAAGATATGTATCGGAACCTCCTGCTATCTCAAGGGAGCCTACAACGTGCTACAGCTCTTTCAGCATGAGATCGAAGCGCGGGGACTGCACGACAAAATAGAGATCAGCGGCTCATTCTGCATGGGGCAGTGCCAGAACGACGTCTCCGTAGACGTGGACGGGAGCGTCTGCAATGTTTCGCCGGAGACCGCGTATAAATTCTTTGAGGAGACGATAATGCCGCGCCTGTGAAGCATTGACGGCGGAACGCCTGCGTAAATCCGTCATGGCGGATAAAACAAAATCTTTCAAACAGATAAATCGGTGCGAATAAGCGCCGCGGGCTAAATATAACCTGCCCCCTGAGAACCGAAAGCCGTATATCCACACGGCACTGGACGCTCAGGGGGCAAATTATGACGCATACGGTTTTTATCCGCACCGATTTGAGGCTACAAAAAAACGGCTTCGCGTAATATAATAGTCCGCGGTTTGTGTAACCGGTTGCATAGTTTATATTTGAAACGGAGAGTTTTTTATGAGTGAACAGACGACAGCGAAAAAAGTGATTGTGGACAGCGAGTGCTCTCTCTCCGCGGTGCCTGCCGCGAAAAAGGTGCAGGGACTCTGGGCGGCGATGGTCGTCCTCGTGGGCTTCACCTTCTTCTCGCCGAGCATGACCGCGGGCGGCAACCTTGGTATAGGGCTCACGCTCAACGGATTCCTCCTCGCGATGATCCTGGGCAACGCCTTCCTCGGCGTCTACTGCGGCCTGCTGGGGTACATCGGCCAGAAGACGGGGCTCACGCTCGACCTGATGGCCCACCGTTCCTTTGGCGAAAAGGGCTCCTACCTGCCCTCCGCGCTCATCAGCTTCACGCAGATCGGCTGGTTCGGCGTCGGCGTCGCGATGTTCGCGATCCCCGTATCCGGGCTGACCGGCGGACGGATTCCCGTCTGGGCGCTCATAATCATCACGGGAACGGTAATGACGGTCACCGCCTACCTGGGGATCAGGGCGCTCGCGGTGCTTGGCTCGATCGCCGTTCCGCTGATCGCCGTTCTCGGCGTCTACTCGGTCGGCTGGGGGGTGGATAAGGTCGACGGCTTCATGAACGTATTTGCCCAGATACCACAGAAACCGATAAGCCTCGCGACGGGCATCGCCATTGTCGTCGGCTCCTTCATCTCCGGCGGCACCGCGACGCCGAACTTTACCCGCTTCTCCAAGACGCCGCGCGTGGCGGTCCTTGCCACCGTCGTCGCCTTCTTTGTCGGCAACTCCGTCATGATGATCTTCGGCGCGGTCGGCGGAGCGGTGACGGGCGTCGCCGACATCTTTGACATCCTGATTCTTCAGGGTCTGGCCATACCCGCGATCCTCACCCTCGGGCTGAACATCTGGACCACCAACAACAACGCGCTCTATACGGCGGGTCTCGGCGTCTCGAACATCACCAAGATACCAAACAAGCCCCTTGTTCTGCTCAGCGGCGCGGCGGGAACCCTGACCGCAGTCTGGCTCTACTATAACTTCGTCGGGATGCTGAACCTGCTCTCCGGCATGATCCCCCCCGTCGGTGCGGTGCTCATCCTTCACTACTTCCTGCATAAAGAGGAATACGACAAACCCGCCGTAAACGGTCCCGCGGTCAATCTGGCGGGCGTCCTAGCGGTGGCGGCGGGATCGCTGGTCGGCATCTTCGTCACCTGCGGCATAAAGCCCGTCAACTCGCTGGCCGCGGCGGCGCTGGTATTTCTCGTCCTCGACCGCCTGACCGCGAAAAAGAGCTAAAAATATCACGGAAGGAATGATTTCTGATGCTGATAAAAAACATATTTATTGAAAATTCCACAGAGGCGAAAGACATCCGCGTTACGGACGGCAAATTTGAAGAGATAAAGGCCGGTCTCGCCCCGCGCGGCGGGGAAGAGGTCGTCGACTGCACGGGAAAGATGGCGCTGCCGCCCTTCATTGAGAGCCATGTCCACCTCGATACCTGCCTTACCGCCGGCGATCCCGTCTGGAACATATCGGGGACGCTCTTTGAGGGCATCGAATGCTGGAGCAAACGCAAAGAAAAACTTTCAAAGAACGACGTCAAGGAGCGCGCGCGCCGCGCCGTGCAGATGCAGGCCGCGAACGGCGTGCAGTTCGTCCGCACCCACGTCGACGTGACCGACCCCTCGCTGGTGGCTATGGAGGGGATGCTCGAACTCAAAGAAGAGCTTAAAGACTACGTTGACATCCAGATAGTTGCCTTCCCGCAGGAGGGGATAAAAAGCTATCCCAACGGCGAGACGCTGATGGAAAACGCGGTTAAGATGGGGGCCGACTGCGTCGGCGCGATCCCGCATTTTGAATTTACCCGCGAATACGCCGTCGAGTCGGTCGACTTCTGCGTGAAGCTCGCGGAAAAATATGGCCGCCTCGTCGACGTCCACTGCGACGAGATAGACGACGAACAGTCGAAGGGGCTTGAAGTGCTCGCCTGCCGCGCCCTTGAAAGCGGCATGAAGGACATGGTGACGGCCAGCCACACGACGGCAATGCACAGCTACAACAACGCCTACTGCGGCAAACTTTTCCGCCTCCTGCGCATGAGCGACATAAACTTTGTCTGCAACCCGCTCGTCAATACGCATTTGCAGGGGCGCTTCGACACCTATCCCAAGCGCCGCGGTGTGACGCGCGTCAAGGAGCTGCTCGCCAACGGCAACAACGTCTCCTTTGGCCACGACGACATCTTCGACCCCTGGTATCCGCTCGGCAGCGGCAACATGCGCGACGTCATCCACATGGGGCTGCACGTCTGCCAGATGATGGGCTATCAGGAGATAATGGATTCATACCGCCTCTGTACCCACAACGCGGCGAAGACGCTCCATCTCGGCGCAAGCTACGGCATCCGCGAGGGAAACCCAGCGAGCTTCATCGTCCTTGACGGCGACAACTTCTACAACGCGCTCAACAAAAAGGGCGAGATACTCTATTCATACAACAGGGGACGCCTCATCGCCTCCGCGGAACCGGCGGTAAGAAAGGTAATGTTTTAATTTAAAGGCCGGAGGAGGTATCTTTGACTTTCTCAAAGATGATGGGCGTCAGATTCATCTTATGGTATAATAAAGCCAGTTAAGAGCGGGTTTTCCCGTGGAGCGTTGATATGCAGGGTCGTGCCGGCGTTCGGTTCTGCGTGTAGCTTTGATGGGTTCGCACATAACCACAAGCCGGATAGGATTTTTATCCAAAAAGGAAAGTGCCGAAGGCTTCGCATATATGCGGAGCCTTTGTTATTATAAATGCAGAGGCTTTAAGGAGTGTTCTTTATGGATATCTTATCTCGGGCCGCAGAAGCATTTAATAGACTTCTACCAATATCATATTCTTTCTTCATTGCAAATAAGAGCTGTAAATCAGAAATAATCCTGAATTTTGCCGCCGGTGATTTTTTGCATCTCAGCGGAATCCATTATCTGGCGGGCAACATGTACAGAGACAAGAAAAGATTTTTTGAGGATGCCCTGCGGGGACGGATTTTATACAGCGACCTTTGGAAAACTGCTCAAAAGAGCAATATGCCGGTTCCATACGACATTGAGAGCCGAATATCCCTGTTGGCCGACCTCGAAAATTTTCTGGAACTGCCTCTTGAAAAACTCAAAATACAGAGACACGCAAACGCGCGCAGCAAAATAAAGGCCGATTACATGTTTTATCAGTACAGGTCGTTTGAACCGCTTGAGATATCGTACGCGTTTACCATAAAAAGGAATCCCGGAGAGACATATTGCTGTAATTCGTTGTTCACGTCGCCGGATAATTCCTATATCAGCCGCAGGAGCTGCATAATTGAAAAAAGAGAGCGGCATGGGCCGCGGCTGTAATAAAAATACGAAAACTTGACATAAAACCATCACGGATTAAGTAATTATCCGTAAGATTTAATTAAGTCAAAAGTTTTTATGAATAATTGAGTAAATCGAAGATAAAGCAATATTACAGAGTGAAATAAAAAATATTTGGCTATAATCATATTTGAGAAAAGCGCCGGCAGTCATTAAAATTTCAGGCGTAAAGAAAATTAGCACTCAACGAAAGTGAGTGCTAACACGAAAAGAACCGCTTTAAAAATTACAGGAGGGATCTCTTAATGAAACTTAAGCCACTTGGAGACAGAATCGTAGTAAAGGCAGCGCCGAACGAAGAGAAGACAAAGGGAGGCCTCGTGCTCCCGGATACAGTGAAAGAGAAGCCCGTCGAAGGTATCGTCGTGGCGGTCGGAGCCGGTAAGGTTCTTGACAACGGCTCACGTCAGCCGATGGAAGTCAAAGTTGACGACAAGGTCATCTACAGCAAATATTCAGGAACCGAAGTCAAGGTTGACGACGAGACCTACCTCATTATCGGTGAAAGAGACGTTCTCGCGGTAGTCGAGAAGTAATTAAGAGAGATAGATAAACGGGAGGAATAAAGATCATGGCAAAGACACTGCTTTTCAGAGAAGACGCACGCCGCTCGATGGAGCGCGGAATCAATAAAGTCGCGGATACCGTAGGAATCACCCTTGGCCCCAAGGGACGCAACGTCGTCCTGGAGAAGAAGTTCGGCTCGCCGACCATCACCAACGACGGCGTGACGATCGCGAAGGAGATCGAGCTCGAAGATCCGTTCGAGAATATGGGCGCCCAGCTCATCAAAGAGGTAGCCTCGAAGACCAACGACGTAGCCGGCGACGGTACCACGACGGCCACGGTGCTCGCCCGCGCGATGATCCGCGAGGGAATCAAGAACGTAGCGGCCGGCGCGAACGGCATGCAGCTCCGCAAGGGTATGGAAGACGCGACCGCGGTCGTCGTTGAAGAGCTCAAGAAGCAGGCTTCGCCCGTCAAGGGACACAAGAAGACTGCGCAGGTAGCCGCCATCTCCGCCAACGACAAGAAGGTCGGAGAGCTCATCGCCGAAGCGATGGAGAAGGTCGGCGAAGAGGGCGTCATCACCGTTGAAGACAGCAAGAGCCTCGGCACGACGCTGGAGACCGTCGAGGGACTCCAGTTCGACAAGGGCTACCTCAGCCCCTACATGATCACGAACCCCGACCGTATGGAAGCCGTACTCGACGACGCGAACATCCTCATCGTCGACGGAAAGATCTCAAACGTGAAAGATATGCTCCCCGTCCTTGAAAAGAGCGTCCAGCTTGCGAAGCCGCTCCTCATCATCGCCGAGGACGTAGAGGGCGAAGCGCTGGCGACACTCGTCGTCAACAAGCTTCGCGGAATACTCCAGGTCGTAGCCGTCAAGGCCCCCGGCTTCGGCGACCGCAGAAAGGCGATGCTCCAGGATATCGCCACCGTGACCGGCGCGACGGTCATCAGCGAAGAGGTTGGACGCAAGCTTGACAGCGCCGACGTCGCTGACCTCGGCCACGCGAAGAAGATAAAGGTCACCAAAGAAGACACGACGATCGTCGAGGGCGCGGGAGACTCCACAGCCATCAAGGACCGCGCCGCGCAGATCAAAAAGGAACTCGCCGACTCCACCTCAGAGTACGACAAAGAGAAGCTCCAGGAGCGCCTCGCGAAACTGGTCGGCGGCGTAGCGGTCATCCAGGTCGGAGCCGCGACGGAGACAGAGCAGAAGGAACTCAAGCTCCGCATAGAGGACGCGCTCAACTCAACGCGCGCCGCGGTTGAAGAGGGTATCGTCCCCGGCGGCGGAGTGGCGCTCGTCGGCTGCACAAAGGCCCTTGACAAAGAGATCGCGAAACTTGAGGGCGACCTCCGTACCGGAGCGCAGATCGTACGCAAGGCGCTCACCGAGCCCCTCTACCTCATCGCTCACAACAGCGGCATGCAGGGCGACGTCATCATCGAAAAGGTCAAGACCCTCAAAGAGGGACAGGGCCTCGACGCGACGACCGGCGAATATGTCGACATGATCGAAGCGGGCATCATCGACCCCGTGAAGGTCACCCGCTCGGCTCTCCAGAACGCCTCCTCGATCGCGGCGATGATCCTCACCACGGACGCCGTCGTTGCCGACAAGCCCGAGAAGAAAGACACCCTCGGCGACATGGCCGGAGGAATGGGTGGCATGGGTGGAATGGGCGGTATGGACTACTAAGTCCGGCGGCATAACCCACAGCTCAATAAACAGATACAAAAGCCGGAGACGCCAGTCTCCGGCTTTTTCATATCCTCATTTAATTTGATGAAAAGAGGCCGCGCGGCCTCTTTTTTTACGCTTACATTTTCGTTGCGTTTATAAAACCTTTCCTTTACTCCCGTTTTTTATAATAAAACTGCTTTGGAAAACATATGGGAAAAGGAGAAATTATTTTGAACAGGAAAGTTATGATCGGAGCGGCGGTTGCCGTCGTAATTATCGCGGTATTCGCCTTTACGCAGATGCAGCCGGGCAAAGAGAGCGCCGGCAAGGTTGACCTCAACAGCCTCACCGTCGCGGAACTTCAGAAAAAGGCGCAGGAAGAGGGTCAGGTGGAATCTGTCGGTATGCCCGACTCGTGGGCGAATTGGGTCGGCACCTGGACGGACCTCAAGGATAAATATAGCATCGAACACGCCGACGTGGACATGTCCTCGGCGGAGGAGTTAGCGATCTTCGAGGCGGAGAAAGAAAACGCCACGAAGGACATCGGCGACGTGGGGCAGTCCTTCGGACCGCTCGCGGAGAGCAAGGGGCTTACGCTTCCCTATAAGACGAGCTACTGGGACGAAATTCCCGAATGGGCGAAGGACGACAACGGCGACTGGCTGATCGGCTACTACGGGACCATCGCCGTCATCACCAATAGGAAACTCGTTCCCAACCCGCCGAAATCATTCGCCGACATCCTCGAGGGCGAATATATGGTGACCCCAGGCAACGTCGCGCAGGCGACGCAGGCCCAGTGCGCGCTGCTCGCGGCGGCGATCGCCAACGGCGGCTCGGAGACCAACCTCCAGCCGGGTTTCGACTTCTTCAGAAAACTCGCGGAGCAGGGACGCATCGACATGGGCGAGCCCAACGTCGCGCGCCTCGAAAAGGGCGAGATCGCCTGCTACTTCGTCTGGGACTACAACGCGCTCGGCTACCGCGACCAGTTCAAGGTAAACAACCCCGAAGCGGAATATGACGTCTGCATCCCCGCCGACGGCTCTGTACAGAGCGGCTACGCGACGATAATCAACGCCTACACGAAGCGTCCGCACGCGGCGGCTTTCACGCGCGAATACATCCTCAGCGACGCCGGTCAGATAAACCTCGCGCGCGGCTACGCGACGCCGATCAGAGGCAGTGTGGAGCTTCCCGACGACGTAAAGGCTAAGATGCTCCCGTCGGAACAGTACGCGAAGGCGCGCCCTATCTCGGACTTTAAGGCCTGGGAAGAGGCGGCCAAGAGCCTGGGGACAAAATGGCAGGAAGAGGTAATGGCCTACGCGAAGTAGAGCGCTGATGATAAAGGGAGGCCGCTGCTATTCCGCGGGCTCCCTCTTTTTTACGACGATTGGAGAGAAACTCTTGAATAACAGCAAAAAGACCTACCTTGCCGCGCTGCTTCCCTTCGCCGCCGTGGTGCTGCTCTTCGAGCTGATGCCGGTGGCCGGCGTCGTCATGCGGAGCTTTATGGAAGAAAACGGCGGCGGCCTCACCATCACGCACTACGCCTCGATCTTCACCAAAAGGCTCTATCGCGTCGCGGTGATGAACAGCCTCTGGGTGGCGGCTGCTTCGTCGCTTATCGGCCTCTTTGCCGCCTTCTGGGGCGCGAAAAGCTGTCGCGAGGCGAAGCCGGGGACGAAGAACATATTTCTCAGCGTGCTGAACATGACCTCGAAATTCTCTGGCATCCCGCTTGCCTTTTCATACATAATCCTCTTCGGCAACGTCGGCGTGCTCGTGATGTTCGGCAAAAACCACGGCATCGAGGCGCTTGCGAACTTCAACATTTACAGCATCAGGGGGCTGCTGCTCTGCTACATCTACTTCCAGATCCCGCTCGCGACGCTGCTTCTGATCCCCGCCTTCGACGCGCTCAAAAAGGAGTGGCGCGAGGCGGCGGCGCTCCTTGGCGGCGGCGCGGCGGCATTCTGGCTGCGGGTCGGCCTGCCGAACCTGCTTCCGAGCCTGCTCGGGACCTTCAGCATCCTCTTCGCGAACGCGATCGCCGCCTTCGCGACGGCCTACGCGCTGATGCAGAACAACTTCCAGCTGCTGCCGATAAGGATATCGGAGCAGTTTGTCGGAGACGTCGTGCAGCGTAAGGAGTTCGGCTCCGCGCTTGCCGTCGTGCTCATGCTGATGATGGTGGCGACGATCGCCGCGAACGGCATGATACTTAAAAAGAGAGGCGGGAGGGGCTGAGATGAGAGGCGGAAAGGGCAGCTCTATAATCCTCTGGGCTATTGTGCTCTATCTGCTGATACCGCTCTTCATGACGCTCGTCTACTCCCTCTTCACCGAATGGATGGACGTGCTGCCGAAGGGCTTTACGCTTAAATACTACGCCGTGATCTTCAGGGACGCCGCCTTCTGGCAGGCGCTCGCGCGGACGGTCGTCATCTCGATAGTACCCGTCATCGCCGCCGCGGCGATGATCCTGCTTGCGATGTACGTCGTCGTGGTATACCTGCCGTGGCTCGACAAATACCTGCAGATAATCTGCACCATACCGTACGCGGTGCAGGGCATCATCCTGCCGGTCAGCGTCCTCTCCCTCTACGCCGGAGCGCCCGCGCCCCTCTCGAACCGTATCGCCATGCTCACCTTCACCTACTGCGTGGTAATACTCCCCTACATGTACCAGGGGATTAAAAACAGCCTGATAAGCGTGGACGCGCCGAGGCTGCTCGAGGCGGCGCAGATGCTGGGGGCCGATAAATTCTTCGCCTTCTTCAGGATTATCGTCCCCTGCATGCTCTCCGGCGTCGTCATCTCCTCGATGCTCTCCGTCGCCCTCATCTTCGGCGATTTCGTCATCGTCAACACTATCGGCGGCAGCTACTATTCCACCGCGCAGATGTACCTGCTCAAAAAAATGTTCATATCCGGGCAGGCGACGAGCGCGGTGATCATCGTACTCTTCGTCGTCACCCTCGCCATCTCGGCGGCGGTATTCTGGCTCAAATCCAAGACCGTGGAAATCGGCGTAAAGGAAGGAGAAAAGGCATGAGTTATATAAAATTTGAAAAAATAGTAAAAAAATATGGCGATAACACCGTACTGCGTGACGTCAGCCTCACGGTGGAGCGGGGAGAGCTCGTGACCCTGCTCGGCCCCTCCGGCTGCGGCAAAAGCACCCTGCTGCGCTGCCTTGCGGGGCTTGAGCAGGTCAGCGGCGGCCGCATATACGTCGACGGCAGGGACGTCACCTACGCCGACCCCAAAGACCGCCGGATAGGAATGGTCTTCCAGCAGTACAGCCTCTTCCCGAACATGAACGTCTTTGAAAATATCGCCTTCGGCCTGCGGATGAAAAAAATGCACATCGAAGACATCCGCGGCAAGGTCGCGAAGGCGGTGGCGATGGTCGCCCTCGAAGGAAAAGAGAACGCCATGCCCGCGCAGCTCTCCGGCGGCCAGCAGCAGCGCGTCGCGCTCGCGCGCTCCATCGTCACCGAGCCGAAGGTGCTGCTGCTCGACGAGCCGCTCTCGGCGATAGACGCGAAGCTGCGCAAGTCGCTGCAAAAGGAGATCCGCCGCATACAGCGCGATATGGGCATCACGACCATCTTCGTCACCCACGACCAGGACGAGGCGATGGTGATGTCCGACGTGATACACCTCTTCAACGCCGGCAGGGTGGAGCAGTCCGGCAGCCCGATAGAGATGTACACGCAGCCGGAGACGAGCTTCGCCGCCAGTTTCATCGGCAACTACAACATCCTCTCGGGCGCGGAGTTCGCCTCGATGACGGGGCGGCTCTACGCCGAATCGCACGAGGTCGCCATCCGTCCCGAGACCGTAGAGCTGTCGTCCGAATTCGCGCCCGTAGACGGCGCCTACCAGTTCCAGGGGAAGATAATCGACCAGACGCCGCGCGGCAACGTGCTGCGCTACAAGATAGAGGCGGGCGGCATGGAGATAGTCTCCGACACCCTCTTCCGCAGCCGCGCGCTCTTCGCGAAGGGCGACCGCGTCCATATCACGATCATGAACCGCAACTGTATCAGGCTGTAGACGATGGATATCAGGGGATTCTCGGAAAAGGGCGCCTGGTACAAAGGCAACCTCCACAGCCACACGACGAACTCCGACGGCATGCTGACGCCGAAAGAGTCCGCGGAGCTCTTCAAAAGCCGCGGCTACTCCTTCCTCTGCATAACCGACCACGACCGCTATTCCGATTACAGCGGCGAGCTGGGTGATGAAAACTTCCTCATCCTGCCCGGTTACGAGGCCTCGGCGGTCCTTTACAGCGGCATCACGCTGCGCCGCCGTATCAAAGTGCACCACGTGAACGCGATCCTCGGAACCTCCGAAATGCAGCGCCGGGCGGTCTGCGTACGTCCCGAACACCTTGAATTCCTGCCCCAGCGGGTCTTCTTCGGCAGCTGGAACGGCGCGGCGGTGCTGCAGGAGATGGTCGGCCGCATGGAGAGGTGCGGCTTTATCGCGATGTACAACCACCCGGTCTGGTCGCGGGTCTCCGAATATGAATTTACCGGCACGCGCGGCCTCTTCGCGATGGAGATATTCAACTACAACACCGTCAACGAGAGCGGCACGGGCTTCGACACCCTGCACTGGGACCTCATGCTCCGCGAGGGGAGGCGTATCCTCGGCGCGGCGACCGACGACAACCACAACGAGGGCAAATTCGACGACGCCTGCGGCGGCTGGATAACGGTGAAGTCCGAGCGTCTCACGCACGACGAAATAATCACAAATATCCTCGCGGGCAACTACTACTCCTCGTCCGGCCCCGAAATATACGACTGGGGCGTGAAAAACGGCCGGGCCTTCGTCTCCTGCGGCGCTGTCAGCCGGGTGAATTTCATCGCCGGCGGCTGTGTCAACGACGGCGCCTCCGTACTCTGCGGCGCGCCTGACGAGACGATGGAATACGCCGAATATAAACTCAGCGGCAGCGAGAGCTACCTGCGCGCCGAGTGTATCGACAGATATGGCCGCACCGCCTGGACGAACCCGATATTTTTGCGGGAGCAGTAGGAGAGGAAAATTTGGGGGTGGATTGTCACGCTGAATGTAGGTCGGGAACCATAGGAATAGGATAAATTTCGATTTAGCTTCTGCCCTTGTAGCCTCCCTCTCCGAGGCGGCCAGGGAGCCGAAATCTTTGGTAAATCGTAATTTATCTCTTTTCCCATCCGAAGGAAATCGGCGTTTAGAAGTGCGAGTTGCTAAATGAAATGGGGGCTCCGATACCGGAACCGTATCTTCATACGGTGAGGATTCGGAGACCCCATTTTATGACGCAAATCGTGCTTATAAACGCCTATTTATCTCTTTTCCTCTCTCGAAGCCAAACCTCTGTTTATCATTTTTAGTCTATCATCTATGGTCAGGCGCCTTCGTTTCTGGCTTTCGCACTCTTTCATTTGACTTTTTTCAATAATGATTATATTCTCTCAAACAGAAGCGCTTACAGCGGGAGTTGGTTTTGATGGAGTTTTACTATGACGCGAAGGACCGGAGCGGCAAGACTATAAGCGGCACGCATAACTCGCCGGGGGAGCAGGAGCTGCTTTCGTGGATTCGCGGCAACGGCTGGGTCCCGCTCAACGTCTCACAGCACAGGGAGATATCCCTGACCGTTCCCGGCGATAAACTCGCGGACAGCGCCGCGAAGGAGCGCAGCGAATTCTGGGACCTCTCGCCGCGTATCAGGCTGCGCGACAAGCTCGTCTTCTTCCGCCAGCTCGCGACGATGATCGCCGCCGGCATCCCCGTGACGGCCTCGCTCGCGATCCTCACCGAGCAGACGCAGAACCGTCGCTTCCGCCGCGTGCTCACGCGCGTCTACAAACGCGTCAGCGCCGGTACGACGCTCGGCAGCGCCCTTGCGGAGAACCCTAAGTGCTTCGACGCGATCACGATACCGCTCGTGCGCTCCGGCGAGGAGTCCGGTACGCTCGACATGAGCCTCGCGAAGATCGCCTCATTTATGGAGGACCAGGAAAACCTCCGCAAAAAGATCATCTCGGCGATGACCTATCCGACGGTGGTCATCTGCATCGCGCTGCTTGTCCTCGGCGTGATGGTCGCCGTCGTCGTCCCGCAGTTCGAGAAGGCCTTTGGCAATCTCAATATAGAGCTTCCCACACTTACGCTGATGACATTTAAATTCGGCCGCTGGATGCAGCATAACTGGTATGTTATCCCGCTCGTTATTATCGTGGCCGCCATTCTTCTCAGACAGCTGCGCAGAATGAAGTCGATGAAGCTGCCGGTCGATACCTTTTTATTGAAGATACCGATCTTCGGCGACATCATCTTCAAGGCCTCGCTGACGCGCTCCTTCCGCACGATGGGCTCGCTGCTGCGCTCCGGTGTCCCCGTGCTATCTTCGATCGAAATGACGGCTGAGGTCACGGGCAACGAGAGGATAAAGCGGGGCTTCCTTGAGATGCGCGACGGCGCCTCGATGGGCAGGGCGCTCAACGCTATAGTGCGCGAGAAGAAGCTCTTTCCGCCGATGATCGGCCACATGATCGCCGTCGGTGAGGAGACGGGCCGCACCGACGAGATGCTTGAGAAGATCGCCGACTGGTATGACGCGGAGCTCTCGGAGAAGATCAAGCGCCTCAGCTCGATACTCGAGCCGGTGATGGTCGTCTTCGTCGGCATCATCGTCGGCTTCATGGTGCTCGCCATCTTCCTGCCGATCATCTCCGCGATCAACGCATTCATGTAAATTCAGTAAAAAACACTTTTGATTTTTAGTAAAAGGAGCTTCCCTTTTATTGAAATTAATATTATAATGGTGTGGGCCATATTATGGCCCTGTATTTATATGTCAATGGAATTATAAAAATAGAGTTATCACTGTAAGGAGGGATATGCGGAGAGAGCATATCTGTCAGAATCAAGGGGGGCAGGAAGGCGAGTCCTGTCCATGTCGGGTGGGCGCGCGCACGGTATTTGGCAAAACTACCTTAGGAGGAAAAATTTAAATGAAAAAAATGATTAAAAAGTACCGTAAAGCGAAGGGTTTTACACTGATTGAACTGCTCATAGTTATTGTCATAATCGGTATTCTTGCGGGGATGATGATGCTCTCGACAGGGGCTGCTACGGACAGAGCTCAGGCAACGAAGCTTCTCTCTGATCTTCGTAATATTAAAGCTGCCACTCTTATGGTATACGTAGATAATGGTGTTGAATGGCCTACTCAACAGATGTCTGTTGGTGGCACGACAGATTCATCTATAGACAAATATCTAGATTCGAAGCCGACCGGTGCTACATTTAACGTTACTTATTCTGGGTCAGCGGACATAAAAGCTACAATAACTGCTACAAATGTTCCAGCAAAAGTGGGCGAAAAGCTGAAGGTGCTCGAAGATAGCGCAGGTATTTCTGTTGACGCAGGTAACACAAAAGTAGAAATGTTTATAAAATAACTATATTTAGTTTGTTGATTATAGATAAGTATATAACGAGTCGTCTGATATGACGGCTCGTTTTTCCGTCTTTCCACCTACCCCAATAAAAGCATTCCTACAAACGTAAAAAACCGCCGCGCCGCTAGAATCTTTATCAAAGATAAAGACAGGACGGCCCGTCAAGGGGCCGTCTCAAAAGGAGCGGATAAAGATGTCGGAAGAGATCAAAAAAGAGGAGACGCGAAACGTCTCAAAGGATAAGGACGAACAGGGCGAATATATGGTCAAGGAGCCCGTCGCGAAGCCGCTGTGGAACCGCACGGCGATGGTGATATTTTTTATCGTCACCTTCGCGCTCGTCGGCGTCTGGTGTATGGCCGCTAAACAATAGATTGCTTACGAGAATCGCTTTTTTCGCAGGGGTTTTAAATAGTTTTTTTTGAAATCGCGTATTGAATTAAAAAAATCAATTTCAGAACGGGAAAAAGAATTGGTTTCCGCCTTAAGCGACAGTAATTTCATTGTGCATATTAAGTCCGCAGCCTGAAATAATTTGTAATCTACAGGTTGTACCTTCCGAAATTCTACACTTGAAAAAAGACTGCTGAAAACAGAGGTCAATATCCTTGTCAGTTCCATCTGTCCGTTGTCATAATATATGATTATGAGCTCAAATTCACTGAAAAATGCGCCATGTTTTTGTATCAGGCTGGAGATAAGCCTCGCGAGTCTCGCCGTCGCGGAAATAGTATCGCTGCATTCCCTTTTGTTGATATGAACACAGAACCAATACACATCAAGTCTTCTGACAAAGTTGAATAATGCGTTAAAAAGTTGTTTGCGTCTGGGTATCGCGTCATTAGTTTAATTGGGCTCCCTGCGAATCAACGGTCCCGTATGGATCGCGTGGCGTGGATAATCGAGATTTCCAAGGTGCTGCTCCAAAGCGTTGATATTATCTGTGATATTTATACTCTGGTCGTGTAAAACCACCGAAACGATATAAAACGGGGAGTGACTTTCATACTTCCCAAAATCTCCTGATTCGTCTATGAAAACGCTCAAAATTTTTTCGGACATTTATTATCAACCTTATTATGGATTATGGTGTAAAAATAATAAAGCGGGGAAATTCCCCGCTAAAAGATGGACCCGGGCCTTTCGGCCAGCCCAAAAAACAATGTGAGACATCGTTAACTTACATGTATATAATAGCGGATATACGCCATTTTGTAAATGTGACGGTATGGCTGAATTGCGTGACGGCTTACAGTTTGAAATATTCCGCTTTATTAAACAAGCTCTCTTTTCCGTCTTTCCACCTACCCCAATAAAAGTATTCCTACAAACGTAAAAAACCGCCGCGCCGTTAGAATCTTTATCAAAGATAAAGACAGGACGGCCCGTCAAAGGGCCGTCTCAAAAGGAGCGGATAAAGATGTCGGAAGAGATCAAAAAAGAGGAGACGCGAAACGTCTCAAAGGATAAGGACGAACAGGGCGAATATATGGTCAAGGAGCCCGTCGCGAAGCCGCTGTGGAACCGCACGGCGATGGTGATATTTTTTATCGCCGCCTTCGCGCTCGTCGGCGTCTGGTATTTGGCCGCGGAGCGGGAGAATAACAGCGCCTCGGCGCACGATATTGTGAAGAATATGAACCAGATCAAGGCCTCGACGCTGATGGTCTTCTCAAACCCCGCCAACTGGGAGCTCTTTCCGGTCGGTTCGAAGATCAAGTTCACCGACGATTTCAGCGATGATATCGGCCTCGGCGGCGAGATAGAGCGGCCCTTCACGAAGGATATCACAAAGTACGAGGTGATCCACACCCCCGAGGGGCTCTTTGTCGCCTATCAGGGCGACGCCTCTGAGAGCGGCGTACTGCGCGAGCTGGAGAAGATGAGCAAGGCCGAGGGGCTATATAAGACGGCCTCGGTCGAGGACGGCTATTACAATGAGAGCGGCGCGGCGCCGGTATATATGCTGATCAAGATCGATCCCGCGCGGAACTGATTCAGGAGCAAAAGCACAGGCGCGAGGGCCGCGCCGCTTCACCGCGGCGGTCTTTGCTTCGCCGCGTTCGAGAGCGGAGCATCGGCCTCGGAGCGCCTGAGAGAGGAGAATGGATAGGATGAACAGAGAAAAGAGACGTGCCGGCATGATCGTCGTTGGACTTGCTGTCGTGATCTTCGGAGGCTTCGTCTATTATTCAAACACGAATATGAGGGCCTCGGCGGATGCCCATAGGATCGCCGCCGATATGAGCAACCTCAGAGCGGCGGTCTTTGCCTATTATTCGGAGACCGGCTCCTGGCCGCGGGCGGTGGCCGAGGTGCAGAATAACGAGATCTCCCGTGTCGGCATCGATACGGAGGGGCTCTCCGTGGTAAACGACGACGGCGCGCTCTTCGTCAAGTATGACGGCGCGGAGACGGCCCTTATCCCCGAGAGGGGGAACCGCGTCGCGGCGGAGCTTGCCGCGCTGAGGAGTGAAGACCGCCTCTACGCGGAGCCGACGAAGAATCCCGCGGCCGCGCCGGATTACGCGGGCGGCACGAGCGTCTATATGCTGATAAAGACAAAAGATTATAACCCGAACGGTCAATTTTGATCTATAATACGCGAAGGCGGTTTTCGCACGCGCACGCCGCAGGCGTGCGCGTTTCCTGTTTATATCTGCGGCGATGTTAGTTTTAATTGTATAGTGACGTTATTAAAAGTACTGTAGAATGGCCTATAACATAAAACATAGTTTTTGTAAAGGTAAAAATTACCGTCGCTAAATTCATTTTTTCTGCTGTGGTCTTTGCGCAACATTTTCGAAAAATATTTTTATTTAAATTTTAAAAATCCCTTTTTTTAAGGGTTTTTATTATATAATGAGGCGGCGGGATCGTTGTCGACAGCAATGTCCCGCATGCGTTTTATCTATTTTTTAGCGCCAACGGCGCTTTATGGAGGAGTCCTATGGGCTTTTTTTCAAAGAAAAAGACAATATCCGCCGGTCTTGTGCTGGATGTTGGAAGCTTCCGCTACCTATCTATCGAAGGCGGGGACGGCTTTTATAATGTTGTCGATTCCCTGTCAGGAAGTATCCCGGCGGAATACGGCTCTTCGGAGGACCCCTTCTCTGATTCCGGGGGATACCTGGGTTCGGTCTTCGACTATATCGCGAAATCCGCCGGCGGTTTCAATGTCGCGGTGAATTTCGCCCTGCCGGTGACGGAGTCGCTGCTGCGTATCGTCAACCTTCCGGGGATGACGCTCGCGGAGGCGCGTATGGCCTTTCGCTATGAATTTGAAAATTATTTCCCCTTTCCCGAAAAGGACGGCGTCTATGATATCGCGGAGATCGAGTATCCCGTGCGCGAGGATCTTTCCGAGAAACGTTTCCTCGTCGCCGCCGCCCGCAGGCCGCTGGTTGAAAATATTTCCCGCGCCGCCGCGGCTCACGGCATCAGGCTCGCCGCCCTGGAGCCCTCTCAGATCGCCCTTGAGCGCGCCGCTAATCCGCCGGTGGCGATTGACGCGGGCTGCGCCTATATCTACGCGGGAAATCTGCGTTCGGTTCTGATTCTCTCCTGGAAGGGCTGCGGGATATTTTACCGTAATATCTCCTCCGGCTTCGGCGCGGATATCCTTGACGGAGGTTTTGAGAGCGAGGCTTACAGAGAGCACGCCTTCTCCTTTGTCCGCGAGATACGTTCCTCGCTGCAGTTCGCGATGTCGCAGAACCGCTCCTTCAGCGCCGATTCGATTTACCTTTTCGGCCCCGGGGCCTCTTCTTATCTCTGCGGCCTTCTTAAGGAATCGACGTCGATGGAATCGGTCATGCTCATAGACCCGATGAAGGTCCACGGCATCAGCTTCGAAAATAACGGCGGCTGGGACATTGCCGTCGGACTTGCGCTGAGGTGAGGCCATGGTCGTAAAACTTGATCTTCGTACAAATAAGCAGGAACAGCAGGCGGAGCAGGAGAGAAGCCCGCGCCATTATATTCTCTTCTCGCTCGCGGCGCTCTTTTTTATCTCTTCGCTGCTTGTGTTCGCTATGGGCGGCTACCGGCTCTATGCGATAGGCTCTGCCAGGAGGGCGATGGCGGAGGGCGTTGCCGCCGACAATGAAAATCTAAAGCTGATGGAGACGGAGCTTGCCCGTCTGACGAAGGAGAGCGGCGCCGTCGAGGAGAAGCTGGATTTTGTCCTAGACGACGTGCCCTCCATTGAATTTCTCTATGAGCTTGGGGAGAGGACGGTCGACGGCGTCGTCGTCGAATCGCTGACGATGAACCGCGAGAGCGCCTCGCTTAAGGGCGTGGCCTTTGCCGACGAAGAGGTTTTGGAGTTCGGCGACGGGCTGCTCGCGGCCTCCTGCGTTAACAGCGTCTCCCTCCCGGTGATCACCCCCACACAGCGCAGCGGCGCGAATCTCAAGGCCTTTTCCATCGAGCTGAAGCTCAATCCGCTGCAAAAGGTAGTGCTTGAGGGCGGGATGGCCGGACAGGAAAAGGGAGTCCGCTCCGAAGATGCGCGCGAGGAGGCGGGAACCAGATGAAGAATATTGAGATAACGGAGCTGAAACGTGAGCAGATATTGATCGTAGTCGCCGTCGTACTGCTGCTGATCGCCGCGCAGCTGTTTATGATGAAGGGCGTGAACGGCGGCGTTGCTGAACTCTCCTCCGCCTCGCAGGAGGCGCAGGTGCTGAAGGCTACGGTCGCGGCGCGCTCCAACGCCGTCATTCAGTATAAGTCCACCGTGAAGATAGACGGCAAAGAGCTGCCCACGGCGATTGAATCGCAGAACAAGTTCTATTCCGTGCTGCTGAATCTGCTTTCGACGCAGGGATTTGGCGAGGCCAACGTGACGAAGGCCGATGAGAAGGAGGGCGTCATCTCCTTCAGCGTCTCCGGCGAGGCCAATTATAACGAACTGCTGCGCCTGCTCGCCTCATTCCGGCAGGGAGCCTATCTGATGAGGATTTCGCAGCTCTCTCTCGAGGGGCTGCGGGAAAATAATGTCAAGTACAGCTTTACCGTCGCCGCCAAGATCGGCGGCGCGCTGAAAGAGGAGGAGGCGGCGAAATGAGATCAATATCGCTGAAAGAGCTCTTCCGTCAGATGCGTCTGAACGAGGCGGCGCGCTCCCCCGAGGAGCGGAAAAAGGAATATATCTTCGTATTGCTTCTGTTCGTATTTTTCGCGGCGGCGGTCTTTACGATGCGCAATTTTATCGCGATGAACGGCATCACCGCAGATGGAGAGGATCTTTCCTCGCAGCAGATGCCGCGCGGCAATCAGGCTCTGGAGTCGGCGAAGGCGCTCAACGCGAAATACGAGGCTTTCCGCAAGATGCGCGAACAGAGCCCCGAGCTTGTCGCGCTCTCCGACGCCATTGGGCGTTCGCCGGTGGCGGCGGTCGTGCCTTCGCCCTCTCTCGCCGCGGATACGAGCGTGCCGGAGTTTGTGCCGACGGTGACGATAAAGGGGCTTGTGGTGCTCGGCGGCAGCACGATCTGCACGCTTGACATAGACGGCGAGGAGTCGGGACAGATATTCAAGCCGGGGATGACCTTCGGCGGCGGAAAGGGAAAGATCCTTTCCATAGATTCAAAAGGAGTGAGCTGGAGATGGGCAAACAAAAATCACCGCACGGACTTATAAATTATAGAGCCCTGACGGCCATGCTTTGCGCCGTCCTCTTCGCGGCGGCCATGCCGGGACTAGGCGAGGCCGCCGCCACCGAGGCGCGCAGGCTGGACGATCAGAGGTCGGTTATCGAGGGTATGCGGATGCATCAGGTGGGAGCGACGGAGATGATGATCGAGCTGCGCGGCACGAAGCTGCCGCTGCCGACGGCGGCAAGCTCCGACAACGCCGCGACGCTGGTCTTCAGCGATACGCGTTTCCCGCGCGACACGGACCGCAAAAACTGGTGGGACGAGTTTGAATGGGACATCTTTAAGCTGAATCTCAAAAAGAGCGAGGAGTGGACGCAGCGCTATGACTTCCCGCTCATCGAGCAGGTGCGCGTCACCTCGAACGACCAGCAGGGGATTACGATGAACTTTATCGGCCCGAAGCCGCTGGTACTGAAGGATATCTCCGGTATGCCGGGCTCCGACAGCCTGCGGATCATGCTTGAGAGCCCGAGGGATATCACGCCGCCGCCGCTGATCCCGAAGCCGCGCCCCGTTCCCGCCGGAGACCCGCTCTCCATTTCGACGCCCGTTACCCTGGAGCTGCGCGAGGTCTCTGTGCGCGAGGTATTCCGTATGCTCGCGAAGCTCAAGGACTTGAATCTTGTGCTCGACGCCTCCGTGCCGGAGACGCCGATGACCTTCTCCTTCAAGAATACCCGTTTCGGCGAGGTATTCGCCTATATGCTGCGCATGAACGAACTTTCATATTCTTTGGTCGGCAAGACGCTTGTCGTCGGCACCGCCGACAGTATCGGCAAGACGCTGGGACAGAATCAGACGCGTCAGTATAAGGTGGCCTACGCCGAAGTGACGAAGATGCCGGCGATAATCATGGGGCTTGTGCCTCTGCCGAAGCCGCCCGTCGTCGACGAACGGCTGCGTTCGCTCTATATTACGGCGACGCCGGAGCAGCACCGCCAGATAGAGACGCTGATAAACCGCGTCGACCATCCCGGCAGACAGGTGATGATCGAGGCGCGCCTCATTGAGATAAACGACGGCGCGCAGCAGGAGATCGAATCGATGATCGCCGCGGTCTACAAGGGCTGGATATTCACCTACGGCGCGACGGGGCTGGGCACGCGCTATACGTATGGCAATGGATTGGTGACTCCTAATGTCAATCCGACTGGAACGACTACGCAGGGTGAATTGCCGATCGTTGGCGGCGGCACCGATTCGAAGTTCCCATCCAATATTGTCGATCCGGCGATGAAGATGCTCGACGCCGGACTCCGCGCGATGGAGTCGGACAATAAGGGCAAGGTGCTCGCCTCTCCCTCCGTCGTCGCCCTCGACGGACAGAAGGCCTCCGTCAAGCTGACCCATAATTATCTCTACCAGTCCGGCGTCGACGACAACGGCAACCCTGAATTCTCGAACCAGGAGACGGGGCCGACGCTTGAATTTACGCCGACGATGGGGCGCGACGGCTTCCTTACCATTAAGATGAAGATATCGACCGGCGAGATCATCGCCTTCCGGCGCTCCGGCGACTCCGAAGCCCCCGAGACGACGAAGCGCGAGGTCGACACACAGGTACGCGTCCGCAACGGCGAGATATTCGTCATCGGCGGCCTCTATCAGGAGAACAAGACGAACAATATCACGCGCGTGCCGATACTCGGATATATCCCGCTGCTCGGTGAACTATTCAAGTCGCGCACGTCAAAACATGTAAAGTCGCAGATGGCCTTCATCGCCATCCCCTATATCCTGGACATCCCGACCGGCGCCGCCGAAGTGCTCGACATGCCTGATGTCAGCCTTTACCAGTAGGGGGGCGGCACAATGGCCCGCCAGCAGATAAAGGTCATACGGCTCGGAGAGCTTCTGCTCAACGCCGGCGTGATATCGCAGGAAAATCTTAACGCCGCGCTCGCGGAGCAGAAGGTCTCGCACCTCCGCCTCGGGGAGATCCTGATAAAAGAGGGATATCTGACGGAGAACCACCTCGCGGAGGCTCTCTGCACGCAGCTGGACCTTGAGGCCGTCTCTCTCGTAAAGATGCGTCCGCAGCAGGAGGCTCTGTCTCTCGTCCCGGAGAATGTGGCTACGCGCCTCAACCTCCTGCCGCTTCAGCTCATCGGCGACGACAGGATTGTCGTGGCGATGGCCGACCCGATGGATACCTACGCGGTAGACGAACTTTATCTGCTCACTAACAGGGAGATCGATATCCGCGTCGCCACCTCCACGGACATCCATAAGGCCCTCGTCAGCTATTACCGGGTACAGACCAGCGTCCACGACGCGATGGCCGACGTCATGAAGCAGGAGCAGGCGGTACAGTCCGCTCCCAACATCGTCACCGTTTCACAGACGACGGCGCAGGACGTCACGAATATCGCCGCCGACGCCGCGCCCGTCGTGCGTCTTGTGAACAGTATTCTTGAGCAGGCTGTGCGCGAAAAGGCCTCCGACATCCACATCGAGCCGACGGAATCGATGACGCGCGTGCGTCTCCGTATCGACGGCACGCTCTTCAGCAATATAGAGATTCCCAGTAACCTCCACCTGCCGCTCATCGCCCGTATCAAGATTCTTTCGGGGATGGATATCGCGGAAAAGCGGCGTCCGCAGGACGGACGAATCCTCATCAAGGTCGCGGGCTCGCGTATCGACCTGCGCGTTTCGACGCTTCCCTCCATTTTGGGTGAGAAGGTGGTGCTGCGTCTGCTGGACCAGAGCAACGACCGCATCGGGATGGAAAAGCTCGGATTCGGCGACACACAGCGGGAGCTGCTGCACGAGGCGATCATGGCCTCCAACGGCATCGTGCTCGCCACGGGGCCGACCGGCTCCGGCAAGTCGACGACGCTCTATTCGCTGCTGGAGATATTGAACGACCCTTCTAAGAATATCATCACGCTTGAGGACCCGGTCGAATTTACGATCGCCGGTCTCACCCAGATACAGATCAACGAGAGGATCGGGCTTACCTTCGGGAGCGCCCTGCGCTCGATTCTGCGCCAAGACCCCGACATAATAATGGTCGGAGAGATCCGCGACACGGAGACCGCGCAGCTCGCGGTGCGCGTCGCGCTTACGGGACATCTCGTCCTCAGCACGCTCCATACGAACGACGCGCCGACCGCCGTCAACCGTCTTGTCGACATGGGAGTGCCGCGCTTCCTTCTGGCCTCCTCGCTGCGCGCCGTGCTCGCCCAGCGCCTTGTGCGCAGCCTCTGTCCGCACTGTAAGGAGAAGCTCTTCGTCAACGCGGCGATGGAGGCGGAGACGGGCATCCCCGCCGGTACGATGGTCTACGGCCCGAAGGGCTGTCCCGAATGCCGCTTTACGGGTTACAAGGGACGCACAGTGATCGCCGAGATCATGCCGGTGGACAACACGCTGCGCGCGATGATAAACGACGGCGCTTCGGAACAGGAGCTGCGCGACTACTCGCGCCGTTTTGGAATGATAACGCTGCGCGAGGACGCGCGCCGCAAGGTGGAAGAGGGCATTACTAGCATCGACGAGATGCTCTTTACGACGATCATAGATTAGGAGCCTGCCAATGCCGGGATTTGTTCTGAAAGATACCCTGATAAGGGGAATAAACAGCTGCGCGAGCGACGTGCACCTCAGCGTCGGCGATGTGCCGATGCTGCGAATAGACGGAAATCTTGTGCGTATCCCCGACGCCCAGCCGCTGACGGCGGAGGAGATGCGCGAGGCGGTGCGCGAACTGCTGACGGAGAGCCAGATCGAACGCTTCGACGATGAGCGGGAATATGATTTCAGCTTCAGCCTCGACATGGGGGTAAAGGAGCAGCGTTTCCGCGCCAACTTCTCTCACGAAAAGGGACATCCCGCGCTCGCGCTGCGCGCCATCACCGCCAACATCCGTACGATGAAGCAGCTGGGGCTGCCCGACGACCTCAAGGTGATGACGCAGAAGAACAACGGTCTTTTTCTTGTCACGGGGCCGACCGGCTCCGGTAAGTCGACGACGCTCGCGGCGATTATCCAGGAGATAAATCTCACACGTTCCGTACATATCGTGACGATAGAGGACCCGATAGAATACCTCTATACCTCGGAGGTGGCGCTCATCCACCAGCGTGAGCTTGGCCGCGATACAAAGACCTTCGCCGAGGCGCTGCGCCGCGCGATGCGCCAGGACCCCGACGTCATCATGATCGGCGAATTGCGCGACCTTGAGACGATATCCGCCGCGATCACCGCCGCTGAGACGGGACATCTTGTGCTCGCGACGCTTCACACACGCGACGCGGCCCAGAGTATCGACAGAATAATAGATGTCTTTCCCCCATATCAGCAGCAGCAGATACGCATTCAGCTCTCTTCGATGCTGCTGGGCGTCTTGTCGCAGCAGCTGATTCCGCTCGAGGGGATATCGGGAAGGACGGTAGCTACGGAATATCTCGTCACGACCAACGCCGTACGCAACTATATCCGCGAGGGAAAGAGTTCGCAGATAAAGAATGTCATCCAGACCGGTTCGTCTCTTGGCATGCATACGATGGACCAGGATCTTGCCCGCCTCTGCCGGGACGGCATGATCGGCAGAAAAGAGGCGCTGGGCCACGCCTATGATGTGGAGAGTTTTAACCGCTATATGATGTAGATGGGACGCCGCCGTGGCTCTCTGCTCGCGGAGGCGGTCGTCGCGCTTTTTTTCGCGTTCTCTTTTTTTATCGCCGCCACATCGACGCTCACCGCCGCCGCGAGGCAGGCCTCGCGCGGAATTTTGTCGATCGAGGCTGAAAGGCGGGTGGAAGAGTTTATCGCCGTTCTCGCCTCCGGCGGCGCTGACGAGCTGGCGGAGTTTGAGGCGGAGCATCGTGTGATACCCGGCGGCGTCGCCGTGAGGCGCTATCGTTTCCCTGCCGGGGATGGGAGGTGGGTATCCGTTGTCTGGCCTGAAAAGCGGCAATAGAAGAGGCGCGTTTACATTGGTTGAGTGTCTCGCGGCGCTCACGCTGGCCTCTTTCATCCTTTCTCTGTTCTTTACGCCAGTTAAAAACGCCCTCTACGCCTATCGTCTGTACAACGACCGCCGGATCGCCGAATCACGCATCTGCACGGTCGGCGCTGTTTTGCGGATACCGGTCTTTTATTGTGCGTTGGGAATTCCCCTTGACGCCGGCGAATACAAGAAGAGCTTTGGCTCGAATCTGTCGTCGCCCTTTAGCTGGAACGGCCCGATATCAGTCATACAGGGAAGGGACGGCAAGGCTGACGGTTGTCTGCGTCTCGCCTATGGCTGCCCCGAACGCTGCCGAACGCTGCGGGAGTACAACGCCGGGAAGGCGGACTCATCCTTTCGCTTCGATACGGCGGCGAACCAAAATTATTTCGCCCCCGACCTCCATGACAAGAGCCAGTCGGTCAAGAACTGGGTGCTCTTTGAAAACTGCGTTCCCCGGCGCACGCCGCTTGTCGTGACGCGGGCCTACGGCTCCGAGCTCCAGCTTAAAACGCTTTCGGCCGACGAAGCCGTCGTTCCAAAGGGAGACAGGCTGCTGCTCTTCCGCGCCGTGGAGTGCTGGGCGCTGAATGACAGGCTTTATACGAAAGATTTTCGTACGACCGGCGATCAGCCGCGCGAAAACGGCGTCTGCGATATCCGCTTTTATCTGAACGACGACAGGAGCCGGCTGACGGTCTGCCTTATCGTGCGCGGCGACGACGATTCTCTCGCCCCCGGGCGCGTCGTCGGCGCGGAGAAGTGCCCGGAGGAGCTGCTCTCGCAGTGGCGCGGACGTTCGCGGTATGTCCTTTACTGCGCCAGGTTCACCTGGCCGATATTAAATAACCGCGCCCAGCAGCTCCGCGGAATGGCGTATAATGGAGGAAATGCGTAAGTTAGCTCTTTTGGCCGATATTCTTTGCCCATAATATTTGATAAGTTAACACATTTTATGTTATGATTTTGTAGCATAGTCAGGAAATGATATATGTGGGCATGAGTATGCTCATACGAGTACAGGGAGGCATTTTTATGGCACAGATAGTTGATACGAGCGATTTCCGTCCCGGCCTGAAGATCAAATGGGAGGGCGGAATGTGGGTCATCCTCGAATGTTCGCATCATAAGATGGGAAGAGGCGGCGCGATCGTCCGCGGCAAGCTCCGCAATCTCGAGACCGGCTCAAGCGTGGACCAGTCTTTTAAGTCGGGCGAGCGCTTTGAAAGGATCATCTTCGACGAGAAGCCCGCGCAGTATCAGTATAAGGACGGCGGAGATTTCGTCTTTATGGATATGGAATCCTACGACCAGGTGACGCTCTCGCCCGATGTTCTCGGCGATATGGTAAAGTTCCTTATAGACGACCTTGAGGTCAGCTTTGACATGTATGAGGGACGCGTCATGGGCATCGAGCTCCCGAACCAGGTGACGATGAAGATCACCGACACACCGCCCGGATTTAAGGGTGATACGGCCTCCGGCGGCGGCAAGCCCGCGACGACCGAGACTGGCCTTGTAGTTACTGTTCCGTTCTTTGTGGAAAACGGCGAAGAAATCGTCGTCGACACGAGGACGGGAGAGTATTTAGAGCGAGCGAAGAAGTAACCGGGCACTGGTTTCTTCCGGCATTCGCATAATCCAACAGGAGGGATTCAAATGAGCGCACGTGAGAAAATAGCATATTTGAAGGGGCTTATCGACGGACAGAATTTAACGGCTGATTCGCCTGACAAAGCAAAGTTTTACACCGCATTAGTTGATGCACTGGATTCCCTGGCTGTTGCAATTGAGGATCACGAAGAGGTACATGAGGAGCTCAATGCCTACCTCGAACAGCTTGACGAAGATGTCTCGGACATTGAAGATGAGCTTGACGAGCTCTACGAGGATGAGGATGATGACGAGTGCTGCCATCACCATCACTACGATGATGACGACGGGGAAGACTGCGAGGATTTTGACGAAGAGGAATACGAGTCGGTAACGTGCCCGAACTGCAACAACGATTTCTACTTTGAACCGGCTATGTACGATGAAGAGGAAGATCTCGTCTGCCCGCACTGCGGCAAGCCCTTCAAGCTTCCTGAAGATTAGGCCGCGCGGGAGGAGATTCTCCGCGCGCCTGGCTTAGAAACGAGGAGACATTCATCGTTTTTTTGAAACAAGGTTTTGGAGATCTTGTAGGAGGAGGAATTGCGGCATGGTTGAATCAATGAACGAAGATTTCAACGTTGAAGAAAAGCAAGATATGGAGTCGGGCCTAGGCCAGACAAATCTTGAAGGCAAGGTCCGTATTTCGGAGGATGTGATCGCGCAGCTTGCCACGAAGGCGCTGAACAGCGTCGAAGGGGTATCTCCCGCGAGCCCCGGCCTGATGGCTAACCTCAGACTGGGCCGCAAGACGGTAAACGGCGTCCGTATCTCCATATCGGACGGCGATTCCCCCGAGATCGTGGTAGACGCCTATATCTCCGTTAAGTACGGCCTGCGGATCCCCGATGTCTGCTGGGACGTCCAGGAGGCGGTCAAAGAACAGGTGGAGCGCTATACGGGTTATGCGATCAAGGGCGTAAACATCTACGTTCAGGGTATCACTTTCGCGGAAAAGAAGACGGCCGACGGTGAAGCTGCCGACGCGGCCGATATGTTCAGCGGCGAAGAGGCCTGATTTAGCAGCTTTTAACTTCTAAGAAGGCCGGTTTAGTATGACCGGCCTTCTTTTTTGAGAGGCGGTGCAGGGTATGCTGTTTCTATGGACGACGACAAAACTTGGTAAGATCTGGATAGACGGCGACGCGATAAAGCTCATCATATCGAAGCGCCTCCCGCAGGAGTTCTACGTGCAGGAGGTATCGTTTATCGGCGAGAAGAACCTTCTCAACGCCTATATCGCGGCGCCCGAAGACGCTGATTTTGAGACGAAGGCCACGCTTGAGGAGCGCTTCGGAGGCATATTCAACAAGTCCGGCATTGCGGTACAGCTGAACTGGGTCAATATCGCCCCGCAGGATAACAAGAAGACGACGCCGGTGTGGATGCTGCCGCTTTTCTGGGCCGCCGCCGCCGCCGGTATCACGGCGCTCTTCCACATGGGGATCAAGGGGATACTTTGGTCCATCTTCTCCGCCGTAGTCGGCTACGGCGTCGCCTGGGTACTGATCACCGACGACGGACAGCGGCAGATAGCGGCGTTGAAAGAACATTTCAGGAGATGATTTTTTGGTGATGTCCCGTATGGCGCGGCTGCGCCACAGGGCGCGCGAGGTCGCGCTGCAGCTGATATATATGCTTGACATGAGACCCGAGACCCCGCCGCAGGAGGCGCTGGAGCTGCTTCCCGCCGACGAGGCCCTCGAACTTTTCAGCGCGGAGCTCGCGGATGAGGGCGCGGAATCTCCGGATAAAAAGAAGTTTCCCTCGGTATCCGCCTTCGACCTCTCCCTCTCGGAGTCTGAACGGGACGAGGTGCTGGCCTACGCTGCGGAGCTCTTCCGCGGCGTGCGCAGCAACAGCGTGAAGATCGAGGATATTATCCGCGTGAATATGGAGAGCAAATGGCGCCCCGAGAGGCTGGTCGCGATCGATAAGGCGGTCATATCGCTGGCCCTCTATGAGGGTATCATCGCGCAGAGCGTCCCGGTGAACGTAGCGATATCCGAGGCGGTGGAGATCGCCAAGGCCTTCGGCACGGAGGAGTCCGGCCGTTTTGTGAACGGAGTGCTCGGACGCATAGTGCGCAGCGATAATGAACGCGAATAAGAACAACAATATCGTAACGGTAGATGAGATGACGGCCTCCGTGAGAGAGGCGCTCTTTCGTGAGCCGTCGCTGCAGAATCTCTCCGTGCGCGGAGAGCTGCTAGGCTTTAAGCTGCACACCAGCGGACACGCCTATTTTACGCTGCTCGGCGCGAACTCCCGCGTCGCCTGCGTGCTCTTCCGCTCTTACGCGAACTCGGTGCTGGTCTGGCCGAAGGACGGCGACGAGGTGCTTGTCCGCGGCAAGATAGACGTCTACGGTGCGCGCGGCTCCTACCAGATATACGCGACGACACTGCTGCCGCTTGGAGCCGGCGCGAAGGCGCGCGCGAAAGAGGCGCTGCGGCTGCGCCTGGAGCAGGAGGGGGTATTTGATCCCCGGCTCAAAAGGCCGCTGCCGCGTTACCCGGAACGGGTCGCCGTGATCACCTCGCCGACCGGCGCGGCGCTCCAGGATATTTTAAAGCTTCACTCGCTCCGCTTTCCCTGCGCGGAGCTTATCGTCATTCCCAGCCTCATGCAGGGGCTAGGCGCTCCCGAGGAGATCGTGCGCGCCTTTGAGCTGGCGCGGCGCATCCCCGGCCTCTCCTGCGTAATGCTTGCGCGCGGCGGCGGAAACCGCGACGACCTGGACATTTTTGACAACGAGTTCGTCGTGCGCGCGATAAGGCTCTCGCCCGTCCCTGTGATCACAGGGCTGGGCCACCAGATAGACAGCACGCTCGCCGATATGGCCGCCGACGCGGCGGCTCCCACTCCCTCGGGAGCGGCGGAGCGGCTCTTTCCCGACGGCCGCGCGCTGGAGGCGGCGCTGCAGAACGCGGCGCGCAATATGCGCGGACGGCTGGAGGCGCGCATTGGCTTTATGGATAAGAATATCGCCGCCGCTAAGGGGCGTCTTGACCGGGATATCGTCAGAGGCCATCTGCAGCCCGCCGTGGACTTTACCGAGCGGGCGGCGCTCTCCGCCGACAACGCGATAGCCAAGAGGCTGCGGGAGGAGTGCGCCGGGCTTGCGGCCTTTGCCGCGAGGCTCGCGAACCTTTCGCCGCTCGCGCTGCTGGCGAAGGGTTACAGCATCTGCGCCGACATCTCCGGCGCGGTGATCCGTTCGGCGGCTTCGATGAAGGTTGGCGATACTGTGAAGATCATCATGAACGACGGCAGCGCCGAGGCCGTCGTGAAAGAAGTTTCCCACAAACCGTTTTTCGGGGAGGCAAAATAAGATGCTGCCCGCGACTATCGAATGGAAAGAGGGCCGGCTGCTGCTCCTTGACCAGCGGCAGCTTCCCAGCAGGACCGAGTATGTGAGCTGTGAAAGCGCCGAAGAGACGGCGCGCGGGATAGAGAACATGACGGTCCGCGGCGCGCCCGCCATCGGGGTGGCCGCGGCCTACGGCCTCGTCCTCGCGCTCAAAGGCGAAGATTTCGCGGCGGCGGCGCGGCGGCTTGCCGGGACGCGCCCCACGGCGGTGAACCTCTTCTGGGCCATCAGGCGCATGGAGGCGCTTTGGCGCGCGAACGAGGATAAAAATAAAGATGAACTCTACCTCATCATGGAGAAAGAGGCAAAAAACATCCATGACGAGGATATCGAGATAAATAAAAGTATCGGCCGCTTCGGGCAGGAGATACTGCCGGAAAAGGGCGCGGCGATCACCCACTGCAACGCGGGGGCGCTCGCGACGGCCGGTTACGGCACGGCGCTCGGGGTATTTCGCGCCGCCGCCGAGGCGGGCAAGGAGATAAAGATCTACGCCGACGAGACGCGGCCGCGTCTGCAGGGCAGTTTGCTCACCGCCTACGAGCTTCAGCGGGACGGCTTTGACGTGACGGTGATCACCGATTCGATGGCCGCCTTTCTCATGTCGCGCGTGAAGATCGACGCCGCCGTCACCGGCGCGGACCGCGTGGCGATGAACGGCGACGCCGCGAACAAGATCGGCACCTACAGCCTCGCGATCGCCGCGAAACGGCACGGCGTGCCCTTCTATATCGCCGCGCCGCTTTCCACCTTTGACGCGGGGTGCGCCTCCGGCGAGGATATCCCGATCGAGGAGCGCGGCGGCGGTGAGGTACGCGCCGTCGGCGGCGTCGAGGTGGTGCCGGAGGAGATAAAGGTCTGGAATCCGGCCTTCGACGTTACGCCGAACGAACTTATCACGGGAATCATTACGGAGCGCGGCATCATCCGCGCGCCGTTTGCCGAAAATATAAAAAAATTTTTTCCGGGGAGGAAAAGGTAAAGATGAGGAATGAATTTAAGATCGCGGATATAAATCTCGCCCCCGAGGGGCACCGCCGGATGGAGTGGGCCTGGGAGTATATGCCCGTCCTGCGGCTGATAGCCGAGAAGGAGACTCCCGCGCAGCCGCTGGCCGGCGTGGTCGTCGGTACCTGCCTCCACCTTGAGGCCAAGACGGCCTGCCTGCTGAAGGTGCTCCACCAGCTTGGCGCGACTGTCGTTACGGCGGGCAGCAACCCGCTTTCGACGCAGGACCCGATATGCGCCGCGCTCGTTGAAGAGGGCGTCCACGTATTCAGCCGCCGCGGTATGAGCGCGGAGGAGTACAGCGAGAACCTTCGCGAGATGCTCAAGTGGGACCCGCAGGTGATCATCGACGACGGCGGCGACGTGGTCTCAATGATAATCGAGGAGCGCCGCGACCTGATAAAGAACATCCTCGGCGGCTGTGAAGAGACGACCACCGGTATCAAGCGCCTCAAGGCGATGGCCGAGGAGGGCGTGCTGCCCTTCCCGATGCTTGCCGTCAACGACGCGCAGAGCAAACACCTTTTTGACAACCGCTACGGCACGGGGCAGTCGGTGTGGGACGCGATCCTGCGCACGACGAACCTTATCGTCGCAGGTAAAAACGTCGTCGTCTCCGGCTACGGCTGGTGCGGCAAGGGTACCGCGAAGAGGGCGGCGGGGCTCGGCGCGCGTGTCATCGTCGTCGAGGTCGATCCCCACCGCGCGCTTGAGGCGCTTATGGACGGCTTCGAGGTGATGGATATGAACGCCGCGAGCAGGGTCGGAGACGTTTTCATCACCGTCACGGGAAATACGAAGGTCATCCGCCGCGAACATTTTGAGAATATGAAGGACGGCGTCCTGCTCGCGAACGCGGGCCACTTCGACGTGGAGGTCTATGTGCCCGACCTCCGTGAACTTGCCGTCGAAAGGCGTCAGCCGCGCGACAATATAGAGACATTCGTGACCGCAGACGGCCGCAGGCTTCACCTGCTCGGAGAGGGACGTCTCGTCAACCTCGCCGCCGGCGACGGCCACCCGGTAGAGATAATGGACCTCAGCTTCGCGATGCAGCTGCTTTCGTCGCTCTATATCGCGAACAACCGGCTGGAGCCGGGGCTTTACAACGTGCCGGAGGAGCTTGACCGGCGCATCGCGGAGCTCAAGCTCGAGTCTCTTGGGATAACGATCGAGAAGCTTACGCCGGAGCAGGAAGAATATATGGCGAGCTGGAGGGAATAGGATGCAGAACCTTTACCGCGACGTGATCGTCTGGGACGGTGAATCGAAGGGCGCGCGCCGCTGCGACGTGCGCACCGAGGGGGCGGAGATCGTCGCCGTCGAACCGGCGGGAACCTTCCGTTACGGCTCGGCCTATGAGGGGCGCGGCAGGACGGCGCTGCTGCCCGGCTTCGTCAACGCCCACGGACACGCGGCGATGACGCTGCTGCGCGGCCTCGGCGAGGAGCTGCCGCTGATGGAGTGGCTTGAACAGCGGATTTGGCCGGTGGAGAACAGGCTCAACGGCGACCGCGTCTATACAGGGACGCAGCTGGCGGTCATGGAGATGCTCTCCACGGGGACGACCTGCTTCGCCGATATGTATTTCTTTATGGACCGGGTTGCCGAGGCGGCGCTGGCCTGCGGCATGAGGGCCGGACTCTGCCGCGGCATCGTCGGCGGCGCTGACGGCGCGGAGAAGCTGGCGGAGAACCTGAAGCTCGCGAAGGACTATAACGGCGCGCAGGGACTTGTGAGCGTACAGCTTGGCCCGCACGCCCCCTATACCGTCCCCTTTGAACTGATGAAGGATATCGCCGACGCGGCGAAGGAGAACGACCTCGCTGTTCAGCTGCACTGGCTGGAGACGACGCGCGACTGGCCGCTCTCCGAGTCGTCGAAGAGCATGACGCCGGAGGAGTTCCTTGAAAAAACCGGTATTTACGGCGTCAAACAGCTGCTCCTTGCGCACTGCGTCTGGATAGAGAAGGAAAGGCTGCCCTTTTACGCGCAGCCTAACATCACCGTGGCGCACAACCCTAAGAGCAACTGGAAGCTCGGCAGCGGTACCGCCCCCGTGGTGGATATGCAGAGGGCCGGCGTGAAGGTCGCCCTCGGCACCGACGGCGCTTCAAGCAACAATCGCCTCGACATGTGGGATGAGCTGCGCTTCGCCGCTCTCGCACAGAAGGGGGCGAACATGGACCCGACCCTCCTCTCCGCGGAGGAGGCCCTGCGTATGGCGACGGTGAACGGCGCGCGGGCCCTCGGCTTTGAAAAGACGGGGCTCATCAAAGAGGGATACACGGCTGACTTTATGCTGATAGACCTCGACCAGCCGCAGTATGTGGGCTGGGACTTCGAGAATCTGCCGGGTTACCTCGTCTACGCCGGTTCGTCAGCTGACGTGAGGACGACGGTCGTCGCTGGTGAGACGCTCTATCATATGGGAGCCTTCACGAAGATGGACGCCGAAAAGATTATGGCAGAGGCGGCGTCGGTGAGAAAATGTCTGACTGAGTGACGGCGTGGAGCCGCTCTTGAAATAACGAGCTGCTCGTCGGCTAAATAAACGATAATATTGACCAATAAAGAGCGGAATGCGCATTGCGGCGTATCCGCTCTTTTGTTTTTGCCTCTGTCTGCGATGTTCCGGCCGCCGATGTCATCGGATGGACTTTTCCTCTTTTTACTTTTCAAACACTTCGAAATAATCCCATATCAAATATATTGAAACAGCCATAAAGTGTTCGCATTAGAGCCGCTGCGTCTATTCTCAAATGAGCGGACGGTTATCCGTCTTCAGGGCTGAGCCGATTATAGTCAAATTTGTTGACATATATAGTTAAAAACAGTGAATACATGGTGGTTTTAGATAAGTGTATTTTACATATATGCTTGACATCAATTGTTTATTGTGTAAAACTATCAAGCGTAATGTTGTTGATGTACAACGTTATGTTAATGATATACGACATTGCATACAGGGAGGCGCTAATAGGAGAGAAATTAAATATTGGAGATAAGCTGCTGTATTTCCGCCGTGTTTTTTGACAGCCGTATGCCGTGCCGCCCTCACCTTTATGAAGCGCGGGCTGCGGAAGCGGAGAGAATGTATTCGCGGCGCCGCCGTTTTGTCGCTCGATGTTTTTATCGCGCACCTTATCCGGACGGTCCTTAATTACGGCGGATGCGTCAGAGACTTTTTAGTTTAATTTATACATCATTTTAAGAATGAAGGGACGTTGAGTTGTATGCGTTTGAAGAAGACGGCGATACAGCTGCTGTTGGCGCTGTGCGTTTTTTGCGGATGTTCTTTTGCGGCGTCGCCTGCTGGAGCCGGCGAGGTTGCGGTCATTGACATGGCCGGCGTCATTGACGCGAGCAATCCCGGAAAGGCTGGGCAGAAGTATCTTGATAACCTGAAAGCCGGCCTGGAGACGGAGCTGCAGCGTTTCAAGGACAAAACAGCGAAATCAAAGGACGCCGAGAGGCAGGCCGCGGATAAACAGCGTGAGCTGAACGGCGAGTATCAGGCTGAATACGATCGTGTGACCGCGTTGATCGTCACGCGTCTTCGCGTTGTCATCCGGGAGTGGATCAACAGCAACAGGAAGGGGGTGATGGTCGTCGTCCCCGCGCATACGCTGCTTGGATTTTCAGACAAGGCGGACATAAGCGGAGAGATATTGAGGGCTTTCAACAGCGTGGCGATAGATTTTTCTAAAAAATAGTGACGAAGCTACGTAAAAGAGGAGGAAAAACAGTGGAAAGAAAAAAGTCTTGGGCGTCTGTACTGGCGCCGGCAGTTTACGCATTGATCATCTCATTTATTTTCGCGTGCTTCCCGACGTGGAGTTATGCCGGTTATGTCGCCATCGGCGGCAATGATGATTGGCAGAGAAGTAACGCAAACACGCAATATCCGTCGGTAAGAATCGGGGAGTGGACGGTCTCCACCGGAATGTATGCCGTCGCTATTGGCAGCAACTCTTATGTTGGTCCAAGCGAAAGTAATGTCGTATCTGTCGGCAGCTCCAGTATCCAGCGCCAGATCAGATGGGTGGCCGACGGCCGCTCCGCCTACGACGCGGTAAATTATAAACAGCTCAGCGCAGTGAACGAGGAAGCGACTAAAAAGGGCAGCTGGAAGCTAAAGGTGGACAATAATTCTGCCAAGACGATAAACAACGGCGACACCGTGGCGCTCAAGAGCGGGCGCAACCTGACGATTTCCGAGAGCGGCGGCGCATATACCTTTGCCGTAGCCGCCAAGCCGAATTTTGACGAGGTGACGGTCGGTTCCGGCATGAGCAAGATCACGATCGGCCAGGGCATCGTGATGGGCAATAACAGGATCACCGGCCTTGCCGACGGAATCAACGACAAGGATGCCGTGAACCTTGCCCAGGTAAAGGCGATGACCGGAGATAAGGGACAGTGGACTTTCCGGGTGAACGGCGGCGAGACCGGCGAAGACGTGATAAAAAACAGTAATGAGCTGCTTGCCATCGCGGACGACGGCAAGAATCTGTCCATAAATGCCCTCTCGGACGACCTGGGCAATAAGTATTACCAGTTCAGCGTCGCCGACGCGCCGACCTTTACGAAGATCACCGTTACCGGCGAAAACGGCGTAGGCCTTGACATGAGCGGTACGAGAATCACCAACGTCGCCGCCGGCACTGAGGATACCGACGCGGTAAACGTCAAACAGCTGAACGACGCGACATCGGGCCATGTCAAATATGACGGCGACACAGAGAAGGGCAGAGTCACGCTGGAGGGCGCAAACGGCACGACGATCGACAATGTGAACGACGGCATGGTCGGCGCGGGCAGCAAGGAAGCGGTGAACGGGAACCAGCTCTGGGAGACGCAGCAGCAGGTCGAAAACCTTGACGAACTCGCGGTCAAGTATGACGATGCAAATAAAAACCAGGTGACGCTGGCAAACAGCGAGGGCGGCCCTGTCAAGGTCACCGGCGTCGCTGACGGCGACATAGCCGAGGGCAGCACCGACGCCGTAAACGGCGGGCAGCTGTGGGAGACTAATCAGAGAGTCGGCGCGCTCGAGGACAGCGTTGCGGATATTCAGGGCGATATAACCAATATTAAGGGCGATATAACCGAACTCCAGGAGAGTGACAAACTTTCCGTCAAATATGACGGCGACGCGAAAGACAAAGTCACCCTTGCCGGCAGCGACGGTACGACGATCGACAATGTTAAGGCGGGGAATCTTGCCGAGGACAGCACCGAGGCCGTGAATGGCAGCCAGCTCTATGAGACAAACCAGAATGTCGAGCAAAACCGGCTTGATATCGCGGACAATAAGACTAATATCAAGACCCTTGGCGACAGCACCGCGGCGGCTCTTGGTTCGGGCTTCAGCTACTCGGAAGAGGGCGGCATCAGCGGCGAGTTTACGGCCAACCCCGGAACCGCCAGAGCTAAAAGTTATACGGACCTGCAGAGCGCGGTGACCGACGCGCTGGAGGCGCAGTGGACGCTGGGTGTCAACGGGCAGGAGACGGGCATCGGCAACGGCGATAAGTTTGCCGTCAAAGACGGCAGCAATATCAATATCAGGCATGAAGCCGACGGCGCATACTCATTCAACGTCGTGGACAATCCCGAGTTTAAAAGCGTCAAGGTGGGCAATGTCGATATCGACCAGAACGGTATCAATATGGGCGGCGGCGGGATAACCGGCCTTCGCCCCGGCGGAATATACCAGGGCAGCAGCGACGCGGTAACCGGCGACCAGCTGTGGAACGCCTATAAGAGAATGGACGACCTCAACGAGGATATCCACATTGTCGGAGCGCACGCGGCGGCCCTCTCCGCGCTGCATCCCGTACCCTATAATCCGTACGAGCCGACGACGCTTGCGGCGGGTTTTGGTACTTACCGCGACGAGTACTCGGTGGCGGTCGGCGTGTTCCATTATGTGCGCGAAAACCTGCTGGTCAACGCCGGTATGTCCATTGCCTCTGATGGCGACGTGATGGGCCGCGCCGGCATCAGCTTCGCGGTCGGCAAGGGCGGAAAGAAAAAGCCTGTGCTCGCGAGAGATCTGACCGAGATGCAGAGGCAGCTGGCGGAAGTGCAGATAGCGCTGCAGCAGCTCAAGGAAGAGAACGAAGCGCTGCGCGGAAAACTGGAAAATAAGTAGTAGTAAACTTTGTGTTTGAAACCGCCGCATCCCTATGGAGGAAAAATTTCCCCGTGGTATACGGCGGTTTCCGTTTTTGCCGTAAACTGGCGTCAGGCAGCGGCAGTTAAATGGGGGATGCTGGAGTCCTCATTTATGCAAATCTATTACGGCGGCAAGCTTCTCTCTTGCCAGGGAGATACGGTTTTCCAAATATCTGAGATGCCAGTCTAGTAATTCCGCGTTTGCCGCCGAAATATCGTTTAACTCTTCCACACAAGAGAGTGCGCCGCCGATTTTTTCTTGAGCGTCAAATATATCCATGACAATCTGTTTTATGATATCTTTCCGCGACTGGTTGTCTTCTTTTCCGCTGAATGCCGCGGAGATTATCTCTTTATCTTGGGACTCACCCGGTATTTTTTCGGGGAAAAGCGGGGGATAATCCTTATCTTCTTTACAGATAAGCGCGGATACCGGTACTTTCAGGGCCTGCGCAATGTTAAATACATTTTGGCTGTCAGGAATATTTTTGCCCATTTCCCAATTAATCACTGTCGTTCGGGAGACGCCGACAAGATCCGCTAATTGTTGCTGGGTTAATTTTTGTTGTCTGCGTAAATTCTTTATCTCTTCTGCCGTAAACAATATATTTCCTCCGCCCCTTATACGTCTAAAGTAACAGGCACAGAAGAAAAAAACAAGTTAAATGTATACGACACGAAGCTTTGCCTTTTTACGTAATCATAGATACTGCTTTTCTGAATTTGAGTAATAACGATGCAGCTGAATCTCCGCGAAGGCGATAAGGTAATTTCCCGTATGTTCTCTCGTACTGCTAATACTTTTTTGCGCAATTTTGTCATAAATCATATATAATGTCTAGTTAGTCTGAATTTAACGGGGGGCAATCTTAATGGAACGCCGCAGCGGCAAAGAGTTACGTGAACTGTTTCTAAAATTTTTCGAGGAGAAGGGTTGTAAGAGGTATCACAGCTTTTCACTGGTACCCGACGACCCGACGCTCCTCTTTACGATAGCGGGCATGGTGCCCTTCAAGCCGTACTTTCTCGGTTTGAAGACGCCTGAGGTGACACGCGCGACGACCGCGCAGAAGTGCGTGCGCACGAACGACATTGAAAACGTCGGACGCACGGCGCGCCATCATACCTTTTTTGAGATGCTGGGCAATTTCAGCTTCGGCGACTATTTCAAGCCGGAGATCATTCCCTGGGCCTGGGAGTTCCTCACCGAGCGCGTCGGCCTCGATCCCAACCGGCTCTACGCCACCGTCTATCTTGACGACGACGAGGCCTACGACATCTGGCATGAGAAGGTCGGCCTTCCGAAGGAGCGCATCTTCCGCCTCGGCGCGGACGACAACTTCTGGGCGGCGGGACCGGTAGGTCCCTGCGGCCCCTGCTCGGAGATAATTTACGACCAGGGAGAGAAGTTCTCCTGCGGCAAGCCGACCTGCACCGTTGGCTGCGACTGCGACCGTTACCTGGAGATATGGAACCTCGTCTTTATGCAGTATAACCGCGACGAGGCCGGCAACCTCACGCCGCTGCCCCATAAAAATATCGATACCGGCATGGGCCTCGAACGGCTCGCCTCCGTCGTACAGAGCGTGCCCAACGACTTTGAGACGGACCTCTTCCGCCCGATCATGGACAAGGCCTGCGAGCTCGTCAACGTCAAATACGGCGAGGACCCGAAGAAGGATATGGCGGTCAAGGTTATCTCCGACCATATCCGCGCCTCGGCCTTCATGATCGCCGACGGTATTCTGCCGACAAACGACGGCGGCGGCTATGTGCTGCGCCGCCTTATCAGGCGCTGCGTGCGCTACGGACGGCTGCTCGGCATCGAACGTCCCTTCCTCACCGAGCTTCTGCCCGTCGTGCGCGAATCGATCGGCGACGAGTACAGCGAGCTGATCGAGCAGGCCTCGGCGATCGAACAGGTGCTCAGCACGGAGGAGGAACGCTTCTCCCGCACCCTCTCGCAGGGAAGCGACCTTATGGACTCGGAGATCGATAAGCTCACGGCGGCCGGCAGGAATATCCTTCCCGGAGACGTCGCCTTCGTCCTCTACGATACCTTCGGTTTCCCCCTCGAACTGACGGAGGAGATGTGCGAGGAGCGCGGGATAACGATAGATAAAGAGGGCTTTGAGGCGGCGATGGAGGAGCAGCGCGAGCGCGCCCGGGCCTCCAGCAAGCAGACCAGCAGCGTCATCTCGAAAAACGTCTACACGGATCTTGCGGATAAGATCGCCCCGAGCCCCTTCTGCGGATATACGAAAACGAAGTGCGAGGCCCAGGTCAAAGCGATAATCGTCGACGGGGCGCTTGCGGAGAGCGCTGCCGCGGGAACAGAGGCCGACCTAGTTCTCAGCGAGACACCCTTCTACGCCGAAAAGGGCGGCCAGGTGGGAGACACCGGAACGATAACGGCGGGCGGCATGACCTTTGAGGTCGCCGACACAATTTATCCGGTGGCCGATCTTATCGTCCACCGCGGCAGGGTGACGGCCGGTACCATAAAGGCCGGCGATAGCGTCAGCGCCGAGATAAACGTTGAGCGCCGCGCCGAGATACAGCGCCACCATACCGCGACGCACCTGCTTCACGAGGCGCTCGCCCGCGTGCTGGGCAAACATGTGCGGCAGGCGGGGTCGATTGTGACGCCGACGTTCCTGCGCTTCGACTTCAACCACTTTGCGCCGGTGACGCTCGACGAGCTGCGCGAGGTCGAACGTCTTGTCTACGCCGAGGTCTTGAAAAACAAGCCCGTCGTGACGACGGTAATGGCGATCGAGGAGGCGAAGAAGACCGGTGCGCGCGCTTTGTTTGACGAAAAGTACGGGGACGAGGTCCGTGTGCTTGATATAGAGGACTTTTCGACCGAGCTCTGCGGCGGTACGCACGTCAAAAATACCGGCGAGATCGGCCTTGTGAAGATCATCCGCGAAGAGGGGATCGGCTCCGGCATCCGCAGGATCACGGCCGTCGCAGGCTCCTCATCGCTGCCGCTCTTCCAGTCCTTCGGACTCGCCGTTACCTCCATGGTGACGATGCTCGGCGGCGACGTGGAGACTCTGATGTCGAAGATCGAGTCGATGGTCGACGAGAAGAAGGTGCTTGAACGCAAGAACCGCGAGCTTCAGGTGAAGGCCGCGATGTCCGATATAGAGAACAGCGTGAAGCCGAAGGCCAACGCGGGCGGCGTGGATCTGATCGTGGAGAAGTTCGACGACATCACCCCTGACCTGCTGCGCCAGATAGGAGACAGGATACGCCAGAAGTATCCGAACGCGCTGATGCTGCTTGCCGGTGTCGGTGAGGAGAAGCGCGTCGCCCTCACGGCGATGGCTTCGCCGGAGATCGTGAAGCTCGGGGCGCACGCCGGAGCGCTGCTCAAGGCGGTAGCCGCCGAGATGGGCGGCAAGGGCGGCGGAAGCCCGACCCTCGCCCAGGGCGGAGCTCAGAGCTCAAAGGATCTCGGCAAGGCCTTCGACGCCGCGCCGAAACTCTTTGAGGAGCTTATGGCAAAAGGAAAGTAATGCAGAGAATAATCGCTCTTGATATAGGCTCCGTCAGGATTGGCGTCGCCGTCAGCGACCCCTTGGGCTTTTTCGCGCAGGGGGTTGCTGTGCTCGACGCTAAGGGAGACTGGCACGCGGAGCTTGCGAAGATCGCGGGGCAGTACGAGAGGCCGAAGCTGCTGATCGGCATGCCCCGCCGCACCGATGGCAGCGAGGGGCCGGAGGCCGTGCGTATGCGCGAGACGGCGAAGTCCGTTCAGGAATATTTCCCCGAGCTTGAGATTGAGTTCTGGGACGAGCGTTTTACGACGACGATCGCGCAGCAGGCACTGCTTGAGGCGGACGTTTCGCGCGCGGGAAGAAAGAAAAAGGTTGATAAGATAGCGGCGACACTGCTGCTGCAAAGTTATCTTGACCGCGGCCGTTAATACGCCGCCTGTCGTCCGTATCATTTGCGCCGCGGCACGGGGCGGAGAGAGGCTCCAACGTATTGAAATACGTCCCCGCCTAATTCCGGCCCGTTTTGTTCAGCGGCTGATATGTAAACCGGCGGAGATACGCCGGCCATTGTATTAAAAGATAAATCTCTTTATTATTATGTTGCTTGCCGCAGTATCATTACGCGGCGTCCTGCGGCTTTAATATTTTTGTTTTATACTGGAAGGAAGGAATAAAAGAAATTTTGGAACTGCCAGTCGGAATAAGGATGACCCCCATGCTTGAGCAATATGTGCACTGGAAGGATAAGTACCCGGACTGCCTTCTCTTTTTCCGCATGGGAGATTTTTATGAGATGTTTTTTGAAGATGCCAAGACCGCTTCCGCCGTGCTCGACATCACCCTTACCTCACGCTCTAAAGACTCCGAAAACCAAATACCGATGGCGGGAGTACCCTTCCATTCCGTCGATTCATATCTCGGAAGGCTTGTCGCCGCCGGTTACCGCGTGGCGATCTGCGAACAGATCACCGAGCCGGACGGGCGGACGCTCGTCGAGCGCAGCGTCACCCGCATCGTTACGCCGGGGACCTGGCTGCCGGAGAACTCCGACGGCGACGGGAAGATCGCGGCCTGTCTTTTTGAGGGCAAAAACCTCTCCGTCGCGCTGCTTGATTCCGCGAGCGGAGCGCTGCGCGCCGGGACCTTTACGCTGGAGGGCGGCGTGTCGATACTCTCCGCCTTCGCCCCCAATGAGGTGCTTCTGCGGCGCGGCCAGCTTGAACAATTCCGTAAAAGCTGTCCCTCTTTGACCTCCTGCAACACGGTGGAGCGCGACAAGGGGGATTTTTCGCCGCCGCAGGCCTCCGCCTGGCTCTGCCGCAAGTGGAATATCTCTTCGCTGTCTGCGATGGGGCTGGACGACCGCGACGCGGCGGCGGGCGCGGCGGCCACCGCCGTCAAATATCTTGAGGAGACTCAATTCTCGAAGGCTTCGCACATAACCGCCGTCACGCCGATACTGCCGCGTGAAAACCTGATCCTCGATCAGAACACCCAGGCGAACCTGGAGCTTATCGACCAAAGTACGACCTCGTTATTCTGGGTGCTCAACCGCTGCCGCACGCCGATGGGCAAGCGTATGCTCAAAGACTGGATCACCTCGCCGCTGCAGGATATCGCGGCGATAGAGGCGCGGCAGGATATAGTGGAACGGCTGGCGGGCGATCCGCGGCTGCGCGCCCGTCTCGGCGAGCTGCTGGCGGGTTGCCGTGACATGGGCAAGTCCCTCTCGCGCATCACCCTCAACATGGGTTCGCCCTCCGATATGCTGGTTATCAAAGAGACGCTGAACTTCGTGCCGGAGATAAGGGCGTTAGCCGCCGAAGAGGAGGCGCTCGCTACGCTTGTTCCGGACTGCGACACCACGGAACTCGCGGCGCTGCTGATGGCGGCGGTCGCCGATTCCGTGCCGCGCTTCCTGCGCGACGGCGGCGTGATCAAGGGCGGCTTTGACGCGGAACTTGATTCATGGCGCAGCAAAGCGGAGAATTCCTCGTCGTGGCTCGCCGCCTTTGAGGAGGCCGAGCGGGCCAGGAGCGGAATAAAGAATCTGAAGGCCGGTGTCAACAAGGTATTCGGATATTACATAGAAATTCCTAAGGGCAATGCCGGACGCGCGCCTATGAACTATATACGCAAGCAGACGCTTGTGAACGCCGAACGCTTTATCACAGACGAGCTCAAGGCCTTTGAACGCGAAATGTTCAGCGCCGAGAGCGAAATGCTGGCGATCGAGGAGCGGATATACGCCGGTCTAGTGGAGGCGGTGCTGGCGCAGGCGGCGGCGATACAGCGCACGGCGAACTTTATCGCCGAGCTCGACACGCTGCTCTCGCTTGGCGCCGTTGCCACCGAGCAGGGGTACTGCCGTCCGCAAATGGATATGAGCAAGGATTTTGTCGTCAAAAACGCGCGCCATCCCGTTGTTGAGGTGACGCTCGGCAAAAACCCCTTCACGCCGAACGACTTCAATTTCAGCGACGAAAACGGACGCCGTATCGCCATCATCACGGGGCCCAATATGGCCGGTAAGTCCACCTATCTGCGGATGGCGGCGCTGATCGCGGTGATGGCGCACATGGGCTCCTTCATTCCCGCGGAGAGCGCGAAGATCGGGCTCATCGACCGCGTATTCACGCGCATCGGCGCGCGCGACGAACTGGCGCGCGGGCAGAGCACCTTCATGGTGGAGATGGTGGAGACCGCCAATATCCTGCGACACGCCACGGACCGCAGCCTGATAATCCTCGACGAGGTGGGGCGCGGGACTTCGACCTACGACGGCCTCAGCATCGCCTGGTCGGTGGTTGAGTTTTTACAGGGGCAGGAGCACGCCCGCCCGCGCGTCTTTTTCGCGACCCATTACCACGAACTGACCCAGCTTGCGGAGCTCCTGCCGGGGATCGTGAACCTCAGTATGGGGGTGGAGGAGAGCGACCGCGGCGTGGTTTTCCTCCATAAGATCGTCGAGGCCCCCTCCGACCGCTCCTACGGCATCGAGGTGGCGCGCCTCGCGGGCGTTCCCGCCGCCGTGCTGCGCCGCTCCGAGGAGCTGCTGGCTACATTTGAGGAGCGCGGCGCGGAGAAGAACGAGGAGGTGAAGAGCTCCCAGCAGAACCAGCTGACGCTCTTCGACGTGCGCCAGGAGGCGGTCCTTGAGGAGCTTGCCGCCTGCGACCCGAACAACATGACGCCGATGGCGGCGCTGGAACTCGTCTGCCGCCTGCGCGAAGAGAGCAGAAAGGTGCTGGGATTCAAATAGAGGAATGAAATCCCTGCATTTTATTTATAAAAATGAAAGGCTGACTTGCCAATTAGCGATAGTTAGCCTTTTAGAAATGTAAGACTAAAAACAACGGGGATATATTTACTCTAGCTATTATTCTTTCTTCGTTCCTCGGCTTTTGCTACACAAACGGTACCCACAAGGTCTCCAAGGCAGTTGACGGTAGTGATGCCCATATCAAAGAACCGATAGAACCCGGCCAGAAGCCCCGCAAACTCTGTTGGCAAACCGAATGTGCCAAGAATCATCATAATCTTTACAACTCCGCCTCCGGGGATTCCGCTTCCGCAGCTTGAGAGCAGAAGTCCCACAAGCATAATATGAATAAGGGTACCAGCCCCGAATACTATCCCGTTCATCTGGGCGACGGTAATTAATACGCATCCAAAGGCCATGACCAGACCGTCGTAATTGAGCGTGGCTCCTAAAGGAATGGTGAAACTTGCTATATTGTCAGGGACGTTGAATACCTCGCGCGCCGTCTTTATGCTGTTGGGAATGTTGGCTGTGCTTGAACATGTTGCCAGTGTGAATGACCAAACAGGAGTTGCGTCACGGAGGAATTTAAAAATGTTCATACGCGCGAATATTAAAAGCACGATTCCGTAAACGAGAAGTACCTGAATAGCCAGTCCCACATAGAAAGTACCAAAAAATTTAGCCATAGTGGTGAACACGGTAAGTCCATATTTCCCAAAAGAATCGGCCATCAGACATAATACGCCTATTGGAGACAGGTTAATTATCATACGCAGATATTCATTGATCAGGGCGTTTAAGGAATCGAAACAACGGAGGACGGTCCGCTTTTTTTCAACATCCTTTATTTTGATGACGGAAACTCCGAACAAAATCCCGATAACGAGCGTTCCCAGAACATCGCCGTCACTGAGTGTTTTAAATAAGTTTGACGGGAAAAGGCTCAGGAAGAAATCCTGAACGCTTAAAGAGACAGTCTTTGCCGCGGCTTGAGCCCCTTCCAACGCGATATTGAAGCCTATCCCCGGTTTGAAGACAAACGCTACCGCAATACCGATGGCGATAGCCATAACCGTCGTTGTCATATAAAAAGCTACGATTCTTGTCGCCACCCGGCCCAGACTGGATAGATCCTGCTGGCTTCCAATTGAGGTTACAACGATGCAAAGAACCAGCGGTACCATTATGAGCTTGATACAGTTAAGCCAAATCGTACCGATGAACTTCAAACCACAGGCCGTTTCACCAAGCACAAGACCCAAAATTGCTCCGAGAATAATCGCCGCGATATTGAGATAAACACTGCTGAGCTTATTTTTTGCCAGGAAATTCCCCATAAAATGTATCTCCCTTCCTACATACGGTTATAGTGAAGCGTCGTAGCTGCGGATAATTTCAACCGCTTCTGCAATTTGTGAATCGGTGTTATTTCTGCTGAATACGATGCGGGCATGACTTTCACTGGATACGCTTAGCCAGACCCCAAGTTTTTTTATGTCTTCTACGACCTCTGACGCTGATTTACCGCTTTCCGCGACGTCAAGAATAATGATGTTGCTCTGTATGTGACCAGGTAACTTGATCTTCTTTAATCCTTTGAGCAGTTCAAAGCATTGCTGGGCACGCTCGTGGTCTTTTTTGAGATCTTGTATTTGGTGTTCAAGCGCGTAAATTCCGCAGGCCGCAAATACGCCAGCTTGACGCATCCCTCCGCCCATAAGTTTTCTGGTTTTCGCGGCGCTGACGATAAAATCATGCTTTCCGCAAAGCATAGAACCTATAGGGCCCCCGAGTCCCTTTGAAAGGCAGAACATCACGCTGTCAGCGTAACTGCATATCTCTTTAACGTCTAAACCTGAAGCAATAGAGGCGTTAAACAGCCGCGCGCCGTCCATGTGAATCGGCACGCCGGCCCTGTCCGCTATCTTGCGAATTTCTTTTAGAACATCTAACGGAATAAAAGTACCGCCGGCGCTGTTATGCGTATTCTCTATACAGATTAATTTTATATTTTGTGTTTCTACCGCATTTGCTACCTCGGCGACATCGGGAAATCCTTCATCGGTCAGATGATAAAAGACAGGCTTCAGCTGGCCAAAATTAGATTCAAAGCAGACCTTTTCCGTCTTATATAGATGCTGTGTCGTGTCTATGAGCACCTGGTCCCCGGGACGGCAGTAAGTGAGAAGGGCAACTGTATTGCCCATAGTGCCGGAAGGCAACAAAAGCGAACGATCCTTACCCGTTAACTTACATGAAAGATCTTCTAACTGATTTACCGTAGGATCTCCGCCTCGGCCATCATTATCAAGGCGTCCGGAATCTCCTAAAGGGGCAGTTAAAATTGTTTCCAGCATTTTTTTGCTTGGCAAAGTTAACGTATCGCTCCTAAAATCAATCATATTACTTTCCTCTCCTTTTCAACTATGGTAATAAGTGCGGTTCCTTCAGTTTATTTAAACGTAACATATTAACATAGTCAAATATAAATTATAAAATATCTGTATTGATAAATATCAAAGAGTGCGGTTAAAATGGCTGATATAGAGGATATGCGAAAACGATGAGCCGGAGGTAGAAAAATGTTCGAGTACAAAGAGTACATTTACGCTGTTTATAAGCATAAAAGTTTTAGCAAAGCTGCCGACAGTTTGTTTATATCTCAGTCAACACTCAGCCTCATGGTCAAAAAGGCGGAAAGGTTACTGGGGGCGCCAATCTTTAATAGAAAGACGAGTCCGCTGTCTCTTACTCCGTTTGGGATTGAATATATCAATGCTATAGAACAGATACATCGTCTGGAGGGAGAGATCGATCAGTTTTTAGACGATGAACAGGCTCTTAGAAAAGGCAGTTTATCGATTGGAGGACATAACTTCGGCATGAACTATCTTGTCCCGCAGAAAATAGCCGAATTTCATAATCTGTATCCTAATATTAATTTGAAAATTATCGAGATGAATACAGTCCACAGCAAGCATTGCCTTGATGCCGGGGAGCTTGATTTAGTTATTACCAACAGAAACTATGACCCTCAAAAATACGAACAAAAGATCTGTTACCGTGAAAGTCTGGTTTTAGTTGTTCCGGCGTCGTTTCCGATCAATCGATCGCTCACAAGAAAGCAGCTTAAGCCGTCGGAACTGGGAGATAGTATATTTAATGTCCCCGAGGCTAGGACCGCCGCTCTGGATGAGTTTCGTGATGTTCCGTTTATTTTGCTGAGCAGTACCAACTATTTGCGGGAATGCACGAACCTGCTTTTTCATGAGAGTAATTTTACGCCGGAGATCGTTTTTGAAATGGAGCAGTCGTCAGTCTCGTATAACTTCGCAAAAATGGGAGTTGGGGCAACTATTCTCAGTAACAGGCTGGTAGAGCATGACATTATGGACGGCAGCGTTTGTATCTATAAGATAAAAAGCGATCACGTTGATCGGGATACCTACATAAGCTATCGAAAAGGCTGTTATTTTACCTTCGCTATGAGAAAATTTATGGAGATTATTCTAAGTGTAGACTGATATTAACCTGATGATGTGACTATACTATTACTGTACAATGAAATTAATGAAGAAATAGGGCTTTTGTACATAGTTCTGCTTCCAAATTAAATATATAGTATTTTGGGCGGTAATGGGAGCCGGTTTTTTTGTGATTATTCTAAGTTCCCATAGTTATGATACACGGCCAGTATCTGTGGAACCGGAGGGAGTGACGGATATCAGAGTCTGAAGAGGCAAAAAATCTTTGTATTATTTGATAATTTTCTCCAAGAAATTGTTATAATACGGACTGGTATAGGCTGGTTGTCAGGTATTGCATTTTCAGTGTTTTTGAATAATATATTGTATTTTGTGATATGCACAGAGGCTGGCAGAGCCGCTTATAAAATGATAAAGATAAGTAGGAGTAAGTTTAGTCTATGATAAGGGGTACATATTTATGATAAAACGTCTTGCCCCCGATATTTCCACACGGATAGCCGCTGGAGAGGTGATAGAGCGCCCCTCCTCGGTCGCGAAGGAGCTCATCGAAAATTCGCTCGACGCGGGCGCGCGCACGATCTCAATACAGACGGAGCAGGGCGGCAAGAGCTCCTTTGTTATTGAGGACGACGGCTGCGGCATTCCCTGCGCGGAGCTGCCGCTCGCGCTTGAGCGCTACGCCACCAGCAAGATAACGGATATAGAGGACCTTGAGAGGATATCGACGCTCGGCTACCGCGGGGAGGCGCTCGCAAGCATCGCCGCCGTCTCGCGTATGGAGATACGCAGTAAGGCTGCCGAGGCTGAAGCTGGCGGCCTGATACGCTGCGAGGCTGGCGAGATCACCCTCCACACGGAGACTCCCGCAAAGCCGGGGACGCGGATACAGATAGACGATCTGTTCTTTAATCTTCCCGCGCGCCGTAAATTTCTTAAGACCTCCTCCGCGGAGCTGCGCCGCATCGTCCAGATCGTCAACGACTACGCGCTGATACATCCCGAGGTGACTTTCCGCCTTTATGAAGAGAGTAAAAAAATTCTCGAATACACGGGCGCGGCTTGCGTGGAGGATACGCTGTTGCGCCGCTGGGGCCGCCAGACGAAGATATACCATTCCGAATCGCAGAGCGGCAGCCTCTCGGCGCGCCTCTGGTGGAATCCGATCCCCGATTCCCGCCGCGTGGTGATCATGCTCTTCGTCAACGGACGGCGGGTGCAGGATGCCGCGATACGTGCCGCGCTTTCTACGGCGGACGCCGCGGCCTACGGCGAATGGCTCGTCCTTCTCGACCTGCCGCCGCAGGATGTCGACGTCAACATCCATCCGACGAAGGAGGAGGTGCGCTTCCGCCGCAGCGGAGAGGCCTTTAAGATCGTCTATGACAACGCGAAGGTGATATTCGCGCAGCGGCATTCGATTGCCGCGCCGCCCCTGCCGCCGAGCGCTCCCGACGATTTCATGACGCCGCCGCGGACGGCCTTCGAAGCGGAGGCGCTTCCCGCCGCGCCCGCGGCGTACAGCCCGAACGGCTGGACATTCCAGAAGAAGGGGCCGTGGCGCGCCGCGAGCCCGCTGAGCGCCGGGGCCGCCACGGAGAATATCTTCACGCCGGCGGAGGAGCCGCCGCGCGCGGAAGAGGAATTTTTATTTGATAAAAACTATGTGGGGCAGAGCGCGGAGGGTTTTTTGATCTTCGACTTTCCCGACGCGCTGGCGGTGATGGACCCGCACGCGGCGCACGAACGCATACTGTTTGAGGAGATATGCGAATCCTTCAAGGACAATATCGCGACCCAGTGGCTGACGCTGCCGATGGAGATACCGCAGGCGGTGGCCGCCGAGGCGGCGCTCTATGAAAAAGAGCTCGCGGCGCTCGGCTTCCGTACGGAGGGCGGCAGGGTGACGGCGGTGCCCGCGATCAAGGGCAAGGGGCACCTTTCGCCGATAGATATGCTCCGTTCGGCGCTGCGCGGAATGGAGACTGAGAACGACCCCGTAAAGCGGGACCGCGAGGTGTGGTGGCGCATGGCGCGCCTCGCCTGCCGCGACGCGGTAAAGCTCGGACGGCGCTTTGAGCCGGAGGAGGCCCTTGATTTACTGCGTCGTCTCGAACGCTGCGACACGCCCTATACCTGCCCGCACGGAAGGCCGACGGTCTTTCTGATCGAAAATAAAAAACTGCGGGACTGGTTCGAGAGATGACGGATAAAAAGATCCCCGTTATCGCGATAATCGGCCCCACGGCGGTCGGCAAGACGGAGTTCAGCCTGTCTCTCGCCGCGAAGCTCAACGCTGAGGTAATCTCGGTCGACTCGCGCCAGGTCTACCGCTATCTTGACGTTGGCACTGACAAGGTCTCCCGCGAGATACGGCGCGAGGTGATACATCATCTCATCGACGTCGTCGATCCCGATCAGGTATATTCCGCCGCCGACTTCGCGGAGGAGGCGGAGGACGCCGTGAACCGCATCATGGCCCGCGGCCGCGTACCGCTGCTGATCGGCGGCACGCCATTCTACTACCGCGCGCTCACCGGCATGCTTTCCGAAGATCTGCCGAAGGATGAAAATATCAGGTCTCAGCTGGAAGAGGAGATAACTGGGCGCGGGCTTCCCGCGCTGCATCAGGAGCTGCTGGAGATAGATCCCGAGGCGGGGGCGAAGATACACCAAAACGACCCCGTGCGCACGATGCGCGCCCTTGAGATATTCCGCATCACCGGCAAGAACGCGAGCTGGTGGTACCGGCGGCAGAATAAGATGGAATCCCCTTATGAAATATTATATATCGGCCTTACGAGGCTTCGCGCCAATCTTTACCGGAATATCGAACGCCGCGTCAAAGAGCAGTTCGCGAGCGGATATCCCGAGGAGGTCAAGTGGCTGCTCGACAACGGCTATTCTCCCTTGCTTCCGGTGCTGCAGGGCTTCGGCTACCGCGAACTGGTGCGCTACATCGGCGGCGAATGCACCTTCCTGGAGGCGATAGAGGGCGACATCCGTTCGACCAAGGCCTTCTCGCGCCGTCAGATGACCTGGTTCAAGCACTTTGAGCCCGCGCTGTGGTATGACTTCGACGAGGTCTCGAAGGAGGAGGCGCTGAGGGACGTCGTCCCGCGCTGTCTCGCGCACCTGGAGGGCGGCGCATGAAGATAATCACCGCCGATCCTACGGGGCTCTGCTTCGGAGTCAAACGCGCGATTACGACGCTTGAGAACGAGCTGAAAAAGACTCATCAGGTCTACGCGCTGGGCAGCCCGATACACAATCCGCAGGAGACTGAACGGCTTGAAAAGCTGGGGCTTATCGTCGTCGATTCTCCTGAAGAGGTGCCGGAGGGCGCCGTATCTTTCGTACGGGCCCACGGGGTGACGCCGGAGGTCTTTGAATTGCTGCGCGAAAGAAGCGCGAAAATGGTCGACGGAACATGCCCTTTTGTAAAAACGGCGCAGGAAAGAGCAAAGACCCTTTCCCAAGAGGGCTATATCGTGATAATATTAGGAGACGCCTCCCATCCGGAGGTCAAGGGTATTATGGGCTATGTTTCAGGAGAGGTGCATGTGCTGGCCTCCGCGGAGGCGATACCGTATGAATTGTACGGCAAGCGCTGCGGGATACTGAGCCAGACGACGCAGCGGGTGGAAAATTTTTCCGCGCTGGTGAGCGGATTTGTCTCTGTCTCTCCCGAGATAAAGGTATATAATACGATATGCCGCGCGACTCTCGCGCGCCAGCAGTCTGTCTGCCGGCTTGCGGAAGAGGCGGACGGCATGATAGTGTTAGGCGGCAGAAACAGCGCCAACACGAGAAAGTTAGCAGAGATCGGCTCCTGTTCAGGGGTGCCGACCTTGTGGATAGAACATGCAGGAGAACTGGAAAGGGGCTGGTTGGAAAATAAGGACATAATCGGAATAGCCGCGGGAGGCAGCACCCCCGACTGGCTGATAAAAGAACTGATCCAAAAATTAAAGATGATGTAAGCAGGAGGATGTTGGGAATGGTTGACGAGCTTCGTACAGAAGACGTAATGGAAACACAGGAAAAAGAAGAAACAATGGAAGAAATGATGCAGCAGTACGATGTGATGGGCGACTTCCACCGCGGCAAGGTCGTGGAGGGAACCGTCGTCGATTCACGTGAGGACGGCTGGCTCGTAGATGTAGGCTACAAATGCGAAGGCTTTCTTCCGCGCAAAGAATGGACTCACAGAGTTCTCGTAGAAGAGACTCCCGAGCCCGAGAACGGCGCCAAGGTCAGAGTGCAGATCACAAATATCGGGCAGGGCGAAGACGCCCAGCTTGGACTCTCACGCTGGCGCTGCGAATTTGACGAGCGCTGGAACAAGCTCGAAGAAGAGGCAGAGAATAACGAGACTATCACAGTAAAGGGAATCCGTAAGGTGAAGGGCGGCCTCATCGTGAGCTGCTGCGGCATCGAAGGATTTATCCCCATTTCACACCTGACGCAGGAGGGCCACGGAGTGAATCCCGGAAAACTCCTCGACCAGGAATTCTCTGTGAAGCTCATCGAGAAGGACCGCAGAAAGCGCCGCCTCGTATTCTCCCGCCGCAGCCTCATCGAAGAGGAACTCACAGGCATTCGCCAGGCCTTCTATGAGCAGGTACATGAAGGCGATGTGCTTGAGGGCGATGTCAGCAGCATCACGTCTTTCGGTGTTTTCGTCAACCTCGGTGCGATGGAAGGGCTTGTCCACATCAGCGAACTTTCATGGCAGCGCAGCGCGAAGGCCAAAGAGATCGTCGCTAAGGGCGACCACGTCAAGGTAAAGGTCATCGGCATCGACAAGGAGAACAACAGGATCTCCCTCTCGATCCGCCAGACGCTTGACGATCCCTGGACGACGGCGGCCGAGCGCTGGACCCCCGGCAAGGTTACCGAGGGTACCGTCACCAACCTGACAGAATTCGGCGCATTTGTAGAAATAGAGCCCGGCGTAGAGGGACTCATCCACATCGGAGACCTCAGCTGGACACGCATCAAGCACCCGAAAGAAGTCCTCAAGAAGGGACAGAAGGTCGAAGTTTCGATCATTGAGACTGACACCGAGCGCAAGCGCATCAGCCTGGGCTACAAGCAGCTTAACGATCCCTGGAAGGATGCCGCCGAGAAGTATCAGAAGGATGCCGAAGTACCTGTAAAGGTCGTCCGCATCGCTGACTTCGGCGCCTTTGTCGAACTCGAAGAGGGTATCGAGGGACTCATCCACATCTCACAGCTCTCGACGCAGAGAGTGGAGAATCCCAAGGAAGTCCTTTCAGAGGGACAGGAAGTCACCGCCCGCGTTCTCGAAGTTAACCCCGTCGAGCGCCGTATCCGCCTCAGCCTGCGTCCCGCGAACGAAGAGCCCGTAAGGCGTGCGCCGCGAGAGGAATCTCACGATCAGCCCGCGATGGGCGGAGCTCCCGCGAAGCGCAGCGAGGACCGTCCGCGCCGCCGCCGTTCAGAGGGCGGAGACCGCCGGAGACAGGAGAGCGCCAACAGCCAGCTCCCGCAGGAAGAGATGAATTTCTCAATCGGAGATCTTCTCAAACAGCGCGAAATGGAAGACGGCGAATAGCCCGACGATCCTCACAAGAGATATAGAGGCCCCGCTCACCTTGAGCGGGGCCTCTTTTTACGTTACAATAGGATAAATATGAAAACATATGACAGGAGGTCAATTATGGCCCTTAGAACTATATGCGTTTATCCAGACCCCGTGCTCCGCGAAGAGACGGAGAGTGTGACGGAGTTTGACGAAGAGCTTAAAACTCTCGTCGGCGACATGTTTGACACCATGTACGCGAACGACGGCATCGGCCTTGCCGCGCCCCAGGTGGGAGTCGCGAAGAGGATCGTCGTCATAGACTACCACGGCGATAAATTTGTGCTGGTGAATCCCGAGGTCGTTGAGGCGGAGGGTTCCGTTATCAACGAAGAGGGCTGTCTCAGCTTTCCGGGCATCTACGAAAAGGTCGCCTCACCGGAAAAGCTGACCGTCGTCTATCAGGACGAGAACGGCGTCTCCCAGAGGCGGGAGCTTGACGGCTTCTGCGCCTGCGTCTTTTCTCATGAGATCGATCACCTCAACGGGCGGCTGCTTATCGACCGGGTATCGCCCCTCAAGCGTCAGTTCCTCAAGAAAAAAATCGCGAAACGGGCGGCGGAAAAATAATGGACCAGCTGACGGTCGGCTTCATGGGCTCAGGCCGCTTCGCCGCGCGCTGCCTGGAGATAATATCGCGCCGTCTCCGCCCCATGTGGGTGCTGACGAACGCTCCGCGGACGGCGGGGCGTGGCCTTAAACTGCAGAATACGCCGGTATGGGAGCTTGCGCAGTCGCTGGATCTGCCAGTATATACGACGGCTAGGCTGTCCGCCGACGCGGAGCGCCTCGAATGGCTGCGGCAAAACAGCCCCGATGTGATACTGGTGATAGACTTCGGCCAGATGATAAAAGAGCCGGTGCTCTCTATTGCCCCCTTAGGCTGCCTCAACATCCACCCCTCGAAGCTGCCGGAATACCGCGGCTCGGCCCCTATCCAGCGCGCGCTGATGGATGGACGTACAAAGACGGCGGTCTCCATCTTCCGGCTTGACGCCGGCATGGACTCCGGCCCCGTATTGGCGCAGCCGGAGCTTGTGATAGAACCGGAGGACGACGCCGCGGCGCTGATGGAAAAGGCCGCTGTGCTTGGCTCCGAGACGCTGCTTCATTATCTTTGCGGCGTCGCGCCCGCAGAGTGGCGCTTTACGCCCCAAAAAGAAGAAAATGTGACGACGGCTCCAAAGATAGATAAGTCCGAAGGAAAGATTGACTGGCGCGCGGAAAGCGCCGAAGAGATAATCAATAAGATCAGGGGCATCGGATGCTCCCCGGGAGTCTATTGCATGGTTCACGGCAAGCGGCTCCGCGTACACGCGGCAGAGCCTCTGCCCTCGGCGGACTGCGCGGTCTGCCGCTGTGAGATCGTCGACGGCGCGCCCGTCGTCGTCTGCCGCGAGGGGGCGCTTAAACTCGTCGAGGTGCAGCCGGAGGGCAAAAGGCCGCAGCGCGCCGAGGATTGGGCGCGCGGGGCCCGCATAGAAAACGGTGAAGAGATAGGATAAGAGGTGTTTGTCTTGAGCGATTCAAAAAATCAGCTGCGTAATATCGTGCGTTCGGACTGCAAATATAAGGGACGTATCATCGACCTCCGCGTGGATACCGTGAAATTTCCCTCCGGTTCCGAAAAGGTGCGCGAGGTGGTGCTCCATAAGTCGGCGGTGGCGATCCTCCCCGTCAACGAACGGGGAGAGATAATTCTTGTCCGGCAATACCGTCACGCGATAGACGAGGATATCTACGAGATCCCCGCGGGGCTTGTCGAGGAGGGCGAAGACCCGCGCGAAACCGCGGTGCGCGAGCTGCAGGAAGAGATTGGTTACCGGCCGGGCCATATAGAGGAGATCGCGGAATTTTACAGCTCCCCCGGCTTCTGTACCGAAAAGATTATCGTTTACTACGCAGACGAACTGGTCTCCTCCAAACTCCCCGAGGACGAAGACGAATATATCAAGGTATTTGCCTTTGCCCCGGAAGAGCTGGAAAAGATGATCGCCGAAAAGAAGATAAAAGACGGCAAGACGCTGATGGCTTTCTACTGGTACATGGCCAGGAGGCCACAAAAATGAACCGCCCCGCCGGAGGTGAACTTGGCAGGACGCTCGAGCGCTTCACCGACTACCTCCGGCTTGAGCGCGGCTGCAGCGAGAATACGCAGCGCGCCTACAACTCCGATATGCAGATATGGCTCGCGCACTGTGAGGCCAGCGGACACGACCCGCTTGACATGCAGGCCGACGCCATCTCGCGTTTCCTGTTAGCCCAGCAGGGGGAGGGACGAAAAAAATCCTCCGTTCAGCGCTTAGGGGCGATGCTCCGCTCCTTCGCGCGTTTTTTACAGTACGATGGCGTAACCGACAACCTGCCGCGCCTCGCGCCGCTGCCGGCGAGGACGAAGGTCCTGCCGCAGGTGATGACCGAGGGCGAGGTGCAGCGGATAATCAACGCCTGCGAAGACGGCACGCCGGTCGGCAAACGCGACCGGGCCTTTATCGAGCTCGCCTACGGAGCGGGCATGAGGGCCTCCGAGCTCTGCCATGTGAGGCTGCGCGACCTTGACGCCGCGAACGGCATACTATACGCGCGCGGCAAGGGCGACAAAGAGCGGACGATTCCCTATATTGGGGCGGTCCGCCGCGTCATCGAGGAATATATCGCCGAGTACCGCCCGAAGCTCGACAAACACGGGGCGGAGTGGCTCTTCCTCTCAAGAAACGGGAGGCAGCTGCACCGCGAGACGCTGTGGGTGATCATGCGGAAGCGCGGGCTGATGGCTAACATCCCCGCCGCGCGGCTCCACCCGCACGTGCTGCGCCACACCTTCGCGACACACCTGCTGCGCAACGGCATGGACCAGCGCACGCTGCAGGAGATACTGGGGCACAGCTCGATCATGACTACGGAAAAATATACGCACATGGATACGGAGCTGAGGGATTATTATGACCGTTTCCATCCAAGAGCTTGAGCGCCGCCGGGAATATTAAATTATTATAATCAGCTTGATATGAGGAGGAGTGACATATGTATCACTGGGACAAGGTAGATGAAGCGCTGCGGTATATTGAGAGAAGAAGCGCCATACGGCCGCAGGCTGCGATCGTGCTGGGGTCGGGGCTTGGACGCATAGCTGAGCAGCTGGAGCGTCCGGAGATCATCCCCTACGAAGAGATACCCTACTGGCCGCGTTCCACGGCTCCCGGACACGAGGGCAAACTCCTGCTCGGATATCTGCGCGGCACGCCGGTAGCGGCAATGCAGGGACGCGTCCATTACTACGAGGGTTATACGATGGCGGAGGTCACCTTCCCTGTGCGCGTCCTCGGACAGCTGGGGATAAAGGCTCTCGTCGTAACTAACGCCTCCGGCGCGGTAAACACCGATATCGCACCAGGTTCCATCGTCGCCATCGAGGACCATATCAACTACATGGGGACCAATCCGCTCATCGGCGTGAACAACGACGACTGGGGCACTCGTTTCCCCGACATGACGGCGGCCTATGACAAAGAATTCCTGCGCGTATTGGAGCACGCCGCCGCGAAGGAGGGGATCGCGCTGCGGCGCGGAGTCTATATCGCCTTCAGCGGTCCATCCTTTGAAACGCCGGCCGAGATACGTATGGCGCGGGCCTTCGGTGCCGACATCGTGGGAATGTCCACCGTGCCCGAGGTGATCGCCGCGAACCACATGGGCATCCGCGTGCTCGGCATCTCCTGCGCCGCGAACTACGCCGCGGGGATCACCTCCGAAAAGCTGACACACCAGGAGGTCCTGGAGACGATGTCCAAGGCAGGCGAGTCTGTGGCGCGGCTGATAGAGGCATTCATCGAGGAGGTGCGTCTATGATGTTCAATATGATCGAATTTATCGAGAAAAAGCGTGATAAAGGACGACATGGCAGAGACGAATTCAACGAGCTGATCGCCAAGCTGATGGCCGGCGAAGCGCCGGACTACCAGCTGTCCGCCTGGCTGATGGCGGCCTTCCTCAACGGGCTGGACGGCGACGAGACGATGTACTTTACCGAGGCCCTCGCTAAGTCGGGGGAGAGCTATTCATTTCCGGCCGACCTTCATATCGTCGACAAACACAGCACCGGCGGCGTCGGGGATAAGACTACTTTGGTCCTTCTGCCGCTCGCCGCGGCCTGCGGCGCCTCCGTCTCCAAACTCTCCGGCCCCGGCCTCGGTTTTACGGGCGGCACGGTCGATAAGCTGGAATCCATTCCGGGGATGCGGATGCACCTTGAGCCGGATGAATTCCTCGCGCAGGTGCGCCGCATAGGCTGCGCCATCTCCGGCCACTCAAAGCAGCTGGCCCCCGCGGAGGGACGCTTCTACAAGCTGCGCGACGTGACGGGGACCGTTCCCTCCACGGAGCTCATCACCGCGAGCATCGTCAGCAAAAAACTTGCGGGCGGCGCCTTCGGCTACGTCTTTGACGTGAAATGCGGCAGCGGAGCCTTTATGAAAGACCGTGAGACCGCCGCGGCGCTTGCGGAAAACCTTGTCAAGGTGTCGAAAAAACTTGGCAAAGGCGCCGTCGCCGCGATAACCGACATGGAACAGCCGCTTGGCGAATGGGTGGGCAACGCCTCCGAGGTCTTTGAGGCGGTGGAGGTCCTGAGCGGACGCGGCCCCGCCGATACGAGGAAACTCTGCGTGACGCTCTGTGGACTGATGCTCGCCGTCGCCTCCGTCGCGAAAGACGCGCAGGAGGGGGCGAAAATTGCCGAACGCGCCCTCGACGACGGTTTGGCGCTGAAAAAATTCGCCGAGATAATCACGGCGCAGGGCGGCGACCCCGAAGTCGTCCGGCACCCGCTTGAAATACTGCCGCGGGCGCGGAAGAGCTTCCTGATCAAGAGTTCCAAGAGAGGATACCTCGCGAAACTGGACGCGCTCTCCGTAGGCGAGGCGCTGCGCGCGCTCGGCGGCGGCCGTATGAAGCTTGATGACAAGATAGACCATGCCGTGTCGGTACATCTCATGAAAAAGGCAGGCGACGCCGTCTCCGTCGGCGATACGGTGATAGAGCTGCTCTACAACGACGATACCAAACTCGCCGAGGCGATGAAATACCTTACGGACTGCTGGAGCGTCTCCGAAAAGGCCGAACGGCGCGAGCTGATACTGGATTACGTATTCTAAAGATAAAATTTTGTAAAAAAGCGGCGCGAGAGGCAGGCAAGTAAGGCCTTCATCGCGCCGCTTTTTGTGTGCGGAGTTATTAAGTATCAGAAACGTCAAATATCCCAATATTCATCTCAGGGTAGACGCGTCAGTAAAGTCAGAAGCTAAATAAATTACTGTTTATGTTTGTCTTGTCATGCCGGGCTTGACCCGGCATCTAGCGGCTTGGAATCTTATTTTTGTTTTGTGCGGGGTATAAAACAGGACAAGCCGCTGTGCACAGGCTTAGAGGCCAGCGTATGCCAGCTATCGATGTGTTTGCCCTGATACTCATCTTCTCTTCTTCATCGCCAAAGCCTCTTCTGTCACCGCCATGCCGCCGAGCGAAGTACAGCGCAGCTCGCAGGGCATCATCCTGCCGGTGGCGCATACGGCCTCTACCGTGCCGTCGATGCCCACCGGATTGTGGTAACCCCCGAGCACCAGATCCGCGCAGATAAAGGCCTGTGAGGCGAAAGAGGCGTTTCTCGTGTGGCAGGGTATCTCCACGGTCGCCTGCACGAGGTCGCAGACCAGCCCCATCGCGTTCTGGAACATCACCGCCGCCGCGTCGCAGCACTGTGCCGCCGAACCTCCCGCCATCTCCACGACCGCCGCCGCGCCCATCGCGCCCGCCGCGCCGATCTCTACCTGACAGCCGCAGACCTCCGCGGCGAAGGTGCCCTGTTCGCCGAGTACCCAGCCCACCGCACCCGCGGCCCACATCGCGCGCACCACATCGGCGCGCGTAATATTAAGATCCTTGAGCATAGTGACGACGACACCAGGCAGGACGCCCGCCGAGCCACCGGTCGGCGCGGCGCAGACGATGCCCTGTCCGCTGTTTACCTGCATCGCCGCCATCGCGCGCGCCGCCGCCCGTGTATGGATGCCGCCCAGCGCGAGCCTTCCCGCAGCCTCTGCCGCCATTATCTCCCCCGCGGTCGGCGAAAGCAGCGACATCGGCGGCGAATCCTTAGAGAGTCCCAGTTCAACGGCCCGCTCCATCACCGCAAGACGCCGCTCCATCTCATGATTAAGCTCCTCTTTTGGCATATCAAGCAGCGCCGATTCGTACTCAAGCGCGGTCTCACCGAGTGAAAGCGAATGAGTCCGCGCGTATTCGATCATCCCGCATCCGTCTTTGTAGAGCGCTTCGCCGCGCAGGGGATAAAAGACCGGCTCCGCGCTCCTGACGGCGATTATCCCAGGAGCGGCGCGCAGTCTGTCGACAAGCTCACAAGGTATCTCGTAGGGAGAGGCGAGCAGCAGGCAGTTGCCTTGTTTAGTGACTTTGCCGCATTCGCCGAACAGACCGTCAGGCAGAGGCTGCTCCGATTCGGCGAATAAATAATAGGCGTCGCCGGCTATATCCACGTGACAGCCGTTCAGAGAGTGGAGGATAAAGGCTCCTCCGCCTGTGGAGTCGGCGACGGCGCTGAGGGAGCCGCCGCCCATATCCGCCTCTATCTTTATGCTGTTTGGGTGGCGTGCTCCCACAAAGTTCTCTATCACAAATTCTATCTCAATGCCGAAGGATGGAAAGATAGACAGCGCATCTTTGAAGCGAACGTCCGTCAGCGGCAGCCCGAGAATGCCCATAACGAGCGCTAAGTCCGAGCCCTGATCCCGGTAACACTCGGCGATGGAACTCCCGGGGGCGAACGTAAAGACGGCCCTTTTGGGTAAAGCGCCCGCAAAGCCGCGGAAGAGCTTCGCGATATGATATGGTCCTGCGGTATGCGAGCTAGAAGAACCGGGCATCACCGGCCCGATGACATTATTCAGAATACTGGCCGCCATCTTTTTTTCCTCCTGAAAATCATTTTTTTTAGTATAACATGTGTAAAAAACAGCGGTACATATATCTTTTGTGCAAAAGATGATTGCGGTGAAGCCGACTTTCTGCTAGACTTTACCGCGTCGATTCGGAGGTGCGTTTCAGCTGGTGCTGGGCCCGGACTTCAAATCCGGTGTGGGTGGGTAACGCCCGTCCAGGTGGGTTCGATTCCCACACGCCTCCGCCATTTAACAAAACAGACAGTTCCAAACAAATACAAATCATACTAAAAAATCAGTGATATCAAGAGATTTTGTCTTTCGATAGTCCGATATAATCCAGACGATATTGACACAATCCAGAAAAATACCGTACCATGAGCATGTTTGAAAAACTGCGGTACGGTCATCGTACCAGTACCGCGAATAAGGGGAGTAAAACATGGTCTCCACTATTAATATAAATTGTCAACGGACGCCGTTTTTTCTGCCAATACAACAATATATAGACGACTATCTGCGAAAGGATATTAGCTAAAACAGTTTTACCATATCATATTTGACATTGGCTGCAAACCGATTAACCATAAATGGTGCATCTGTGCCCCATCTGAACTACGAGTATAACAAGGCGCTCGTCCTCAATACGGCACAGCACATGCCAATCGCCGACGCGATAGCGCCAGAAACCGGAAAGGTTAGCAGAGAGCGCTCTGCCGCGGAGTCTTGGGTCTTGAAGCTTTTCTACTTCCGCAAGATATCTGGCGATGCGCAGGGCGTCTGGCTTGTTAATTGCGGCGAGCTCTTTTTCAGCCCGCCGTGAGAGCTCAATTCTCCAGCCCAAGGCGACGCCTAACATCTTCCAGAGGTGACGAAATTCCGCCGTCAAGGAGATATTCTTCGTAGGCGGATGCTGCAATGGCCGCGTCTTCAAGGTCGTCAAGATATGTTTCTATGGCCTTGCGGGCATACCATGTTTTAGTGCGCCCGGTTTTGCCGGCCAATTCTTCAAGACGGTTTTCGGTTTTTTCGTCAAGGCGTATTGCAAGCATTTTTATTCCCCCCCTTTATTTTTGTTATACAAGTATAGCAAAATATAGTAAGGAGAACAATGTCAAAAAAGTGTCAGGATGCTGTAAGCGCTGTTTATTGCAGCGAGGCAATACCACATCGCTGCAGTAAAATGCAGGCTATTCTTTCACCTTGCTCCAGAGCATTTCATTATCGATAAATTCTATATTCAGCCTGCCGCTGTCATGCAGCCATGACAGGTATGACTTTATCGTGCTCCCGACGAGCACATACTGGTTGTGATCCATCGTCAGGCCGTAGTGATCGAAGACCTCTTTCAGTATCCGCTCAAAGCTCTTGGGCGCGGCGCAGATATCGCAGATGAGCGCCGCGATCTCGTGTACCTTTGCGCGGTTGACGGAGATCAGCTCTTTGATGTCCGTAGTCGCCTCGTTGTGCGCGGGGATGAATACCTTTGCCTCCAGCCCCTCCAGCATTTCGAGCGTCGCTAGGAACTTTGCCACGTCGTAGATGAATATGATGTGGTACTTTGTAACGATATCGGCGCTGAAAATCGCGTCGGCGAGGAAGCAGGTCCCGTCGTCGGCCATGATCCCGATCATGTCTAAGTAGTGTCCCGGGAGCTTTATTATCTCAAGCCCCGGCGGCAGCGCCGAGTCTATGTCCTCGGTGCTCTCCGTCGGCTTGGCCAGCAGGAATTTATTGCGCAGCTCAGCGTAGGGATAGCCGCCGTAGAGAAGGGAGCTCTCAAGCTCCGGGTGCCTCGCGATGGCGTTTTCTATATCGGTGGAGAGCACGCGGCAGCCGGTGCGGCTTTGAATGAACTGATTGCCGCCGACGTGGTCGGCGTTTGAATGGGTGTTGATGATACAGGAGACACGCCATCCCGCCTCCGTCACCTTTTTGAGTATCTTGCGTCCGGCCTCTTTGTCGTTGCCGGCGTCGATGAGGCAGACCTCGCCGCCGCCGAGATCGTAGACGCCGACGTTCGCGGGATTTTTTATATACCAGCTTTTTTCTCCGGTCTGGATAAGTTCATACATTCGTCATGCCTCCGATTGGCGTAAAATTAGTAGTAGTCTCTGATAATTTTATCATGAATTATGTTATGATTGTCTATTGTAAAGGCGGTGGATGTGATGTTTATTACCTTCGAGGGCATCGATGGATGCGGCAAATCCACGCAGGCAAGACTGCTCTTCGAGCTTTTGAATAAAGAGGGCGGTGCCGTCCTCACGCGCGAGCCAGGCGGCTGGGAGGGCGGGGGTACGCTGCGCGATATCGTGCTTAGCGGCGACCTGCGCCATCCGTGGAGCGAGCTATTTTTGTTTATGCTTGACCGCACCGAGCACGCCGCGAGGGTGATCGGGCCCGCCATATCAGAGGGACGCCATGTTGTTTGCGAACGTTACCATGATTCCACCCTCGCCTATCAGGTGTGGGGCAGGGGAATGCCCTTTGAGCCGCTGCGTGATATGGCGAAGCTCGCGGCGCTGCCGGAGCCGGACGTTACGTTGTTTTTTAAGATCAAGCCAGCGCTTGCGCTCTCCCGCGTTGGAAAACGCGGGAAACCTGATTCTTTCGAACGTGAGGGTCTTGCCTTCATGGAAAAGATTGACAGAGGGTATCGCTCGCTGGCGGAGATGGAGCCGCGGCGCTGGGCCGTGATAGAATGCGGCGACAGAAACCCCGCGGAGATTTTTGCGCAGGTGAAGGACGTCCTCGCTGAAAGGGGACTCCCTCTGTGAACCAGGAGACTGTCGCCCTCATAGAGTCCTCGCAGGGCTGGCGTGAGCTGGCGAACGCGGCGGCCTCCGGACGGACGCCTCAGTCTGTGGGGGTTACCATCCCTCATGTCATGCAGGAGACCTTCGCCGAAATGTATGGACGGCTGGTGCTTAAGGATGACAGCCTCTGGAAGGACGGAAAGCACCCCGATATGATAAATGCCGGTACGTTGGCGGCTCCGCCCTCTATTGACGAGTGCCGCAGGCTGCAGGGTGAGCTTGCACTGCATCCGCTCTCTTCGCAGCGCCGTCTCGCCGTCGTCTGGATGGCGGGCAAGCTTTCGGTCGAGGCCTCGAACAGCCTCCTGAAGATCACCGAAGAGCCTCCCGAACATGGCAACATTCTCTTTATGTCGGAGGAGGACAGCCTTATTCCGACGATCAAGAGCCGTATCTGGTCGATACATATAGATCTGCCCGAAGAAATTTTAAAATCCCACCCGATGCCCGCAGATATGATGGAATGGGCGAAGTGGATGGATTCGGGCCGCAAGCCGAGCCCCGAGATACTCTATTTGGAGATGCAGGGCTGGGTGCGCGATTTTGTGGATAAGAACGATTATATAAAGGCATCGGAGCTGGATTCGCTGATACGCCTCATGGAGCAGAGAAGACTCTCCGTGCCGGTGATACAGGATTTGGTTTTTGCTCTATTCAAGGAGGAAGTTCCCAATGAACAAATACTTGGCAATTTATGGTAAGCCCCGTTATTTGGGGCTTGTCGAGTATGACGGAGAGATAAAAAAGGGTTCCACGCTCATCGTGGAATCGGTGCGCGGCGAAGAGCTTGCCGTCGCGGTGGGGGAGATCAACGCCGAACAGGAGGCGGCCTACCGCCTGCTGCGCAACGCCTCGGAACACGGCGATGGCATGGCTAAGAACTCAGAGCCGGTGGTGACGGACCTTACCTTTATGGCCTTTGCCTCCGACGATGATATCGAGACGGCCGAGAGTTACCGCGCCGAGGAGGACCGGATACTCAAAGAGGCTAAGGAGCTGCTGACGCCCCATAACCTGGAGATGAAGCTGATAGACGTGGAGTTCTTACGCGCGAAGCGCAAACTTTTCTTTTACTTCTCATCCGAGCAGCGTGTCGATTTTCGCGCCTATGTGCGTGATCTCGCGCGCGAGTTCAAGACGCGTATCGAGCTGCGTCAGGTAGGAGTGCGCGATGAGGCGAAGATCATCCGCGGCGTCGGCCCCTGCGGCCAGCCCTGCTGCTGCAGCTACTGGCTGAATCAATTTGCCCCCATCTGTATAAAAATGGTGAAAGAGCAGAACCTTGCGCTGAATCCTGCCAAAATATCGGGGATCTGCGGCAGGCTTATGTGCTGTATGTGCTACGAGCACGAGGCCTATCACGAGGCATGGGAGGGGTTCCCGAACCCCGGCACGAAGATAAAAACGCCGAACGGCAATGTGATCGTCGCCGGTATCGACCTGCCGACAAAGAGCCTGCGCTGTTTCATCGTCGGCAAGGGAGAGGTCAAAATCCCGAAGGATAAATTCGCCGAGTTCAAAGATGTGGTCACCTCCGGCGGCGAATGGGTGGTGCCGGAAGAGGAGATCGAGGAGCCTGATCTTAAGATCCAGGATATCTTCCCGAAGTGTATGCAGTGCGCCGGCCACCACGAAAGGGCCGCCTCTGAACCTAAACGGGAGGAAAACGCCGGTAAACGGCGCTCAGAGGATGGCGAGACAAACGCGGAACAGAGGCCGCGCGGAAATAAAAAGAGAAAAAAGCATCACCCGAAACACGAAAACCAGACTGCCGGCGAGGGGCAGGATGGGCTTCGTGAAGAAACTCCACAAAAGGTGAAAAATGCCTCGGATAACAGGCCGCCGAAGGAAGAGAAGGCGGCTCCGGGCGGTGAAGAACGGCCGAAGCGCCATTTCCAGCGCCGCCGCCGTCCAAACGCGAAAAAGGGCGGCGACAACGCGGCTGCCGCAAAGGCGGAGGTGTAAGGATGGGAATATTTAAGAGCTTTGCCGAGAAGCTTAAAAACACCGGCAACAGATGGACGCAGAGCGTATCGAACCTTTTTTCCGACGATCCGGTGACCGACGATTTCTGGGATGAACTGGAAGAGAACCTGATCCTCGGCGACGTCGGCATAGACACAACCGAGACACTGATAGCCGACCTCAAGCAAGTGATGGTCGACCGCCGGATAACGAACAAACGTGAATTGAAGGCTGCCTTCGCGGAGCTCCTGATCTCCCGCCTTGAGGCGGTGCCCGGCATGGGAAAACCGCTGGACCTCTCTCGCAAGCCCTCCGTGGTGATCATGATCGGCGTCAACGGCAGCGGCAAGACGACCACCTCCGGAAAACTCGCTTCGCAGCTCAAGGCGCAGGGGCGGCATGTGATAATGGCCGCCGCAGACACCTTCCGCGCCGCCGCGATTGAACAGCTCAAAGCCTGGGGAGAACGCGCGGGCGTGCGCGTCGTCGCACAGGCGCAGGACAGCGACCCCGCCGCCGTCGTCTATGATTCGATAATGGCGGCTAAGGCTGCGGGCGACGACGTGATCATCGCCGATACCGCCGGACGCCTGCACACTAAGTCGAATCTTATGGAGGAGCTGTCGAAGGTCACGCGCGTCATCAAGCGTGAAATACCGGAAGGCCCATCCGAGGTGCTTATCGTACTGGACGCCGTAACGGGGCAGAACGGCTTTATGCAGGCCGAGACATTCAGCAAGGCGATGCCGATTACGGGCGTCGTCCTTACGAAATTTGACAATACATCCAAAGGCGGCATCGTCATCGCGATTGCCGACAGGCTGAAAATGCCGATACGCTACGTGGGGCTCGGCGAGGGGATAGACGACCTTCAGCTCTTTGACCCGCGCACCTTTGTGGAGACGTTGCTCGATGCCGGAGAGCACGAATAACGGAAGGCACCCGCGCGACCCGCTGGTAAAAAAGATCGTCGCCCTTCTCGTTCCGCGGGGAGATACGGCGGTATATGAGCATGCGCGCGGGCTACTGGAAAAAATCTGGGGCAGGCCGGAGCGCGTCAGCGAAAGGATACCCTTCGTATGGACCAACTACTACGAGGATATCGCGCCCGAACTGGACAGGATATTCTTCTCCTATCAGGGGCTTTGGCCGATGTCCGCGCTGCCGGACTGGAAGACCGCGAGCTGTCGGATCGAGAAAGAGACCGGCGAGAGCCGCCGCGTGAACCTCGACCCTGGCACGATCGACGGGGCGAGGCTTTTGCTGGCCTCGACGAAGGGGCAGGCCCACCGCGTCTACCTGCGCGACGGTATCTTTTGCGAAGTGACCCTCTGTAGGCGTAAGGGGCGCTGGGAAAGTTTTTTCTACACCTTCCCGGATTTCAAAAGCGGCGCTTACGACCGCTGGCTGGAGCTGGTACGAGAGGACTGGAAAAGAGAGGTCCGCACCGTGCCGCCCCATGTACTTGATAATGAACATTACTAAAACTATGGCAATTTTATCGCAGAGGCAGGCCGTTTGATGCCTCTGCCGCGAATTTACATAAAAAGCAATTTATAAAGGGAGGCAATCTTTATGATACCGCGTTACGAAACACCGGAGATAAAAAAGATATGGACCGATGAGAACCGCTTCGGCCGCTGGCTTGACGTCGAGCTTGCGGCGACTCAGGCCTGGAACGAGGCCGGGGTAGTGCCAGACGAGGATTTCAAGAACATCAAAGAAAAGGCCAGCTTTAACGTTGAGCGAATCCGCGAGATAGAAGAGGTGACTCAGCACGACGTCATCGCCTTCGTGTCGAGCGTCGCCGAGACGATCGGCGAATCGGGCCGTTTCGTCCACCTTGGGCTGACAAGCAGCGACGTCATTGATACAGCCTCCTCCCTCCTGCTTGGCGAGAGCATGGACGTAGTCCTCGGCGAGCTCAAAAAACTCCATAAAATACTTGGCGAAAAGGCCGTTGAGTACAGATTTACGCCCTGCCCCGGACGTACCCACGGCATCCACGCCGAGCCGACCACCTTCGGCCTCAAACTGCTCAACCATTACGCAGAGCTGGGGCGCGACATTGAACGCCTGTCGCAGACGAAAAAAGAGATGATGGTCGGCAAACTGTCAGGAGCCGTCGGCACATACGCAAACTGCCCGCCCACGATAGAGGCGCGCGTCTGCGAACTCCTCGGCCTCGGGATAGATCCCGTTTCGACGCAGGTCATCCAGAGAGACCGCCACGCGCGTATCGTCACAGACCTCGCCATCTTCGGCGGCACACTTGAGCGTCTCGCGCTCGAAGTCCGCCACCTCCAGCGCACAGAGGTGCTTGAGGCGCTCGAACCATTCAAAAAGGGACAGAAGGGGTCCTCCGCGATGCCGCACAAAAAGAACCCGATCCTATGCGAGAGAGTCTGCGGCATGTCGCGCCTGCTGCGCGGATTTGCCGTGCCGGCGCTTGAAGATATAGCCCTCTGGCACGAGCGCGACATCAGCCACTCCTCCGTAGAGCGCGTCATGTGGCCTGACGCCTTCCACCTCGCCCATTACATGACGAAGATCATGATCAAGGTAATGAGCGGCCTTGTGGTGAACGCCGACAAGATGATGGAAGACATCGACATCACGAAGGGCCTTCTTTTCTCGGGGCGCGTGCTGATCACCCTTGTTGAAAGAGAGGGCGTCAGCCGCGAAGAGGCCTACGCGATCGCGCAGAGCAACGCCATGCGCTGCTGGAACGAGAAGGTCCCCCTGCTCGAACTGCTCAAATCCGACCCGAGAATAACGAAAATGACTGATTCCGAGCTGGAATCTTTGTTTGATTTAGGGTATTATCTAAAGCACATAGACGAGGTATTCAGCCGCTTTCCTGAGCTAAGTGTGGCTGAGGCCTCAAAATAACAATACGGAGGGGTTTTATATGTCTGCACCAGACAGAAACCTAGCGCTTGAGATGGTCAGAGCGACGGAAGCCGCCGCTATGGCCGCAGGCCGCTGGATGGGACGCGGGGATAAGAACGGCGTTGACGGGGCTGCAGTCAACGCTATGCGGTTTATTCTCAATACCGTCAACATGGACGGAGTAGTTGTTATTGGTGAAGGCGAGAAAGACGAAGCGCCGATGCTTTTCAACGGCGAAAAGCTGGGCTGCGGAAGCGAACCTCAGGTTGATATAGCTGTAGACCCGATCGACGGCACGCGCCTCACCGCCAACGGACTGCCGAACGCCGTCAGCGTCGTGGCCTTCGCGGAGAGGGACACCCTCTACGATCCGCAGCACATCTTCTACATGAACAAAATTGCCACCGGCCCCTACGCGGCGCACGCGATCAACATCGACGCCACGCCGACCGACAACATCAGGGCCGTCGCGCGCGCGCTGAGAAAATCGGTGGAAGACGTCACCGTCGTCGTCCTCGACAGACCGCGCCACGAAGAACTCATCAAAGAGATCCGCTCGCTCCACGCGCGTATCCGCCTCATCCCTGACGGCGACGTCGCGGGCGCCCTTTCGACCTGCAAGCCCAACTCAGGCATCGACCTCCTCATGGGAGTCGGCGGCTCGCCGGAGGCGGTAATCACCGCCTGCGCCTTTAAATGCGTCGGCGGCAACATGCAGTGCAAACTCTGGCCGCGCAACGACGAAGAGCGCGAGAAGTGCAAAGAAAAGGGCATGGACGTCAATAAAGTCCTTACCCTCAACGACCTCGTGAAAAGCGAAAACGTATTCTTCGCAGCGACCGGCGTCACCGACGGAGACTGGCTCAAAGGCGTACGCTACTCCGGCGAGGGCATCGAGACCTCATCGCTGGTCATGCGCGCGAAGAGCGGCACGCTGCGCTACATCAACGCGGTGCACAACGTCCAGAAGCTGGACGAGATCAGCGGCATCAAATACGGCGCTCCGTCGTCAGCCTGCTCGTTCCTGTAAACGTAACATCGGACTACGCGCCATAACATATATGCGGCCGGAACGCGGTATAAACGCGCTCCGGCTACATTATTATGCAATTACGCTCAACCCCTGTCCTTTAACAACATCTCGGTTTTATCCTTGATTTCATCGGCCGCCGCGCGTGCTTTTCTAAGATTCAGCCCGATCTTCTTAGCTACGGATAAAACATCCTCCATACGAGGGTTCTTCCCCTCGCCGTCAACGGTCGTGGCATGTTCCCCTCCGATAGAATTACTATACGTAAGATCATAAGCCGGCGAAAGCCGCCAACTGTTACATGTCTCATCAAAGATAAACGTAAAGTTCTTTGAATGATCGTCCCTGTTATGGGCGAATACGTTAAAGCACATCAAGCGGAACATCCGCTCTACCTCATTAAAATCCCTTGTTAGTTCCAGGGTGAGTTTCATCAGCATATTATAATCCAGATTTGGAACGCGGTGGCTGGTTTCCAGCAGAGCGCTTACCGAAGCCATATGCACGCGCCGCTTCTCTCCTCCGGAGACAACGCGGTCAAAACGCTTTACGCCAAAATACCCGCCGCAGACCTTGGAGGGAAAAAGCCTGGTCTCCGGCATTTCGATGCCGCATTCCCGCGCGCAAAGAGAATAGCGGTATTCTTCTTCTCCTATATCTTCTCTATCCATGGAAGCTGGAAATTTGATGATCCATTCCTCTCCGTCAACCGTCGTTAAAATTTTGGGCCTTGCGCCTCCTGACGAGCCTCCCAGCTTGAAAAGCAGGTCCAGATTATGCGGCGACTCGCAGGTGAGAACCTCCTGACAGGACCTTGCCAACAGATCAAGGTCGTCATTTTCTACGGCACATTCCAAACTTATCTCCGGTTCGTAGACTAGCGCCCCCATCCCGCTCCGCCCGACTATGGCAAGACGCTGCAAAATATCTATACCGTATGGATCGAGATGATTTTTCAGCAGTATACGATCTAAGAGCAAACGTCCCCAGCCATCCGGCAAACTGTCGGCGAAAATGCCAAAGCCGCCCTCGAATGGCTCGCGCCTCTTTTGTACGAAAACGCCATTTTTCAACGGTAGGCTGAAAGGGCTGATCGAAAAACCGGCTGCCAGCCAGTCGCTGTTATACTCAAAGGCGGAAAAGCCATCTAGAGTCAACGCAAGCCTCCCAACTGGACGGCCGTTATAGCCGACAGACAACGCCCTAACTTTTTTCATTTATGACATCCTCTATAGAGGCATAATGCTTTTTCGTAAAAAGAGAAAGAAAATCCTCTTCACAGCCAAGCACCACCGCAATATTAAGCAGAGATTTCAGAGAAATCTCCCCGCTGCTTTCAAATCTTTTGATGGAGCCCAAACTTACCCCAGACAACTTTGCCAGCCCGCTCTGCGTGAGCTTCCTCTCCTTCCTGCGCGCACGCACATTAGCGGCAAGAGCAAGGGCGATTTCAGACGGAGTATGATGCTGAAAAAATGATATATTCATAGCTAATATTATAGCTAAAAATATTAATTATGTCAAAATTAGCTAAAATACTAGCTATAGTGATATTGATTGTAGCAGAGGTTTGCAATAAAAATTGCCGCCATTCCAGCAGTATATTATGGAAAGATTATGGCTAACGCTATTGTATGTTACTCTAAGTGCATTATGATTTTAAATCCCAACTACCCTCATCGAGCATAATAAAAACATATAACTCAGGGTGTCTACGCCAATCTTGTTGATTCGTGGTTTTATCTGTTGTTTACGACTTACTGACAAGACTATGCAATGTATGTTTGAAAAATCTACAAATGTTCAATGTCAATGTAAGTTTCTATAATTGAGAAGGTTGTATTTGGGAAGTCAGGATTCAAAATATAAAGAGAGAGAAAATAGTTATTTTTAAAGCGCGAAAATTTTTAAAATAATATATAATTGATTTAGTTGGAAAATGTTCTTGCCAGGGCGTAATTCAACCTTTTCAGAGGAATAAACCAGATGTCGGGCTATTACTTAGGAGGAGAATTATGATTCGGTTGACGCGAAAAGAGCTTTATAATGATATATGGACCGATACTTTGAGCAAAACGGTGTTAAAATATCAACTGTCTACGGTACAGTTAAAGAAAATCTGTAATAGTCTCAATGTACCCACCCCTTCTGGAGGATATTGGACAAAATTACGTTTGGGCTGTAATCCAGAAAGAACTCCGCTGCCGGATAACTTTGATAAAGACTATATAGAGTTTGGTAGGGCAGAGGAAGCCCATCCTTTGGTAAATGAAGCTGTGGATGAAATAGGTACAAAGGCAGAAAGTGAAGATGCCTTGAAAGCGGAATCCGATAATTATGTGTTTGATAAAGAAAATAAACTTGGTTTTATGAAATTAGAAAGACGGCTAACTGTGGAAAAAATATGCAGCAACGCATTAGCACAGGCCGGAAAGATCAAATATACCGATGAACCCTCCAATAAGATAGCGCAACAGGAGAAAAAATTGGCCATAAAATGGTTTAAGTTGAACAAAATAGGAGAGAAAAGCAAGATTTCACTACAGAGTTATGAGGCACAATCCCATTATCGTCTTGATCATTATATATCTAATCCAGAAACAAGAAACTTAGCTGAATACATTGGCGAGGATTCTTTGAACAGGGTCATCAGTCTATTGGATATTATCTATAATGCCCTGGTGAAGGTTGGTGGAACGCCTAAGATAGGATGTCTGGTTTCAGTTGATAATGAAATCGTAGACTTCTTAGTTACTGAAAAACAAGATCAGATAGCTCATGAACTTACGGCAAAAGAGGTCAAAGAGCTTGAAACCTATGATAAGGAAAAACTAAAATATTCATATATAAGTAAGCCTCGAATTAGAAAATATGACCATATATTTAACGGTAAGCTACGCTTTTCCATCGGAGCTAAGATATTTAGCGACCATCGCGATATCAAGCTTGAGGATATTATCGATGAAATCATTATAGAATTCATCTATTTCAGCCATTATAAAACAACTGTTCACAATGACATTATCGCAGAGGAAGAACGCAGAAAGCAAAAAGCGATAAAGGATGAAGAATTAAGAGTAATATATAACGATGAAGCCGAGAAATTTAATGCCCTCGTTAATATTGCCAATGACTGGAAGACAGCTCAGACGATAAGAGAATTCCTAAACTCTATGGCTTCCTCAAAAGATAATGTAAAATTTCCGCAGGAGTGGATAGAGTGGGGGCTCAAAAAAGCGGATTGGATCGACCCTCTATCGGACAGAGAAGACGAAGTATTTGGAAAAAGAAAACATGCCGATTCTAATGAAAAAAAGGCATTGAAAAATAAAGAACGCAGCTATTATGGCTGGTGAGCCAATTGAGAAAAAGACGTATCGTACAGTCTGAAATAATAACGTACAATGAAAAGGTTCAGATATTGACTGCGTCGTGTAAGAAAAAGAGGAAGAGACGAAATGTCATATAGCCAATAATTGGTTATTTGAAAATCGACTACGGAATGGCAAGGACTTATTTACAAAGAATGCTTAAGAGATGAAATCAACGCTTGTGGATACAACCTGAAAAGGCTCCTAAACCACATGAGAGCTTTTGTTTATATTTTGCTTTGTATAAAAAATCCGCAGAAAAGAGGATATTCTGCGGATTACTGGACATCAATGATTTCCTACAACCAAAAGAACCGTTTTTCAGTGTCGACTATTTATAATTTCCCGGGACTTCAGAATTATCGGCACACCCTGCATCTCTTCCAACCTTGAAATCCTTATTGTTATCAAAAACATGTTATAATCACAATTGACGGACTTCTCAGGCAAAACAGGGGCCTGATGCGTGAAGGTCTTTCCCTTTTGGAGGGGGTGAACGGAATGTCGAAAGACAGGAAGCAATCCTCTGAGGCAAAAAGAAAGAGACGAGACCTTAGCCGCCTAGCTCTGAATCTCGTCTCCTGGTTAGACTTACTTCTGCGGATGTTTGAGGTCTGGCTCAAAATCCGCAAGTAGCCTGACTACCTAAGAGTATTGTAGCATAGCCGCCCCTACCGTCAAGGGGCGGTTCGCCGTCTGAAGCGTCTATGAAAATGTCACTTCTTTTTGCAAAACCTCTCAAAAAAGCACCAAATACTAGGTAGTGTCTAATTGCATAATAATGCGGCCAGAACGCATTTATACCGCGTTCTGGCCGCATATATTTTTATGACGTGTAATCCGATGTTTGGTTTACAGAAACGAACAGGTCGACGAGGCCGCGCCGTATTTGGTGCCGCTGATCTCGTCCAGTTTCTGGACGTTGTGTACCACGTTGTTGCAGCGCAGCGTTGCGTAGTTGACAATTTTCCGGACGCCGAATCTGCGATTATTTATCCAAATTTGTCTAAAGACAGAAAATCCAACTCTGACCCACTTAACGTTCTTGCGGCGAAATATACAGCCATGACGGATATGTGTAAAACAGCAGGAGAATCTATTGAAAATAGGATATAATTTTTATGAGATTAATACACATTATGAGGAGGCGGGCGGCGTGGACAATCTTGAGAAAAAAGCGGAATTTGTTTCATCCTGCATTGAAGCATATAAAGTCAGACATGCGATGAAAGGAGCCGACGCCGCAAACATGTTTGAAAAAGAGGGCGTGCTGGACTATCTGATTGACGGCTATGACGTGCTCCATACACAGTCGCTTGAATATGTCATAGATGAAATAGAACTATATCTCAAAAAACGCGGAGCTGTAAGATGATACTCTACCATGGCGGATTAATTCCAGTACCTGAACCCGATTTATCATTGAGCAGACAGCAGCTTGATTTTGGCGGTGGTTTTTATACCACCACCAGTTTTGCGCAAGCGGCGAAATGGTCGAAAATCAAAAGCAGACGTGACGGCGTTCCACGGGGATACATATCCTCCTATGAATTGGATGAAAGCATCTTTAAATCCAAGATCATGCAAATACGGAAATTCAGAGGCCCAAGCCGCGCTTGGTTGACTTTTGTCATGCATAACAGAAAAGACGTCGGCTTCGCGCACCCTTACGACATCGTACAGGGCGCTGTGGCTAATGACAGAGTCTACGCGTGCATCAATGCGTTTGAAGGGGGATTTATAGACTTTGATACAGTGATACGCCGTCTGCGGACATATGCCCTGGCCGATCAGATCTCCTTTCATACTGACAGGGCGGTGAAACAGCTGCGTTTTCTGGGAGAAAAGGAGGTCGTATCAGATGAAAAGAATTCCTAAAATAACACAGGAGAACGTCCATATATTTATCCCCTACAAAGTCGCGGCGATCGCAAGACGTTTGAACAAAGATAAAAATATGCCGCTGAACCGTGCTGTTGCAGAGTTTTATAATTCAGTTACATATGCGATGCTTGAAAAAGAGGACACAAAGTATTGGTACGAAAGCCCTGCGCAGCTATATGCGGACTTTGTCGCCGCGCATGGGGATATGTGACGGTATATAAACACATCCTCTGCGGAAGCGGCCTTATTACAGTCGCCCGCATATCCTAAACCTTAGTTTGGTTCAGCTTTTGTCCACAGGCCCTTATCGATTGAGGAAAGGGCCTGCGGACAGTTCATACATGTAAAAAGCGGCTTGAACTGTATATTTCGTAACGATAGCTGTGTTTGCATTGAATTAAGCAACTGGTCAAGGCAATATAGCGGCGTTGGTATGATAACGATATTGGTTTACATCTCTATTTGTGCCTTCTTTTGGGTAGTGCGTAAAAAAATGTGTAAAACTCCTCATAGTCGGTAATGTACAATATACAGACAAAACAGGAGGTTTAACGTTATGGCAAGACGCTGCAAAATATCTATACCGTATGGATCGAGATAATTTTTCAGCAGTATACGATCTAAGAGCAAACGTCCCCAGCCATCCGGCAGACTGTCGGCGAAAATGCCAAAGCCGCCCTCGAATGGCTCGCGCCTCTTTTGTACAAAAACACCATCTTTTAACGGTAGGCTGAAAGGGCTGATCGAAAAACCGGCTGCCAGCCAGTCGCTGTTATACTCAAAGGCGGAAAAGCCATCTAGAGTCAACGCAAGCCTCCCAACTGGACGGCCGTTATAGCCGACAGACAACGCCCTAACTTTTTTCATTTATGACATCCTCTATAGAGGCATAATGCTTTTTCGTAAAAAGAGAAAGAAAATCCTCTTCACAGCCAAGCACCACCGCAATATTAAGCAGAGATTTCAGAGAAATCTCCCCGCTGCTTTCAAATCTTTTGATGGAGCCCAAACTTACCCCAGACAACTTTGCCAGCCCGCTCTGCGTGAGCTTCCTCTCCTTCCTGCGCGCACGCACATTAGCGGCAAGATCGATTTCAGGCGGAGTATGATGTTGAAAAAATGATATATTCATAGCTAATATTTTAGCTATAAAAGTTATTTATGTCAATTATAGCTAGTATTTTAGCTGTATAAAACATATCTCGTAAAAAGCGAAAACATGACAGGCGCCACCGTAAGCGACTGGCTCAAAGGCGTACGTTACTCCGGCGAAGGAATCGAGACTTCATCGCTGGTCATGCGCGCGAAGAGCAGCATATTGCGCTACATCAACGCGGTACACAACGTCCAGAAGCTGGACGAGATCAGCGGCATCAAAGACGGCGCTCCGTTGTCAACCTGCTCGTTCCTGTAAACCATAAGATTTTTCCAGGCGGCATGACTTTTTGTTCATGCCGCCTATTTCCATTATTTTCCTATGACGACTAAGTAGTGTGTTGACGCAAGATTTTGTTGTTATTATGTTACGGCGTCATTGTCTTTTCAATCTTTTTTAATAAATTCCAACAAATGTATTTTGTGTAAGAACAATTTTACGTATTCTTTTATTATAGTTCTTTTATTATACCCGCCATACTTTTTTGCTATAGCAGGGAATCCATGTTTGTGGTATAGCTTCCAGCAGTCATCTCGATTAATATGGCAGATGGATGGCCCTTGTAAGTTTTGCTGATATGGGCGGCAATTTTCTATCGAACTTTTACGATATAGTATTTTATCTTTTATTTGGTCAAATAAAACCTCACCTTTTTTAGAGTTGATAAAAATCAATGAAACTCCACTTTCGTCTTTAAATTCAGGCATCGAATGCTCAATACCCCAAAAATCTGCGATAGTAACATCTCCGTATCTTAGTATATTTGTATATTTGCATATCAGGCAAGATGGGCGGTGAAACGCAACAGAGTAAAACAGAGTTCGCCATAGGCGTACCAACCTTGATTTCTCATCAAAAGTTCCATCTTCAAAAATTATTTTTTCATTATTTGGCCAATCTGGTGTGCCTTTGGGGCGATGTAAATATTCTCTTATTTGTTTTTTAGCTTTTTGTTCTATAAAACTTAAACAGTCACGAAATATTAATGGGCTCGGGACTCCATGACAAATCAAATCTGCTGTATACAAATTGTCTGTTGCGCATCCCGCAAATGTTAAGTACGAAATCAATCCTGCCGTCTGACAGGGGGTTCCTGTGAACAGTACCTCTTTACCTGCTTTTAAGTCTTCTTCTACCAACCTGAAATTATCCCGCATATCGCTTTGTACATATTTAGATCCTCTACATCTATTCCGTGCATTGGCATCTGTTGCTCTAATGTGCATAGTAGATAAATCAACATCATGGGCGGCTCCATATACGCTACCGTCATTTTCCAATATTACATCTGAAATAGCGGTAAAAGCGCCGCCTGATGAACTCTCTTTTCTTACCTTGTCGTCCTTTATTTTCATTGCGTATATCTGTTGCTGATAATTATTTTCTTTAACTCCATTGTTTTGGAAAGCACATACACTGTTGCAGTGTCCACACTCGATACACAGAGCTTTGTCTATTTCCGGGTACAGAAAACCTTCCTCATCTGCCCGCATTGTTATTGCGGAAACGGGACATATGGTTTTACATGCGGTACATCCACAGCAATCTTGCTTTTTTTCGAATAACGTAATCATCTTGATCCCCCTAATATATGCCTTATTCTGTTGTGTATACTTAGTAAATTTTGTCTATCAAAAATAAACACTGAGGTTAAGATGACAATAGACGAAATAACGGTTGCGATGGCTGCCCATGTTGCCCATTGCCCATAGGTATCCACTTGACGGGGAAACAAAAATTTTAAGATTGTAACTGAAACGGCAATATTGAAGAATAGTCGAACAATACGTATAAATGACAATCGTACCGACAATTTCGTCAGGTTTCGTGGAATGAAAAATAGTAAGTCGACATCTCTATAGAAATTAGAAGCAATACAGGCATAGAGTACACCCTCAATTCCGTATGACGGTGCCAGAAGAATTCCGCCGACTACGACAATCGCTCCCTGCGTAAGTGTTTGCAAACGGGTCTCTTTATACATTCCAGCAGAAATTACTAGCATTCCTTGTGGCGTCTTTATGTTATACATCAATGCGTTTAACGTAAACAAAAAACCAAGTAGTGGTACGTTGTAATCTACGTCGGTAATGCCTTTGGTGTAAATGGATATGAATGGCATGATTGTTACAAATGTCACGCTGAATGCTACTGCAATCATAGAGTAGTAGAAACATTCAAATTCCTGATAGGAACGCTGCAAGGTATCAAGTTGCCTACGGGCGACGACATCGCCAAAGGAGGCGGCAAGGCCACTGATAAAAATTCCGAGAATTCCGGCTATGCCTCCAAGTACCATGTTGTAGATAGTATATATGCTGACAAGCTTCAAGTCTTTTAAGATCAAGGTTAAAATTACAACAGGGGCGCCTACATGGATGACTCCTAAAATCTGTAAGATCAACGCGTCCCAACGTTTGTCCAATAGACTTGGAGAAAATGGAGATGAATAATTTATATAGCGGTATCTGGTTCGACAATAATATATCAATATAATGGTACGTGAAAAAATAGTTAATACAACTATAGCTCTCAATAGTACAATGTTGACATGGGTTTTCGCCAGGAACATGACCGAGGCAGTGTTTAAAATTATATAGACAATTGAAGCAATGGATATAACATAGGTTTTTTGATCAGCTGTAAGCAAAGCTCTGTATTTCGCCAAAGTAAAAAATTCCAGACAACCGTTGATCCCCAGAATTAGAACTAACAATGTAATCTCCAAAGAAGATAGGCCTGTTGATTTTATATATAGCGGATAAATCATGGCTAACACCACGGTTAACAGTACGAAAATAACACCAGACTGATAGTAATATTTTTTTGCGGCAGAAACTATGCTGCTTATAGCTGAATGATCCGCGTTTGCTAATGGTCTATACAAAGCATAAACAGCGGCGCCAGAAATTCCTGCTTCAACAAGATTAAAATAGGCAATAAATTGCAATATTGATGAAATTAAGCCGTTTATCTCAGAGCCATAGTAGACAAGCATATATTTAGGAACGATGAACCCTGAGATAAATGTAATTATCTGTAAGATTGCGGTCGATATTGAATTATAAAAGAAAAGTTTAGTTCGGCTCATCTTTTTCTTTCTCGCAAACACCGAGAGCGTTTTCCAGGAATGCGATTGATTTCTGCCGCTCTATGTCCAGCTTAGCGTTTACTTTTTTGTAGTCGATATCTCTGTATGGAATATCATTTATATTTGTTACTATACGCTCCGAAAGGTCAAGCTTTGCTAAAAGATCCCGCATACGGGAACCGGCTGTTGGATGTGCAACAGTAACAAACTGTTTGTTAAAGATCAGAGAAAACGCGGTGCCATGAAATGAGCTGGTTACAATATAACTGGCATTAGCAAAAAGTCCTAAGAATTCACGTGGCCCGGCAGTTGGGCAAGTCGCATGTCTATATAACTTTTTTAATGACCGATTGCCTGAGAATATCTCAAGGATTTTAAGTTTTTTTTCTTTTGCAATTGTTTTTGCTATTTGGTTGGTTAAAGGCATATTCCCCATATTGTATAATAATATGTAGCTTTTATTGTTAGGCGTTATTGCTATTTTTTCCCAATCATTTTTACTCAGCAGCAATGTGGGGTCAAGCGTAACTGAAATTTCTTTATTAGTAAAATTAGCAATAAGTTCTTTTGCTGTTTCTTCCCTAACGGAAATATAGTTTATATTTTTTATTCCATTTTTTAGGAAAACTATCTCATCAACCGTTGATTTATCGTTTCCTATGCTTGCGGCATAAGAAACTAATTTACAGGTATCTTTCTTCAAAAAGCATCCGAAATATGTCGTGTCTGCAAACGTTATTTGTTTATTCCAGACCTGATCGCTGCCAATAAATATAAAGTCGGAGTTTTGTTGAGGGATATCTGCTTGTTTATAAAAGACAGGTTGTGTACTGTCAACAATATATTTATCTCTAAAATCTTTATAATTTTTAAGTTTCTGGCCAAGTCCACAAAAGTGAAACCTAATAAAATTTATACTATGCTTGATTAGGTAAGATATATATGTTCTTACATTATGACTAGCGCTTGGTGCATAATTAAGAAAAAATGGTTTATAGTTAATGATATCGACGTGATTGGAGTATTTCAAAAGCACATGCTTTAGTGCGTATGCCTGTAATACCGCTCCATAATTTATTGCCCAATGAAATGTTAAGATTGATATTTTCATTACAAAATCACTTCTTTCATATCTAACTAGTATTAGTGCCATTTAAAATATAAAACTATTAATTACCTATGATCGATATTGTATTCATTGCATAGATTGATTGTATTTATTGTGATTGTTTTTTATCCCTTGAAATGCGATAATAATCGCCCAGAATACCCATAGCATCTCGTTGCCCATATTTGAGCTTGAACTTATACTGGCGATTATAAATGCAATCATAAACCCAAGAAACGCAAAGGCGGTACGTCGTCCTAAACTCGTCGTGTTATTGGATTTATATCTTGAATAATTATCTCGACATAATTTAATGTAAAAGATAATATAGCCGGCAAAGATGAAAATACCAGAACCAACAAGTATTTCCATCCACCAGTTGTGAATGTTAGTGATTCCATATGTCTCATATACCCAATTTGATGCCATATAACTCTCAATACCGCCAATTCCGGTTCCCATCCCTAAGGTTGGAAGCAAAAACAACAATCCATTTAAAATCAAATTCTTTCTGATATTATCCGAGTTCCCTCCTTCTGTAATTCGTATAACCATCTGGTCAATGAAGTATTGGGGATTAAGGAATGTGACTAGATTAGGCATAAAAATAGATACAATAATGGACAAAATCACAAGAGAAGCCAAAAACATAAAAACTTTTCTTGTAAAATGTTTAAGATCTATAATATTCAAAATGAGAAATGATAAAATTAATCCATAAATATTTGCACGGGAAAAGGAGACCAATAGAATCAAAGATTCTTCTAAAAGTATCGCGTAAGCTAGCAAAGCATATAATTTCGATTTTATATTTTTGACTATGACATAAGTTGCAAAAATACCGATGAGTATACACATTGCAAATTCATTTTCATTTGTCATACTTGAAATAGGCCTGTTTATCAAAGCTGTATATTCTGTTTTGGGAACAAAAAAGAGGTACTTACCCATAAATATTTCATACCAACCAATGATAGAATGAATAAAAACCGCAAACATTATAACAAATAGACAATAATAAATATCATCAAAGCTCTTCAAAATAAAAGAAAAAGTGAAAATAGAAATTATTCCGCAAAAAATAAAAAATACGTTGCGAATCCCGTTATTTATATCTGGCGTCCATGTGCAAGAAAGGACAGCATAACCTAGCCAAAAAAGCATAAAACATAACGAATACCTGTTAGCTTGGCATGTCCCAAGCAATTTGCCTGTCCTATTGTAATTAGATAATGTTGCCTGTGCGCATATCAACATCATAATAGGGATAAGTATTCTATAGATACTAATATGGGCAAAACCTATATCAATAGAAAACCATGCAGTTCCAAAAAAAACGGATAGCACGGTAATTAATACAACTAATTTTTTAAATGAGATTTTTTTTTGAACTATTCGCATTTATCAGACCTCTATATATAGCTATGATTTGTTCTGCCACAGCATCTGGTGAGAATTTGCTCTTCGTTTCATTTGCAATGTTCTCTCTGTCATATTTGCCTGCATTATTAAGCATAAATCTAAAAGAGTTAGCTAAAGCATCTTGATCATCAACCGGTATTAAAACTCCGTTTGTCTCATTCACAAACAATTCCGGGCCACCACATTTTGTTGCTATAACCGGAAGTCCGCATGCCATGGCTTCTATATAAACTACTCCAAAGGTTTCTGCTTTTGACGGTAATACAAAGCAATTAGATTTTTTTAAGATTTTCGCTATTTCTTTTCGTGACAATCTACCTAAAAGCCTTATATGTTTTTCCAATCCGAGCTTTTTTATCATATCTTTGCACTCGAAGTAAAGAGGACCATCTCCAATAATTTCTAGAATTATTAAAATGTGGTTATTCACACAAAAGCTGTTTTCCGCAAAAGCTCTGTTAAATGCTGAAATACATAAAAGTGGGCATTTTCCTCTGATAAGATTGCCTACAAATACAAAACGGAATATGCTTTTTTCTTCAATAGTCTTTTCTGCTGGTGAACTTATGAATAATGGGTCTAACATATTGGGAATAACTATAGGATTTATGTTAAAATGTGACTTCAGTCGATTAGACAATGTTTGGCTTACAGTAATAACAACATCATAAGCTGAATAAATATCTCTTGCACACTTTATTATCCAATTATTTAATTCTTTATAAGTAACGTTAACAGTAGATGAATGTTCAGTCATGGCAAATTTTGCTTTTGTAATCGGCTTCAAAGCAAGTGCAATTTCCGCGATTTCTAAAAAGTGGGAATGTATTATATCTGGTTCACCATGGTCTTTTTTTATAGTGTGATACAGTATCTTTACTGCAGCCTTACCAGTATGGCTTAGAACTATATGCGGAATTTTGCCAAGTGGTATGTTGATGGTATAGACTTCTACTCCTTCTTTACAAAAATGCTCTATTCCCCATTTTCGCCAACGACGGACTGATCGAAGGTCAATAGCGGCAAAGACAACCTTACAACCAGTTTCAGCTAATGCCTTTGCCTGATCAAATTCAAAGATACCATTTAAAGGATATTTATCAGAAGGATAACTTCCGGCGATGAGCAATATATACATTAAAATCTCCTCATGGATGGGATTATTAGTATCCTGCCAACCTTTTTCTCATATCAAGAATGATTGGCAGAATACTATTCATGATAGACATAGGATATTCTGAATGGCTATGGCATTCTTCCTGCATGATTTTTTCAAATTCTTCCGGACGCATTCCTATCTTATCAAGAACAAAATTCAAATCACTGATGAGTTCTTCCGAAGTATAAAGAGGCTCTTTCAATCTTTTTTGTGCCTCTTCTCTTGTCATTTGTCCCGATATGATCATGCTTGAATAATGAGACTTTCTTTTATCGACATTGAATTTCCGTGGAAGATAATGTCTTTGCATGATTTTTGTGAATATAGATTCACAATGTTTATCTCCATAATACTCAAAACCACATGTCTTGTGTAATATATCAAAAGCACTTTTCGCGTTATAATCGACATAGTCCAAAGGTTTGATTGTCTGAATTTTGTGTATATATCCGTAGAAGACACGTTTTTCAAAAACAGACATCAGCGGTAATTTCGTAAAATCTTTCTTCTGTCCAAAACGTTTCCAGATAGCCAATATGTGCCTTTTATCCGACGCGTCGTAAGTATTGCCCTTTTGGAGAATACTTTCCAGCGCAAAATTGCCGCCGTTTAAAAAACAGTCGATTTGATTATCCTTGGCGTACTTATAAAGGCAAGCAAACAGAACATTATCCTGAGGAATTGCAATATTTGGTACACCCGCCCTAATGAACGCGCATGTTAAGTCTCCAAATAATAATGGATCAGGGCTTTCTACGACTAAATCTATGTCGTATGCGTCACAGATTTTCTTTACATTATCAGTCGTAACAGGAGCGTCAAGGCCATCATCAATGTGTACAGCAAGCATTCTCAGTCCATACGTATGAGCGATGTAGGCGGCGTAAGATGAATCCAATCCTCCGGAAAGACCAAGCATACAGTCATATTTATAATCTCTTCTTCGTTTTTTTAGATCATTAAATATTTTTTCCAAGTAATCTTTCACATCGTCGTTTGGGTGATATATACTCTCTTTAGCTTTTAAAGCATCAGAACAGTAATTGCATACACCGTTCTCATCAAATTTTATAGTGGTATCTCCGATATTATCCATGACGCATCTTGTACACTGCTTATATTCCATATTCCATACCCCTTTAATACATTATTAAATTTTTATATAAGCTCAATAGCTTCTTTTCTTCAATTCCCCAGTTGAATTCTGTAAAGATGGCTTTTCTTCCGTTATATCCCATTTCTAGTGCGACACTAGGGTTATCGATTAAATATGACATTGCTTGGTGTAATTCTTCAATATTATTTGGGGAAACGCATAATCCGCAATTCCATTTGTCAATGATGTCTTTCCATAATATGAAATCAGTACATATGACGGGTAGCCCTGCCTGCATATATTCAAACAACTTTGTGTTTCCCAATGTGCCCATTTTACCGTTAGTATTTGGGGAATACTCGAGAACGGCAAGCCCAGCCGTACAGTTTTTTAACTGTTCTTTTACTTCTTCTTGTGGGACTTTTCCTAAGAAAATCACTTTTTTCCACGAAAAATCATTTTTTAGGTCTGCGAGATAAGAGGATTCTCCCCAGCCCATCAGCAGGTACTTTGCATTCACTTCCCTTAGTGCCTTTAAAATGGTATCATGACACCATTGCTTGGAAATCCCACCAGCGAAAACAAATATCGGATCTTCATGTATGTTCGTTTTATCATAGTGCTGAGATGTATCGATAATTGGATAATTTGTAATTAACTCAACCCTGAAATTTGTCTTTTCCAAATCCACGACCATCGTGGGTGTTACAGCGATGATATAATCCATTTTTTTCAAGATGTGATTTGCATATATGGTATAGGCAATGGATATTGGCAAACGTAAAATCTTAGGTATCCATTCTTTCCGCATGATCTGACCAGAAACGTTTTCATGACTGTCAAATATCACTTTTTTACCGCAGCGTTTCAGTCTTTTCCCAAGCGGCAGAAGTTCCGGGTCATGCAAATGATATATTTCAGCGTCTATCTGTCGTGCCGCTTTGAACATTATATGTCCTGACAACAGTATTCTTTTATAGCGTGACGTAGGTGCGTAATCGATAGATACAATATTTACTCCGTTACTGATCTCATCTTTTTTACCGTCCGCTACAAGCAGTGTCACATCATACCCCGCGTTGGCCAGAGATGTGCATTCTTTGTGGAATATTCGTGTATCGTATCTTTGATGTACGCTTGTTATGTGGCAAACCTTTATCGGCATTTTACTTCCCATAACTTGTCATGATTATCTCCACAGTTTTCCGTGCCTCTCTCCCTGTACACATCGGCTCTATCTTTCCGTCAAGCACATCCAGCACGTGCCTGTAATACGGCAGATGTCCATGTCCGTAGACGGACTGCGGGGCTTCGCTGGCGTTGTTTACCTCTTCGTCCATGGGATCCTCGTCGGCAAATGACCAGTGTTCTATTTTGTTGAGCGCAAAGCCCCCGACTCTTACCGTGCCTTTTTCTCCTAAAATCGTAAGACTGCCTTCAAGATTTTTAGGGTAGGTGAGTACTGTCGCGTTGATACCGCCTATGGCGCCGCTTTTGAATTTCAGGGCTACCGATATTGTATCTTCGGCCTCCATTTTTATTTTCTGGGTCGAGTATTGGGACGTTATGTCCTGTACTTCGCCGCCGAACCACTGCACAAGGTCAACGTAGTGGCTTGCCTGATTCAATAGGCAGCCGCCGTCAAGCTCATAGGTGCCGCGCCATTTGGCCATGTCGTAGTAGTCCTGTGGACGGGTCCAAAGGACGTTGGCGAGGATCATGTATATTTTGCCGAATCTGCCTTTTTCATATGCCCTGCGCAATAGCTGGATGCTGGGGTTGAAGCGGTTTTGTTTGACGACCATGTATTTGACGCCTGCTTTGTCCGTCGCTTCTATCGCCCTGTCGCAGGTCTCCAGCGAACAACCCTGCGGCTTTTCGGAGAGGATGTTTTTCCCAGCCTGAGCAGCCTCGATGGCCTGATATGGATGTAGGCCGGAGGGCGTGCAAATACTGATCAGGTCGGCGTCTGTTTCTCTGAGCATCTGTGAATAGTCTGTATATGATTTGCAGCTGACTCCGGCTTTCATCGCCGCCTCTATTGCGCGTTCGGAGATAATGTCGCAGCAGGCGACAAGTTCCACGAGTCCCTCTTCCTTTAGTTTTGTAATCGCATCTATATGGTTTTTGCTTATTCTGCCGCAGCCTGCCAGTGCTATTTTATGCATATCTCTTAACTCCTTTGTGGTGTAGTCTATTTCTCGTAATAAACTTGTTCTTCAAGCAGTTGTTCTTGCGGCACAGGACGCCATTCTTTAGCAGGGATACCAAGTACCGTGATTCTTGGCGGGACGTCTTTTGTCACTACAGACCCCGCAGCCACCAACGCGTCCTCCTCTATAACCACTCCCGGCAGCAATACCGCTCCGGCTCCGATCCTCGCACCTGTTTTTATAGTGGGGCCTCTGAAATGTTTTTTCCGTTCTTCCGTCCTGCCAAGGTAGTTGTCATTGGAGAAGACTACACATGGGGCGATGAAGCAGTAGTCTTCAACGGTGCTGAAGGCGGTGATGTAAGCGTTGGTCTCTATTTTTGTCTTTTTGCCAATAGAGACTTTGTTTTCTACCGTTACGCCGCGGCCGATGATCGTCCCCTCGCCTATCGTCACATCTTCCCTGACGGTGGCAATGTCTCCGAAGAAGACCATGTCCGCGATGGAGGCGCCTCTGTATATGACGCAGCCTGCGCCGATGGTTACGGCCTTACCAATGGTGAGTTCCGGCAGTTCCCTCGCCGCGCCGGTGGTAGCGCTCATGGATGCTTTCGCTGGCATTTTGCCAAGTACCGCATTGTCTAGGATTTTTGTATTATCCCCGATAACTACATGTTCATGTATTATTACGCCATGTCCGATTTCGACGTTGTCCCCAATCGTAACATTGTCCGCTATAACAGTGTTATGCCCATATTGAACGCTGCGGCCGATTTTCGCGGTCTTTGATATTATGCAGGACATCTTCTGTTCTCCTTACAATCTATAAAGGCGCTTGCTGTTCAGCGCATCTTCACCAAGCACTGAGACGATTGCGTTTTTGGTATCAAAAAGTATCTTCGCGTTGTCCAGCACCATTTGATAATCCACATTATGTTTGTGCCAGGTGGTGACGACGACGGCGTCGCAGGAGGACACATTATCCGGCGTCAGTTCTGTGGCGTTGACGATGTTGTCCTTCCATTTTGCGCTATGGCAGTAGGGGTCGTGGTATATTACCTTCGCGCCCTTCTTTTCCAGCTCTTCCCATACTTTGAGGGCTGGTGATTCGCGCAGGTCGTCGATATCTCCCTTGTATGCAATACCTAAAAGCATTATCTTGCTGTTTTTGAGCGGCTTTTCCTGTTCGTTTAGTATCTCCATTAGCCGCTCGACAACGTATTCCGGCATGTTGTCGTTGATTTCTCCTGAAAGCTCTATAAGACGTGTGTGGTAGTCATATTCCCGCGCTTTGTATGTGAGATAGAAGGGGTCGAGCGGGATGCAGTGTCCGCCCACGCCGGGTCCAGGGTAAAAGGGGGTAAAACCGAAGGGCTTTGTCGCGGCGGCGGCGATGACCTCCCAGATGTTGATACCCATTTTGTTGTAGACGATCGCCATCTCATTCGCGAGAGCGCAGTTGACGATGCGGAAGGTATTCTCTAGTATCTTTGTCGCCTCGGCCTCTTTCGGAGAGGAGACGGTGAAGACTTCCGCCCCAAGCACAATGCTGTAAAGGGTTTTGGCGATTTCAGTGCACTCAGGCGTACAGCCGCCGACAACTTTCGGGGTGTTGTGGGTCTTGAAGCGCGCGTTGCCAGGATCGACTCGTTCAGGGCTGAAGGCCAGGTGGAAGTCTTTGCCAACTTTAAAGCCACTTTCTTCAAGTATAGGTTTTACTACTTCTTCCGTCGTACCTGGGTAAGTGGTAGATTCAAGAACGATAAGCATATCTTTGTGTATACGTTTCGCTATTTCTTTGGCGGAGTTTACGATGTATGAAAGGTCGGGCTGCTTGAATTTGTCCAGTGGTGTGGGGACGCAGATGGCGACGACGTCACATCCCATGAGACGGTCAAAGTCGGTCGTGGCGGAAAGGTGCCTGTTTGCGGCAAGGTCTTTGAGGTCCTGCGGAATGATGTCTCCGATGTAGTTTTCACCGCGGTTGACCATCTCGACCTTTGAGGATTGGATGTCGAACCCAAGGACTTTGAAACCGGCTTTGGCCTTTTCTACAGCCAGTGGAAGACCAACGTAGCCGAGGCCGATTACTCCAATTTGGGCTGTGCGGGTTTTGATCTTTTCAAGTAGTGTCATCGTTATTCTCCCTTTATTACAACTTTTACGATCTGTTAATTAAATGTTTTTAATATCGTGTCTACAATTTTTTGCGCCGCAAAACCGTCGCCGAATATTTTGCCCGGATAATCCATGCTTGATTCCAGCACCTCTGTTTTTTCTACCCAGTCCATATTTTGAGGATCGTTTTCCAGTAAATGCCAGCCGGTGTCGGTTATTTCCTGCCAACCTTGCGGCATTATGAGAAGAGACCTTTTTTGTGCCCAATATGTCTCTCTCTGAAAACCTCCGCTGTCTGTTACTACATATTTCGCATTTTGGAGCAGTGACATCAGTTCTATGTATCCCAGCGGTTCCGTCGTGATCAGATTTTCAAGCAGTCCGTTCAGACCGAATTCCGCGGCTTTTTTTCTGGCGCGCGGGTGCATGGGATAAAGGATTTGCAGTCCTTTGACTTTTGAAATGGTATTTAGCCCCTTCAATATCGCGGTGAATCTTTCTGCGTTGTCGGTGTTGAAGTCCCTGTGTATCGTCGCCAGTATGTACTCATCTTCTGAAAGGCCGTATCTGCGCATCTCTTTTACCAGATCAAGCTTAGGCAACATCTTCAGGTAGAGGTCGTACATGACGTCGCCGGCGTTATAAACCCCCTCTGTTATTCCCTCTTTGCGCAGGTTTTCCACGTTGAGTTCCGTGCAGGCGAAGAGTAAGTCGGAAATATGGTCGGTTAAGACACGGTTGACCTCTTCGGGAAAGAGTTTGTTGTATGTGCGCGGGCCGGCCTCTATATGAGCCACTGGTATATGCAGTTTGGCTGCATCTAATGCGCCGGCAAGGGTGGTGTTAGTGTCGCCGTATAACATCACCATGTCGGGCTTTTCTTTGATAAGCACTTCCTCAAATTTGCACATAGCGTCGGCGGTCTGAACGGCATGGCTGCCGGAGCCAACGCCAAGGAAGTAATTAGGCTGAGGAATTCCTAGTTCGTCAAAAAATGTGCCTGACATATTGAAGTCATAGTGCTGACCGGAGTGCACGAGGATATGTTTCCAGGCGCTGCGTTCGCGGATGACCCGGTTTACTACGGCTTCTTTGATGAATTGGGGACGCGCGCCGACGAGAGAGATTACATTCATTTTGAATCTCCTCCCAACGCCTTTATAAATTTATCTGCTAATATGGGGTATGTGGCATTATTGATAATGTAATTTCTGCCCTTTTTCTCCACTTTAGAGGCATTTTCTTTAAGACAAAACAACGATAGATTTCTTTTTTTAGTTTTGATTTTTTTATATAATTTCAATATTTCCACTCCTGCCTATCAATGTTTATGCTATGGGCTAAGCTTTAACCCTATAACGCAGTTTTTTATGTATGCCCCAAAAGAGATTGTTGATTGTACAAATACTAGCTAATATAGGGCTCATCAAAAGAGCTTTTCTAAACATAATATAATGATGTTTTATAAGTTTTACTTTACTTCCGCTTGATATAGAATTCTCTCTCTTGCAATATATCGATAAACATTCTGGCATTCTGTAACAATTCGTTTTTTGTATCACTTTAAGCCACATAGCGTAGTCGTTATTTTTTTTTATATCTGCGATTTGGATCAAACCAACGTATTCTCGGTCATAAATCACTGTTATTGTGGAAAAATAACAATACCGATACATCATATGTTTCGTTATCTTATCCGGTCCGGTATATATGTAGGGACTCCATTTTTTATCTGGGTATACAATACGATAGTCAGTAAAAGTAAATTTATATCCGTTTTCTTTCATAAAAGAGATCTGCTTTTCCAGCTTTTCTGGAAGCCATAAATCATCGCTATCTAGGAATGCTATCCATTTCCCTTTTGCCTCCCTTAACGCATAGTTTCTTGATATGGCCGCGCCACTATTTCTTTTATTTTTTAAGTACTTAATTCTTGAGTCACTAAATCTCGTCACTACCTCATCTGTGTTGTCGGTAGAGCAATCATCAACAATAATCATCTCCCAATTTGTGTATGTTTGGGCGAGTACGCTTTTAATAGTTTCTGCTATATATGCTCCTGTGTTGTACGATGGAGTGATAATAGAGACCAATTCATCATGTTTCATCTTATAACCTCTAGCCGCTGGTTTAGCCATGTCGTTGATTTTCTAGGGTGTGTTCCGAAGAACAACATTATTTAAAATCAAAATTTTTGCTTCAATTTGTTTACTTTCGTATTTGTCTTTGCCAATTTTTCCTCTGTTCAGCAAATAATCGCCATAATCTTCCGCTGTCGCCATTCCTTCTTCCGTTATGCCTTCCTGCTTTATAAGGGCCTTTGACAACGTTTGGAGAATAATTTTCATATCGCCGAGGAATGTGATGTCCTTAATGTATTCCAGGTCGTAATCCAGTTTTCTTTCCCAATCGATGGCGTTACGTCCGTTTACCTGTGCAAGTCCGGAAAGTCCGGGACGTACGTTATGACGTTGTCTTTGTTTATCGGTCATAAATACCATGTCACGTACTAATAGAGGGCGCGGTCCGATGAAACTCATCTCGCCCTTTAATATGTTGAATGCCTCCGGCAGCTCGTCCATACTGGTATTTCTTAGCGTTTTACCAAATTCTGTGAGTCTGGCTTCGTCCGGCAACAGATTTCCGTAGGCATCCTTTTCGTCTGTCATGGTGCGAAATTTATACATCTTAAATATTTTTTCATCTTTGCCGGGCCTTGGTTGCTGGAATAACACGGGTGAACCAAGCTTGATTCGCACCATGGCAGCAATAATTACATAAAGCCAACAGAATATTATGATTACAAATAGTGAGCATAAGATATCAAACATCCGCTTTATATACCTTTCATAAAAACCAGCGTGACGTTCCATTTGTCTTAAAAACAATTCTTTATAATTTCGATAACGACAGCTTGCTGTTCCTCTGTCATATTCAAATCGCTTGGCAGACAAAGGCCCCTAGTGAAGATATCCTCGCCGACGTTATCGTTGCCGACGGTGATAAAGTCTCTATCGGCATAAAGAGGCTGCAGGTGCATCGGTTTCCATATTGGACGGCTTTCAACATTGTATTCGTCGAGAGTGAGCCGGATTTTTTCTGGCGTTGCTTTTCCAATACCATCACCGAAAGAATCCTTGTTGATTGTTAGGCAGCTCAGCCAGTAGTTTGGTTCAGAATGTTCCACAAAGGGATTCATCTGCACCGGCAGGTCTTTCAGACCATTTTGGTACCTTTGCCATATTTTCTTTTTCATGGCCTTGTGCTGGTCAAGGTGGAGAAGCTGACCTCTCGCAACGCCGGCTATGAGGTTGCTCATTCGATAGTTATATCCGAGTTCACAGTGCTGATACCAAGGGAATGGTTCTCTTGCTTGGGTAGATAAAAATTTTGCTTTGCTGATTGCCGCCTCGTCGTCGGATAAAAGCATCCCGCCGCTTGTACCGGTAATGATTTTGTTGCCGTTAAAGGAGACAACGTTATATTTACCAAACGTGCCTGACTGCCGTCCCTTATAGGTGGCAGATAAGCTTTCGGCTGCGTCCTCAATCATTACCGCGTTGTATTTTTCGCACAGCGCCGAAATTTCGTCCAGTTTGGCAGGCGTGCCGTAAAGGTCTGCAACGATGATGGCCTTTACTTTTTTCCCATACTTTTTTAAAGCAATTTCAAGCGCAGTAGGGTTCATATTCCAAGTATCTTTTTCGCAGTCAATAAAGACCTGAATACCTCTTTCATATGATACTGGGTTGACGGTGGCGGCAAAGGTCATATCTGAACAGAGGACGATATCCCCGTGTTGTACGTTTGCAAGTTTAACGGCCAGATGCAGGGCCGCCGTGCCTGAAGCTAGGGCTACGCTGGCTTTACAACCAAGATAGCTGCACATGGCCCCCTCTAATTTATCTATGTTTTCTCCAATCGTGGACATCCAGTTTGTGTCGAACGCTTCGTTTACAAACTTACGTTCTTCTTTGTGGATGTATGGACTGGACAGCCAGATTTTTTTATCAAATCTTTGCATTTATTGATACTTCCTTTGATATCATCGTTTTCGCCACATTCAGCGCGTTCAGCATCTCTATCTGTTTCTGTGTGAGCTTGCCCTGTTTGCGTAGTGTTCTTTGGCGGGCGATCCATTGGCCAATTCTGGCGCTTTCTGACGTTTTGTCGCCTTCTGAAATGTCCTTTGTTTTTAACAGGCGCGCGGCGGCCTCGTATTTTTCCGACCAGGCGCGTTCTGCGGGGGTGCGCCAGTCGACGCCTAGCTCTTCCAACTCTTTTATCTGCGCCTCCATCAGACTCTTGCCCTTCAGCTCTCCCCTGTATGCGCGGCGGCACTCGTAGAGCCATTTGCCGAGCCAGATTCCCTCTGTCGTCACGTATTGCTGCGGGACGGCGATGTCGCCGTGTTCCGCGAGGTATTCCCGGCAGGCGGCGATTTTCTTTTGCCACGGGTCTTCCGCCGTCCACTGAAAACCGAGGGCGTCCAGTTTTGCCCTGCGTTCCGGCGTCACCTTGATGGAGCTTCTGCACGTCTTTGAGTTGCCCTCTATGTGGTTTCTCAGCCATCTGCCGAGGGGGAAGCCTTTTTCGTTCACGTAACCGGCGGGGACGTCGAGCGTGCCGAATTCACGGTGATATTCCTTCGCCTGTTCGTAGCCGTATTCCCACTGCCGTGTATAGGTGTCGAGCCAGTCCATTCTGATGGCGTCTAGGCGCTCTATCTGCTCCCTTGTCAACGGCGCGGAGCCGTTCAGCCGCCCGCTGCGAATCTTACGCATCCGGCGCAGCCAGGCGCCGATACGCAGACCGTTGGGGGAGATGTAGCCGGCGGAAATGTTGAGATCATGGTTTTTCAGGTAGTATTCCGCACAGGCGAGATAGTTCAGCTCCCACTGGTAGTCGAGCTTGTCCCAGATCATGCCGAGTTTGTTTAGGGCCGCGATACGCTCGTCGGTCAGGTAATAGCCGCTCCTGCCGCTGTTTTTTGACTGGCGGAGGTTGCAGATCCATTTGCCGAGTTCAAGCCCTTCTGAGGTGACATAGTTGGCGCGGATGTCGATATTGCCGTTTTTTGATCTATATTCGCACAGCGCGCGGTAATATCTCTCCCACGAATATTCATAGCGGTTTTTCCAGCGCATGCCGATGTTTTCAAGTTTTGTGATTCTCTCTTCGCCGAGCAGTCCGGGGATCTTGCCGGCGCGGACGAGCCTCTGGGTGTTCAGCCATGAGCCGAGAGAGTACCCCTCCGGTGTCCGATAGCGTTTGGGAACTTCCAGGCTGCCGTGCTCGCCGTAATAGGCCTTTGCGTAGCTGTACATCGTCTCCCAGGAGGCGGAGAGCGCCTCTTCGAGCTCGTTGAAGAGCCGTCTGCTGTCGCGCACTTCGTCGATGATGGTGAAGGAGTCGTTGACGACCAGTGAAGCCTCTCCCGTGGCGCGGTAGTAGTCGGCGGCGAATTTCATCTCTTCCTGCAGGGCGGAGATGCTGTAGAGGTTTTCAATGTTGTTTACCACGTCGATGATGACGGTGCTCCTGCGGCTGCCCGCCGATAGGGCGCGCCCGATCTGCTGTTTGTAGATGATGGGCGAGACGGTGGGGCGGAAGAGTATCACGCCCGAGATGTTCTCGATATGGACGCCCTCGTTGAGCATGTCGATGCAGAGAAGGAGCTTTAGCCGCTCGTTGTCGTCGGCCTTGAAGCCGGCAAAGGCGCGGGCTGCCTCCGGATCGTCTGCGTAGGCACGATAGAGGCGCAAGTTCCCGTCGATTTTACCGAACCACTCGTCTATGTGGCCGGCCACCTCGTTGAGGTGTTCGACGCTGGAGCAGAAGATAATATATTTGCCATGCTTTTCGGTGATATGTTTCTGAAATACGGTGTCAAGTCCCTCCGCCTTCTCAAGCGAACGGCGCAGCGCGTCGAGGCGCTTCTGTGCCGCGTCACGCACGGCCCTGTTTTTGGCGCTGCTTATGCGGGACTGATATCTCTCTATATCTTTCTGGCAGGAATATATCGAAACGACATATGTCGGCGGAGCGAGGATGCCGCGCACCACCGCCTCGCCGAGCGTCATTTCCGAGGCGATGTTGCCGTCGAAGAGTTCGTCGGCCATATCGCGCTGATTGTCGAGGTAGCGGATGTTTGTCGCCGACAGGCCGAGCACCGGCGCCTGGGGATATGCCGCAAGCAGCCGCTGGACTCCGTCGCCCCACATCTGCGCGCCGCAGCGGTGGAATTCGTCGAGCACGATATAGTCAGGGCGGATATCTTCGATTGCGGCGGCGTCCATCATCATGAGCTTGGCGTAGGTGAAGAAACGTATGTTTTGCGGCTGGGCGGCGCCCGCGGCCCTGAGGTTTTCTATCTGCGTCTTAAAGATGTACTCGCTGGGCGAGAGCCAGCAGACGACAGCCTGCGGGTTATCCTCGGCCAGTTTGAAGCCGATAAAAGATTTTCCCGTGCCGGTGGGATGGACAACGGCGGCTTTGCCGCTCTCCTTTAACATGGAGACGGCGTTTTCATAGGCTGTCCGGTTATGCTCAAACAGGTCGATCATGACGTCGTTTCCTCTCCCAACACTGCAAAACTTCCCTTTTAGGTTCCTGTACGGATGCGGCTGCTGCCTTTATTAAAATTGGCATATCACAGACTTTGTTTTATTTAGATATTGCAGGGAGATAAAAATTGAATTATTTGAAACTATTTAGTTGCGGCTAAAAAAGTGTACCTTTTTATCCGGATAGTTATTGACTTTTATATGGATTCGTTGTATTAATAT
>ERZ1673695.159-NODE-159-length-118711-cov-24.570312_pt1 | contig 118711 bp, 107 predicted proteins | sample MGYA00580225_ERZ1673695 | MGnify/ENA primary metagenome ERZ1673695 (study PRJEB41218, sample SAMN15661739) | gut metagenome | host: Homo sapiens | place: Canada: London | collected 2015-08-20/2019-03-30 | study: EMG produced TPA metagenomics assembly of... | reverse complement strand
GGGGCTTCCTCTAAATTGCTTTTCTGTGTCTACTTTTGCTTGACAAGTGCACGGCGCAGCCGCGCCGGGGGGGCTTTTCTTTGTCCGTTACTTTGCTTTTGCCGCGTCCTCGCCGGCAAAGAACTCCCGCACAAGGCGCGCCACCGTGCCGGAAAGCAGCAGCAGCGCGATGAGGTTCGGGATGGCCATCAGGCCGTTGAAGGTGTCTGCGATGCTCCACAGAAGGCCCAGGTCCACCGTGGCGCCCAGGATGGCCACGAAGGAGTAGACCACCAGGAAGGGCCGGATGACCTTTTCGGTGCGGCACAGATAGGAGATGCAGGTGGAACCGTAGAGCCCCCAGCCGATGATGGTGGAGAAGGCAAAGCAGCACAGCGCCACCATGGTGAACAGCGACACCCAGCTGCCGTAGGCGGCGGTGAAGCCGGAGATGGTCAGCTCGGCGCCGGCCTCGGCGCCGTAGGGCACCGGCGTGCCGCTGCACAGGATGACCAGGGCGGTGAGGGTGCAGATGACGATGGTGTCGGCAAAGACCTCAAAGATGCCGAACATGCCCTGCTTCACCGGCTTTTTGGTGTCGGCGCAGGCGTGGGCGATGCTGCCGGTGCCAAGGCCCGCCTCGTTGGAGAAGATGCCCCGGGACACGCCCTTTTTCAGGCTCAGGAACACGCTGCCCACCACGCCGCCGGTGAAGGCCCGGGGCTGGAACGCGCCGCCCACGATGGCCGCCAGCACGCCGGGCAGCCGTTGGAAGTTCAGCGCCACCACGCCCAGCGCCAGCGCCACATACAGCAGCGCCATGAAGGGCACCAGCTTTTCGGCCACGCTGCCGATGCGCTTGATGCCGCCCAGCAGCACCAGGGCCACCAGCATGGCCACGAAGACGCCCACGATGAGGTTGAGCATGGGCAGCGCGCCCTCGCCCGCCAGGCCGTACTGCAAAAGGGCCGCGTCGATGGAGGTGACGATGGTGTTCACCTGGGTGGCGTTGCCGGTGCCGAACACCGTGAGCACGCCGAACAGGGAATAGAGCACCGCCAGCCACTGCCAGCGCTTGCCCAGGCCGTTTTTGATGTAGTACATGGGGCCGCCGGTCCAGTTTCCCCCGGCGCTGCGCTCCCGGAAGTGGAGCGCCAGAGTGACCTCGGAGAACTTGGTGCACATGCCCAGCAGCGCCGAGCACCACATCCAGAACACCGCCCCCGGCCCGCCGATGGCGATGGCCCCCGCCACGCCCGCGATGTTGCCGGTGCCCACGGTGGCGGCCAGCGCCGTGCACACGGCCTGGAAGGGGGTCATGGCCCCGTCGGCCGCGTCCTTCTTGCGGAACATCCGCCCCAGGGTGGTGCGGATGGCATAGGGGAACTTGCGGATCTGCAAAAAGCGGGTGCGCACGCTGAGCAGCAGCCCCACGCCCAGGATGCAGACCATCGCCGGCACGCCCCAGATAAAGTCGTTGACCGCCCCGTTGACGGTCCGTATCAGTTCTACCATAATTCCTTGCTACCCCTTGCTTTTGCGCGGTGCGTCCGCGCTTTTTTCGCGCAAGGGCCCGCCGCATCGGGCCCTTTGCCGCCTTTAGCCCTCGCCGTGCTCGGCGCGCCAGGCGGCGCTCTCCGCCTTTTCGATGGCGGTGCGCTTTGCGATGGCCTCGGCCAGCGCCTGCTGCTCGTTTTCCAGCGGCAGCTTGCGGGCGATGAGGGCCTTGGTCTTGATGCCCTGCTCGGTGAACATGGCCTCGTGCTCGGTGCGGATGTTCCAGGCCGGCTCGTCGGCGTGGAGGTCCCGCGTCTGCCAGGTGATCTCAAAGCCCGCCTCGGGGAAGTAGGCGAGGCTGTCGTTGAAGAGGCCCTCATCGTCGGTCTTGAAATACACCTCGCCCCCGTCCGCCAGCATCCGCCGGTAGAGTGCCAGCTGCCGCGTGTGGGTGAGCCGGTGCTTTTTGTGGGCCAGCTTGCGGTTCCAGGGGTTGCAGAAGTTGATGTAGATGCGCTGCACCTCGTCCCGCTCGTCCATCACGTTCGCGATGCGCTCGATGTCGAAGCTGGCGATGAGCACGTTGTCCACCGGCATGCCCTTTTCGGCGTAGGCCTTCTCGATCTTGCGCTTGGCCAGGATGAGCACCTTGTCGGTGATGTCCACCCCCAGGTAGTTCACCTCCGGGTGAGCGGAGGAAAGCTGCGCCAGATAGCCGCCCTTGCCGCAGCCCAGTTCCAGGTGGAAGGGCTGGCCGGGCCGGGCGAAGAGGCTGCGCCAGCGGCCCTTGTTTTCCAGCGGCTCGTGGGCGTGCCAGTCGGTGGCCAGAAGCTCCGGCCGCGCGTAGGGTTTGAATCTCATTCGCATGGGTGTCGTTTCTCCTTATTCCGTGAATTGCCGCGCCCAGAAGGCGCGCAGAGCCGCGATGTCCGCCGCGCAGCTGCCCTGCACGAAGCCGGGCTTGCCGCCGCCGCGGCCGTCGAGAGCCGCGTTCAGCTCTTTGCAGAGGGGCCGCAGGTCCGCCCCTTCGCCGGTGCAGGCGATGGCGTAGGCGAGGCCGCCCTCCTTTTCGCTCACCGCGCAGCACACGCCGGGGCGACCTTCGGAAAGGGCCGCCGCCAGCCGCCGCAGCCCGTCCGGACCAAGGCCCGGCTTGCAGACCAGCGGGTTTGCGTCCGTTTCGCCGGCGGCCCAGAGGGCGAACAGCTGGTTTTCAAGACCCGTGAGGCGGAACTTCGCCGCCTCCAGCTCCGCCTTCTGCCGCCCGACCGCGTCGGCAAGGCCCTCCACCGAAGCGGAGAGCGCCGCCCCCGCCCGGCGGCACTGGCCGTCCACAAGGCGGTGGCGCTCCAGCGCCCGGCCCCCGCACACCACCTGCAGGCGGGTGCCGGTCTTATACTTGATGTGGTCGATGATCTTGATCTGGCCCACCTGCCCCGTGCGCTGCACATGGGTGCCGCAGCAGGCGCAGCAGTCCGCCCCGGGCATGGTGACAAGGCGCACCGGGCCCTCCAGCTCCTTCTTGCTGCGGTAGGTGAGGTGAGCCAGCTGCTCTTTTTCGTACCAGACGGCCTGGGTCTCCACGTCCTGCCAGACGATGCGGTTGGCCGCTTCTTCCGCCCGGGCAAGGCCTTCGGCATCCACCGGCACGCTCAGGTCCATCAAGAGATAGTCCTGCCCGATGTGAAAGCCCACGTTCTCCGCGCCGAACATGCTGTGCAGTATCCCCGAGAGGATGTGCTCCCCCGAGTGCTGCTGGGTCAGGTCCAGCCGGCGGGCGGCGTCCACCCTGCCCTCCACCGTCTCGCCCGCCGTCAGCGGCCCGTCGGTGAGGTGGCGAATGACGCCCTCTTTTTCGTGCACGTCCAGCACCCGCACGCCGCCCAAAAGGCCCTGGTCGGCGGGCTGGCCGCCCCCTTCGGGATAAAAGGCGGTGCGGTCCAGCACCACCTGCCAGCCGTTTTTGTCCTCTTCGCACTCCAGCACCCGGGCGGTGAACTCCAGCACCGGCGGCTGGGCGTAGAAAAGTTTTTCGGTGTGTTCCATGAAACGTGCCCCCTTCTGGCGGTATCAGGGCTATTATAGCACAAAGCTGCCGCTGGAAAAAGCCCGGCGGATAGTGTATAATAAAGCGATATGTTTTGAATGGGAGGTGCGGCGCGTGAAACGGCTGCTGAGTATCCTTTTGGCGGCGGCGCTGCTGACAGGCTGCGGCGGACGGCTGCGGCTGCTGCCCCAGGGCGGGGAAGAGAGCGCCCCCGCCGCCTCCGCCCCGTCCGGGACCGCCGGGCCCACGGAGCGGGTGCTGACGGTGTGGGACGAGAGCGGCACGCTGGACGAGGCGCTGGCCCTCTATGCCGAAGAGCAGGGCGTGCGGGTGGAGCAGGCCGCCGACGCGGCCTCGGCCGCGCTGGCGGTGACCGCCGCCCAGCCGGGCGCGGACACGGCCCTGGACCTGACGCAGCAGGGCGAACTGATGCAGGGCATGGCGGGCGCGCTCACCGGCGGGCAGGAGGGCTGCCACGGGCTGCCCCTGGCAAGCACCGCCTACGGCTATCTGGCCAACGCCGCCAGCCTGACGGCGCTGCTGGGGGCGGAGTTCGACCCCGCCGACCTGCAAAAGGCCACCGCCGCCGAGTGGCGGGACTTCACAAGCGCGCTGGCGGACTGGCTGGCCGCGCCCGCCGAGGCCACCGTGACCTTGAACGGCAAGGAGTACGCCCTGCCCGCCGAAAAGTCCGAGGCGCTGGCGGCGCTGGAAGCCGTGTTCGCGGTGGCGGACCAGGACCGCTTTGCCGGGCCGGTGCTCGCGCCGGTGATGGGCACCTGCTACAAGACCGCCGAGGAGGCCGCCGCGGGCGGGCGCACCGACGCCCAGCTGCAGGGCGCGCTGAACAGCCTGTGGACCCTGCTCACCGACGAGGCGGCCAGCCTTGCGGGGGCGGGGGAGAGCGGCGCGGCCCCCGGTCGGGCCGAGGCCCGGGCCGCCTTTGCCGGGGGGAAGGCCCTTTTCTACCGGGCCGGCGCTTCGGAAGCAGCGCTGGCGGGGCTTTCCGCCGAGGGCGCCGTGGTGGTGCCGCTGAAATTCACCTTTGACGACACCGACCTGCACGGCGGCTTTTCGCTGGAAGAGCTGACGAACCAGCCGGTGGTCAGGAGCGGCGGCTGGGTGTGCATCCCCGCCGCGGCGGACGAAAGCCAGCAGACCGAGGCCTGCGCCTTCCTGCTGTGGCTCTACGCCAGCGAGACCGGGCGGCAGCTGATGGGCGGCGGTTCGGCCGAGGGCCTGCCGGACCTTTCGGCGGCGCTGAGCGCCGAGACTCTGGCCGCCATCGACGCGGCGGGGGACGAACTGGCGGGCCTTTCGCAGTTCACCACCGCCGGACGGCGGGCCTTCACCAGCGCGGTGCTGGCAGCCTTACCTTAAAGAGAGGAAGAAGAACAAATGCGGGAATGCGGCGTTTTGATGCCGGTGTTCAGCCTGCCGGGACCCTACGGCATCGGCTGCTTCGGCAAGGAGGCCTACAACTTCGTGGATTTTCTGGCCGAGGCGGGCCAGCAGGTGTGGCAGATTTTGCCCCTGGCCCCCACCGGCTACGGCGACAGCCCTTACCAGAGCTGTTCCGCCTTTGCCTCGAACCCCTACTTCATCGACCTGGACGACCTGGCCGAGCGGGGCCTTTTGGAAAAAGGGGAGTATGAGCACCTGCCCTGGGGCGGCGGGGCGCGCATCGACTACGGCGCGCTCTATCAGCTGCGCTTTGGGGTGCTGCGGGGGGCCGCCGCGCGGTTTTTCGCCTTCCCGGAGGACGACTACTACGCCTTCTGTTTTTTAAACGAGGACTGGCTGGAGGACTACGCCCTCTACATGGCCGCCAAGGGCGAAAACGGGATGAAACGCTGGCAGGAATGGCCCGCCCCCCTGCGCCGCCGTGAGCCCGCGGCCCTGGAGGCCCTGCGCAAAGAGAAGGCGGAGGAAATTTCCTTCTGGAAGTTTTTGCAGTACCAGTGCCACCGCCAGTGGACGGCCCTCAAAGCCTACGCCAATGAGAAGGGCGTGCGCATCCTGGGCGACATGCCCATCTACGTCTCGGCGGACTCCGCCGACGCCTGGGCGGGGGGCGAGATGTTCGAGACCGACGCCGAGGGCAATTTCTCCCGGGTGGCGGGCTGCCCGCCGGACTACTTCTCCGCCAACGGCCAGCTGTGGGGCAACCCCCTCTACGACTGGGCCTGGCACAAGCGCACCGGCTACGCCTGGTGGGTGCGGCGGCTGCGCCACGCGCTGGAGCTGTTCGACGAGGTGCGCATCGACCACTTCCGCGCCTTCGACACCTACTACGCCATCCCCGCCGGCCACACCACCGCCCGAAACGGCGTGTGGGAGCAGGGCCCCGGCACCGAGCTGTTCGACGCGCTGAACGCCGCTTTGGGCCGGGTGCCCATCGTGGCCGAGGACCTGGGGCTTTTGTTCGACAGCGTGCGCAAGCTGCTGGCGGACACCGGCCTGCCGGGCATGAAGGTGCTGCAGTTCGCCTTTGACCCGGACTGCGACAGCGAGTATCTGCCCCACAACCACATCGAGAACTGCGTGGTCTATCCCGGCACCCACGACAACGCCACCCTGGCGGAGTGGCTGACCACCGCCTCCAAGGGCGAACTGGCCAAGGCCAAGGCGTATCTGGGCCTGAACCGCTCCGAGGGCTTTGCCGCCGGCATGCTGCGGGGCACCCTTGCCAGCTGCGCAAGGCTGGCGGTCATCCCCGCGGCGGACTGGCTGGGCCTTGGGGCCGAGGCGCGCATCAACACCCCCGGCGTGGGCCAGGGCAACTGGCAGTGGCGGGCGAAGGCGGGGGCCTTCACCCCGGCGCTGGCTGAGCGGATGCGCCGCACCTGCGCGCTCTACGGCCGCTGCCCTGCCAAGGCGGAAGAGGCCGGCGCAGAGAAATAAAAAGATACATACTCCCCCTTTTTCCGGGCACACTACCGGCAAAGGGGGAGTTTTTTCATCAGCGACGCAACGACCAGAATCACGGCGCAAACGACAACGAGGCCGTGCTGAACGAGGTGGTGCGCAACACCGAGATGGGCAAGAACACCACCGAACAGCTCATCCACATCACCGACGACCGGCAGCTGAAGGCCAGCCTTCTGAACCAGCAGCGGCAGTTCCGCCAGCTGAACCAGCGGGCCCACACCGCCCTGGCGGCCCTGGGCACCCACGGCCACGGCCAGGGCAGGATGGCCAAGATGGCGGCCCACATGGGCATCGCCTCCAAGACCATGGCCGACAAGTCCAGCCGCAATCTGGCGGACATGCTCATCCAGGGGGCCACCCAGGGCTACACCGACTGCGAGATGGCCCGCCGGGACCACCCGGACGCCTCCGCCGGCGCGATGCAGCTGCTGGACGAGCTGCAGACGCTGGAGCAGGACATTGCCCGGGAAATGAAAAACTATCTGTGACGGGGCGGGCAGCCGCCCGCCCGGCAAACGTATACAGACGGCAAAGCGCCGCCGCGCCCGGTGTTCGGGGCGCGGCGGCGCTTTTGGTTTTTGGTTCAAAAAGGCGTTCAGTCCAGCCGGGCCAGCATGCCCGCCACGATCTTGGTGGCGGTGGCCACATACTCGGAGATGCTGAATTTCTTGACCACCAGCACCTCGTGGCCCGCCTCATCGGCGTTGTCGCTCATGGCGCGCAGGATGACGCAGGGCACGCCGTTCTTGGCGGCGATCTGGCTCACCGCCGCGCCCTCCATCTCCACGCAGTCGGGGTGCACCTTCTCAGCGATGGCCGCCTTGGTGGCGGAATCCCCCACGAACTGGTCGCCGGTGGCGATGGTGCCGGCGATGGCCTTCACCCCCAGCTCGTCGCAGGCGTCCAGGGCGGCTTTCACCAGCTCCGGGTCGCCCTCGTAGCAGGCGGTGAAGGGGGCGCTCTGGGCGATCATGTCGTCCTCCGCGTCGTGGTAGAGCACCGTTTTGCCCACCACCACGTCGCCGATGCCCACCTTGTCGGTCATGTTGCCGGCGATGCCGGAAAAGATGATGCGGTCGGCCCCGAACCGGGTGACGAGCACCTGCACGGTGGCGGCGGCGTTGGCCTTGCCCATGCCCGCGCAGCACACCACCACCGGCTTTTCGCCCAGCAGGCCCCGGTGGTAGGTCACGCCCGCGTAGGGCTCAACGGTCACGCCGTCCAAAAGAGCGCAAAGCTGCTCCACTTCGTCGGGCATCGCGCCCATAATGGCGGTAATGGTCATTGTTTTCTCCTTTTTAAACGTTGAACAGGAATTCGATGATGTCGCCGTCCTGCACCACATACTCCTTGCCCTCGGTGCGCTGCAGGCCCTTGGCCTTCACGTTGGCCATGTTGTAGTCGCAGGCGGCAAAGTCGTCGTAGCTCACCACGCTGGCGCGGATGAAGCCCCGCTCGAAGTCGGAGTGGATCTTGCCCGCGGCCTGGGGGGCCTTGGTGCCCTTGCGGATGGTCCAGGCGCGGCACTCCTTCTTGCCATCGGTGAGGTAGCTGATGAGGCCCAGCAGCTTGTAGCTGGCCTTGATGAGGTTGTCAAGGCCGGTGGCCTCGATGCCCATCTCCGCCAGAAACTCCTTCTTCTCCTCGGGGGTGTAGTCGGCGATGTCCTCCTCGGTCTTGGCGCAGATGGGGATGCACTCCGCGCCCTCGGCGGCGGCCAGGGCCTTCACCGCCTGATAGTGCTGGTTTGCCTCCATGCCCTCCATCAGGTCGTCCTCGCTCATGTTGGCGGCGTAGATGACGGGCTTTGCGGTGAGCAGACCCATCTCCTTCATCTGGAGCACCTGGTCCTCGTCGCTCTCGTCGATGGGGAAGGTGCGGGCGTTCTTGCCCTCGCCCAGGTGGGCCTCCAGCTGCTCCAGCCAGGCGGCGGATGCGCCGGCCTTCTTGTCGCCGGTCTTGGCGGCCTTGGCGAACTTGGCGGCGCGGTTGCTCACCACCTCCAGGTCGCTGAGGATGAGCTCGGTGTCGATGGTCTCGATGTCCCGGATGGGGTCCACCGCGCCCTCCACGTGCACGATGTCGGTGCCGTCAAAGCAGCGCACCACATGCACGATGGCGTCGCACTCCCGGATGTTGCCCAAAAACTTGTTGCCCAGGCCCTCGCCCTTGGACGCGCCCTTCACAAGGCCGGCGATGTCCACGAACTCCACGATGGCGGGGGTCTTTTTGTTGGTGTCCCAAATTTCGGCCAGCTTGTCCAGCCGCGCGTCCGGCACGGCCACGATGCCGGTGTTGGGGTCGATGGTGCAGAAGGGGTAGTTTGCCGCCGCAGCGTTCTTGGTGCTGGTGATGGCGTTGAACAGGGTGCTCTTGCCCACGTTGGGCAGGCCCACGATACCTAATTTCATGGTCTGATTCCTCTTTCCGTGAAAAAACTGCCGGTCAAAAGCCGGAACAGCATAGTCATACGAATATCATTATAGCCCAAACGCCCCGGCGGCGCAAGGGAAAAAGAGGGTTCAGGGCGCTTGCGGGGCAGACGGGGCCGCCAGGTCGATGACCGCAAGGCCTTTTCTGCGGGCGCGGGCCAGGGTCTTGGCCGCCCCGCCGAAGCCGCGGGTCACATAGGCCACCATCCAGCGGCAGTTGTCCACCATCCAGCGGTTGCGGTGCGGGATGGCGAAGCGGGGCGGCGCCTTTTCCAGCCCCTCGGGAAACAGCGTTGGGTCGGCAGGGTCTGCGGGCCCGCTTTTTCCCGGCAGGCGGGCCAGCACCACCGCATAGCGGATGGCAGGATATTTCTTCTTCATCTCCCGCAGCGCCCGCAGGGCCATGCGGTCAAACGCGCCCTCGCTGCCCACATAAAACTCCCGCACGCCCTGCCGGCAGATCAGCTCCTCGATGCAGCTTCGCAGGGGGGCGTACACCTTTTCCGGCGTGTCGGCATGGCCGCAGAAACCGCAGGCGTCGCTCATTTTTCTCCGCTCCTTCTGTAAAAAAAGTCAGATTAGTATCTAAATTAGATATTTAATATCTATTTTATTATATTTTCGCTTTGATTGCAAAATAGAATGAAAGAACAGGATATTAAATATCCAATTTAGAACACAGGCGGAGCAAACAATGGCCAAAAACATGTTTATCATCAAAGGCAATCTCTGCGCCCAGCGTGTGCGGCTGGCCCGCGCCCTCCACAAACCGCCCCTGACCCAGGAGGACCTGGCCCGCCGGATGCAGCTTCTTGGGGCGGAAAACATGACCAAGCTCATCATCTCCCGCATTGAGAAGAACGAGCGGCATGTTTGCGATGCCGAACTGCGGTTTTTGGCGCTGGCGCTGAATGTTTCGATGGAATGGCTGGTGGGCGACGCCGACGAGGCGGATTACGCCCGCCGCAGCTGATGCCGCCCGCAGGCGGGGCGCGGCTTTTCAGAAAAGCCGCGCCCCGTTCTTTTTTTGTCCACAAATATACTGTATAATAGAGAAAATGCCCCTTTTGGGGGCGCACGACGTGAACACACCGCCGCCGCACCCGCCGGGCGCGGCGAGGGAGGGGAGAATAAACAATGCCAAGCGAAAAAATTCTTATCGTGGACGACGACCAGAACATCTGCGAGCTTTTGCGGCTGTATCTGGCAAAGGAGGGCTACCAGCCCATCATCGCCACCGACGGCGAGGCCGCCGTGGCCGCCTTTGAAAGCCAGAAGCCCAGCCTTGTGCTGCTGGACGTGATGATGCCCAAGATGGACGGCTGGGAGGTCTGCCGGCGCATCCGCGCCGCGGGCGACACGCCGGTCATCATGCTCACCGCCAAGGGCGAGACCTTTGACAAGGTGCTGGGCCTGGAACTGGGGGCGGACGACTATGTGGTCAAGCCCTTCGACACCAAGGAGGTGGTGGCCCGCATCAAGGCGGTGCTGCGCCGCTGCCACGCCGCCGAAAACGGCGACAAGAACGTCATCCAGTTCGAGAACCTCTCGCTGGACATGAGCCAGTATCAGCTGAAGGTGAAGGGCAAGATCGTGGAAGCGCCCCCCAAGGAGCTGGAGCTGCTGGCCTATCTTGCCGGCCACCCCAACCGGGTGTTCACCCGCGACCAGCTGCTGGACGAGGTGTGGGGCTTCGAGTACTACGGCGACTCCCGCACCATCGACGTGCACATCAAGCGCCTGCGGGAGAAGCTGGAGGGCGCCAGCGAAAAATGGAGCCTCAAGACCGTGTGGGGCGTGGGCTACAAGTTTGAAGTAAAGGACTGACCGGGCCATGCGCAAGAGCATCAGCTCCATGTATTTTTCCACCACGGCGGCGCTGCTCATCGTCAGCACCGCCGTGCTGTGCGCCATCCAGATGTATCTGGTGATGGGCTATTTCAAGCAGGACAAAAAGGAATCCCTCAGCGAGGTGGTGTCCATCGTCACCTCCCAGATCCACCTGCGCCAGCAGTCGGAGGGCACCGTGGACGTGGACCCCGCCCTGGCCCAGAAGATCCAGGAGAGCATGGCCCTCATCAGCGAGACCAGCAGCACCATCATCCTGTTCACCGACGAAAACGGCGTGGTGAAGATGTGCAGCGAGGGCACGGGCAGCTCCAACGTGGGGCGGCAGGTGCCGGCGAACATCCTGGCGGCGCTGGCCTCCGGGGGCGGCTATTTTGAGACCGGCACCCTGGGCGGCATGTACTCCTCCGCCTGCTACACCGTGGGCGGCGCGGTGGAGGGCCAGAACGGCCTGCCCCTGGGCTATGTGTTCGCCTCCACCAGCGCGGGCAGCCTGAACATCTTTGTGGGCGACATGTTCTCCAGCTTCGTGCTGGCCGCCGGGCTGATGCTGCTGGCCTCCAGCGTGCTGGCCATCTTCTTCACCACCCGGCTCACCACCCCCCTGCGGCGCATCAGCGAGGCCGCCCGCAAGTTCGGCAGCGGCGACTTCAGCGTGCGGGTGCCGGTGGACGGCGACGACGAGGTGGCTCAGCTGGCGGTGACCTTCAACAACATGGCCCGCAACCTGGAGACCATCGACTCCAGCCGCGCCAGCTTCATGGGCAACATCGCCCACGAGCTGCGCACCCCCATGACCAGCATCAAGGGCTTCATCGACGGCATGCTGGACGGCACCATCCCCGACGACATGCGCCAGCACTATCTCGGCCTTGTGAGCCAGGAGGTGGGCCGGCTGACGAGGCTCATCCAGAACATGCTGGACATCTCCAAGCTGGAGGCCGGCGAATACCGGGTGAACGCCCAGAGCTACGACGTGTGGGAGAGCCTCACCGGCGTGGTGTTCAGCGCCGAGCAGCGGGTGGAGGACCAGGGCGTGGAGATCCAGGGCCTCGCGCCCCAGAAGACCATGGTCTACGCCGACCCGGACCTTGTGTATCAGGTGGTCTACAACCTCTTCGACAACGCCCTCAAGTTCACCCCCAAGGGCGGCTACATCCGCTTTTCGGTGCAGAAGTCGGGGGGCAATGTCACCGTTTCGGTGGAGAATTCCGGCCAGGGCATCAGCCCCGAGGCGCTGCCCTTCGTCTTTGAGCGCTTTTATAAAGAGGACAAGAGCCGCGGCCTGAACACCAAGGGCAGCGGCCTGGGCCTGCACATCTGCAAGGTGCTCATCGGCCTTTCCGGCGGCAAGATCTGGGCGGAGAGCGAGGAGGGGCGGTTCTGCCGCTTCAGCTTCACCCTGCCCTGCGAAGCGCCCGCCGGCGAAAAGCGCAAGAACCACAAATAAGCCCGCCGCGCTCTGATTTTCAGGGCGCGGTTTTTTGTGCAAAAACCGTGAAAAAGGGCGGCGGCGATTTGCTTTTTCGCCCGGTTTGGGATAAAATAAGCTATATATTGCTTTGTATAAGGGAGAGTTTGCCCATGACCCAACTGAGCGCCTCCATCCTGGCGGCGGATTTTGCGCGTCTGGAACAGGACTGCCGGCGGGTGCTGGCGGCGGGCGCGGACATGCTGCACTTCGACGTGATGGACGGCCACTTCGTGCCCAACATCAGTTTCGGCGTGCCGGTTCTGAAAAGCCTGCATGCCGCGCTGCCCGAGGCCTTTTACGACGTACATCTGATGATCAGCCACCCCTTGCAGTACACGGAGGTGTTCGCAAAGGCGGGGGCGGACCTCATCACCTTCCATCTGGAGAGCGAGGACGACCCCGGCGCGGTGATCGACGCCATCCATGCCGCCGGCTGCAAGGCGGGGCTTTCGGTCAAGCCGGGCACCCCCGCCGGGGCGGTGCTGCCCTATCTGAGCCGGCTGGAGCTGGTGCTGGTGATGAGCGTGGAGCCGGGCTTCGGCGGCCAGAAGTTCATGCCCATGGCGCTGGATAAGCTGGATTTTCTGCGCCAGGCCTGCGCCGAGCGGGGCCTTGCCCCCCTGCTGGAAGTGGACGGCGGCGTGGACGCCGTCACCGGCCCCCAGTGCGTCGGCGCGGGGGCAAACCTGCTGGTGGCAGGCAGCTACCTCTTCGGCGCGAAGGACGCCGCCGAGGCTGCCCGCGCTTTGAAACAAGCCTAAACCGGCCTTTTGGGGGCCGGAGAAAGGAAACCCGATGAGCACAAAACCCAAAGGGATCGCCCCCCTCCACGAGGACCAGGGCACCCACACCGACATCGTTTATATGTGTCTGCCGCTGATCGCCATGGCGGTGTTCTTCTACGGGCCGCGGCCGGCGCTTTTGTGCGCGGTGGCGGTGATCACCGCCAACCTGTGCGACCGGCTGGTGGCGCTGCTGCGCGGCCAGAAATACGAGAAGGGCGAGTGGAGCAGCGAGGCCTTTGCCCTGCTGGTGACCCTGATGATGCCCGCCACCGCCAGCTACTACATGGTCATCATCGGCACCCTGACCGCGGTGCTGGTGGGCAAGGAGGCCTTCGGCGGCTACGGCGCCTACCTCTTCCACCCGGCGGCCGTGGGCTACGCGGTGGTGGCGGTGAGCTGGTCCGGGCGGATGTTCGCCTATCCGGACACCTCCCTCTTCGCCTTCCTGCCGCTGGGCAGCGTGTCCGGCGTGAATCTGGTGGAGAGCCTCAGCCACATGCTGCGCGAGGGGGGCCTGCCCACCATCGACACGGTGGACCTGGTGCTGGGCAACTACGCCGGCCCCATGGGCACCACCGTGCTGCTGGTCATCCTGGCCTGCGCGCTGTTCCTCATCCACCGGCGGCGGATGGGCCTTGTGGCGCCTTTGTGCTTCATCTTCGCCTGCGCCTTCATGGCCTTCTTCTTCCCGCGGCTCGGGGACCTGGCCTTCGCCGCCCCCTGGGAGCATCTGCTGGAGCGCCTGGACGTGGTGAAGTACGAGATCTGCACCGGCGGCGTGCTGTTCGCGGCGGTGTTCCTCATCAACGACCCGGTCACCCTGCCCAAATCGAACGCCAGCCGCGCGGTCTACGGCCTCGTGCTGGGCGTGGCGACCATGCTCTTCCGCTACTACGGCACCTACGAGACCGGCGTGTGCTTTGCGCTGCTGGCGGTGGGCGCGGTGTCCGGCTGGATGGACCGGGCCGTGCAGCGGGCGATCCATCACAAGGGGGTGGTGCGGCGTGAATACTAAGAAAGCAGTTTACCTGTCGGAGAACATGACCCGCATCGCCCGGCGGGACCGCATCTTTCTGAACAACCCCGTCATCATGCAGGGCATGGGCCTTGCGCCGCTGGTGGTGGCTGCCACCACCGCGCGCAACGCCCTGATGCTGAGCGTGGCGGTCATCCTGCTGCTCACCCCGGTGCGGGTGATCGCGGCGCTGCTGGCCCGCACCGGCTACTACCGCTTCCGGGGCCTCATCTACTGCCTGACCAGCGCCACGGTGTACATCGGCGTGTACTACGCTTTGCAGGCCATCTTTGACGTGGAGATCCTGCAGCTGGGCATCTATCTGCCCCTGCTGGTGGTGGAGCCCCTCATCATCAAGCGCTACGAGCGGCCCCAGAAGGAGCGGCTGGTCACGGCCCTCAAAAAGGGCCTGCGCACCACCTGCGGCTATGTGCTGGTACTGATGCTCATGGGCTGCCTGCGGGAGGTGCTCACCACCGCCACCCTGTTCGAGCAGGCCATCCCCCGGCTGCCCGCCGACCTGTTCCCCATGGCCAGCCTGCCCGCCGGCGGCTTTCTGCTGCTGGGCGTGGTGTGCGCGGTGTGGCGCAGCGCGGTGAACCGCTATAAAAAATACGTGAACATGGAGGCGAAGAGAGGCCAATGAGTGAAGTTTTGAGAGCCTGTGCCGCCTTCTTCCTCTACGCGGCGGCGGCCATGTTCGCAGAAAACGCGGTGTTCAGCCGCGCGCTGGGCGTTTCCCGTCTGGTGAAGCTGGTGGACGTCTCCACCGTGGACACCCTGGTGTTCGGCGGTCTGATGTGCGCGGTGCAGCTGATCAGCGCGCCGCTGGCCAAGGTGGCCAACCGCCTCATCCAGCCCTTCGAGTTCCGCAGCGCCATCCGCCCGCTGGTGTTCATCCTGTGCAGCGCGGTGGCCTTTGCGGTGGTGCTGGGGCTGGTGCTGCTCATCTTCAAAAGCGCCGCCAAGGACATCGTGGCCGTGCTGCCCATGGCCACCTTCAACAGCGCGGTGCTGGGCGTGATGCTGCTCACCGCCACCCAGGGCTTTTCCTGGGTGCAGACCATGGGCTTTGCCCTGGGCAGCGGCGTGGGCTACACCCTGGCGGTGGTGGTGGTCACCGAGAGCCAGCGCAAGCTGCGCAGCCGGGCGGTGCCCGCCGCCTTCAAAGGGCTGCCCATCACCCTCATCTACATCAGCATCCTGACGCTGGCCATCTACGCCTTTACCGGCCACCGTCTGGCCATCTGACACCCCGCAGGGCGGGGCCAACTCCCCAAAGGAGGCGATCCACATGGCACGAAAAAACATGGGCAAAGTCAAGCGCTACCGCCGCAGCTTTTACAGCGGCGGCCAGCAGCTGCGCCGCATCCTGGGCGCCGTGCTGGCCCTGGCGGCGCTCTTTGCCGCCGGCTGGCTCATCGGCCCGGCGGTCATCGACTTCGGCACCAGCACCTGGTACAGCCTGAAAGAGGGCGGCGGCGAGAGTTCCGGCACTTCCACCGGCACCTCCCAGCCCGCCTCTGAACCGCAGGCCGAGCCGGAGGCAACGCCCGAACCCCAGCCCACGCCGGAACCGGCCATCAACCCGGAGGACGGCGGCTGGGCCTTTGTGAGCATCTCCGGCCTTTCCAGCGCCGAGCAGGCGGCCTCCACCGCCCAGAGCCTTGTGGCGGAAGGGGTGCGCTACGCCGTGGTGCCCTGCAAGGACAGCCAGGGCTACGTCTATTACCAGAGCGGCGTGGCCACCGCCCAGTCCAGCATTTCGGCCACCACCTTTGACGCCGCCGCCGTGCAGGCGCTGAAGGATGCGGGCGTCACCCCGGTGGCCGCCATCTGCGCCTTCCAGGACCCGCTGGCCCCCTATGTGGACCGCAGCCTCGCGGTGCGCTATCAGGATACCGACTACTTCTGGCTGGACGCTGCCGCCGACGCGGGCGGCAAGCCCTGGCTGAACCCCTACTCCGACGGGGCGGTGAGCTACATCACCTCCCTCATCGACGAGGTGCGGGCCATGGGCTTTGAGCAGGTATGGCTCACCGGCGTGCAGTTCCCCACCACCGCCGGGCGGGACAAGGCCAACTACGGCGACACCGCCGGCGTTTCCATGGGCCAGCGTCTGGCCCAGGTGCTGGAAGGCTGGCAGGCCGGCGGCGACTGCTGGGTGGAATACCCCCTGAGCGAAGTGCTGGCCGGCTCCGACAGCCAGCTGCTGGGCGCTTCCTGCGCCGAGCTGGGCGTGAAGAACCTTGCCATCCGGGTGGACGGAGCCGTCACCGAGGAGCAGCAGCCCCTACTGGACGCCGCGGTGACCGAGCTGAAAGCGGGCGGCGTTGCCAACATCGCCCTGGTGCAGGGCGACAGCTTCACCCTGCTGTAAAAAAGAAGGAGGAACGGCAATGGAGCCCTGTTTTGTGCCCGGGCGCATCCTGCTGCCCCAAGAGAACATCCCGGTGAGCCTGTGGGCCTGCCTTGCCTGCGACCAGTTCACCAGCCAGCCGGACTACTGGGAACAGGCCGCCGCTCTGGCGGCGGGCGGGCCCAGCGCGCTGAACATCGTGCTGCCGGAGGTGTATCTGGACAAGGTGGACACCCCCACCCGCATCCGGGCCATCCACGAGACGATGGAGCGCTACCGCGCCGGGGTGCTCACCCGCAGCGTGAACGGCTTTGTCTATGTGGAGCGCACCCAGACCGACGGCAAGGTGCGGCAGGGCCTTGTGGGCCTCATCGACCTGGAACAGTACGACTGGCGGCCGGGGATGAGCCCCGCGGTGCGCCCCACCGAGGGCACCGTGCCCAGCCGCATCCCGCCCCGCCTGGCGGTGCGAAACGGGGCGAGCCTGGAAAGCCCCCACATCCTGATGCTGGCGGACGACGCGGGCCACACCCTGGTGGAGCCGGTGGCCGCCCAAAAGGACCGGCTGCCCCTTCTCTACGAAGGGGAGCTGGCGCTGGGCGGCGGCTTTGTCCGCGGCTGGGCGGTGGAGGACCCCGCCCTGCTGGAAGGGGTGGAAGAGGCGCTGGCGGCCCTGGGCAGCCAAAAAACCTTTGACGAAAAATACCCCCAGGCGGCGGGCGACGCGCCCCTGACCCTGGCGGTGGGGGACGGCAACCACAGCCTTGCCACCGCCAAAGCCTTTTGGGAGGCGCTGAAAGCCGAGCTGCCGGAAGACGAGCGGGCTTGCCATCCCGCCCGGTGGTGCCTTGCGGAGGTGTGCAACGTGCACAGCGAGGCCATCGCCTTTGAGCCCATCCACCGGGTGGTGTTCGGCGTGCCGGGGCTGCAGCTGCTGGCCCGCCTGAAAGAGTGGTGCGCGGCCAGAAACATCGCCGTGGACGGCGAAGAGGCCCCCGGCGGCCAGGTCATCACCCTGGTGCACGGGGCATGGCGGCGGACCGTGCGCCTTGCGGGCAGCCCCGAGCCCCTTGCGGTGGGCACGGTGGAGGCCTTCCTGGCGGACTACCTGAAACGCAACCCCGCCTCGTCGGTGGACTACATCCACGGCGAAGAAGCGGTGGCCGAGCTTTGCGAAGAGGGCAACACCGGCATCCTGCTGCCTCCCTTTGAGAAAGGGGACCTGTTCCGGGGCGTGGTGCTGGGGGGCGCTTTGCCCCGCAAGACCTTCAGCATGGGCCACGCGCGGGACAAGCGCTATTATCTGGAATGCCGGGCCATTTTGTGAGCCCGGCGCTCCTTTGTTTGGTTTTGGAGGAATATGGATTTCAGTGAATTGCAACTCATCCGCCCGCTGCTGCGGGCGGTGGAGGAGGCGGGCTATTCCAGCCCCTCGCCCATCCAGCAAAAGGCCATTCCGCCGGTGCTGGCCGGGCGGGACCTGCTGGGCTGCGCCCAGACCGGCACCGGCAAGACGGCGGCCTTCGCGCTGCCCATTTTGCAGCGGCTGAGCCGGACACAGCCCGCAGAAAAGGGCATCCGGGCCCTCATCCTCACCCCCACCCGGGAGCTGGCGCTGCAGATCGACGAGTGCTTCGCGGCCTACGGCAAATACCTGAAGGTGAGCCACACGGTCATCTTCGGCGGCGTGGGCCAGGCGCCCCAGGTGGCGGCGCTGCAAAAGGGAGTGCAGGTGCTCACCGCCTGCCCCGGGCGGCTGAACGACCTCATCGGGCAGGGCTTTGTGGACCTGTCCCACCTGGAGGTCTTTGTGCTGGACGAGGCGGACCGCATGCTGGACATGGGCTTCATCCACGACGTGAAGAAGGTCATCCGCCAGCTGCCGGCAAAGCGCCAGAACCTTCTGTTCAGCGCCACCATGCCCAAAGAAATTGAGCAGCTGGCGGCGGGCATCCTGCAAAAGCCGGTGAGCGTGAAGGTGGACCCGCCCTCCAGCACGGTGGACCGCATCGACCAGAGCCTCTACCGGGTGGCCAAGGCGGACAAAAAGCGGCTGCTGGCCCTTCTGCTGGCCGACCCGTCGGTGAAGAACGCCCTGGTGTTCAGCCGCACCAAACACGGGGCCAACGCCATCGCCGCCTTTTTGACCAAGCAGGGCATCGAGGCGGCGGCCATCCACGGCAACAAGAGCCAGAGCGCCCGGGTGGCGGCGCTGGAAGGCTTCAAGTCCGGGCGGCTGAAGGCCCTGGTGGCCACCGACATCGCCGCCCGCGGCATCGATATCAGCGAACTGTCCCACGTGTTCCAGCTGGACCTGCCGGAGGTGCCCGAGACCTATGTGCACCGCATCGGCCGCACCGGCCGGGCGGGAGCCGAGGGCACGGCGGTGGCCTTCTGCAGCCCGGAGGAAGAGGAGTACCTCGCCGCCATCGAAAAGCTCATCCGCAAAAAGATACCCGTGCGCGAAACGCCCGCCCTGCCCCACCCGGCGCAGCAGGAGGCGGCCCGGAGCGCCCCAACGCCCGCCCCCGCGCCCCGCAAAGAGCCGAAGGCGGAACCGCCAGCCCAACAAAGGGAGGAAGAGAAGATGGAACAGAACGAAAAGCCCGCCCAGGGCCTGTCGGCCAGCGCCAAGCGCCGCCGGCGGCGCCGCCGCGCGGCGGCCCAGAACGGTCAGGCACCCCAGGGCGGCCAGAACAGCCAGCCCCGCGCCGAGGCCGGCCAGAAGCAGAACAACGGCCAAAAGCCCGGTGCGCCCAGGCAGAACAGCCAAAAGCAGGGCGGCCAGAACGGCCAGAACCGGGGCGAGCGCGCCGCCGCCCCCGCCCGCGGGCCCAAGCAGGCCCCCGCCGCCCGGCCCGTCCGGGAGACCGGGGAGCACAATGCCCGGCGCAACGAAAAGCCGGCCAAAGCCCCCGCCCGCACCGCGGATGAGGACCCCGGCCTGCTGCTCATCTCCCGCAAGCCGCCGGCGCAGAAGTTCGCCAGCTTCGAGGAGTACATGAAGAGCCGGGGCGGCCCCGGCGCGCCCATCGAGGGCGAAGAGGAATAAAAGCGCCCGCCCCGCCAAAACTGTTGCCGCGGCAACGTGCAGGCGGGGCAGCCGCTGATATAATTAGACCCCGGAACGGCCCGGGAAGGGCAAGGGAAAAAGGAGCGATGAGGAATGAGTGCGATCAAAGCAATGGACGACCTGTGGTGGGTGGGCGTTGAAGACCACGACCTGCGGGTGTTCGACATCGTCATGCACAGCGACTGGGGCACCAGCTACAACGCCTACGCGGTGCGGGGCGCCGAGGGCGTGGCCCTGTTCGAGACGGTGAAGGAGAAATTCTTCGACGAGTATCTGCAAAACCTCAAAGAGGTGTGCAGCCTGGACGAGGTGAAGTACATCGTGGTGGGCCACACCGAGCCCGACCACTCCGGCAGCCTGGAAAAGCTGCTGGAACTGACCCCGAACGCCACCGTGGTGGGCAGCGCCACCGCCATCACCTTCTTGAAGGAGATCGTGAACAAGCCCTTCGCCTCCCGCGCGGTGAAGGAGGGCGACACCATCGACCTGGGCGGGCGCACCCTCACCTTCCTGAGCGTGCCCTTCCTCCACTGGCCGGACAGCATGTACACCTACATCCCCGAGATGAAGGCGCTGTTCACCGTGGACTCCTTCGGCTGCCACTACGCCGACGACCGGGTGTTCAACGACCTCATCGACGGCGACTTCACCGAGGCCTACAAGTACTACTTCGACTGCATCATGGGGCCCTTCAAGCCCTTTGTGCTCAAGGCTCTGGATAAGATCAAACCCCTGGACATCCAGTTCATCGGCAACGGCCACGGCCCGGTGCTGCGCGCCAACATCCCCCACTATCTGGAGCTCTACCGCCAGTGGGCCACCCCGGTGGTGGTGCCCGCCGACGAGCGCCGGGTGGCCATCGCCTATGTCTCCGCCTACGGCTACACCAAGCAGCTGGCCGGGGTCATCGCCGACGCGCTGGCCGAGGGCGGCGTGAAGCATGTGGAGCTCTACGACCTGGTGGAGTGCGATCTTGAGACCGCCCGCGCCGCGGTGCAGAGTGCCGACGGTTTCCTGCTGGGCAGCCCCACCCTGGTGGGCGACGCTCTGCCCCCCATCTACGAGATGCTGGTGGGCCTGAACCCCATCATCCACAAGGGCAAGCCCGCGGGCGCTTTCGGCAGTTACGGCTGGAGCGGCGAGGCGGTGCCCAAGCTCACCGCCCAGATGCAGGCCATCGGCCTCGCGCTGCCGGTGGAGGGCCTGAAGGTGCGCTTCAAGCCCAGCGAGGCCCAGCTGGCCGAGGCGCGGCAGTTCGGTCTGGACTTTGCCGCCGCGGTGCTGGCGTAAACATGAACAAAGCGTCCCGGCCCCCGAAAAGGGGCCGGGACGCTTTGTTTCATTTCAGCGCCGGCGCAAAGCGAAGGCGGTGGCCAGGGCCAGCAGGCCGGCGGTGAGGATGGTGGAGGCCCAGATGAGGGTGTTGCCGTCGGAGAGGATCTGCACGATGGACAGCACCGACGCCAGGATGGACACGATGCCGAACAGGGTGATGAGGTTGATGACCGTCTCGCTGCGGGCGTGCTCCAGCTCCTGCTGGTGGGCGGCAAGGATGTCCAGCTTGGCGCTCACGTCCGCCACGGCGGCTTCCACATCGTTCACCGCCAGAAGATTCGCAAAAATTTGTTTGACGTTGTGCCAGCGGGAGAGGTTGGCCGGGGCCGCCGTGCCGAAGGCGCGGAAGTTCAGCAGCAGGTTCTTCAGTTCCCGCAGCTCCTTCATGCGGCCTTTCTTCAGCCGGGCCATCAATTCGGTGAACCGCAGGCAGGTGTATTTTTCATAGAGGGCCAGCAGCACCACCGGCAGCCCGTCCTCCGCCTGCACCGCGAGCTGGGCCGCCAGGTCCAGCGCCGGGTCCGCCACCACATAGGAGATGGTCTGGCTGGCCACGCAGCACCCCCAGCGGTAGGCGTTTTTGTCCCGGTTGCGGGCGGCGAACACATAGCGGATGTCCTCCTCCGCCGCGTCCTCCATGGGGGCGTCGGGCTCCACCATCTTGTGCAGGTTGAAGGTGATGGCGCGCATCTCCTCCAGCGTGTCGAACCATTCGGGGGCGAGGGTGAAGGTGTAGACGTAGGCGTCCAGCAGGTAGGAGGAGGGCCCGTCGAAGAATTTTTGCAGGCCCAGGGGCCCCAGCAGGCCGTCCAGCCAGCCTTCCAGCGAAAAGGCGCGGCTTTGGCCCGCTTCGTCCAGCCGGAAGAACGCGGCGCTGCTGCTGGCCCAGCCGGGGTTGCAGATGGCCGCCAGCGTCTCCATGCTGGGGAAGGTGAGGGCCAGGCAGAGGAACGCCACCCGGGTGTTGAACACATACAGGCGGGCCTCTTCCAGCGAAAAATCGAACTCCCGCCCGCCGGAGCGCACCTTCAGCGCGCCCGCGCGCCCGCCGCCCAGCGACGCCCAGAGCGCCTGCCGTGGCAGCACGCGGCCCCAGCCCACCGAGGCGGGGGAAGCAGGGTCGAACATGGCCTTGATGTTCTCGTTCACGTCGGCGGTGGTCACCGGCGCGGGCTCGCCCAGCGCCTCCAGCCGGGCGCGGCCCAGCCGGTCGGGGTCGTATTTCAGCGGCAGGATGAGAAAGCCGCCGAAGGCGGGCGAAGCCTGTTTTGCATCGTTCATAAAGCCATCTCCCTTTTTTTGCAAATTATACCAGACGCCGCCCTCTTTCGCAACGAACTCTACGCTTCGTGGGTGGTTTTTGGGGGCAAAATACGGTACAGCAGCGGCAGGACCGTCTCGATTTGGGAGTTTTCTTTTCTCGAAGATTGAAATGGGCGGGAAGCCATTTTAGGGCTTTCCCGCCTTGATCGCTCATCAGCAAAGACAGGCGGGGCTGTCAACGGAGGTGCATGAAATGCGCCGTTCATCTTGACCGTTGACTGGCTCAGCTGGCTTTGCTGTCTCTTCAATAAACGGGAGGTTAATGCTGTTTAACAATGGCACATAACTCTTTTACATAGAGATCGGTGTGGTTCATGGAAAACTCTCCGTGGTACATAGTTGGGAGTATATGTAAGCTGCTTTTTTTCAGCGTTTCATGCAGCTTTCTTGCAGAAAACAAGATACGTTTATTTTCCCGCTCCCCGACAAACAAATGGATTTCTGCCACACACTTTCCAAGAGACTTCTTTATGAAATACATAGAACTTTCTTGTAAGAACGCAATCATATTTTGCTTAGTAATACCGCAAGTATCTTGATAATAGTCATTGAACAGTTCCGGCTTCATTCGGAGTGAACGGAATTGCAATTTAGAAAACCATTTCTGCCGAATCAATCCATAACAACCCCCAAACACTGGTTTAATCAGCGAATAAATTAGTTTGGATGGAATAACCGCTGCACTCTCGACCATTGCAAAACGACAGATGTTTTTTCGCTGGGATAACATTTCAAGTAATATTTGACCGCCAAGGGATAACCCGCCAATCAGCAGTACCGAACCTCCAAAGTTCGTATCAATAAAAGAAATAATTTCACCGGCATTGTCTTTGATTGTTGTGAAATTTTTATCGCTTCCTGCGTGACCATCCAATATTGGAATGATTATCTGAAAGTCATTTTGAAGTCGTTCAGATACTTCTCGGTAATTCCACCATGACAAACCGCCGCCATGCAGAAGAATGATCACATCTCGATTTTGTTTTCCGTATACTTTATATTGCAACTTGCCTCACCTCACTGCAAATTCCCGATTTGTCGTTCTCTTACTTTCTTCCCTGCTGGGGCTATGGAATTTTCAGCAAGTCCGACTTCTATGCGATCCGTTTCAGCCACTTTCTTTCTTCATCTGACAGTTTCCCATCGTTCAGCTTGGGCCGCTTGCAGATAAATGCCGCAGCCGCCTGTTCCGGGTCGTATTTCAGCGGCAGGATGAGAAAGCCGCCGAAGGCGGGCGATGCCTGTTTTGCATCGTTCATAAAGCCATCTCCCCTTTTTTGCAAATTATACCAAACGCCGCCCTCTTTCGCAACGAACTCTACGCTCCGTGGGTGGTTTTTGGGGGCAAGGCGCGGTACAATAGCGGCAGGAAGGAGGCCGGAAAAATGGATCAGGCAAAGACAGGGCGGTTCATCACCGCCCGGCGCAAAGAGCTGGGCCTCACCCAGCGGCAGCTGGCGGAACAGCTTTCCATCAGCGACAAGACCGTCTCAAAATGGGAGTGCGGCGGCGGCCTGCCAGAGGTGGGCCTGATGCTGCCCCTGTGCGAGGCGCTGGGCGTTTCGGTGAACGAGCTGCTGGCGGGCCGCCGGGTGGAGGAAGAGGAATATAAGGAACAGGCGGAGGCGAACATGATGGACCTTGTGCGTCAAAATCAGGAGAACAAAAAACGGATGGTGCTGTCGGTCATCTGCGGGTCGGTGACGGTGGTGGCGGTGTGCGCGCTGGCGGTCATCGCCAGCTTCCTGCCGCTGCCCGCGGCGGCCCGGCTGGCGGTGCTGGCGCTGGCGCTCGTCACGGCGGCGGCAGGCATCGGCGGCGCGGCGGTGCTGGACGCGGGAGCGGGCTGGTACCAGTGCCCAGGCTGCGGGGCGCTGTTCGTGCCCACCATGGCGGAGTATGTGAAGGGCTATCACACCCTCACCCGCCGCAAACTCACCTGCCCGGAATGCGGCAGGCGCGGCATGTGCCGCCGCCGGGTGGCGCGCTGAACGAAGAAGAGGGGAGGCCCCGGCCGGGGCCTCCCCTCTTCTTCGTTCAAAGGTCGTCCGCGTCCTGGGTGGGGCGCCCGTCCTCGTCGTTCGCCGGAGTGCCGGTGTAGCTGCCCAGCGGGTCGTGCTCGCTGGAACGGGCGGCCTTGACCACCTTGCGCACCATCTTGGGCAGCACGTTGTCCTTTTCCTTTTTCATGCCGTTCCCCCCTTTTTTCCGCTCCTGTGCATATAGCCTGCCCGGGCGGCCCATGCTACATGCACATCCCTGTGTTGGCAAAAGGAGGGGGAGCACCCATGCGCAGATCCGGCCCGCGGGCCTTCTGGCTTTCGTTTTTTCTCACACTGGCCATTCTGATGCCCCTTTTGGGGGCCTTTGTGTTCTATTCCGCCTGGCAGGAGCGGGCTTCGGAGCCCGCGGCCCGGTCGCAAAGCGGGGTGCCTGTGCAGCGGCCCACGTCGGCCAACGACCTGACGGTGCTGGTGGCGGTGGCGGCTGAGGAACCGGCCTTTCTGCTGGTGCGGCTGAACGCCATCGACGCCGCCGTGACCCTGTGCCCGGTGCCCGCCGAGAGCGTGCTGCTGGGGCCGGGAGGCACCGTGCTTTTGGCGGACAGCTACGCCAGCGCCGGGCCCGCCCGGGCGGCCCAGCTGCTGGGCGGCACGCTGAACATCACCATCGACCGGTATCTGGCCGTCACGCCGGGCAGCCTGGGCCAGGTGTGGGGGGACCTGGAGGACCCCCGGGTGAACCTGACCGGCCTGCTGGAACAGAGCGAGCTGGAGAGCCTGGGCCTTTCGGAGAGCCCGGTGCTCTCCCTCGCGCCGGAGGAGGCCACCGCCTTCATCGCCACGCTGGACCTGCCGGTGGCCCGCGTGGCCCGGCTGCGGGGCGCGGTGTGGCAGGCGGCGCTGCGCCAGCAGCTGGAAGAACTGCCCACCGCCCTGCCCGCCGGGCTGCGGGCGGTGAGCGGCAGCCTGCTCACCGACCTTTCCGCCGCCGACCTCTACGACCTGGCGGACACCCTCACCTGGCTGGCCAAGGAGAACGCCGAGGTCACCGCCGAGACGGTGCCCGGCCGCTATGACAAAGAGAGCCGCCGCTACGACTTCGCCCAGGACAGCATCGCCTTCGCCACCCGGCTGTTCCCGGCGGCGGAAGGAGCCGAAGCTTCGCCCGCGCCCTCCGCCTCGACCGCCGTGTCCGACCCGCTGGAGCCAGAGGAGACAGTCAGCCCGACCACGCAGCCCTGAGGGCCGCGGCGGCGGCCTCCACCTGGTCGTCCGCCAGCGCGCCGTAGCCCACCACCACCGTGCGGGGCGGGCAGAGCTCCGGCCGGGCCAGATAATAGTCCGACAGGCCCGCCAGCCGCACCCCCGCGGCGGCGGCCCGCTCCACCATCTCCTTTTCGCCGGGGCCGTCGGTCAGCTGCAAGAGGAAGTGCAGCCCGGTGTGCCGCCCGTGGAAGCGCACCCGCTCGGGGCCCAGGGCCTTTTCCAGCGCGGCGGTGAGGGCCTGCATCCGCGCCCGGTAGCGGCCTCTGGCCCGGGCCAGCTGGCGGGAAAAGTGGCCCTCGTCCATATAGATGGCCAGGGTCTGCTGCTCGAAGCGACTGACGGTGGAGGAATAGCCCCCGAAGGCCGCCTCGAACCGGCTGAGCAGGGGCAGGGGCAGCACCATGTAGGCGATGCGGATGCTGGGGGCGAGGCTGCGGGAGAAGGTGGAAAGATAGATGACCGGCCCCTCCCGCCCGGCCATGCCCTGCAAGCTGGGCAGGGGGCGCACGTCAAAGCGGAACTCGGAGTCATAGTCGTCCTCGATGATGTACCGCCCCGGCGCGGCGGCGGCCCAGTTCAGCAGCTTTGTGCGCCGGCCCACCGGCATCACCGCCCCGGTGGGGAACTGGTGGCTGGGGGTCACATACACCAGCCGTGCCCCCGCCGCCGCCAGAGCGTCCGGGTCCAGCCCCTGTTCATCCACCGCCACCGGCACGCAGCGGATGCCGTTGTTGTGCAGAATGCGCCGGGTGCGGGCGTAGCCGGGGTTTTCCAGCGCGGTGATGGAGCTGCCCACCACCCGCGCCAGCAGGCTCATCAGATACTCCACGCCCGCGCCCACCACGATCTGGTCGGGGGTGCAGTCCACCCCGCGCCAGGCCCGCAGGTGCCGCGCGATGGCCGCCCGCAGCTCCTCGTCACCCCGCCCCTCGCCGTGGGCCAGCAGGCCGGGGCGGCTGTAGAGCAGCTCCTTCTGGATGCGCGCCCAGGTGCGGAAGGGGAAGAGGCCGGTGTCCACCCCGCCGGTGGAGAGGTCGAAGGCCCACGTCCGCGTGGGGGCCGCCGCCCGGGCGGGGCGCAGGTCCGGGGCGGGGGCCGCCGGGGCCAGGGGCCGCTGGTAGGGCCGCACGTAATAGCCCGACCGGGGCCGCGCCTCCAGCCAGCCCTCCGCCGCCAGCATCTGATAAGCCCCGTCCACCGTGTTCACGCTCACCCCCAGCTGCCCCGCCAGGGTGCGCTTGCCGGGCATCTTTTCCCCCGCGGCCAGCTGGCCGGAGCGTATCTGGGCCGTCACCGCCCGGTAGAGCTGCTGGTAGAGCGGGCCGTCCTTTTCCGGCGAGAAGGTGATCTGAAGCATGGTTTCTGCCTCCTTTTCCTCAAACTGACCCCATAAAAAATATTTTTTCTGGATATTTCAATAGAATCAGTCCGGCGTATAATGGTAGCATAGACCGCGGGGGACGCAAAGTCAAGGGCTTTTGGCCCGCCCGCAAAAAGAGGGGGATACATATGGAAAAGAAATATTGGAGCGTGCAGCGGCTGGCGGTGTTCGGCGTGATGAGCGCGCTGGTGTTCACATCCAGCTGGATGCAGATCCCCATCGGGGATGTGAGCCGCGTCCACCTGGGCAACGGCTTCTGCGCCCTGACCGGCCTGTTGTTCGGGCCGTGGGTGGGCGGCCTTGCCAGCGGCGTGGGCAGCATGCTGTTCGACTTCACCAACCCGATGTACATTGCCGAGAGCTGGATCACCTTTTTGACCAAGTTCGCCATCGGCTTTCTGGCGGGGCTCATCTCCTGGGGCGGCCTGAAGCAGAAGGCTGCCGCCGTGCACACCATGGGTCGGGACATCGCCGGCGCGGTGGTGGGCGTTCTGGCCTATGTGGCGCTCTACATGGGCAAGAGCTTCATCGTGATGTACTGCATCGAACGCCAGACCCTGGGCGCGGTGCAGGTGCAGATGCTCACCAAGCTGGCCAGCAGCATGGTGAACGCGGTGGCGGGCGCCATCGTGGCGGTGCTCCTGGCAAAGGCGCTGCGTCCGGCGCTGCACCGGGCGGGGCTGTTTGCCCGGGAAATGTGAACCGAGATAAAAAAGAAGGCTCCTTGCAAGGAGCCTTCTTTTTTTGCGTCAGAAACCGGGCAGCACCGGGTCGTCCAGCCGGGCGGTGATGGCGAAGGGCCGCTGGTCGGCCCGGTGCACCTCGTCCCCCGGCTCCGGCCCGCCCAGCAGAAAAGGCGAGGCCGGGTCGTGGAGGCAGTAGTTTTTCTGGGCAAGGCGGGGGTCGGTGTTGGCGTAGCAGTAGCGGCAGCCGTTGGGGCAGCTGTCGTAAGCGCCGATGTCCCGGGCCTCGATGCAGTGGCAGCCGGGCCGCATGCCCCGGTGCGCCCGCTCCTTGAACACCACGCCGTTGGCTTTGCCCAATGTCTCCAGCGTCATGCAGCCGGAGGGGCGGATGCCAAAACGGGAAAAATCCTGGTCGGTGCCGCAAATTTGCAGGGGCAGGCCGTACCTTGCGGCGATGGCTCCGAGACCCGCCGCCAGCTCCTGCCGCTGGGCGGGCAAGACCGGGCGCAGCTCCGGCATGTTCACCGCCAGCTTGCGGTACATCTCCACAAAGCTGAAGATGCACTTATCCACGAAGGGGGCCAGCTCCCGGGCCATGGCCTCGAAGGTCTCCAGGTGGCGGGGGATGGTGTAGTCCTTCGTGAGCAGCACCGGGTCGTAGCACCAGGCCACCCGCTGCCGCCCCACCTGGGCGGAGAGAGCTTTCAGCGTTTCCATGCCCGCCTCGATGGGGGGCACCCCCGGCTCGACGTCCTTGCCGTAGGCGGTGATGGTGTAGAAGAAACAGGCGGGGAAGCGGTCGGTCACCTCATGCAGCCGGGGCAGGATGGGGCGGTAGTCCTTGGAGCAGAACACCACGCAGTCCACCTTGTCCGGGGAGAGGTCGTAGCGGGTGACCAGATGGGGATAGCGGGGGTTGCGCACCAGCACATACCCCTCTTCAAAGCGGCGCAGCAGCCAGTCGGAATAATACTGCACGGTGTCGGTGCGCCCGCCGGTCTGGATGATCGTGGCCCTCAGCCTCCCCCCCAAAAGTTTTCGCGGCGGGCAGGCCCCGCCGTGCGCTTTTTAATTATAGCGCGCCGGGGCGTTTTTTTCAATCCGGCGGGCGGGGTCGCTTTTTTGCAAAAAGGCGGTATAATTAAAGAAAAACCGCGGCGGAGGTGAGCCGAAGATGGAGCGCATCTTTCTTTTGGAGGACGACGAGGCCCTGGGCCGGGGCGTGGCCATGGCGCTGGCGGGGCCGGGCCGGGAGGTGAGCCGGGCGGCCAGCCTCGCCGAGGCCAAAACGGCGCTGGCGGGCCGGCGCTTTTCTCTGCTGGTGCTGGACGTGAACCTGCCGGACGGCAGCGCCCTGGACCTGGTGCGGGGCCTGCGGGCGGCGGGGGATGAAACGCCGGTCATCCTGCTCACCGCCAACGACCTGGAACTGGACGAGGTGACCGGCCTTGAGGCCGGGGCGGACGACTACATCACCAAGCCCTTCTCCCTGGCGGTGCTGCGGGCGCGGGTGGCGGCCCGGCTGCGCGGCGGCGCAAAGCCCGCTCCCGGGGCGCTGGCGCTGGGGCCCTTCACCTTCGATTTTGAGCGGATGGACTTCCGCCGCCAGGGCGCGGCCATCGAGCTTTCCAAAGCCGAGCAGAAGCTGCTGCGGGTGCTGGTGGAGAACCGGGGCCACGCGGTGAGCCGGGCCATGCTGGTGGACCGGGTGTGGACCGACGGGTCACAGTTCGTGGAGGAGAACGCCCTGTCGGTGACGGTGCGGCGGCTGCGGGGCAAGCTGGAGGCCGACCCCGCCCGGCCGGAATACCTGAAAACGGTGTACGGCATCGGCTACACCTGGGCGGTGGAGCCATGACCGGCTGGGCCGTCGCCGCGGCGCTGCTGGCGCTGGCGGGCATCATCGCTCTGGGGGCGGGCCTCGCGGCGCGCCGGCGGGCCGCCCGCACCCTGGACCGGGTGGAGGAGATGCTCACCGCCGCCATGGAGGGCCGCTTTGCGGAGGAACACTTTGACGAGAGCCGCCTCTCGGCGCTGGAGGCGCGCTTGGCCCGGTACCTGACCGCCAGCGAGACCTCGGCGGGCCGGGTGCGGCAGGAAAAGGACCGGCTGGCGGGCCTTGTGGCGGACATCGCCCACCAGACCCGCACCCCGGTGGCGAACCTGCGGCTCTATTCCCAGCTGCTGGCGGAGCAGCCCCTCTCCCCCGCCGGGCAGGACTGCGCGGCGGCCATCGACGCCCAATCGGAAAAGCTGGGCGTGCTGGTGGAGGCGCTGGTCAAGACCAGCCGGCTGGAAACGGGCCTGCTGGCGCTGCACCCCGCGCCGGGGCCGCTGGAGCCCCTTCTGCGCCGGGCGGCGGCCCAGTACGCCCCCGCGGCGGCGGAAAAGGGGGTGGCCCTCACCGTGGGCGAAGCGGCGGGGGAGGCGGTGTTCGACGAAAAGTGGACGGAAGAGGCCCTGTGCAACCTGCTGGACAACGCCGTGAAGTACACCCCCGCCGGGGGCAGGGTGACGGTGGAGGCGCGGCTTTATGAGATGTTCGCCGCCATCCGCGTGGCGGACACCGGCCCCGGCATCCCGGAGAGCGAGCACGCCAAGATCTTCGGGCGGTTTTACCGCTGCCCCGGAGCCTATCAGGCGCGGGGGGTGGGCATCGGCCTCTACCTTGCCCGTCAAATTGCCCAGGGGCAGGGGGGCTATGTGAAGGTGGAGAGCGCCCCCGGCAGGGGCAGCGTCTTTTCGCTGTGGCTGCCCCGGCAGTGAGGCCCGGACGGACGGCGCAAAAACTTGTGTCAGAACTGTCACATTCCCGACAGCACCGGGAAAGATGTTTGTGATAAAGTCTGTGTTGTCGCAAGGACGCACAGACTTTTTCTTTGGGAGGAAAGACCAATGATCGTTTTGCAGACCCGGGGCCTCAAAAAGGTCTACGGAACAGGGGAGGCCCGGGTGCGGGCGCTGGACGGCGTGGACCTGGACGTGGAACAGGGCGAGTTCGTGGCGGTGGTGGGCACCTCCGGCTCGGGCAAAAGCACCCTTCTGCACATGCTGGGCGGGCTGGACCGCCCCACCGCCGGCACCGTGACGGTGGACGGGCGGAACATCTTCGCTTTGTCCGACGAGGCGCTCACCGTGTTCCGCCGGCGCAAGATAGGCTTTGTGTTCCAGGCCTACAATCTGGTGCCGGTGCTCAGCGTGTGGGAGAACATCGTGCTGCCGGTGCAGCTGGACGGCCGCCGGCCGGACAAGGCCTACCTCGCCCAGGTGGTGGAGGCGCTGGGCCTTGCGGAAAAGCTGGACCGGCTGCCGGGGCAGCTCTCCGGCGGGCAGCAGCAGCGGGTGGCCATCGCCCGGGCGCTGGCGGCCCAGCCGGCCATCCTGCTGGCGGACGAGCCCACCGGCAACCTGGATTCCAAGACCAGCCAGGACGTGCTGAGCCTGATGAAGGTGACGGGGCGGCGCTTTGCCCAGACGATGGTGATGATCACCCACAACGAGGAAATTGCCCAGCTGGCGGACCGCATCGTGCGCATCGAGGACGGGCGCATCGTGACGAGGGGGTGAGGGCATGAAGGTAGCAAACAAGGCCTGCGTGCGACGGCTGAGCCTGCGGGCCCTGGCCGCCAGCCGCACCCGCAATCTGGTGGCGGTGCTGGCCATCGCCCTCACGGCGGTGCTTTTCACCAGCCTGTTCACCATCGCCCTGTCCATCAACGAGGGCTTTCAGCAGGCCACCTTCCGCCAGGTGGGCGGCCGCGCCCACGGGGGCTTCAAGTACATCACCGAGGAACAGGCGGAACTGTTTGCTTCCGACCCGCTGGTGAAGGCCCACGGCCTGCGGCGCTTTTTGGGCATGGCCGAGGGGGACGCCTTCACGAAGGACCATGTGGAGGTGAGCTGGGCGGACGAAAACGAGGCGGACTGGATGTTCCTTGCCCCCACCACCGGGCGGCTGCCCGCCGAGGGCACCGACGAGGCCGCGGCGGACACCCGGGTGCTGGAGTTGCTGGGGGTAGAGCCCCAGCTGGGGGCGCGGTTCACCCTGCCCATCAGCGTGGACGGCAAGCTCACCGAGGAGACCTTCACCCTCTGCGGCTGGTGGGAGAAGGACGAGGCCACCTTTGCCTCCCACGTGCTGCTGCCCGAAAGCCGGGTGGATTCCATCCTGGAAAAGCTGGGCGTGGCCCCGCCGGGGGCGGACGGCATGACCGGCTGCTGGAACCTGGACGTGATGTTCTCCTCCTCGCTGAACATCGAGGAAAACCTGCGGCGCGTCCTTGCCAATTACGGCTACCAGTGCGACGAGCCGGGGGAAAACTACGTCGATATCGGGGTGAACTGGGCCTACACCGGGGCCCAGCTGAGCATGAAGCTGGACGCACCCACCCTGCTGGTTCTGGCCGGGGCGCTGGGCCTCATCCTGCTCACCGGCTACCTGATCATTTATAATGTGTTCCAGATCTCGGTGGCGGGGGACATCCGCTTCTACGGCCTGCTCAAGGCCATCGGCACCACCCCCCGCCAGCTGCGGCGCATCATCCGCATCCAGGCGCTGGCCCTCAGCGCGGCGGGCATCCCGGTGGGCCTGCTCCTCGGCTGGCTGCTGGGCGGCGCGCTGGTGCCGGTCATCACCGCCCGCCTCAACGGGGTGGCCCCGGTGGTGAGCGCCAGCCCGGCCCTCTTTGCGGGGGCTGCCCTCTTCGCCCTCATTACCGTGCTCATCTCCTGCCGCCGCCCCGGGCGGATGGCGGGGCGGGTGTCGCCGGTGGAGGCGGTGCGCTACACCGAGGGCCGCGCCCCGAAGCCCGGCGCGCGGCGGCGGGCCAAGGCGGTGTCGCTGCCCGCCATGGCGCTGGCCAATCTCGGCCGCAGCCGGGGCAAGACCGCCCTGACCATGCTGTCGCTGGCGCTGGCGGTGGTGCTGTTCTGGGCCACCACGGCCTTTGCGGGCAGCTTCGACATGGACAAATACACCTCTTACTTCACCGCCACCGACTTCATCCTGGCCAATGCCGCCCACTTCCAGACCGGCAGCGAAATTTTCAACCCCGGCCAGGCCCTGCCCGAAGAGGCCATCGAGGCGGTGAACGCCGCCGGGGGCGTGGCCGACGGCGCACGGGTCTACGGCCGCACCTCGCTGGTGCTGGAGTTCGTCACCGACGACTATTACCGGGGCCTGCACGGCCGGTGGTACACCGAAGAGCAGCTGGAGGCCATGCTCCGCTCGAAAGGGCGCAATGAGGCGGGCCGGGTGGAGGACACCGCCCAGCTCTACGGCATGGAGCCCTTCGCCCTGGACCAGCTGACAGTGCTGGAGGGCGACCTTTCCAAGCTGAACGACCCAAGCGCCAACTGCATCGCGGCGGTCTATTCCGAGGACGACTACGGCGACCTTGTGGCGGACAGCCACTGGGCAAAGCTGGGGGACACGGTGACCCTGCGGTATGTGGAAAAGCTGGAATATGTGGACACGAACACCGGCACGGCGTACAGCGACCTGACCGAAGTTCCCGCCGGGGCAGACCTCGTTGAGCGGGCGGTGGAGTACCGGGACGTGGACTACACCGTGGCGGCGCTGGTGGCGGTGCCCAACGCCCTGGACTACGGCTACTACGGCGCGGACGAGTTCGTGATGGGGGCCGAGACCTTCCTGCGGGACACCGGCACTGACAACATCATGTACTACGCCTTCAACGCCGAGGAGGGGGCCGGCGACGGCCTGGAGGCGTTTTTGCAGGACTACACCGGGAACGTGGACCCCACCCTGGACTACGAGAGCAAGGCCACCTTCGCGGCGGAGTTCGAGAGCATCCGGCAGATGTTCCTTCTGTTGGGCGGCGCGCTGAGCTTCATTGTGGCGCTGGTGGGGGTGCTGAACTTCTTCAACGCCATCGTCACCGGCATCAGCTCCCGCCGGCGGGAGCTGGCGGTGCTGGAGGCGGTGGGCATGACCGCCCGCCAGCTGCGCGCCATGCTGGCGCTGGAGGGCCTGGGCTACACCCTGGGCGCGGCGGCGCTGGCCCTGGCGCCGGCGGCGCTGGCGGGGCCGGTGCTGGGCGCGGCGGTGGAGCGCATCGTCTGGTTCTTCACCTTCCGCTCCAGCCTCTGGCCGGTGCTGGGGCTGGGCGCGGCCTTCGCGGTGCTGGGGGCGGCCATCCCCCTGGCGGCGTGCCGGGCGGCCCGCCGCCGCCCGGTGGTGGACCGGCTGCGGCAGGAATAACGGCAGGGGGCGGCCCGAAGGGGCCGCCCCCCTGCTTTTTTGTGTCCGAAGTGGGGGAAAAAGGTGAAAAATCGCCCTCGAACGGCACAAAAAACGGCGGAAGATTTGCACTGGCGGGCAAAAAGGTGTAAAATAGTACTGAGACCGTGCCCGCCGCTGTTCCGGCGGGCAGCAGACCAACGACAAGGAAAGGGGTCCCAGTCGTGCATTCCAAAAAAAGCAATTCTTCCGATCTTGCCGCCAAGATCCGGGCCTTTATAAAAAGCCCTGCCGGCATTCCCATCCTCGCGGGCGTGGCCGGTGTGCTGGTGGTGGCCATCATCGCCGCCATCGTGTTCGCCGTGCGCGCCGGCGCCGAGCCGGGCAGCGCCTCCAACAGCGCCTCCGGCGCAGCGGACGATTCCTCCTACGACGCCGAGGCCGGCAAGGTGAACAAAGAGGAGTTCACCGGCACCATCCTGCCCGAGACCGAGGACGCCGGCCAGGAGTATCTGGGCAACATCCTCTTCATCGGCGACTCCAACACCGCCCGCTACATGTACTACGGGCCGGACGACAACTCCGACGTGCACTTCACCACCATCGAGAACACGGTGGGCGTGGTGAGCGCCGGCGTGCAGAACATCACCAGCCTCAAATGGGAGCACTTTGTGGGCAAGGGCGAGATGACCATCCCCGAGATCGTCAAGATCATGCAGCCCCAGCGCATCATCATCTGCTTCGGCACCAACAACCTCACCATGGAGACCGACACCTTCATCGACTACTACACCGAGGGCCTTGCGGCCATCCACGAGGCCTATCCCTACGCCGACATCATCGTCAGCGCCGTTCCCCCGCTGGACAAGGAGCGCTCCAACTCCAACCTGTCCATGAAGCAGGTGGACCGGCTGAACACCGCCATCGTGGAGATGTGCGAGGAGGAAGGCTACAAGTATCTGGACACCAGCGAGGCTCTGGAAGACCCGGAGACCGGCTGGGCCAAGGAGGGCTACACCCTCTCGCTGGACGGCGTGCATCTGAGCAAGAACGGCGCGCGGGCGCTGTTTGAGTACATCCGCACCCACGCCTACATCACCGAGGACACCCGCCCGAAGCCTTTGAAGGACATTCCCAAGATCAACGGCGTCACCCCCGGCCTCATCACCCAGGACCCCATCGGCGTGAGCGGGTCCAGCGGCGCGGTGCCGGTGGAGATCTCCGCCGGTGAGGGCGGCCACATCGTGGGCGAGACCAGCCAGAGCGTGCAGAAGGGCAAGCAGACCAGCATGATCACCGCCGTGGCGGACGACGGCTGGGAGTTCGACCACTGGTCGGCCAGCATCGGCTTCGTTGACCAGCAGGAGAGCATCATGTTCACCGTGCCCGGCGACGCGGACGCCAACGGCGTGTTCCTGACCGCCCACTTCCGCAAGGTGGAGGAGGAAGAGCCCGACCCCACCGCTTCGCCCACGCCCAGCCCCTCTCCCAGCCCCTCTCCCAGCCCCACGCCCGTGCCCGGTTCTTCCAGCAGCACGGCGTCCTCCGGCAGCAGCAGCACACCGGCCAGCAGCTCCAGCACACCTTCCAGCAGCAGTTCCGGCGCGAGCAGCACCACACCCACGGTGACCTGCACCATCTGCGGGCAGACGAGCCATGACGCCAGTGCCTGCCCCAACAAGTGCCCCACCTGCGGCGGCAGCAAACTGGACGGCCACACCCACACCACCTGCCCCGGCTGCGGGGCAACGGACGTGACCCATGAGACATGCCCCTATTGCGGCGCTTACACCTGCACCGGGCATGACCCTGCCGCCTGCTCCAGCAACCCGGCCAATCAGCCGCCTGCCAACGTCGGCAGCAGCACCACCACCGAAACGGCGAGCACCCAGCCCACCGAGCAGCAGCCCGCCGCGTAAATTCCATTCATTCGACAAAAAGGCCTTCGCGGGCCTTTTTGTTTTTGCCCCACCGGCAAAGGAGGAACCCCATGGAACACACCGCCAAAAAGCAGGGCCTTTTGCGGCGCTTCTGGCCCTATCTGAAAAAGTATAAGCGCATTCTGGTCTTTGACCTGGCCTGCGCGGCGCTGACCACCCTGTGCGACATGGTGCTGCCGCTCATCATGCGGTTTCTGACCAACACCGCCACCACCGACGCCTCCCTGCTCACCGCGGGACTGGTGCTGCGGCTGGGCCTTTTGTATCTCGTGCTGCGCGTCATCGACGGCCTTGCCAACTACTACATGGCGGACATGGGCCACGTGATGGGCGTGTATGTGGAGACGGACATGCGCCGGGACGCCTTCGCCCATCTGCAGCGGCTGGGCTACACCTACTACTCCAACACCAAGGTGGGCCAGATCATGGGCCGCATCACCAACGACCTGTTCGATGTGACCGAGTTCGCCCACCACTGCCCGGAAGAGTTCTTCATCGCCGCCATCAAGATAACCGCCAGCTTCATCATCCTGTGCCAGTCCAGCGTGGCGCTCACCCTCATCCTCTTCGCCTGCGTGCCGCTGATGGGGGTGGTGTCTACCATCATCAACCTGAAGCTGCGGGCGGCCTTCCGCCGCCAGCGGGTGCAGATCGGCGAATTGAACGCCCGCATCGAGGACAGCCTCTTGGGCGAGCGGGTGGTGAAGGCCTTCGCCAACGAGGCGGTGGAAATTGAAAAGTTCCGGCGGGACAACGAGGCCTTCAAGGCCATCAAAAAGCAGACCTACCGCTTCATGGCGGCCTTCCAGACCAGCACCCGCCTGTTCGACGGGCTGATGTATCTGGTGGTCATCGTGGCGGGCGGCCTGTTCCTGGTGAGCGGGCGCATCGCCGCCGGCGACCTTGTGGCCTACATGCTCTATGTGACCACCCTCATCGCCACCATCCGCCGCATCGTGGAGTTTGCCGAGCAGTTCCAGCGGGGCGTGACCGGCATCGAGCGCTTCTGCGAGATCATGGACGCGCCCATCGAGATAACCGACGCGCCGGACGCAAAACCCCTGGAGGTGAAGGCCGGGGCCATCCGGCTGGAGAACGTCTCCTTCGAGTATCCCGACGACCACAACCGGGTGCTGCGGGGGGTGGACCTGGAAATCCGCCCCGGCGAAAAGCTGGCCCTGGTGGGGCCCTCCGGCGGCGGCAAGACCACCCTGTGCAACCTCATCCCCCGGTTCTACGACGTCACCGGCGGGCGCATCCTCATCGACGGGCAGGACGTGCGCAGCGTGACGCTGGACAGCCTGCGGGGCGCCATCGGCGTGGTGCAGCAGGACGTGTACCTCTTCAGCGGCAGCGTTTATGAGAACATCGCCTACGGCAAGCCGGGGGCTTCCCGCCAGGAGGTGGAGGCCGCGGCCAGGCTGGCCGGGGCCCACGAGTTCATCACAAAGCTGAAGGACGGCTACGACACCTATGTGGGCGAGCGGGGCGTGAAGCTGAGCGGCGGCCAGAAGCAGCGCATCTCCATCGCCCGGGTGTTTTTGAAAAACCCGCCCATCCTCATTCTGGACGAGGCCACCAGCGCGCTGGACAACGAGAGCGAGGTGCTGGTGAACCGCAGCCTGGAGGCGCTGGCCAAAGGGCGCACCACCCTGACCATCGCCCACCGGCTGACCACCATCCAGAACGCCGACCGCATCCTGGTGCTGGGCAAAGAGGGCATCGAGGAGCAGGGCACCCACGCCGAACTTCTGGCAAAGCAGGGCGTCTACTTCCGGCTGTGGAACGGCCTTGTGGGCGCGGAAGGAGAATAAGACAGACGGCAAGCGCCGCCTCTCTCCAAAGCAGGAGGGAGGCGGCGCTTTTTGTTTTGCCGGGGCGGGGGAGGGGAGCCAACGCGGTGCGCTCAGCCTGGGAGGGGTCTTGTCCTCCCGCACCCAGCCGAGGCGGAGCCCGGTTTTCCCCACGTAGTGCGCATCAGAACGGACACTTTTCTTTGTCCTGAAAAGTGTCCGGGATGCCGCGTGCGGTGGGGAGAAACCGGGCGAAGCATTTCTTTCAAAGCTGCCCTTTTCCTTGCCCGGGCGGCGCGGGGGCCAGGGAGTTTTGTGCAGGGCGGCCGCGTTCCTGTCCGCCGCCGCACGCGGCGTTTCGGACACGCTGCACTCGCACCGTGCAGCGTGTTCGCTCCGAGGCGCACTACGCGGCGGCAGTGCCGCGGCTGGCTCGGCTGGCATCGGGCGGCGGGTCGGGCGAAACGGGGGAGCCGCCCCGCCTTCCTCCCGCGCCCGGCCCGGCAGCACGGGGGCACCACCCTTCGTTTGCATCAGAAGCGATGCCGCGTGCGAGGGTGCATGCCCCCGGGCGGACGCAAAAAAGGCGGCACGCCTGAGCGAAGCTCAAACCGCCCCTCCGCCTGCATTTATGAAAAACCTTTCCAAATCTTAAGGCAGGGCAAAGGCAGGGGAAAGAATGGGGCAGTATACTCTCTTCTCGAAAGGAGGCGGACGCCATGCAAGACCCTTCGCCGCGCAAACGGCCCATCGTGGAAGTGCGGGGCCTGCGCAAAGAGTACCCCCTGGGGGACGAGACGGTGGTGGCCCTCAAACACATCGACCTTTCCATCATGCGGGGGGAGATATGCTGCATCTTCGGCACCTCCGGCTCCGGCAAGAGCACCCTGCTCAACCAGCTGGCGGGCATGGAAAAGCCCACCCGGGGCGAAGTCCGCATCGGCGGCGCGCCCATCTCCCGCATGAGCGAGGAACAGCTGGCGGCCTTCCGCCAGCGGCACCTGGGCTTCGTGTTCCAGTCCTACAATCTGCTGCCCAGCCTCACCGCCGCCGAGAACGTGGCCATGCCCCTGTTGTTCCGGGGGGTGCCCCCCGCCCAGCGGGACGCCGCCGCCCGGGCCATGCTCAAGCGGGTGGGCCTGGGCCACCGGATGGACCACTACCCCGCCCAGATGTCGGGCGGCCAGCAGCAGCGGGCGGGCATCGCCCGCGCCTTCCTGGCCCGGCCGGACGTGGTGTTCGCCGACGAACCCACCGGCAACCTGGATTCCAAGACCACCGTGGAAGTCATGGAGATGATCTGCGGCTTCGCGCGGGATTTCCACCAGACCATCATCCTGGTCACCCACGACCCGGAGATGGCCCGTTATGCCGACCGCATCGTGACCCTCATCGACGGGGAGATCGTGCGGGAGGAAGTGAAACAAAGGAGCGTGCAGTAACATGAAACAGTTCTATTTCCGCCGGGGCGTCGCCTCGCTGATGGCGCTGCTGGCGTTGAGCCTTTTGAGCCTGCGGGCGCTGGCGGACGAAGGCCCCGCGCCTGTCACCCCGCCCGCCGCCGCCTCTGGGAGCAGCTCTTCCGACCCCGCGCCTGCCCCCGCCCCCGTGCCGGGCGTGCTCATCAGCCGCAGCGACATGGCCGACCTGCCCGCCGGCAGCGAGGCGGACGTCACCGTCTACTTCCGCAACCTGGGCGACGTGACCCTCAAGGGCCCGGTGGCCGCCTTCTCGCCCGCCGACGGCGTGAGCATCGCGGGCGGCGCGTCCAGCTTCCTGCTGGACGACATCCCCGCCGGCGGCACCGGCAGCGTGACCCTGAAGCTGCGCGCGACGGACACCGCCGCCGGCGCCCAGAGCCTGCCGGTGGAGCTGCGCTTCACCTATGGCGAGGACGCCCCCGCCTCCGGCACCGCCTCCGACCGGCTGACCATCCCGGTGAAGGCAAAGCCCGCGGCCGCTCAGCCGCTGGTGCTCATCAGCCGCTCGGACATCTCCAGCCCCATCTCCCCCGGTGAGGTGTTCGACCTGGTGCTCAGCTTCAAGAACACCGGCGACGTGACCGTGAAGAACGCGGCGGCCACGGTGGCCCCCTCCGAGGGCTTGAGCCTTCTGAACGCCGCCTCCACCTTCCCGGTGCCGGACATCGCCCCCGGCAAGACCGCCTCCATCACCGTGAAGCTGCAGGGGGCCAGTCAGATCTCCTCCTCCGCCCAGAGCCTCTCGGTGGACCTGCGCTACACCTACGGCAGCGCCGCCTCCGCCGCCTCCGCCTCCGACCGGCTGAACATCCCCGCCAAGGCGGCCTCTTCCGCCTCCAGCGTGGAAAAGCCGGTGCCCAACATCGTGGTGCAAAAGTTCGACTACGGCGGAAAGCCGGTGGCCGCCGGCGGGCGGTTCCCCCTCTCCTTCACCTTTGAGAACACCGGCACCGCCAAGGTGGAAAACATCGTGGTCACGGTGGACGGCGGCGAGTGCTTCACGGTGGACGGCGGCTCCAACACCGCCCACTACGACGGTCTTGCCGCCGGCAAGACCCTCACCCAGGAGCTGCCCCTGCAGGCGGTGCCCACCTGCAAAAGCGGGGCCCAGGCCATCACGGTGAGCTTCAAATACGAATATGTGGACGCGGGCAAGCGCAGCGCCGTCACCTCGGACATCCGTCTGTCGGTGCCGGTGAGCCAGCCGGACCGCTTCCAGCTGAACCAGCCCGCGGCGGCCTCCTTCACCGCCGGCGAGGAGGGCGAAGTGACCCTGGCCTATGTGAACAAGGGCCGGGCGGACATCGGCAACCTGGAGGCCCAGCTGGTGGGCGAGGGCTTTGAGTCCCCCGCGAAGGTGCAGTACCTGGGCAACGTGGCGGCGGGCACGTCGGGCAGCATCGGCTTTGCCCTGACCCCCGAGGCCGCCGGCAAGCTGGACCTGACCATCAAGGTGACCTACGAGGACGCCGACCTGCAGACCCAGACCAAGGAGTTCCCCCTCTCGCTGACGGTGGAGGAGGGCGCGCCCGAGCCGGACTTTGCGCTGGACGACGCGGACCTGGCCCCCGCCCGGCCCGCCTGGCTGCCGGTCATCCCCGCCACGGCGGCGCTGGCCGTTGCCGCCGGCACGGTGTTCTTTCTGGTGAAGCGGCTGCGCCGCAAGGCCGCGGGCGAGGACCCGGTGGCCGACGCATGGAGCTGGGCCGAGGCCCCCGGCGAGGATGAGCCGGAGCAGCCGAAGGAGGAATGACCCATGCGCAAACAGGACCTGTTTCGCCTGTGCCTGCAAAACCTCCTGCGCAAGCGCTCCCGCACCTTTCTCACGGTGCTGGGGGTGGTCATCGGCGGATGCTCCATCGTCATCATGGTGTCGCTGGGCATCGGCATGAAGGAGGCCCAGGACAAGCTTCTGGCAGAGCTGGGCGATCTGACCATCATCACCGTCACCGCGCCCCAGGGCGGGCGCGGCAAGGTGAAGCTGGACGACGCCATGGTGGCCCGGCTGAAAAAACTGGACGGCGCGGTGGCGGTGATGCCCCGGCAGACCATCGATCTGCCGGACCTGCACCTTTACGCCGGCAGCGCAAGGCGCTATGTGGCGGACTGGGTGACGGTGACCGGGCTGGACACCGCTGGCATGGAGGCCATGGGCTTCAAGTTGGAAAAGGGCGAGCGGCCCCTGAAGCCCGGCGAGGTGGTGCTGGGCCAGTACGCGGCCTACAACTTCCGGGACACCCTGCGCCCCGAGGGCTCCAACATGGTGGACCGCTGGTCCGCCGGGTGGAACGAGGACACCGGCAAGCTGAACGACCCGCCCCCGGCCTATTTTGACCCGCTGAAGGAGCCGCTGGTGCTGGAGGCGGAGAACGGCGAATACAAGACCAGCCTCACCCTCAAGCCGGTGGCCCTTGCCAAGGAGGACTACTCCAAGGGCATGGAGACCGGCGAGGGGGTGCTGATGGACCTGAAGGACCTGAAAGTCCTCACCGAAAAGCTGCATCTGGTCAAAAAGGGCGCGTCGCCCTACCAGTCGGTGCTGGTGAAAGCGAACAGCATCTCCCAGGTGGCGGCGCTGGAAAAGCGCATCCGCGCCCTGGGCTGCGCCACCGAATCCATGGAGAGCATCCGCGAGCCCATGGAAAAAGAGGCCCGGCAAAAGCAGATGATGCTGGGCGGCCTCGGGGCCATCAGCCTGGTGGTGGCGGCCATCGGCATCACCAACACCATGGTCATGTCCATCTCCGAGCGCACCAAGGAGATCGGCGTGATGAAAGCCCTGGGCTGCTATGTGCGGGACATCCGCGCCCTCTTCCTCGCCGAGGCGGGCTGCATCGGCCTGATGGGCGGCATCGTGAGCTGCGTCATCAGCTTTGTGGCCGCCTTCATCGCCAACATCGTCACCTTGGGCGGGCCGACCGCCGAAAACCTGCGCATCGCCCTTCTGGGCGGCGACGGCCCCGCCCGGGTCTGCGTGACGCCCCCGTGGCTTTTACTCTTCGCCATCGCCTTCTCGGTGCTCATCGGCCTGGGCTCCGGCTACTACCCCGCCAACAAGGCGGTGCGCATCCCGGCCCTGGAAGCCATCAAGAGCGACTGACCCATTCCCTTTGCCAGAAGGCCGCGGGCCCCGTGTTTCCTCCCCCATTTGCACGGCAGGCCCGGCGCGGGAGGCGTTCCTCCGCCCCGCGCCGGTGGGCCCCGGCCTTTTTCTCCCATAGTCCCGGCCATGCCGGGAAAAGCGGCAGCGCCGCGCACGCCCCGGACAGGGAGCATGCGCGGCGCTGCCTGATTTTTTATTCTTCCGCCCGGGGCAGGGTGAGCAGAAACTCGGTGGCGCGGCCGGGGGCGGGCTTTTCGTTCAGCCGGATGGAACCGCCGTGCTTTTCCAGGATGCGGCGGGTGATGGCAAGGCCCAGCCCGCTGCCCGCGCCGGTGCGGGCGTCGCTGCCGGTGACGAAGGGCTCGAAGATGGTCTTGCGCCGCTCGGGGGGGATGCCCGCGCCGTTGTCCGCGATGCGCACCGTCACCTTCTGCGGCCCCGGCTCCACCTCCACAAAGAGCATGGTGCCCAGCCGGTTGTGGCGCAGGGCGTTGGAGAGGAGGTTATCCAGCGCACGGCGCAGCTGCAGTTCGTCCACCATGCAGAAGGCGGGCGCTTCGGGGATGGAGGGCTCCAGCGAAAAGCCCGCCAGGTCGATCTCGTCGTAGCGCGCCGCCAGCCAGGCCCGGAAAAACTCGCACACATCCACCCGCCGGGTGTGCAGCTCAAAGCGGGGGTGCTGGGTCTTGCTGTACTCGTGGAACGCGTCGGTGAGGCGGGCCAGGTCCGCCGCCTTGCTCTGTATCATCCGCAGGGTGCGCTGGCGTTCTTCCTCGGGCACCTTGCCGTCGCAGAGGGCGTCCGCCGCGCCGCAGATGACCGTGACCGGGGTCTTGATGTCGTGGGAGATGTCCGCGATGAGCTTCTGGCGGCCCTCGTCCAGCCGCTTTCGCTCGGCCTCGCTCTCGGCCAGCCGGGCGGCAAAGTTGTCAAAGCTCTCGCCGATGCGGCGTATCTCCCTCGGGCCGCCGCAGTTGCCCACCCGCAGGTCCTCGCCCCGGCTCTGGGCGTCCACCGCGGCGTTCAGCGCCGCCAGGGGCCGGGCGATGCGCCGCCGCAGCCGCCAGATGAACAGCCCCGCCGTGGCCAGAAACAGCGGCAGGAACAGCGCCGCCACCCACACGCTGCTCCCCAGCACCTGACGGTACTGGGCGTCGGTGGGGTAGGTCTCCCGCAAAAGCAGGGCATAGCGCCCGCCCTGCGGGCCGGTGGCCTCCGCCCGGGCGAGGTAGCTGTTCTCGAACCGGGCCCCGGTGAGGTAGCGGTATTCTTCGGGCGTGTAGGCGGCGCGGCCTTCCTCCAGCCCCCCCAGCAGCACCCGGTAGTTTTCGTCCAGCACGGCGGTGCGGGTGGCCTCGCCCCCTTCGCCGTCCAGCGTGTGGGCCACCACCAGATGGCGGGCCGCTCCGTCGCCGCTCAGTTCATAGGCGTCGATCTGCACCCCTTCGTTCCAGGCGGGCACGCAGGCCAGCTCCCCTTCGGTGAGGGCCGGGTCGAAGCCCTCGCCGGCGGCGAACACCAGCGCGCCCTTTTCGTCGTAGACCGCAAAGCCGCTGCCGGGGGTCAGGTGGCGGCGCAGCGTATCCCACTTTCCCTCGGCCAGGGCCGGGTCCGCCAAAAGGCTGTCCCAGTCCGGCACACGGTAGAGCCGGGCGGTGTAGAGCACCCACAGGGCGAGCACCGCCGCCGCGATGGTCAGCAGCGCCAGGGTGAACAGCAGATACTGCCTTGCCAGCAGGCCGAACAGGCCGCCGGCGCTCTTTTCACGCTTCAAAACGGTACCCCAGCCCCCTTATCGTGCGGATGTAGCGGGGAGAGCGGGGGTCGTCCTCGATTTTGTCCCGCAGCTTGGAGATGTGCACCATCATGGCGTTCTCGTCCCCTTCAAAATAGTCGCCGGCGGCCCCCTCATAAAGCTGGGCCTTGGTGAACACCCGCCCCGGCGAGCGCATCAGAATGGCCAGTATCTTCGCCTCCATGGGGGTGAGGGGCACCGGGCGGCCCGCCTTTTCCAGCCGCATGCTGGCCAGGTCCAGCGCCAGCTCGCCGCCCCGCAGCACCTCGCCCCCCGCACGGGCGGCCCGGCGCAGCTGAGCCTTCACCCGCGCCACCACCTCCACCGGGTTGAAGGGCTTGGTGACATAGTCGTCCGCCCCGAGATTGAGACCGAGGATCTTGTCGTTGTCCTCGCTTTTGGCCGAGAGGATGAGGATGGGCATCTCGCTGAAGCGCCGCAGGGCCCGGGTCACCTCATAGCCCGAGAGCCCGGGCATCATCACATCCAGAATGGCCAGGTCCGGGGTTTCGGCGCGGGCCTTGGCCAGGGCCTCGTCGCCGTTTTCCGCCTCCAGCACCCGCAGGCCCTCTCCTTCCAGATACAGGCGCAAAAGGCCGCGTATCTCGGGGTTGTCCTCGGCGATCAGGATCAGTGGCACCATGTTCGTTCCCTCCTTGCGGGGCGTTCTTTTACCTTATTATACCAGAACCGCCCCCGCCCCGAAAAGGACGGCGGGGGACCGGCGCTTGTATAATTTGCCTGCACTGGCAGATACTAAGAAACACAGAGCACAAGCGGCGGCATTTTTTGCCGCCTTCACAGGAGGTACACGCCATGAAAGCAACCGGCATCGTGCGCCGCATCGACGAACTGGGGCGGGTGGTCATCCCCAAGGAGATACGCCGCACCCAGCGCATCCGCCAGGGGGACCCGCTGGAAATTTTCACCACCGGCGACGGCGAGGTCATCTTCAAAAAGTATTCGCCCATCGGCGAGATGGCCGCCTTCGCCGCCCAGTACGCCGAGGTGCTGCAGAAAAACCTTTCCCGCACCGCCATCGTCTGCGACCGGGACAGCGTCATCGCCGCCGCCGGCGCCGCCCGCAAGGAGTGCCTGGAAAAGCGGGTGAGCATCCCGCTGGAAAAGCTGATGCACGCCCGCCGCGTCTATCTGCACACCGGCCGCGCCGAGGACTGCCAGTTCCCCTGCGAGGGCGCGGCGCGCCACATCCACATCGCCGTGCCCATCATCGCCGCCGGCGACGTGGCGGGGGCGGTGGCCCTTCTGAGCGACGAAAAGACCGCCGTCCCCACCCCCGAGGAGCAGAAGGCCCTGGCCATTGCCGCCGCCTTTCTTGCAAAGCAGATGGAGAGCTGAAGCGCTGTTCCGCCCCGCCCGCGCCGCCCCGAAAGAGCAGGCGCGGGCCCTTTTTGTGCCCCGAAAGGCGGCGGCATTGTGAACGTTCCATGAAACTTTTAAATTTTTCACACCACCCCCTTGACAGACGAATAAAATGGAGTACAATAAATTTAGCACTCGGAGGTAATGAGTGCTAAAATCACAGAAAAGAGGTGGGGCGCATGGCCATGGACGACAGAAAGCAGCGGGTGCTGGAGGCCATTGTGGCCCTTTACACCCAGGGCGGCGAGCCGGTGGGCTCGGGGCTTCTTTGCCAGTATTTCGACATGGCGGTGTCCAGCGCGACCTTGCGCAACGAGATGGCCGCACTGACAAAGCTGGGCCTTCTGGAGCAGCCCCACACCAGCGCGGGCCGGGTGCCCAGCGCCAAGGGTTACCGCTATTATCTGGATAACCTGATGCGCCCCGCGCCGGGCCTTTCCGCCCGGCAGAAGACCGAGATCGACCGCATCTTCGCCGGCCTCGACTACGAGCCGGAACGATTGGCGGCGGGGGCGGCCAAGGCCCTGGCGGATTATTCCGGCTACATGGTGGCGGCCACCACCCCCCGGGCGGACGATCTTTGCATCGCCCACTACGAGGTGGTGCAGGTGGGCCGCTGCACCGCGGCGGTGCTGGCAGTGACCAGTGCCGGCGGCGTGCGCACCCGCGTGGCCCGGCTGGACACCGACCTCACCGCGGAGGACGCGGCGCTGCTGGCCGAAGTGCTGAACCGGGGGCTGACCTTCGTGGCCCCGGCGGACCTGACGGGCGCCGTGCTGGCGAACCTGGCCGCCGAGCTGGGCGAACGGGGGAACGACCTCTACCCGGTGCTGAACGCGGCGGCGGCGCTGCTGCGGCAGGCAGCCCAGGCCCGCACCTATCCCCAGGGCCTGCAGTACCTGATGCGCTGGCCGGAGCTGACCGGCCTTCTGCCCAGGGTGCTGGAACTTTTCACCGACGACGAACGGGCCGGCAGGCTCATCACTCCCCGCACCGGCCGCACCACCGTGCTGCTGGGCGAGGACCTGCACCGCCCGCTGCCGGGGCTTTGCTTCATGAGCAAGCGGTATCTGGCCGGCGGCGGCCTCACCGGGGCCATCGCCCTGCTGGGGCCCACCCGGATGCCCTTTGAGCAGCTGGTGCCCGTTCTTGACTATTTTGCCTTGAAGCTCGGCGAGTGCATGGCCGGCAAGGCGCAGGAGGACCCGCAATGATGGACGAGACCAACATCCGGCCCGAAGAGGCCGCAGCCGAAACGGCCCCCAAGGCCAAAGCGGCGCAGGAGGCCGCCGCCCCCGAGGCTGAACAGCCCGCGGCGGAAAAAGACCCCAAAAAGGAAAAGAAAGAGACCAAAAAGGAACTGGAGAGCCAGCTGGCCGCCGCCAAGGCCGAGGCCGAAAAGGCCCGCGCCGAGGCGGACGCCGCCAAGGACCGGCTGCTGCGCACCGCCGCCGAGTACGACAACTTCCGCAAGCGCTCGGCCCGGGAGCAGGACGCCGCCTTCGGCAACGGCGTGGCCCACGCGGTGAGCCAGATCCTTTCCATCCTGGACACGCTGGAGATGGCCGAAGCCGCCCCCACCGCCGACGAGAACTTCAAAAAGGGCGTGACCCTGACGCTGGAAAAAGCCAAGGCCGCCTTTGAAGCCCTCAAGGTGGAGGAGATCCCCGCTCTGGGCCAGCCCTTCGACCCCGCGGTGCACAACGCCGTGATGCAGAAGGCGGCCGAGAACGGCGAGGAGAGCGGCACCGTTCTGCAGGTGTTCCAGAAGGGATACAAACTGGGTGACAAGGTCATCCGCCACGCCACGGTCATCGTGGCCGAATAGTTCGCTGAAAGGGCTTAAAGCCCCTTCCCATAACAAAACATTCCATTCCATTTGAGTAAAATTTAGGAGAGATATACTATGAGTAAAATCATTGGCATCGACCTTGGCACTACCAACAGCTGTGTTTCCGTGATCGAGGGCGGCGAGCCCGTCGTCATCGCCAACGCCGAAGGCGCCCGCACCACCCCCAGCGTAGTGGGCTTCACCAAGACCGGCGAGCGTCTGGTGGGTCAGGTGGCAAAGCGTCAGGCCATCACCAACCCCGACCGCACCGTGAGCAGCATCAAGCGCCACATGGGCACCGACTACAAGGTGACCATCGACGGCAAGGACTATAACCCCCAGCAGATCAGCGCCATGATCCTGGCAAAGCTGAAGGCGGACGCCGAGGCTTATCTGGGCGAGAAGGTCACCGACGCGGTCATCACCGTGCCCGCCTACTTCAACGACAGCCAGCGTCAGGCCACCAAGGACGCCGGCACCATCGCCGGCCTGAACGTGCGCCGCATCATCAACGAGCCCACCGCCGCGGCTCTGGCCTACGGCGCGGACAAGGACGCCGACCAGAAGATCATGGTCTACGACCTGGGCGGCGGCACCTTCGATGTGTCCATCATCGAGATGGGCGACGGCGTGACCGAAGTTCTGGCCACCAACGGCGACACCCACCTGGGTGGCGACGACTTTGACCAGCGCATCATCGACTGGCTGGCCGACAACTTCCAGAAGGAGAACGGCATCGACCTGCGTCAGGACAAGATGGCCGCGCAGCGCCTGAAGGAGGCCGCCGAGAAGGCGAAGATCGAGCTGTCCGGCGTGACCAGCACCGCCATCAACCTGCCCTTCATCACCGCCGACGCCACCGGCCCCAAGCACCTGGACACCACCCTCACCCGCGCCCAGTTCGACGCTCTGACCGCCGACCTGGTGGAGCGCACCATGGGCCCCGTCCGCAAGGCCATGGCCGACGCCGGCCTGAAGCCCTCTGACCTGGGCAAGGTGCTGCTGGTGGGCGGTTCCACCCGTATCCCCGCCGTGCAGGAGGCCGTCAAGAAGGAGATGGGCGTGGAGCCCTTCAAGGGCATCAACCCCGACGAGTGCGTTTCCATCGGCGCTGCCATCCAGGGCGGCGTGCTGAACAAGGAAGTGGGCGGCATCCTGCTGCTGGACGTCACCCCCCTGAGCCTGGGCATCGAGACCCTGGGCGGCGTTTGCACCAAGATCATCGAGCGCAACACCACCATCCCCACCAAGAAGAGCCAGATCTTCTCCACCGCCGCCGACAACCAGCCCAGCGTGGAAGTCAACGTGCTGCAGGGCGAGCGTGAGTTTGCCCGCGACAACAAGAGCCTGGGCATGTTCAAGCTGGACGGCATCCCCGCCGCTCCCCGCGGCGTGCCTCAGATCGAGGTCACCTTTGACATCGACGCCAACGGCATCGTGCACGTGAGCGCCAAGGACCTGGGCAGCGGCAAGGAGCAGAGCATCACCATCACCGCCTCCACCAACATGAGCAAGGAGGACATCGAGAAATCCGTGCGCGAGGCCGAGCAGTTCGCTGCCGAGGACAAGAAGCGCCGCGAGGAAGTGGACGTGCGCAACGGCGCCGACCAGATGGTGTTCCAGACCGAAAAGACCCTGAACGAGCTGGGCGACAAGGTGGACGCTTCCAAGAAGGCCGAGGTCGAGGCCAAACTGAACGAGCTGAAAGAGGCTCTGAAGGGCACCGACATCGAGGCCATCAAGGCAAAGCAGGAGGAGGTCCAGAAGGCCTTCTACGCCATCAGCGAGGAGCTCTACAAGAACGCTCAAGGCTCCGGCGCGGCCGGCGCTCCCGGCGCGGACGCGGGCAATGCCGGCAACACCGGCAAGCCCGACGACGGCGTGGTGGACGCGGACTTCAAGGAAGTATAAACCCGTTTCAAGCCTCCCCTTGCCATCAAGGGGAGGCATTCTGGGCTAAACGCGCCCCTCGATTTTTACGGAAAGAGAGCCCGCCCGGCGGGCAGACACAGGTGGATAAGGTATGGCAGACAAACGCGATTACTATGAGGTCCTGGGCGTGGCGAAAAACGCCAGCGAAGAGGACCTGAAAAAGGCGTATCGCAAGCAGGCGAAAAAATATCACCCGGATCTGAACCCCGGCGACAAGGAGGCCGAGGCGAAGTTCAAAGAGGTGAACGAGGCCTATGAGGTGCTCAGCGACAAGGAAAAGCGGGCCCGCTACGACCAGTTCGGCTTTGCCGGCGTGGATCCCAGCTACGGCGCGGGGGCCGGCGGCCCGGGCGCGGGCGGCTTCGGCGGCTTTGGCGGCATGGGCGGCGTGGACCTGAACGACATCTTCGGCGACCTGTTCGGCGGGATGGGCGGCGGCTTCGGCTTCGGCGGAGGCCAGCGCGCCAACCCCAACGCCCCCCGCAAGGGCGCGGACGTGCGGGTGAGCCTGGTGCTGGGCTTCATGGAGGCGGCTCACGGCTGCACCAAGACCATCACCATCACCAAGCAGGACACCTGCCCCGAGTGCGGCGGCTCCGGCGCGGCCAAGGGCACCAGCCCCGAGACCTGCCCGGACTGCGGCGGCGCGGGCTATGTGAACCGCAACCTGCGCATGGGCGGCATGGTGATGCAGCAGCGTCAGCCCTGCCAGCGCTGCGGCGGCAAGGGCAAGATCGTCAAGACCCCCTGCACCCACTGCCACGGCACCGGCAAGGTGGCCGTGAAGAAGTCGCTGGAGGTAAAAATTCCCGCGGGCATCGGCGACGACCAGAGCATCGCGCTGCGGGGCCAGGGCGACGCCGGCGCGAACGGCGGCCCGGCCGGCGACGTGATCGTCATCGTCACCGTGCGGCCGGACCCCATGTTCGAGCGGGACGGCTACGATGTGTGGGTCACCGTGCCCATCACCTACAGCCAGGCGGTGCTGGGCGCCTCCATCGTGGTGCCCACCGTGGACGGCAAGGTGGAGTACAACGTGCCGGAAGGCACCCAGAGCGGCACCACCTTCCGGCTGCGGGGCAAGGGCATCCAGTACCTGGGCGGCCGCGGCCGCGGCGACCAGTACGTCAAGGTGATGGTGGAGATCCCCAAAAAGCTCACCCGCGCCCAGCGGGACGCGCTGGCCGCCTTTGAGCAGAGCCTCAAGGACGACAACTACGAGCAGCGCAAGGGCTTCTTCAAAAACCTGCGCGACAAATTCGAAAAGAACTGACGCCTTTGGATACATGAAAGCGCCGGACGGGTGTTTCCCGTCCGGCGCTTTGTTGTTCCGGCCGTCCGCCTTCCTGCTTTGCGCAAAAAGGGCCCGGTTCAGGCCGGGCCCTCGTTTTGTGTCTTATTCCGCGTTGGCCGCTTTGATGTTCTCCACTTCCTGGGCCGCCAGGTCCGCCCAGGCGCCGTTTTTGAACAGGAAGTCGTAACGGTAGAGCACGTAGCCGTCCGCCCCCGCGGCGCGGCCGTCCTGCACCATGTCCGCCAGGGTGTGGCCGGTCTGCCAGCCGCTCTGGGCCGCGTCGTAGTTGCCGCCGTCGCCGTCGCCGATGCGGTAGGCCCCCAGGCCGAAGTAGAGCGCCACGCTGGGGGCGCGCTCCAGCGCCGCCCACTCGGCGCTGATGTTCTCGAAGGCGTAGCGGGTGCTGCCGGAGGCGGTGGTGTAGCCGTAGCCCCAGTAGAGCTGGGGCAGCACATAGTCCACATAGCCGCCCTCGGACATCCACAGGGCAACATCGCTGTACTGAGAGTTATAATTGTTGTCCATATTCCCCTGGGGACTCACGCCGAACCGCACCGTGGGGTCCTGGGCCTTCACCGCGTCGTAGACCTGGCGCATCAGCAGGTTCACGTTCTCCCGCCGCCACTCCTCCAGCGACAGGCCGCTGGACGAGGCGGCGTATTCCGCCTCGTCAAAGGAGGGGTCGGTGGTGGGATAGAAGTAGTCGTCAAAGTGGATGCCGTCCAGCTCGGGATAGTTCTGCAGCAGCTCCACCACGCCGTCGGTGATGAGCTGGCGCACCGCGGGCAGGGAGGGGTCGAAGTAGACCCCGTCGCCCACGGTCTTGACCCACTCGGGGTGCTCCACCGCGGGGTTCGTGGCGGCCAGCTCGCCCGCCGGGCGGGTGGCGTTCAGCCGCACCCGGTAGGGGTTGAGCCAGGCCTCCAGCTGCAGGCCGTGGCTGTGGGCCGATTCCAGCAGGATGGCCAGCGGGTCAAAGCCCGGGTCCTGGCCCTGGGTGCCGGTGCACAGGTGGCTCCAGGGGAACAGCTCGCTGGGATAGAGCGCGTCGGCAAAGGGCCGCACCTGGGCGATGACCACGTTCAGGCCCATGTCGGCGCAGTTCTGCATCATCTCGTCCGCGTCGGCGGTGAAGGCCGCCTCGCTGGAAAAATCAAAGCTCTCCCATTCCAGATAGCTCACCCACATGGCCCGGTATTCCCCCAGGGTGCCGGCCTCCTGGGCCGGTGCGGCGGAGGGGGCAGGGGCGGAAGAGGCGGGCAGGGAGGAGGCCCCGCCGGAGGAGGGGGCCGAAGCGGCGGGCGCGCCGCAGCCGGCGCAGAGCAGGGCGATGGCGGCGGCCAGCGCCGCGGCTTTCATTCGAAGATGTTTCATGGCGTTTTCTCCATTGTTCAAAGCCCCAAAGGGGCGAAAGTGTGAAGGCGGTTCAGCCCTCGTCCCGCTGGCGGCGGTAGAGGGTGAGGGTCAGCCAGCCCCGGGCCGCGCCGGCGGCAAGGCCGCAGAGGTTCATGAAGAGGCCCAGCACCTCGGCGCCGCCCAGCAGCACCAGCACCCGGGCCGCGAACCACAGCGCCTCGGCGGCGGCCAGCGTGCGGAACTGGGGGGCAAGGCGGGGGTCGGCGGCTTTTTCCCAGCCGGCGAAGCAGGGCCACACCAGCGCCAGCAGCAGATGCTGCAAAAGGGCCGCCGGCAGAGCCAGCGCCAGCACCTGCAGCAGGATGCAGCCCACCAGGGCCTTTTTGTCCTGCTTGGTGGTGCCCTTCACGCTGGCCAGAAAGCCCAGCATCAGCAGCGTGAGCAGGGTGGCCAGATTCTCCGCCAGCGCCATAGGAAAGCGCACGGCGGCCCCCAGCGCGGCGGCCATGGTCAGCGCGGCGCTGAGCATGCCCAGCGCGTAGTAGGTCTTCTTGGACAGGGTGAGACGGACGTTCACGGCGGCTCCTTTCCGCGGCCGCCCTTTTCTTCGGGCGGCGGGCGTGCTATAATGAAAAGAAGCCCGCGCCGCGCCGCGCGGGCCCCTGTTGAATCGATATGGCGCGTTTTGGGCCATTATACCACACCCGCCGCGCCCGCCGCAACCCGGGGCGGAGCGCCGGGCCGGGAAAGGAGACCTTCATCTTGTCTGATACCCAACCCGTTTCTGCCGCGTCCGACAGCGACCGCCTGCTGGGGCAGGCGCCCATCGGCAGCCTCATCCTGAAACTCTCACTGCCGGCGGTGGCCGCGCAGCTCATCAACGTGCTCTACAACGTAGTGGACCGGATGTACATCGGCAACATCCCGGACATCGGCGCCACCGCCCTCACCGGCGTGGGGGTGACCTTCCCGGTGCTGATGATCGTGTCCGCCTTCGCGGCCTTCGCGGGCATGGGCGGCGCGCCCCGGGCGGGCATCCGCCTGGGCGCGGGGGACAAGGAGGGCGCGGAACAGATTTTGGGCAACTGCGTCTCCCTGCTGCTGGCGCTGAGCGTTGTGCTGACGGCGGTGTTCCAGCTGCTGCGCACCCCCATCCTGGTGGCCTTCGGCGCCACCGGCAACCTTCTGCCCTACGCCGAGGACTACATCACCATCTACCTGTGGGGCACGGTGAGCGTGCAGCTGGCGCTGGGCCTCAACACCTTCATCAGCGCCCAGGGCCGCAGCGGCACCGCCATGCTCAGCGTGGCCATCGGCGCGGTGCTGAACATCGTACTGGACCCCGTCTTTATCTTTGTGTTCGATATGGGGGTCAAGGGCGCCGCCATCGCCACCGTGCTCAGCCAGACGGTGAGCGCCGTGTGGGTGCTGGCCTTTCTGCTGTCGGGCCGCAGCACCCTGCGCATCCGCAGAAAGAACCTGCGTTTTTCCGCCCCGGTGCTGGCCAGCGTGGCCGCGCTGGGCGTTTCGCCCTTCATCATGCAGAGCACCGAGAGCCTTGTGACCATCACCCTGAACCGGGGCATGGCCCAATACGGCGGCGAGCTCTACATGGGCACCATCACCATCCTGCAGAGCGTGATGCAGCTGATCGTGCTGCCGCTGCAGGGGCTGACCCAAGGCACCCAGCCCATCATCAGCTACAACTACGGTGCAAAGAACCTGGACCGGGTGCGCGCCACCTTCAAGCGGGTGTTCCTCATCAGCATGATCTACACCATCAGCGCCTTTGCCCTGGTCTGCCTGCTGGCATGGCCGCTGTCCCGCATGTTCACCTCCGACGCGGCGCTCATCGACCTGACGGTGAAGGCCATGCCGGTGTTCTTCGGCGGCATCTGGGCCTTCGGCGCGCAGATGAGCTGCCAGGCGGCCTTCATGGGCCTGGGCCAGGCGAAGGTGAGCCTGTTCCTGGCGCTGCTGCGCAAGGTCATCCTGCTCATCCCGCTGGCCATCGTTCTGCCCATGGTGCTGGGCGGCGACCCCTTCGCCATCTATCTGGCGGAGCCCGCGTCGGACTTCATCGCCAGCGCCACCACCCTGACCATTTTCCTTTTGCTCTACAAGCGCACGCTGAACCGCCCCGCAGACTGAGGAGGAAAACGCCATGCCCGCCATTCTTTCCGTCCTGCTCATCGCCGCCGCAGCCGTGCTGTGCTGGCGGATGGCAAAGCAGCTGGAGGCAAAGCGCCGCAAAAAGGCCGCCGGGGACGAGGGGTGCCTGGAATACCGCACCGCCCTCGCCTTCGACGAGTGCCTGGACGCGCTGGCCGCCCGCACCGACCAGGACGAGTTCGAATACGACTGCGCCCGCCAGCCGGACGGCAGCTTTCTTTTGCACTTCACGCTGCACAAGCCCACCGGCCAGCCGGTAGACACCCTGTTTGCTCTGCGGCTGGACGCAGGCAAACAGACGGTGGTGACGCTGCACTTCCTGCGGGAGGCCTTCGGCTATCGGGAGCCGGTGTTCCCGAGGGAGCTGCTGGACGCTTTTCTTTTCAAAAAGCTGGCCGCCGCGCCCCGGCAGCAGCCCGCGGGGGAGCTCTGAAGCCCCGCCGCGCCCCCACACTTTCGCCCGCCCTTTTGCGCCGGCCTTCGCCTTGCCTTTTCGGGCCGCGGCTGGTATAATGGACGGGTACAAAACGGGCCAGTAGCTCAGCTGGTCAGAGCTGTCGGCTCATAACCGATTGGTCGCGGGTTCGAACCCTGCCTGGCCCACCACGTCGGAATGGACTTCGCTCCATTCAAAAAGCCCGGTCTTTTGACCGGGCTTTTCTCATACCGCTCCGTCATTCCTCCTTCTCCCCGTGAAACTTTGCTTGCGCAAATTTCCCCGGGGGCCCTGCCGCCCAAGGGGCGGCCACTGCAAAGTTCGCTTTGCTCCGGCGCTTTTTGTTTTTTACAAAAAACGCCATCCGCCCGCTCCCTTGCTCCTCCTTCTCCCCACAAAATTTTGCTTCGCAAACTTTCGCGGGGGCCCCGCCGCCCTGGCGGGCGGCCAAAAACAAGCGTCATATCGCTTGCGACTTGTTTTTATTAAAAATCATCGCGCGCTCATTCTGCTGCTCCATCTCGGCCTAAGTGCCGCCGCTTACGCGGCGGTTGGCCTCGAAACGCGCCTGCGGGCGCAGTCACTTCCTCACAAAATTTTGCTTCACAAATTTTTGCGGGGGCCCTGCCGCCCTGGCGGGCGGTCCATGGACTTCGTTCCATTCAAAAAGCCCAGTCTTTTGACCGGGCTTTTCTCATACCGCTCCGTCATTCCTCCTTCTCCGTCACCCGTTCCCCCGCACCTCCAGGAAGATGCGGCAGGGGAACTGGGAGATGAACACGCTGCGCCGGGCACTGGTGATGCTGCGGGACCGCAGCAGCTCCGGCGGGTCCCAGGCCCGCACCGGGCCCTCGCTGCCGTATTCGTCAAAGCGGGGCTCGCCCTCCATCAGCTCCCGGAAGTGGGCGCACAGCGTCTCCAGCATCCGGTCGCACTCCGCCTGGGTCGTAAACTCCATGTCCACAGCCGCCTCAGCCACACGGGCGCGGCGGCTCTCCTGCCGGCCATGGAAGGTATAGCTCACGGTGGCGGGGCAGCCCAGCACCTCTCGCTGGTAATGAAACAGAAAAAAGCCTGTGCGCACACCGTTCTCCGAGCGGGTCCCGTCCGGCGGGCCGGCGGTCTGCGTGACCTCCTCCGCCCCCATGCCGAAGGCCACCGCATCGCCCGGGATGCCGGTGGGGATGAGCGTGGGGCGGCCCGCCAAAAGAAAGGCGCACACCGCCAGGACCAGCAGGCTGGCCCAGAACACCAAAGCGCCCAGTTTTTCCTTTTTCATGCCGGCCGCCCTCCTTCGCCGTGTCTCTCTGCTTTCAGTCTACACCTTCGCGCACGCCCGCCGCAAGGGGCGCACTGCCGATTTGACGGCCCGGGCGGGATAGGGTATGATAATACTGCGATGAAAAGGCGGCCCGGGCCGCCTTGTTTTCCGTTTGAAAGGGGGCCCAAACGCCGTGAGCCGTTCTGTTTTTTCCCGCTTTGCCGCCGCGCTGCTGGCGCTGTTTTTCGTTTTGCTGGCGGCGGGGCCTTTCGCCGCCCGGGCCGACGCGCCCACGCTGGAGGATACCCTGGACGACGTGCGCCGGCTGGAGGCGCTGGCCGAGGACTGGGCCGGCGAGCACCCGTCCAGCGACCCGGTGGAGCTGGTGGTGAACTACCTGTGCGGCGCGCGGTACGACGACCCGCTGTGGAGTCTTGTGCTGGGCGGCGAAAACCAGGAGTTCAACGACTGGGCGGAGCAGAGCGACGGCTCCCTCGCGTCGCTGCGCAGCCTGAAAAACGTGACCCTGCCCACCGGGGAGACGGTGGACTTTCTGCATCTTGTGGCCGCCGCCGGGGCAGGCTATGGCTACGGCATCCCCCAGATCATCTGCACCTGGGGCGGCGACTGCGTGCAGCTGGCGGCCTCGGTGCGGGGCATGTCCCAGGACGCAGCGGCCTGCTACGAGGCCCTTTCGGCCAGCTTTGCCGCCGCCGACGGCACCGGCTACTTTCCGCTGAGCGACTGGCTGGCGGACCTGGACGGGGTGGCCCTGGGCCAGCGGCTGCTGGCGGGCGAGGCGCTCTCCGACGCGATGGAGGACTACTACGCCGCGCTGGCCGAGGCCGCGGACCCGGCGGCGGTGCGCTCGGAAGAATTCGTGGCGCTGCAGTTCGGCGGCGCGGACACCGGCGACGCCGAGACCTTCCGCGCGCTGGTGTGGGACACCTTCTTCACCGACGCGGGGGTGCAGCTGTATCTGCTGGCCAACGAGTACGCCGGTGTGAACGACAAGAACCAGACCGCCATCAACGCTGACATGCAGGCACCCCTTGAGGCCGCCTGCATGCTGGTGGCGGACCGGCTGGCGGCGGACCTGGACGGCGCGGTGGTGGACCCGCCTGCCGCCACGCCCGCGCCGGACAGCGGCAGCAGCGCCGCCGGGCAGGAGACCGCGCCGCCCGAAGCCACCCCGGCCCCCGAAGAGGCGGAGGGCCTCTGGGCCGCGGTGCAGCGGCAGCCGGGCATTCTGCTGGCGGCCATGGGCGTGCTGGCCGCCGCCTTTGCGGCGGTGCTGGCGGCGCTGTGGCGCATCAGCCGCCGCTGACCCCAACATTCATCAGGAGGAACATGGCTATGAATGTATTCGACATCCTGGGCCCGGTGATGATCGGGCCTTCCAGCAGCCACACCGCAGGCGCGGCCCGCATCGGGGGCGTTGCCCGGGCGGTGCTGGCCGCCGAGCCGGTGAAAGCGGTCATTCAGCTGCACGGCAGCTTTGCCAAGACCTACAAGGGCCACGGCACCGACAAAGCCATCATCGCCGGCATCATGGGCATGGCCCCGGACGACGAGCGCATCCGCCGCGCCCCGGAACTGGCCGAGGCGGCGGGCCTTGCCGTCTCCATCGAGACGGTGGAGCTGGACGGCGCCCACCCCAACACCGCCCGCATCCTTCTGTGGGACGCGTCCGGCCGGTCGGTGACGGTGCAGGGGGCCAGCGTGGGCGGGGGCAACATCCTCATCACCGCGGTGAACGGCATGGAGGTGCAGATCACCGGCCAGTACACCTCCCTCATCGTGCTCCACCGGGACACCCCGGGCACCATCGCCGCCGTCACCGACGTGCTGGCGGCCCACGGGGTGAACATCTGCAACTTCCGGCTGGCCCGCCAGGAAAAGGGGGGCGAGGCCGTGATGACCATTGAAATGGACGGCAGCTTCGACAGCGCGCTGAACCGGGAGGTGGAGGCTCTGCCCAACATCCTCTCCTCCACCATGCTGCAGCCCATCGGAGGGGGAAACAGGACATGACGGAAGAACTGAAATACGATTCCATCGCCGGCCTCGTGGCCGCCGCCGAGGCGGCGGGCGAGCCCATCTCGGCGCTGGTGCTGCGCCAGCAGGTGCGGCAGCTGGAAAAAAGCGAGGCCGAGGTGTTCGCCCAGATGCGGGACACCTACGCCGTGATGGCCGCCTGCATCGGCCCGGGCTGCGAAGAGGACCTGCGCTCGGCCAGCGGCCTTTCCGGCGGCGACGCCTTCAAGATGCGCCGGGCGGTGGAAAGCGGCAAGAACCTCACCGGCGGCGTGCTGGGGGGCGCGCTCTACCGGGCGCTGGCGGTAAGCGAGCTGAACGCGGCCATGGGCCGGGTGGTGGCGGCCCCCACCGCCGGCAGCTGCGGCATCCTGCCCGCGGCGGTGCTGACCATGCAGGAGAAGGGCTGCTCCGAGCACGACTGCGTGATGGCGCTGTTCACCGCCAGCGCGGTGGGCATGGTCATCACCGCCAACGCCAGCGTGGCCGGAGCCCAGGGCGGCTGCCAGGCCGAGTGCGGCAGCGCGGCGGCCATGGCCGCCGCCGCCATCGTGGAGCTGGCGGGGGGCAGCCCCCGGCAGGCGGCCGACGCGGTGGCCATCGCTTTGAAGAACATCCTGGGCCTTGTGTGCGACCCGGTGGCGGGCCTTGTGGAGATCCCCTGCATCAAGCGCAACGCCTCCGGCGTGGCGGGGGCCTTTGTGGCTGCCGAGCTGGCGCTGGCGGGCATCGAAAGCGCCATCCCCGCCGATGAGGTCATCGTGGCCATGAAGAAGGTGGGGGACGCCATGTCGCCCGCCCTCAAGGAGACCGCCGAGGGCGGCCTTGCCGCCACCCCCACCGCCCGCCGGCTCTACGAGCAGGTGTTCGGCCGGCCCGCCGACGGCGCGGGCTGCACCGGCTGCGGCGGCTGCGGAGGCCTTTGAAAAAACCATGACGGCGGCGAAGCTTTTGCGAAAGCTTCGCCGCCGGTCTGTTTTGCCCGCTTGTGCTTTTTGCCGCCGGGGTATATGATAGAAAGGCGGCCCGCCCGGCGGCGGGCCCGACCTGACAATTGCGGGAGGCGAAGCCTATGCGCCGGGACCTGACGGCGGGCCCAGTGGCAAAGACCATGCTTCTGTTCAGCCTGCCCCTCATCGCGGGGGACATGCTGCAGCAGCTTTATAATGTGGCGGACACCCTCATCGTGGGGCGCTTCCTGGGCGCGGCGGCCCTGGGGGCGGTGGGCTCGGCCTACACCCTGATGACCTTCCTCACCTCCATCCTGCTGGGCCTGGCCCTGGGCAGCGGGGCGGTGTTCTCGGTGGAGTGGGGCCGGCAGGACCTGGAAGAGGTGCGCCGCAGCGTGTTCTCCTCCTTCTGCCTCATCGCCCTCATCACGGCGGCGCTCACCGCCTTTTCCTTCGCTTTTCTGGACGGCATCCTGCGCTTTCTGCAGGTGCCGGCGGAAAACTACGCCCTGATGCGGGCCTATCTGTGGGTCATCTTCCTGGGCATCCCCGCCACCTTTCTCTACAACTTCTTCGCCTGCCTTGTGCGGGCGGTGGGGGATTCGGCGGCCCCGCTGGTGTTCCTGGGCCTTTCGGCGGCGGTGAACATCGCGCTGGACCTGTGGTTTGTGGTGGGCCTGGGCCTCGGGGTGGAGGGCGCGGCGGCGGCCACCGTCATCGCCCAGTACCTCTCCGGCGTCGCCATGGCGGCCTACACCGCCCTGCGCTGGCCTCAGCTGCTGCCCGGGCGGCGGCAGTGGCGGCTGGGACGGGAGAACCTTGCCCGCATCGCCCGGTTTTCGCTGCTCACCTGCGCCCAGCAGTCGGTGATGAACTTCGGCATCCTGATGGTGCAGGGGCGGGTGAACTCCTTCGGCCCGGCGGTGATGGCCGCCTTTGCCGCGGGGGTCAAGATCGACGCCTTTGCCTACATGCCGGTGCAGGATTTCGGCAACGCCTTTTCCACCTTCGTGGCCCAGAACTACGGCGCGGGCAAGCCCGACCGCATCCGCCGGGGCATGGCCGCGGCGGTGGGCTGCGCGGCGGGCTTTTCCGCCGCGGTCAGCGCGGTGGTGTTCCTCTTCGCCCGGCCGCTGATGGGCATTTTTGTGGTAGCTTCTGAAACGGAAATTTTGGACATCGGCGTGCAGTACCTGCGCATCGAGGGGGCCTTTTATCCCGCCATCGGCTGCCTGTTCCTCTTCTACGGCCTCTACCGGGCGGTGGGCATCCCCTCCATGAGCATGGTGCTCACGGTCATCTCCCTGGGCACCCGGGTGGCGCTGGCCTACGGCCTGTCCGCCCTGCCGGTGTTCGGGGTGGCAGGCATCTGGTGGTCGGTGCCCATCGGCTGGCTGCTGGCGGACGCGGTGGGCCTTGTCTACTGGCTGGCGCGCCGCCGTTCCATCGAAGCGGCGCTCACCGCCGCGGGCGGCTGAAAAAGGATGGATTTCCATGGTCTTTCTGCTGGGCGCGGTGGCGTGCACCTCGCTGGTGAACATCGTGCTGGCGTTTGCCAGCCGCCGCGGCTGGGACGGCCGGGCGGTGCTGGGCTGGAGCTATTTTGCCTCGGCGGCGCTGGCGGGGCTGATGGCCGCGCTGCAGGCCCCGGCCCTCTCTTTCCCCGCGCCGGGGCAGCTGGCCGGGGCGCTGACCGGGGCCATGACCCCGGCCTCCAGCATGTCCTTTGCGGTGTGGTTCGGCCTTTTGAGCGGCGGGCTCTATCTGCTGTGCCTCGTCACGGTGGAAAAAAGCGTGCGGGAAAAGGGCGCGGGGGTGACCACCCTCTATCAGCGGCTGGGCATCCTGGTGCCCATCCTCTGCTCCGCCCTTTTGTGGGGCGAGGTGCCCTCGGCCGTGCAGCTGGCGGGTCTGGCCGCCTCGGTGGCGGTGATGGCCGCCTTGTGGGGCGGCGGCGGGCGCGCGGCGGCAAAGGGGCCGCTGGCGGTGTTCCTTTTGGGGGGCGCGGTGGAGTTCACCGGCAAGGTGTTCCAGAAATGCGCCCTGGCGGAATACCGGCCCGTCTTTCTCTTCGTGCTGTTTGCCGCCTGCGCGGTGCTGGCCCTGCCCCGCCTTGTGCGCGCCCAAGCTGCCCCCCGCCGGGGTGGCGCTGGGTGCGGCGATGGGCGCGTGCAGCGCCCTTTCCTCCCTTTTGATGATGAACGCCCTGGAAACGGTGCCCACCGGCGTGGCCTACCCGGTGCTGAGCGTGGGCTCGGTGGCGGCGGTGACGGCGGTGGACGTGCTGGTCTTTCACCGCGCCCTCACCCGCCGGGAAAAGCTGGGCCTGGCTTTGTCCGCCGTGTGCCTCGTGCTGGTGAACCTGTAAACAAATGGATTTGCGCCCGCCTCCAAAACCCTGTAAAATATAGGGGAAAGGGGGCGGGCTTTTTTGAGCGGGCGCACCTATCTTGCCATTGATCTGAAATCCTTCTACGCCTCGGTGGAGTGCGTGGAACGGGGCCTGGACCCCATGACCACCCACCTGGTGGTGGCGGACCAAAGCCGCACCGACAAGACCATCTGCCTTGCGGTGTCGCCGGCGCTGAAAGCCTACGGCGTGCCCGGCCGGGCGCGTCTGTTCGAGGCGCGGCAGGCGGTGGAAAAAGCCAACCGCCGCCGGCGGGCCAAAGCGCCGGGGGGCGCGTTTTCCGGCAAAAGCTGGGACGAGACGGCCCTTGCCGCCGACCCGGCGCTGGAGATGGACATTCTGGTGGCTCCGCCCCGGATGGCCCACTACATCGAGGTGAGCGCCAGGGTGTATCAGGTGTATCTGCGCTTTGCCGCCCCGGCGGACATCCACGTCTATTCCATCGACGAGGTGTTCATCGACGCCACCGATTACTTAAAAAGCGCCGGCGTGACCGCCGAGGCCTTCGCCCGCGAGGCGGTGCGGCAGGTGCTGGAGGCCACCGGCATCACCGCCACGGCGGGCATCGGGCCGAACCTGTATCTGGCCAAGGTGGCCATGGACATCGAGGCAAAGCACTGCCCGCCGGACGAAAACGGCGTGCGGGTGGCCCGGCTGGACGAGCGCAGCTACCGGCAGAAATACTGGGACCACCGCCCCCTCACCGACTTCTGGCGGGTGGGCAGGGACATCGCGCGGCGGCTGGAGGAGAACGGCATGGCCACCATGGGGGATGTGGCGCGCATTTCCCTCTCGGACGCGGGGCAGGAAAAGCTGTTCCGGCTGTTCGGGGTGAACGCCGAGCTGCTCATCGACCACGCCTGGGGCTTTGAGAGCTGCACCATGGCGGACATCAAGGCCTACGAGCCCGCCCACCACAGCGTGGGCAGCGGGCAGGTGCTGCAATGCCCTTACCCCTTTGAAAAGGCGGCGCTGGCGGTGCGGGAGATGGCGGACGCACTGGCGCTGGACCTGGTGGACCAGGGCCTTGTGACCGACCGGCTGACCCTGGCGGTGGGCTACGACATCGAAAACCTCACCGACCCGGCGCGGCGGGCGGCCTACCGGGGGCCGGTGGTGACCGACCACTACGGGCGCAGCACCCCAAAGCCGGTGCACGCCACCGCCCGGCTGGAAACGCCCACCGCCTCCGCCCGGGAACTGGTGGCGGCGGCCCAGGCGCTGATGGAAAAGATCGCCGACCCGGCGCTGCTGGTGCGGCGGCTCACCCTCACCGCCGGGCGGGTGCTGACCGAGGAGGAGGCCCAGGCCGCCCCGGTGTGCCGCCAGCTGGACCTGTTCCACGACTGGGGGGCCGAGGCTGCCAAAGAGCAGCAGGCCGCCGCCCGCCGGGCCAGAGAGAAGAAGATGCAGGCGGCGATGCTGGGCATCAAGAAGAAATACGGAAAGAACGCCATTCTCAAGGGCATGGACCTGGAGGATGGGGCCACCGGGAAGCTGCGGGGCGGCCTGATCGGCGGTCACAAGGCGTGAGAGGGGGAGGAAAATGGGCCGTTACGACGACATGCTGGACCTGCCCCGCCCCGCCATGCCCCGGGCAAAGCCCCTGACCGGCGCGGAGCGGGCGGCCCAGTTTTCCCCCTTTGCGGCGCTGGCGGGCTACGAGGCGGCCATCCGGGAGGCGGCGCGCCTCACCGAGCCGGCGGTGGAGCTGGCGGAGGACGCGGCGGCGGCGCTGGACGAAAAGCTGCGCCTGCTGACCGAACGGCTGCCCCAGCGCCCCCAGGTGACGGTGACCTGGTTCGAGCCGGACGCAAAAAAGGAGGGCGGCGCGTTCCGGGTGTTCACCGGGCGGCTGCGCCGGGTGGACGAGGCCGCCGGCCTGCTCCTTTTTGAGGGCGGCCACCGGCTGCCCCTGGCCGCCGTGCGGGGGCTGGAGAGCGAGGTTTTCCCCGAATTTCTCTGAACATGTGAAAAAGCGTCCCCTTGGGAAAGGGGACGCTTTTTTCATCGCTTCAGTTCAAAGACCACCCGGCCGGCCTCGTCGGACCAGACCACTTCCGCCTGCCCCGCCCAGGGCAGAGACTGGTTTATCTCGCCGGGGGCCGCCAGCACAAAGGCACGGCCCTCGGGAGGCGCGGCGTGGCTGGCCTTTTGCAGCCAGGGGCGCATCTGCAGGGAGGCAAGGTCCTCCGTCTGCCACATCTCGATGGCCCCGTCGGTGAGTTCGGTGATCACGTTCGCCTGCCAGAAGGTGGCCCAGCCCCTGGTGTAGCCCTGGTCTTTCAGCCAGCCGGCCACCGTTTCCAGCCCGCCGCCGTGGGGCGGGGCGGCGGCAAAGCGCAGGGTGGCCCCGGTGCTGACACAGACCACCAGCGCCGCGAGGCATCCCGCTAGCGCCCGGCGCAGAGCGGGCCGCCGCAGGGGGAAGGCTTCCGCCGCCGCGGCCACCGCCGCGATGGCAAGGGGCGCCACCGGCAGCCAGTAGCTGCCGTTGATGGCCTCGCCGTCGTTCATGCAGGCGAAGGCCACCCCATCCACCACAAGGCAGGCCGCCAGGGTGACCCCCACCAGCCGGTGGGCAAAGGGCAGTGCCCCGCCCTGTTTCAGCAGCCATGCCAGCGCCAGCACCACCGCCCCTGCCAGCAGGATGCCCGCCGCGCCCAGCAGGCCGGGCAGGGAGAACAGGGGCACCGCCCCGGTGGCCGCCTGCTGCCAGCGGTCCGCCGGGTAGCCGAAGAGGGCCAGAAAATCGCCCCACACCTCCAGGATGCCGGTGAGAGAGAGGGCCGTCCAGCTGCGGGCGCTCTGGTCCTGAAAGGAGTAGGCCGCGGCCAGCACCCGGCGGTTGACCAGATAGCCCGCCAGCGAGCAGGCGCAGGCCAGCAGGGCGGCGGCAAAGGCCCGCACCTGGGGCCGCTCCGCCCAGTCCGCGCCCAGGGGCGCCTGCAAAAAGCGCAGCAACAGCAGCAGGGCGCACCCCGCCGCCAGCGGCACATAGAGGTTCATCAGCAGCCGCACCCCGTTGAGGCCGGCGGCAAAGCTCACCAGCGCCAGCGCCGCCGCCGTGAGGGCGGTGCGCGGCCGCCCCGCCGGGCGCACCAGCCGCACCGCAAGGCCCAGGCTCGCCAGCACAAAGGTCATGTGCACAAAGTAAAAGCCGCCCAACACCCCGTGGTAGAGCTGCCAGAAGCCGAAGGGGCACAGCAGCGCCCCCGCCGCCCAGGGGGCGCTTTTCCAAAGCCCCGCGCCCCGGGCAAAGAAGAGATAGGACCCCGCCAGCAGCGCCGAGAGCAGGCCCTGGGCCAGCATCCGGGCGGCGTGCCAGCTGCCGGGAAAGACCAGCAGCCCCAGCTTGAACAGCAGCTGCTGGCAGAACACCCGCAGCTCGGTGGAGTAGTACCAGTTTTGGGAGAGCACGCCTCCCTCCCGGTTCAAAAGGTCCGCCAGCACCATCTCGGAGGCCATGTCGCTGTCCAGCAGCGAGCGGCCGAAGCGCCACATCAGCGCCACCCCCGCCAGCCAGGCCGCGGCCAGCCACACCCAGCCGGCTGCGCGCCATACCCGTTCCGCCGCTTTTTTCTCCGCCATGCAAAACACCCCGCAAATGTGTTTTTTCAGCGCCAGTATACCACATCCGGGGCAAAAACAGAAGGCCGTTCAGGGATACTCGTATTCAAAGGAGGCGTTTTCCGCCGTCAGGTCCAGCAGCACCCGCCCGCCCCTGGTCAGCCGGTAGGCGGCGGGGCAGGAAAGATTCTCCCGCACGGTGCGCTCCATCACACCGGCGGCGGGGGCCCGCAGCGCGTGGTCCGGCCCGCCCAGCCGCCGGGCAGAAAGGCACAGCTCCCCCTGGCGCACCGTGACCCCGCCGCCCCCCAGGGCGGTGACCCGGGCCCCCAGGTAGCTGGCCAGCCGCCATTCCGTTCCCTCCAGCCGCACCAGGGCGATGACCCCCCGGAAGGCCGCCGGGCCGAGGGGCACCTGGGCCGCGGCCAGCATCAGCGAGCCGCCCTCGAACAGGCACTGGGTCCAGAGGAAGCCCGAAGGGAAGGACCTGCCCCGGTCCCCCTCGATGTAGCCCCTGCCGCCGTCAAAGTCAAAGGCCCGCCCGTTCACCACAAGCCGCCCGGAAAGGGAGTGGGCCATGCTGGCCACCCGGTGGCGGCACTGCAGAAAGGGCACGGCGCAAAAGGGGCCCATCACGTCCCAGGCCGGGGGCGAGAGCGGCCCGAAGCGCACCTCGCCCGACGCGGCGAGGCCCGGCGCATCCACCGCCAGGCGCAGTCCTCTTTCGCAGAAAAGGTTCTGCCCCAGCGCCGCCCGGGGCCGGGCGGCGCTCACCGCGCACTGTCCGGCGGCGAAGGGGATGTTCCGGCTCTCCCCCTCGGTGATGAGCTGCAGCGAGCCGCCCCCGGCGTGCACCGCCGGGATGAGGGCCAGGCTGCCGCCGGGGCCCTGGCACTTGAAGTACCAGCCGCAGAACCCTCCGCCGAAAAATTTCTGCCCCGCCGGGCTTTTTCCCTGAAACGCTCCATGCCTGCCTCCCGCTGCCGCCGGTTTTCTGCCGGCGGCTCTTTTTCTGAAAAGAGTGTGCCCGGACACGCCTCTCCCTATGCCGAACGGGCCCCCGCCGCCCGTCATAGGATGGCCGGGAGGGATACGCATGAAACAACACTGGAAATTCTTTGCCAGCGCTGCCGCCGCGCTGGTGTGGCTGTGGGTGTCGGCGGCGCTGGCGGTGCCCTTGGTGCGGGGGGCCGCGCTCCATCTGCCCTTCGCCTATGTGGTGTTCGTGGTGGCGGGGGTGGCGCTGCTGCCCGCCTACCTGATGGGGGCGATGTTCCTTTCGAACCTGCTGCACCGAAAGCTTCCGCCCCGCTTTCACCCCGGCTGCCGCCCGGTGAGCGTCATCGTCTGCGCCCGCAACGAGGAAAAGGGCATCTACGGCACCATCGGCAGCATCGCTCGGCAGAAATACGACGGGCGGGTGACCATCCTCTGCGTGGACAACGGCTCCACCGACGGCACCCTGGCCGAGATGCGCCGGGCGGCGGCGGACTTTTCCCGCCCGGGGCGGGTCATCCGCCTTTACGGCTGCTGCGAGCCGGGCAAGGCCCGGGCGCTGAACGAGGGCCTGCGCCACGTGCGGGACGAATACTTCGTCACGGTGGACGCGGACACCCGGCTGGAAACCAGCGCCCTTGCGGCCATCGTGGGGCGCATCGCCGCCACCGGCGCGGGGTGCGTGGCGGGCAACCTGGTCAGCGCCGGGGCCCGCACCTGGGTGCAGAAGATGCAGTTCTGGGACTACTTCGTCAGCATCGCCGCCATCAAGCGCTACCAGGGCAGCTACGGCGCGACCCTGGTGGCCCAGGGGGCTTTCAGCGCCTACGAGACCGCGGCGGTGCGGGCGGCAGGCGGCTGGACCGACGGCGCGGGGGAGGACATCGTGCTCACCTACCGGCTCCTTGCGGCGGGGCGGCGCTCGCTCTACGAGCCCCGGGCGGTGGGCTTCACCGACGTGCCCACCACCCTGGGGGCGCTTGCCCGCCAGCGCAGCCGCTGGGCCCGCGGCATGTTCGAGGGTCTGGCGGCGGTGAAGCCCTGGAGCCAGCCGGACGCCTTCGCCGGGTATTTTGAGACGCTGAACCTCTCCATCGTCTGGCTGGATCTTGCCTACATCTTCGGCTTTGTGCCGGGGGTGGCGCTGGCGCTGCTGGGCATGCCCTGGCTGGCGGGCTGGCTCACCCTGCTGGTGCTGCCGCTGATGCTCATCGGCACGGTGAGCGTCTGCCGCTTCCAGCGCCGTCTGCCGGAGATGGAGGTGAAGGGCAGCGCCTGGGGCTTTTTGCTCTTTGTGCTGGTGTTCCAGGTGGTGCAGTCCGCCTGCTCGCTGTGGGGCTACGCCGCGGCGCTCACCCGCCGGGGCATCGACTGGAAACGGTGAGGGGAGGCGGACGCATGAAAGGGAAAAATGGGTGCCTTGGGGCCTTTTGCTATCTGGCGGTGTTCGCCATGGCGCTGCTGGCGCTGCCCGCCCTGCTCTGGTTTTGCCGCCGGGGGGCGGGGGAGGAGGTGGCGCTGCCGGTGGTGATGTACCACCGGGTGTGCGAACAGGAGGAGGACGCGGACCGCTACACCGTGAGCGCCGCCGGGCTGGAGAAGGACCTGGAGGCCCTGCTGGCGGCGGGCTACACGCCGGTGCGCCTCTCGCAGGTGCTGGATTACGCCCGAAGCGGCGGACCGCTGCCCCGCAAGCCGGTGCTGCTGGTGTTTGACGACGGGGACGCCAGTTTTGCCCGCGAGGCGATGCCGGTGCTGAAAAAATACGTCGTGCCGGCAGTGGTGTCGGTGATCGGGGACGCAGCCGCCGGGGCCCAGGGCCGGGCCGGGGAACACCTGACCTGGAGCCAGCTGGCGGCGCTGGAAAAGACGGGCCTAGTGGAGCTGCAGAGCCACTCCGCCTCGCTACACACCTACGCCCGGCCGGGGGTGAAGCGCCTGCCCGGCGGGAGCGAACAGGACCACGCCGCCCTGCTGGCGGCGGACGCGGCAAGGATGCGGGCCATGGCCGACGAGGCGGGGGCGGCGCTGCTGCCCGCCTTCGCCTACCCCTACGGCGCGCTGGACCCGAACGCGGAAAAAGCGCTGAAGGCGGCGGGCATGCAGGCCACCATGACCAGCGAGGAGTACTCCAACATGCTCACCCGCTCGCCGGAGTGCCTCTTCCGTTTGGGGCGCTTTGAGCGCACCGGCTTTATGACCACGGCGCAGCTTTTGGCAAAACTGAAATGAAAAAAGGCCCCGGGACAAAGGTACGGTGCGCATAAAACAGTTAACAGGCACAGCAGTTTTTGCTGTGCCTGTTCTTGCTGGAGTTCACTTTTCATGATAAACTGAGGATGAACACTTCGGCACATCGGAAATTTGAGGGGGCTGCTATTTTGAATAAGAAGCGTTTATTGTATGTACTGATACCGCTTATATGTATTATCGGTGCATTACTGCATTTCTCAAACACATTGCCTAAAGGTAATACAGTTGAAAGCAGAGAAGAATTATTAAATAATGCAATTCCAAAAGGTGACAGTTGGACTGTTTCAAAAGAAATTGAAATTGACAAATACATCATTAGCTGTGCTTATAGTGCAAATGGAAAATCAACTATTGCGGTATTTGAGCCGACATCAAATGGAAAATATAAGTTTTTGACATCTACAAACAGGCAAAATGAAGATATTATTATTGGCGGAGCCATCATAAATGGTGAATGGTATGATTTGATTTGGTTCAATGGTGCTCAAACTGAATATGCAGAAATAATCTATACTGTAAATGGTGTGAGAAAAGAACCGTTAAAATATGACACAACCAATATGGATTTGATTTATATTAAAAATCCAGAAAAAGAGTATTCCATGAGTGTTTACTATTATGATAATAAAGGAAACAGATACGGATAACTTCCGGTTTGTCGAGAAGCTGCACCGGCGCAAAATCTCCAGGAACAAACAAAAGGGCGCACTTCTATACACCGTTCGGTGTAGTGCATACGAGGCTGTCTTGCTATTACAAAAAATCCTCCCTGCGAAAGATTCGTAGGGAGGATTCACTGTTTTACGGGCATCGCCGTAATGTCCCGGGGCCTTTTGGCGCTTGAAAGAGATTTACAGCAGATGCACCGCCACGATCAGGCCGGCGAACACGATGGAGACCATGCTGGTCAGCTTGATGAGGATGTTGATGGCGGGGCCGGAGGTGTCCTTGAAGGGGTCGCCCACGGTGTCGCCCACCACGGCGGCCTTGTGGCAGTCGCTGCCCTTGCCGCCGTGCTGGCCGCTCTCGATGTACTTCTTGGCGTTGTCCCACGCGCCGCCGGAGTTGGCCATCATCACGGCCAGCACGAAGCCGGTGACGGTGGTGCCGGCCAGCAGGCCCGCCACGCCGTTCACGCCCAGGATGAGGCCCACCACAACGGGCACGATGACCGCGATGAGGGCGGGGGCCAGCATCAGCTTCTGGGCGCTGCGGGTGCACATGTCCACGCAGCGGGCGTAGTCAGGCTCCGCCTTGCCTTCCATCAGGCCGGTGATGGTGGAGAACTGACGGCGCACCTCCACCACGATGCTCTGGGCCGCCTTGCCCACCGCGTCCATGGTCAGTGCCGCGAACAGGAAGGGCAGCATGCCGCCGATGAACAGGCCGATGAGGGTGGTGGGGTTGGTGATGGTCAGGTCCAGGGCCATGTCCGGCTTGATCTGATGCACCTTGTCGATGTAGCTGGCGATGAGGGCCAGGGCGGTGAGGGCCGCACTGCCGATGGCAAAGCCCTTGCCGGTGGCGGCGGTGGTGTTGCCCAAGCTGTCCAGCGCGTCGGTGCGCTGGCGCACCTCGGCGGGCATGTGGGTCATCTCGGCGATGCCGCCGGCGTTGTCGGCGATGGGGCCGTAAGCGTCGGTGGCCAGGGTGATGCCCAGGGTGCTGAGCATGCCCACGGCGCTCACGCCAACGCCGTAGAGGCCCATGTTGAAGTCGGAAACGCCGCCGGCGCAGAAGTAGCTCAGCAGAACGCTCACGCCCACGATGACCACGGGGGCCACGGTGCTCAGCATGCCCAGGGACAGGCCGCTGATGATGACGGTGGCGCTGCCGGTCTCGCTGGAGGCGCTTAAGTTCCGGGTGGGCTTGTAGGTGTCAGAGGTGTAGTACTCGGTGATGGCACCGATGGCAACGCCCGCCACCAGGCCGCTGATGACCGCGATGAACACGCCGGTGGCGTGCTCGGCGGGCAGCAGCCAGTGCACCGCGAACCAGGCGCACACCGCGATGAGGGCGCTGGCGATGTAGGTGCCGGTGCGCAGGGCGGTGAGCAGGTTTTTCTGGCTGGCGCCCTCCTTGGTCTTGACGAAGAAGCTGCCCACGATGGAGCACAGAACGCCCAGCGCCGCCAGCAGCATGGGCACGCTGACGCCGCTCGCGCCGTAGCCCGCGGCCACGGCCAGGGCGCAGGTGGAGACGATGGAGCCCACATAGCTCTCATACAGGTCGGCGCCCATGCCGGCCACGTCGCCCACGTTGTCGCCCACGTTGTCGGCGATGACGGCGGGGTTGCGGGGGTCGTCTTCGGGGATGCCCGCCTCCACCTTGCCCACCAGGTCGGCGCCCACGTCGGCGGCCTTGGTGAAGATGCCGCCGCCCACACGGGCGAACAGGGCCATGCTGGACGCGCCCATGCCGAAGGTGAGCATGTTGGAGGTGATGTTCTGGATCAGCAGCTCGGTGCTGGCCACCGGGTCAACGGCGGTGTACCAGAAGCGCAGGAAGAAATACCAGAACGACAGATCCAAAAGCCCCAGGCCCACCACGGTGAAGCCCATAACGCTGCCCGCCGAAAAGGCCACCCGCAGGCCGCGGTTCAGGCTTTCGGAGGCGGCGTTGGCGGTGCGGCAGTTGGCCATGGTGGCCGTTTTCATGCCGATGAAGCCCGCCAGACCGCTGAAGAAGCCGCCGGTGACGAAGGCGAAGGGAGTGAAGTAGCTCAAAAAGCCCATGGCGGCCATGGCCAGCAGGATGCAGAAGACCACCACGAAGAAGACGGCCACGCCCTTGTACTGCCGCTTCAGATAGGCGGTGGCGCCGCTGCTCACCGCGTTGGAGATCTTCTCCATCTGCGGGGTCCCCACGGGCTGGCCCTTCACCCGCCGGAACATGGTGGCGGCAAAGACCAGCGCCAGCACCGCGCCCGCCGCCACAAGGAACATCGCGTTCATAAAAATGAGACCCTCCTTTAGATTTTTGGCGTCCCGGTGTAAAACAGCCTGCCGCATTCCGCGGCAGGCTACCGGACGACACACTGTTTTCTGCTTCATTATATCCTGTTTTTTCACAAAGAGCAAGAGAATTTGCAAAATCCGCGCCAAATTTTGTCAATTTGGTCATTCTCTCCTTCGCCGCCACGGTCTTTGTTCCGTCATAATTCCGTGGTATAATATGGTATAATAAAGAAACCACACGCGGCCCCCGGGCCGGAAAGGACGCTGGGATGACAAAAGGTCTTGTGCTGGCCGGCGGCGGCGCCAAGGGCAGCTATCAGGTGGGGGTCTACAAGGCCCTGGACGAGCTGGACTGGCGCCCCGGCGTGATCGCGGGCACCTCGGTGGGGTGCCTGAACGGGGCGCTCTTCGCCCTGGACGACTGGGAGCTGGCCCAGGAGATGTGGCTGACCATCGGCGACGGGCAGGTGATGGAGCCGGCCCCGGACGGCCGCCCCGCCGACTGGGGCGACTTTTTGCAGGCGGCGGTGGAGCACGGCGGCATGGACGTGACCCCGCTGGAGGCCACCGTGCGCCGGGTGGTGGACGAAAAGGCCCTGCGGGCGGCGCCGGTGCGCTACGGCCTTGTGACGGTGCAGAAAAACACCCTGCGGCCCCTGAAGCTGACGCTGGAGGAGATACCCGAAGGCCGCCTCGCGGACTACATGCTGGCCTCGGCGGCCTGCTTCCCGGCCTTTCAGGCCCGCACCATCGACGGGGAGGAATACATCGACGGCGGCTGGTCCGACAACATGCCCCTGGGCCTTGCGGCCCGGATGGGCGCGGAGGAGCTGCTGGCGGTGGACGTGGACGGCGTGGGCGTGACCCTGCCCAACCTCACCGGCCTGCCCACCACCTGCGTGCGCAGCTACTGGGACCTGGGGCCCATCCTGCGCTTTGAGCCCGCCACGGCGAAGCGGAACATCGCCCTGGGCTATCAGGACTGCTACCGGGCCTTCGGCCGCCTTGCGGGCACCGCCTACGCCCTGCGGGCGGGGGAGGACAAAAAGCTGGCCGAGCGGTTCGTGCGGCCCTATGCGCGGCTGCTGCGCTCGGCCATCAGCCGCAGCCCCTCGCTGGCGCTGACCGAGGGCGCGGCGCTGCGCCCCATGGAGCGCTGGTGCACCACCGAGCAGGCCCGGGCGCTGGCCCCGCTGGAGCGGGCGGCCGAGCTGGCCGGGGTGGACCCGGTGGGCATTTACACCGCGGACGAGCTGTGCGACGCCTTTTTGCAAAAGAGCGACGGCGAGGCGGCCGCCCGCTTCTACCCGCTGCTGCGGCAGGAGGCGGGCTGGCGCCCGATGGAGGCGGCGGTGTCCGCCGCGGTGCCGGGCGAGTTTTTGACAGCGCTGGTGCGCTTTGTTCTCACCGAGCAGTAAGGCCGTTTTTCACAGGGCCTTCGTTGGAAAGGGGGAGCATCCATGCAGATGTATCAGGGCGCGACGGCGTCGCCGGGTCTGGTGATGGGACCCGTGCGGCGGCTGCAGCACAGCGGGCCGGGCCTGGAACGGGTGGTGCAGACCCCCGGCCGGGAACAGGCCCTGCTGAACGCGGCGGTGGTGCTGGCGAAGGACGAGCTTCGCCTTCTGGAAGAGGCCGCCGTGGGCACCGACAAGGACATCTTTCTGTTCCAGCAGGTGATGCTGGACGACCCCGGCCTCAACCGGGAGATCGCCTCCTACATCGCCGCCGGCGCGGGTGCGGCCCCCGCGGTGGAGCGGGCGGCCCAGCTGTACGCCGGGCGCATCGAGGCCGCCGACGACGACTACATACGCCAGCGGGCGATGGACGTGCTGGACGCCTGCCGCCGGGTGGTGAACATCCTGGACGGGCGGCCCCGCACCCCCCTGCGGCTGGAAACGCCCTCCATCCTGGTGAGCGAATACATCTATCCCAGCGACATCGTCTCCATCGGGCGGGGCATGCTGCTGGGGGTGGCCTGCGCCGAGGGCAGCGAGCAGAGCCACGCCTCCATCATCGCCCGCACCATGGGCATCCCCGCGGTGGTGCAGCTGGGGGCGGGCTTTTTGAACCAGAACTGCGCCGCCGGCGCGGTGCTGGACGCGGACAACGGCCGCCTCATCCTGGAGCCGGACGAGGCCGTGCGCAAGGACGCCCAGCGGCGCATCGTGGGCGCTTCCATCCTGAAAAAGCGGCTGGCGGCCCTGGGCGCGGCGGGGCCCTGCCGCACAAAGGACGGCGCCCATGTGGCCCTGATGGCCAGCTGCTCCGGCCCCGAGGACGTGGAACTGGCCATGCAGGCGGGCGCGGAGGGCGTGGGCCTTTTGCGCAGCGAGTTCTCCATCATGGCGGGGCGCATCCCCAGCGAGGAGGAGCAGTATTATTTCTACCTCAGCTGCCTGCAGGCCGCGGGCGGCAAGCCGGTGACGGTGCGCACCTTCGACATCGGCGCGGACAAGAGCGTGCCCGGCCTCACCGAGGATTCCCCCAACCCCGCCCTGGGCATGCGGGGCCTGCGGATGAGCCTTGCCCACCCCCAGATGTTCGAAGAGCAGCTGTGCGCGCTGCTGCGGGCGGGGGCCCGGGGGCCGCTGCGGGTGGCCATCCCCATGGTCTCCTGCCCGGAGGACTGGCAGCGGGCCATGCATCATGTGGAAAAGGCCCGCCGCACCCTGCGCCGCCGGGGCGTCGTGTTCAACGAGGAGATGGAGTTCGGCTGCATGGTGGAGACCCCCAGCGCCGCCCTGCTGGCGGGGGACATCCTGGCCGCCGGGTGCCGTTTTCTGGTGGTGGGCACCAACGATCTGGTGCAGTACACCTACGCCGCCGACCGGCTGGACGGCCGCTTCTCCGACTTTTTCAGCGCCCGCAGCCCGGCGGTGCACCGGCTGGTGGGCATGGTCCTCGATGCGGCGGCCGGCACGGGCGCGCCGGTGTGCATCTGCGGGGTGCACGCGGGCAGCCCCAACCAGGTGGTGCGCTATGCCCGGCAGGGCGTGCGCTGCTTTTCCACCGAGGCGGCCAGCCTGCTGCAGGTGAAGGCCCGCCTGCTGGAGGAGGACCTGACCGCCCCCGAAACGGACTGACCCCGCCCATCAAATCTTCCGGTCCCGGCACATTCCGTGCCGGGACCTTTTTTGCGTTCTATCGCGCGCGAACGTGCGCGTTTTTTGACGGATTTCGCTTTAAAAAGGGGAAATTCGCCCTCATTTCGGGAGAAATCAGTCAAAACTATGCACAGTGACCAAAATACGCCGCCAAATTTGTGCGCCTTCGTGAATGAATTTGCTTGATTTTGATTATTTGCCGTGGTATAGTGAAGGCAGAAGAAAGGAAGTGAGGGGAATGCTGGCAGAGGAGCGGTTCGCGGCCATCCAGGAGCTGCTGCACAAAAAGCGGGCGGCCACCGTCACCGAGCTGGCCCAGGCGCTGGACGCGTCCGAGTCCACCATCCGGCGGGATCTGATACTCCTGGCCGGGCAGGGCAAACTAAACAAAGTGCACGGCGGCGCGGTGGCCCGGGAAGAGGCCTTCGATTCGGGCGAAGCGGCCATGAGCGCCAAGGAGCAGCTGAACGTGGCCGAAAAGCAGGCCATCGCCCGCTACGCGGCAAAGCAGATCCAGCCGGACGACGTGGTCTTTCTGGACGCGGGCAGCACCACTCTGATGATGCTGGACTTCCTGCAGCCGGGGGGCGCGGTGATCGTGACGAGCGGCGTGATGCACGCCCAAAAGCTGGTGCAGAAGGGCTTCAAGGCCTATGTGCTGGGGGGCATGCTCAAGCCGGGCACCGAGGCCATCGTGGGCGCCGCGGCGGTGCAGGGCCTTTCCCGCTACAACTTCACCAAAGCCTTTTTAGGGGTGAACGGCATCGCCCTGAGCCAGGGCTACACCACCCCCGACCCGGAGGAGGCGCTGGTGAAATCCACCGCCATGGACCAGGCCTATGTGAGCTACATCCTGGCGGACGCTTCCAAGTTCGGCCGCGTTTCGGCGGTGACGGTGGCCCCCCTTGAGCGGGGCTGCATCATCACCGACCGCCTGCCGGACAAAGTTTATGCAAAGCATGCCATCATCAAGGAGGTCGAACCTGACCAATGATCTACACCGTGACCTTCAACCCCGCGCTGGACTATGTGGTGCGCCTGCCGGCCTTTGAGCCGGGGGCGGTGAACCGCACCGAGAGCGAGGACATCCAGCTGGGCGGCAAGGGCATCAACGTCTCCTGCGTGCTGGGCCAGCTGGGCTTCAAGAGCGTGGCCCTGGGCTTCGTGGCGGGCTTCACCGGCGAGGCCGTGGAGGCGGGGCTGGCCCGCCGGGGGGTGAGCGCCGATTTCATCCGGCTGCCCGAGGGGCTGACCCGCATCAACGTGAAGATCAAGGCCTCTGTTGAGACCGAGATCAACGGCCAGGGTCCCCACATCCCCGCCGAGGCGCTGGAAGAGCTGTTCCGGAAGCTCGACCGCCTTGCCGCCGGCGACGTGCTGGTGCTGGCGGGCAGCATCCCCGCCAGCCTGCCCAGCGACATCTACCAGCGCATCCTGGAGCGGCTGGCCCCGAAAGGGGTGCTCTGCGCGGTGGACGCCACCGGCGAGCTGCTGGTGAAGGTGCTGCCCTACAAGCCGTTCCTCATCAAGCCCAACAACCACGAGCTGGGCGAAATTTTCGGCCGCACCCTTTCCACCGACGAGGAGATCGTGGAGTGCGCCCGCCTTTTGCAGCAAAAGGGCGCGCGCAACGTGCTGGTGAGCATGGCGGGCGACGGCGCGCTGCTGCTGGACGAGGGCGGCAATGTGCACCGGCTGGAAGCCTTCAAGGGCAAGGTGAAGAACTCGGTGGGCGCGGGCGATTCCATGGTGGCCGGCTTCGTGGCCGGCTGGCTGGAAAAGGGCGACTACGCCTGGGCGCTGCGCCTGGGCTCCGCCTGCGGCAGCGCCACCGCCTTCTCCGACACCCTCGCCACCCGGACCGAGATCGAGTCCCTTTTGAATCGCTGACCCAAAGCGGGCAGAGCCTTAGCTTTTAGAATAGAGAGAGGAAGGAACAATATGCGCATCACAGACCTGTTGAAACCCCAGAGCATTCTGCTGGGCGGTCAGGCCGCCGACAAGGCGGGCGCCATCGACACCCTGATCGACCTGCAGGCCGCCGGCGGCCACCTGGCGGACAAAGCCGCCTACAAGGAGGCCATCCTGGCCCGCGAGGCCCAGAGCAGCACCGCCATCGAGGCGGGCATCGCCGTGCCTCACGCCAAGAGCGACGCTGTTTCGAACCCCGGCCTCGCGGCCATGACCCTTTCCCAGGGCGTGGACTACGGCGCCATGGACAAACAGCCCAGCGACCTGTTCTTCATGATCGCCGCCCCCCTGGACGGCAACCTCCATCTGGAGATCCTCAGCCGCCTGATGGTGCTGCTGATGGACCCGGAGTTCACCTCCGGCCTGCGTGCCGCCAAGACCGCCGAGGAATTTCTGGCGGTGATCGACAAGGCCGAGGCCGCCAAGTACGGCGAGACCGGCGTGCCCGGCGTTGAGTCAGTGGACACCGCCGAAGAGGCCGCCGCCAAGGCCGCCAAAAACGCGGGCGGCGAGTACCGGGTGCTGGCGGTCACCGCCTGCCCCACCGGCATCGCCCACACCTACATGGCCGCCGAGGCCCTGGAGAAGGCCGGCAAGGCCCTGAACATCACCGTGAAGGTGGAGACCAACGGCTCCGGCGGCGTGAAGAACGCCCTGACCGCCGAGGAGATCGCCGCGGCCGACGGCATCATCGTGGCCGCCGACAAGAACGTGGAGACCGCCCGCTTCGACGGCAAGCCCGTCATCTTCGTGCCGGTGAGCGACGGCATCCACAAGGCCGAGGAACTGGTGAAGAAGGCGGCGGAGGGCTCCGCTCCCGTCTACCATCACCAGGGCGGCGCCGAGACCGTGGAGACTGCCTCCGCCGTGAAGGAATCCCTGGGCCGCAAGACCTACAAGGACCTGATGAACGGCGTTTCCCACATGCTGCCCTTCGTCATCGGCGGCGGCATCCTCATCGCTCTGGCCTTCCTGCTGGACGACTTTGACCCCAACAACGCTGCCAACTTCGGCATGGGCACCCCCATCGCCGCCTTCTTCAAGACCATCGGCGGCGTGGCCTTCAACTTCATGCTGCCCATCCTGGCGGGCTACATCGCCATGAGCATCGCCGACCGTCCGGGTCTGGTGGTGGGCTTCGTGGGCGGCAGCATGGCCGCGGCGGGCACCAGCTTCGCCACCATCGCCGGCACCGCCGACCCCGTTTCCTCCGGTTTCCTGGGCGCGCTGCTGGCGGGCTTTGTGGGCGGCTACTTCATGCTGGCCTTTGAAAAGCTGTGCGAAAAGCTGCCCCGCAGCCTGGAGGGCATCAAGCCCATCCTGCTCTACCCCGTGGTGGGCGTTCTCTTCATGGGCCTGTTCATGTGTGCCTTCGGCCCCATCGTCGGCGCGCTGAACACCGGCCTGACCGGCTTCCTTTCCAGCCTGGGCGGCACCAGCAAGATCCTGCTGGGCGCTGTGCTGGGCGGCATGATGAGCATCGACATGGGCGGCCCCTTCAACAAGGCCGCTTACGTCACCGGCACCGGCGCCATCGCCACCGCCCTTGCGGCGGGCGCGGGCCAGGGCGCCATCGAGTACCAGATGATGGCCAGCGTCATGGTGGGCGGCATGGTGCCCCCCATCGCCATCGCCCTGTGCACCACCTTCTTCAAGAAGAAGTTCACCGCCGACGAGCGCAAGTCCGGCGTGGTGAACTACATCATGGGCCTGTGTTTCATCTCTGAGGGCGCCATTCCCTTCGCCGCCGCCGACCCGCTGCGCGTCATCCCCAGCTGCGTTGTCGGCAGCGCGGTGGCCGGCGCTCTGTCCATGGTCTTCGGCTGCGGCCTGATGGCTCCCCACGGCGGCATCTTCGTCTTCCCCGTGGTCACCAACGTGCTGGGCTACGTTATCAGCCTGGTGGCGGGCAGCGTCGTGGGCATGGCCCTGCTGGCGGTGCTGAAGAAGAACAAGGAAGCCTGAACCCTTTGAACCCTGCGGGGGGCCCAAGCGCCCCCCGTCTTTATCAAAACAGACAAAGGAGAAGAAAAAGATGGTCTCGACTAAAACCGTTATCCGCAACCCCATGGGCATGCATATGCGCCCCGCCGGCATGTTTGCCAACGCCATGATGAAGTTCGACAGCGACGTGAATCTGGTGGCGAACGGCAAGACCGTGAACGCCAAGAGCATCATGAACCTCATCGCCGCCTGCATCAAGTGCGGCACCGAGGTGGAAGTGCAGTGCAGCGGCCCCGACGAGGAGGCCGCCCTGCTGGAGGCCGTGCGCCTGATCGAAAACGGCCTGGGCGAGTAACCACAAAAAAGGGAAGGAGAGGTTCGACATGCTGAAGGGAACGGGCGTTTGCGCGGGCGTGGGCCTGGGCACGGCTCTGGTGGTGCAGACCCAGGAGCTGGACTGGTCCGGCGTGCAGTACGCCGGAGCCGAACAGGAAAAGGCGCGCCTTGCCGCGGCGGCCAAATCGGTGAGCGACACGCTGGCCGCCATGGCCCAGGCCATGACCAGCCAGGTGGGCGAGCACGCGGCGGAGATCCTCTCCGGCCAGATCATGATGCTGGCCGACCCCTTCATGATCGGCCAGATGAACGAGCAGATCGAGGGCGGCGCGGTGGCCGAGGCCGCGGTGGACGCGGTGTGCGGCAGCTTCATCGCCATGTTCAGCGCGGTGGAGGACGAACTGACCCGCCAGCGGGCCACCGACGTGGCCGACCTGCGGGACCGGCTGCTCAAGACCCTGCTGGGCCGCGAGGACCAGGACCTGGCCGCCGCGCCCGCGGGCACGGTGATCGTGGCCCACGACCTGACCCCCAGTATGACGGTGGGCCTCAAACGGGAGAACATCGCCGGCATCATCACCGAGACGGGGGGCGCCACCAGCCACTCGGCCATCCTGGCCCGGGCGCTGGAGATCCCCGCGGTGCTCAGCGTGCCCGGGGCGCTGGAGGCCATCGCCCCCGGCGCGAAGATCGCCATGGACGGCGAGCTGGGCCACGTCTATGTGGACCCGGACGAGCGCACGGTGAAGGACTACGAAGCCCGGCGGGAGGCCTTTGAGGCCCGGCGCGCGGTGCTGAAGGAGTATCTGGGCAAGCCCACCGTCACCGCCGACGGCCGCTCCGTTGCGCTCTACGCCAACATCGGCCGCCCGGAGGACGCGGCCCCCGCCCTGGAAAAGGGCGCGGAGGGCATCGGCCTGTTCCGCACCGAGTTCCTCTTCATGGACCGGGACGCGGCCCCCACCGAGGAAGAGCAGCTGGCGGCCTACCGGCAGGTGGCGGCCCAGTTCGCGGGGGGCGAGGTCATCATCCGCACCCTGGACGTGGGCGGCGACAAGGACGTGCCGTATCTGGGCATGGACAAGGAAGAGAACCCCTTCCTGGGGCACCGGGCCATCCGCTACTGCCTGGATAACCCGGAGCTTTATATGACCCAGCTGCGGGCCCTTTTGCGCGCCGGCGCGGAAAAGCACAACGTGCGCATCATGCTGCCGCTCATCACCGGCGTGGAGGAACTGCGGGCGGCCAGGGCCCTGCTGGAAAAGGCCAAGGCCGAGCTTGCCGCCGAGGGCAAGCCCTTTGACGCGGACATCAAGGTGGGCGTGATGATCGAGACCCCCGCCGCCGCCCTGGTGACGGACCTGCTGGCCCAGGAGGCGGACTTCTTTTCCATCGGCACCAACGACCTGACCCAGTACACCCTGGCGGTGGACCGGGGCAACGCCAAGGTGGCGAAGCTCTACACCGTGTTCCACCCGGCGGTGCTGCGCAGCATCAAGAGCGTGATCGCCGCGGCCAAGGCGGCCGGCATCCCGGTGGGCATGTGCGGCGAGGCCGCCGCCGACCCGGCGCTGCTGCCGCTGCTGCTGGCCTGGGGCCTGGACGAGTTCAGCGTGAGCGCCAGCTCCATCCTGGCCACCAAGCGGTCCATCAGCCTGTGGAGCGCCGCCGACGCGGCCTTCGCGGAGAAAGAGGCCATGAAGCTCAGCGCCGCCGAGAGCATCCTCGGCTGCCTGGGCTCGATGAAAAAGGAATAAACCAAAACGAAAAGCGCTCCCCCGGCCGGGGGAGCGCTTTTCTGCTTTTTTTAGGCGCGGTCGAAGTTTTCCGTGGCGAAGGCCTCCAGCTGCCGGCGCATCTCCGGGCCGTATTCCGCCTCAAACGCCGCCAGCACCCGGGCGGCGAGGGCTTCGCCTTCCGGGCCGAACACGCCGGCGGCGGTCTCGGCGAAGGCGTAGAAGGTGTGGGCGCAGTGGTAGTCGAAGCCCTTGACGTACTCGGTGCGGCGCTGCACCACCGTGTCCGGGCCGAAGCCCGCGTCCCGGATGCAGAACACGCACCGGTCGGCGCAGTGCTGGGTCTCCACGGTGTAGAACTGCAGCGAGCTGCTGAAGGCCCGGGCGATGGCCTCGTCCAGATGGCGGCAGTAGAGCTGCCCCGCCTCCAGGGCGTTCTGCTGGGTGAAGGCGGTGAACCACACGCAGGGGTATACCTCATAGACATAGTCCGGCGCGGTGCTGCGCAGGTGGGACACACACTCCTCGCCGCCGGCCAGGGTCTCCTCTGAGGGGGCCCACTCGCAGTAGGCGCAGTAGGAGGCGTAGTTCAGTTCCTGGCCGTCCCGCACGGCCCGCTGGGCCATCCGCTCGCCCCGCTGGCGGGCGTAGTGCTTGACGGCCAGCACGAAGGCCCGCTGCCCCCGCTCGCCGAAGGCCTCGTTCAGTTCCTTATACCACGCGGCGATGAGAAACACCTGCGTTTTTTCGGTAAAACCCATCCTGCTCCTCCTTTTGAATACACAGACGCCGCCCCCGGCAGGGGGCGGCGGACTGCTCTGTTTTTTTATCGCTTCGAGCCCAGAAAGAAGAGCGCCACAGTGCCGGGGCCGGAGTGAGCGCCGATGACCGGGCCGATGGTGCCGATGTGCACTTCCTTCGCGCCCAGTTCCTTGCAGCGGTCGGCCACATACTGGCAGTCCTCGGGGCAGTCGCCGTGGCTGACGAACACCACCTGCTCGGCGGGGGGCACGTCGCTGGAAGCGAAGTGCTTCACCAGACCGTCCAGGCTGGCGCGGCGGCCGCGCACCTTCTCCATGGCGATGAGGTGGCCGTCGTCGTCCACATGCAGCACCGGCTTGATGCCCAGCAGGGTGCCCACCACAGCGGCGCCGCCGCCCAGACGGCCGCCGCGCTTGAGGAACATCAGGTCGTCCACGGTGAACCAGGCGCACACCCGCATCTTGTTGGCCTCGAACCAGTCGGCCACTTCCGCGAGGCTCTTGCCCTCGTTCTTCAGGGTGGCGGCGTAGTAGACCGCCAGGCCCTCGCCCATGCTGGCCTGCAGGGTGTCGATCACCCGCACGGTGCGCTCAGGGTACTTTTCCGCCAGCTCCTCCGCCGCGAGGCAGGCGGAGTGGTAGGTGCCGGACAGGCCGCTGGAGAAGGCCAGATACAGGATGTCCTTGCCCGCTTCCAGCACGGGGGAGAAGGCCTCCTCGAAGGTGGCCTGGTTGATCTGGCTGGTGGTGCTCATGCCGCCGGCGCGCAGCGCGTCGTAAAAGTCATGGGGGTCCAGCTCCCGGTTGTCGGGGTAGTTGTTGTATTCCTTGCCGTCAAGGGAAAAAAGCATGGGCAGCACTTCTACGCCCAGCTGCTGCACGAGCTCCGCCGTCAGATCGGCGGTGGACTCAGTGAACAATACGTATTCAGCCATTTTGACACACTCCTCTTTTTTTGGCTTCTTTGGAAATTGTACCACATTCGGGCCTGCTTTGAAAAGGCCCGCCGTTGGTTTTTTAACAGGCCGCCGCGGCAAAAAAGCCGCTCCCCGGCCGGGACCGCAGGGAGTCGGTCTCCCGCGGCTCCGGCGTGGGAGCGGCTGTTCTCATTTGGGCGCCAGCTTGTCGCGGCGGCGGTGCAGCCAGTCCACGATGCGCTGCTCGCCCCGGATGCACGCAAGGCCCAGCGTGCCGGTGACCGCCCCCAGCACCAGGGGCAGCACGATGTTGCCCTCGAAGAGGCTGTCGCCCGCCACGGTGCTGGCCAGCAGGGCGGGGAAGCGGGCCAGGGTGCAGATGAACAGGAACTCCCGGGGCTTCAGGGGCAGGAAGGGCCCGATGTAGGTGAGCAGGTCCTTGGGCATGCCCGGCAGGAAAAAGAGTAAGTACAAGGCGCTGCGGGCCCGCTTTTCGTCCTGCAGAAAGCGGTATTTGTGCAGCACCGCCGGGTCCACGGCTTTGGCCCCCAGAGCCCGCACGAAGTAATAGATCAGGGTGCTGCCGGTGAGGATGCCCACAAGGCAGAGCAGCAGCCCGCCCACCGGGCCGTAGAGCGCGCCGGCCATGATCTGCACCGGCTCGCCGGGCACCACGGCCACCACGATCTGGAACACCTCCAGCGCCAGGAACACCAGCATGCCCCACACCCCGTGGGAGCGCACCCACTCCACAAACTCGTCCCGGGCGGTCTGGCTGGTGATGAGGGCCCAGAGCTCGTGGCGGAAGGCCACCGCCGCCGCGGCGCACCCGGCGCACAGCAGCACCAGCACCGCCGCCGAGGCAAGCTGTTTTTTGCTTTTGTTCATAGGCTCCTCCCAAAGAGTGCGGCCCGGCGCCCCAAAGGCGCCGGGCCGGCGGATGCGGTCAGCCGGCACTGCCGGAGGTGACGGCGCTGTTGCCCATGCCCTCGCTGGCGGCAAGGCTGCCGCTGCCGGACATGCCGGTGGAGGCGGAGCCGTCCATGCCGTCCTCCATGCTGCCGGACATGCCGCTTTCCATGGACGAGCCGCCCGAGGCGCTGCTGCTCATGGAAGGGGTGGGGGTGGGTTTTGCGCTGGAGGCGGGCTTGTCGCCGCCCCAGCAGCCGGCGAGGCTCAGCGTCAGGGCCAGAGCCGCCGCCACGGTCACGATGCGTTTCATAAACGATGCTCCTTTGCAGAACGATGTGTGGTATAAAACCACCCGTAGTGTTCCACAAAAGGCGCGCGGCTATGCGCCGCGAAGTCTCATTCCAGCTGGCCCGCCAGGGTCATCACCGCGGCAAGGCCCGCCACCGGGGCGGTCTCGCAGCGCAAAATGCGGGGTCCAAGGCCCACCGGCACCGCGCCGGCGGCGGTGAGGGCCGCCGCCTCCTCGGGGGAAAAGCCCCCTTCGGCCCCGGTGATGAGGGCGATGCGCTTTTGGTCCTTCACCAGCGTGCGCAGGCTCTCGCCGCCGCCCTCGTAGAAAAAGAGCACCAGGTCGAACTGGTCAAAGCGGGCGGGCAGGTCCTTGACGTCCAGGGGCAGCTCCACCGCGGGCACGAGGCCCCGGCCCGCCTGTTTGGCCGCCTCGGCGGCGATGCGGGCGTAGCGGGCGTTCTTCTGCTCCTCTTTCTTGGGTGCGGCCACGCAGAAGCGGCTGAAAAAGGGCACCACGCGCACCGCGCCCAGCTCCACCGCCTTCTGGACGATGAACTCCAGCTTATCCTGCTTGGGATAGCCGGCGAAGAGGGTCACCTCCACCGAGGGCTCGGCGGCGGTGGGGCGCTTTTCCAGCAGGGCGAACTCCACCCGGTCGGGGGTCACGGAGGTGACGGCGGCGGTGTAGTCAAAGCCCGCCCCGTCGCACAGAATCACCGCGTCGCCGGGTTTGGCCCGCATCACCTTTCCCAGGTGATGGGCGTCCGGGCCGGTGAGGGCGGCGGTGGCGCCATCTATTTCCGAAGCAAAATAGCGGTGGGGCATTTTTCACACCCCGCCCTTGCAGAGGACGGCCACCCAGCCGCCCTGACGGCGCACCTCGGCCACCTTGAGGCCCGCGGCGGCAAGCCCGGCGCACACTTCCTCTTCCCGGGCGTCGATGATGCCGCTGGCGATGAAGGTGCCGCCTTCCGCCAGCAGGGCGGGCACGCAGGGGGCCAGATGCAGGATGGCGTTGGCCACGATGTTGGCGGTGATGATGTCGTATTTGCCGGTTGCCTTGTCGGACAGATCGCCCACCAGCACCTTCAGCTTGCCGTCCACGCCGTTCAGCTGGGCGTTCTCGCCGGCGGTGCGCACGCACATGGGGTCGATGTCCACGCCCTCGGCCTCGGCCGCCCCCAGCTTGAGGGCCGCGATGGCCAGGATGCCGCTGCCGGTGCCGATGTCCAGCACCCGCTCGCCGCCCTTGACCAGTTCGTCCAGCGCGGCAAGGCACAGGGCGGTGGTCTCATGGGTGCCGGTGCCGAAGGCCATGCCCGGGTCCAGCCGGATGACGATGCGGTCGGTGGGATACTCCTCCCAGCTGGGCACGATGGCCAGCCGCTGGCCGATGGGCAGGGCGTGGTAATAGGCCTTCCAGGCGGTCTCCCAGTCCTGCTGCTCCACGCCGTCCGCGGCGAGGGAGTAGTCCAGCTCGGCGGCTTCCAGCCGGCCCCGCAGCAGGTCCAGCACCTCGGCGGGGTTCTCGTCGGGGGAGAGGTACAGGTGCACCGTCACGTGGGTGCGGTCCTTGTCCAGCAGGTCCTGCTCGATGAGGTCCACGTGGGCGATGCGCTCCACCTGCTCTTCCAGGTCGGAATAGTCCTCGATGTAGATGCCGCCGCCGGACACGCCGGTGGCGATGGCCTCGGCGTCCTCCGCCTGGGCTTTGGGAACGGTGATCTTGATGTCGGTCCACTGCATAAAGGGGCCCTCCTTGGGGTGGTTTCGTTTCTAATGTATTATTATAGCATCCCCTGCGGCGTTTTTGTGAAAAAAGAGAGAAGAAAAGCCCCTTTGTTCCACACAACGAGGAAAGGGGCCGGGAGTTTTCAACAAAAAGCGGCCCCCGTGTTCAAAACACGGGGGCCGGGTGAGCCGTTCAGCGCTCTGCCGGGCTTGCCGGGGCGGCAGAGGCGGCGGGCTTTCAGCCGCGCTTATACTCCTGCTCGCAGTACATGCAGCGGTAGACGCCCTTCTCGGGGTCGGTGAGCACGAACACATGGTCCAGCTCCTGCTCCACGCTGGTGATGCAGCGGGGGTTCTTGCACTTGGCAACGTTCACGATGCGCTCGGGCAGCTGCAGGTGCTTTTTCTCGATGATGTGGCCGCCGTCGATGATGTTGACGGTGATGTTGGGGTCGATGAAGCCCAGCACGTCCAGGTCGATGTCGATGCGGTCCTCGATCTTGATGATGTCCTTGCGGCCGGACTTCTTGCTGCGGGCGTTCTTGATGATGGCCACGCTGCAGTCCAGCTTGTCCAGTTCCAGCACGCGGTAGATCTCCATGCTCTTGCCGGACTCGATATGGTCGATCACAACGCCTTTTTCCAGGCTGTCAATGTTCAGCATTTACTCCACCTCCAGCATTTTCAGGATAAGGGCCATGCGCACGAAGCGCCCGAACTTCGCCTGACGGAAGTAGGCGGCGCGGGGGTCGTCGTCCACCTCCACGCTGATCTCGTTGACGCGGGGCAGGGGATGCATGACGATCATGTCCTCTTTGGCCAGCTTCATCTTCTCGTTGTCCAGGATGTAGCTGTCCCGCAGGCGGATGTAGTCCTCCTCGTTGAAGAAGCGCTCGCGCTGCACGCGGGTCATGTAGAGGATGTCCATCTTGCCGATGGCGTCCTCCAGGCGCTCCACCTCTTCGAACTCGTAGCCGCTGCGCACCAGGTCGTCCCGGATATAGTCGGGCACCTGCAGCTCCTTGGGGCTGACCAGCACGAACTTGATGTTCTCATAGCGCATCATGGCGCGGATGAGGCTGTGGACGGTGCGGCCGAACTTGAGGTCGCCGCACAGGCCCACGGTCAGGTTGTCCAGATGGCCCTTCAGCCGGTGGATGGTGAGCAGGTCGGTGAGGGTCTGGGTGGGATGCTGGTGGCCGCCGTCGCCGGCGTTGATGAGGGGGCAGTCCACCTTGGAAGCGGCCACGGTGGCAGCGCCCTCCTTGGGATGGCGCATGGCGATGATGTCGGCATAGCACTCCACGGTGCGCACGGTGTCGGCCACGCTCTCACCCTTGGCGGCAGAGCTGGAATTGGCCGAAGAAAAACCCAACACCTTGCCACCGAGACTGAGCATTGCGGATTCAAAGCTCAAACGGGTGCGGGTGCTGGGTTCAAAAAACAGTGTGGCCAGGATCTTGCCGTCACACTTGTGAGCAAAAGCCTGGGGGTCTTCGATGATTCGGTCGGCGAGAGCGAGGAGCTCGTCGATCTCCTGCGTGGTCAGATCGAGCGGACTGATCAGTTTCTTCACGAAGGGGGTCCTCCTTTGCAAATTTTTTTCATTCTACAACGGCGCGGCACAAAAAGCAAGCCCCTATTTGAAAAAATTTCGCCCCGGCGGCGGTCCGGTCTTGTGCCGGGCGCGGCGCTGGTATAGAATAACGGCAGGACCCCCTGAAAGGAGCGGAAAACATGGCAAAGCGCATCCACAGCACCCCGAGAAAAGACGGCTTTCGCATGCCCGGCGAGTTCGAGCCCCAGGAGAAGATCTGGATGATCTGGCCCGAGCGGCCCGACACCTGGCGCGACGGCGCAAAGCCCGCCCAGAAGGCCTTTGTTGAGGTGGCCCGGGCCATCAGCGCCTTTGAGCCGGTGACCATGCTGGTCTCCGCCGCCCAGTACGCCAACGCCCGCAACCAGCTGCCCGACGAGGTGCGGGTGGTGGAGATGAGCACCGACGACGCCTGGTGCCGGGACTGCGGCCCCACCTTCCTGAAGAACGACAAGGGCGAAGTGCGGGGCGTCGACTGGGAGTTCAACGCCTGGGGCGGCCTCGTGGACGGGTGCTATTTCCCCTGGGCGAGCGACAACGCCGTGGCCCGCAAGATCTGCGAGATCGAGGGCATCGACAGCTACCACACCCCCGGCTTCGTGCTGGAGGGCGGCTCCATCCATGTGGACGGGGAGGGCACCCTGCTCACCACCGAGATGTGCCTGCTCAGCGCCGGGCGCAACCCCCACATGACCAAGGGCGAAATTGAAGAACAGCTGAAAGAGTATCTGAACGTGGACAAGGTCATCTGGCTGAAGGACGGCATCGACCCCGGCGAGACCAACGGCCATGTGGACGACGTGGCCTGTTTCGTGAAACCGGGGGAGGTGGCCTGCATCTGGACCGACGACCCCGCCGACCCCTTCTATGCGCCCGCCCGGGCGGCCTACGAGACCCTGTGCCGGGCCACCGACGCGAAGGGCCGCCGGCTGAAGGTGCACAAGCTCTGCCTGCCCAAACAGCCGGTGCGGCTGGGGGCGGGGTTTGCCATCGACGCGGTGGAGGGCAGCCTGCCCCGCCGGGAGGGGGACGTGTGCATCGCCTCCTACGCCAACTTCCTCATCGTGAACGGCGGCGTCATCGTGCCCCAGTACGGCGACGAGAACGACCCGCTGGCGCTGGAGCAGGTGCAGGCCATGTTCCCCGAGCGGAAGGTGGTGGGCGTTTACACCCGCGAGGTGGTCTACGGCGGAGGCAACATCCACTGCATCACCCAGCAGCAGGTGAAGTGATTTTTTGCGCTTTTACAGGGCGGCCCGGCTCCGGGCCGCCTTTTTTTGCAAAAAGGGATTGACAAACCCGTTGCGATGGAGTATCATCAGGTAGAAGTTAGCGATGACTAACGAAACGCCCGGCCGGCTCTGCCGGCTTTTTCACGGCGGTGGAGTTAGCGCTATCTAACCACCGGTGCCGCCGCACCGTGTTCCGCTGAAAGCAGGTGAAAACATGACCTTGAACAACGCCGACACCGGCCGGGAATACATCATCCGGGCCATCGACACCGACGACGAGGAGATGGACGCCTTTCTTTTCTCGCTGGGGTGCTTTTCCGGCGAGCCCATCACCGTGGTCTCCCGCCTGAAAGGGGGCTGCGTGGTGGCCATCAAGGACGGGCGCTACACCATCGACGAACAGCTGGCCGGGGCCATCTGCGTTTGACGCAGGGGGCTTTTCCCGCGCATTTTTACGGACCGCCGCGCCCCGTGGTTAGCCCTGGCTAACCATCCGGCGTTTGCGATAGAACGCCCTGCGGGGCTTTGAGCATGACAGGAGGAACCGCTTATGAGAATCGCTCTGACCGGAAACCCCAACTCCGGCAAGACCACCATGTACAACGCCCTCACCGGGCGCAGCGAGAAGGTGGGCAACTGGGCCGGCGTTACCGTGGAAAAGAAGGAACACCCCATCAGGAAGAGCTTTTGCCCCGCCGGGGAGGAGCTGGTGGCCGTGGACCTGCCCGGCGCCTACTCCATGTCTCCCTTCACCTCGGAGGAGAGCATCACCAGCAGCTATGTGCGCCACGAGCACCCGGACGCCATCATCAACATCGTGGACGCCACCAACCTCTCCCGCAGCCTGTTCTTCACCACCCAGCTGCTGGAGCTGGGGGTGCCGGTGGTGGTGGCGCTGAACAAGAACGATATGAACGAGAAAAAGGGCACCACCATCGACGACGCCGCCCTTTCGGCGGCCCTGGGCTGCCCGGTCATCCCCACCGTCTCCACCGCGGGCACCGGCCTGCGGGAAGTGGTGGCCGCCGCGGCGGGTCTCTACGGCAAGGGGCAGAAGCCCCCCTACACGCAGGGTGAGGTGGACCTGACCGACAAAAAGGCGGTGGAAGAGGCAGACCGCCGGCGCTTCGCCTTTGTGAACGCCCTGGTGGCCAAGGTGGAGCAGCGCACGGTGCTCACCCGGGAAAAGGGCACCGGCGACGCCATCGACGCGGTGCTCACCAACCGCTGGCTGGGCATTCCCATCTTCGCGCTGGTGATGTTCCTGGTGTTCCAGATCAGCCAGGTGTGGGTGGGCCCCTTCATCGCCGACGCGCTGGTAGCCCAGATCGAGACCTTCCAGGGCTTTGTGGCGGACAGCCTGGCCGACGCCAACCCCCTGCTCACCGCCCTGCTGGCGGACGGCATCATCGGCGGCGTGGGCGCTGTGGTGGGCTTCCTGCCCCTGGTGATGGTGATGTACTTCCTCATCGCCCTGCTGGAGGACTGCGGCTACATGTCCCGCGTGGCGGTGGTGCTGGACCCCATCTTCAAAAAAGTGGGCCTGTCCGGCAAGTCGGTCATCCCCTTCGTCATCGGCACCGGCTGCGCCATCCCCGGCGTGATGGCCAGCCGCACCATCCGCAACGAGCGGGAGCGCCGCGCCACCGCCATGCTTACCCCCTTCATGCCCTGCGGCGCGAAGATCCCGGTCATCAGCCTGTTCGCCGGGGCCTTCTTTGCGGACGCGGGCTGGGTGAGCTTTGTGATGTACTTCACCGGCATCGTGCTCATCTTCCTTGGCGCGCTGCTGGTGAACCGCATCGCCGGCTACAAGAACCGCAAGAGCTTTTTCATCATCGAACTGCCCGAGTATAAAGTGCCCTCCCTGTGGTTCGCCTTCAAGGCCATGTGCAGCCGCGGCTGGGCCTACATCGTGAAGGCCGCCACCATCATCCTGCTGTGCAACACCGCCGTGCAGATCATGCAGACCTTCACCTGGAACTTCACGGTGGCCGAGGCGGCGGACCAGTCCATCCTGGCCTCCATCGCCGCCCCCTTCGCCGTTCTGCTGGTGCCCGTGGTGGGCGTGCTCAGCTGGCAGCTGGCGGCCGCCGCCGTCACCGGCTTCATCGCCAAGGAGAACGTGGTGGGCACCCTGGCCGTCTGCTTCGTTGGCCTTGAGAACTTCATCGACACCGACGAACTGGCCATGCTGGAGGGCTCCGGCGCCCAGGTGGCGGGCATCATCGCCATCACCAAGGTGGCGGCCCTGGCCTATCTGATGTTCAACCTTTACACTCCGCCCTGCTTTGCGGCCATCGGCGCGATGAACAGCGAGATGAAGAGCGCCAAGTGGCTGTGGGCCGGCATCGGCCTGCAGCTGGGCACCGGCTACTCGGTGGGCGTGCTGGTCTACCAGTTCGGCACCCTCATCACCACCGGCTCCTTCGGCGCGGGCGCGGTGCCCGGCCTTGCCGCCGTGGCCGTCTTTGCCGCCATCCTCACCTGGCTGTGCCTGCGGAGCGACCGCTCGCTGGCCAAGGAGTACTCCCTCAAGGGGGTGAGCGCCGCATGATGGCCGACCTCATCGCCGGCGGCATCATCGCCGCCATCGTCCTGGCCGCCGCCTTCTATGTCTACAAGGCGAAAAAGAGCGGCAAAAAGTGCATCGGCTGCCCCGACTCCGGCGGCTGCTCCGGCTGCTGTTCCGGCTGCCAGGGCTGCCACGGCAGCGCGGCGCAGGAGCAGCGCTGAACGAACCAAGTCATCCACGCCCGGCCCGCCGGCGGCAAACACGGCGGTGCCGATGGGCATTTTCTCTCCGAAGGGCCCCGCCCGGCCCGAAAAAGACGAACGGTCCCTCGCTCTTTTTCCTTTCCCGGCCGGGCGGGCTGCGGGGCGGGCGCGCGGCAAAAAGCGCGCCTGCCCCGCCTCTTCCCTTCGGCCACGCCGCCCGGCCCGCGGGCCCTGCGGCATTTGTTTTCCATCTTGGTTAGTCATAACTAACCGCCAAATCAGAAAGGAGCCGCCATGTCCGACCAACTGGTCGTGCACCACTGTGCCCCCACGCTGGCGGGGCTGAAGGCCGGGAGCCTGTTCTCCTGCCCCTGCCGGGACGCAGGGCAGCTGACCGGCGAACTGCGGAGGCTGAACCGGGCGCTGGCCCCCAAGGGGCTGCGGGTGCTGCCCCTGCAAACGGAAAAAGGGCGGGCGCTGATCTATCTTTACCGGCCCCGGGCGCTGGAGCAGGAGCTGGCGGGCGGCGAGGCCCGCGCCCTGCTGAAAGAGCGGGGCTACGGCGCGGAGGCCGCCTGCCGCTGCCTTGCGCGGCTGGCCCGAAAACTGCGGGCGGGGGAGGCGTTCCCCCACGAGATCGGGCTGTTTCTGAGCTATCCGCCCCGGGACGTGCGGGGCTTCATCTGCAACGGGGCCTGCCGCCACAAGTGCGCGGGCTGCTGGAAGGTCTACGGCAACGAGGCCGCCGCCCTGCGCACCTTTGAGGCCTGGCGGCGCTGCACCCGCATTCTGGAGGCCCGGCTGGCGCAGGGCTGTCCGCTGGAAAAGCTGGCCGTGGCCGGCTGACGACGAAAGAGAGGTTTCAACATGAATAAGATCGCAGTTGTTTTTTGGAGCGGCACCGGCAACACCGAGGCCATGGCCGCCGCGGTGGCGGAAGGCGCGGGCCCCGGGGCCGAACTGATCCCGGCGGCCGCCTTTGACCCTGCCGCCCTTGCAAACTATGACGGCTTTGCCTTCGGCTGCCCCTCCATGGGGGCGGAACAGCTGGAGGAGAGCGAGTTCGAGCCCATGTTCGCCGCCTGCGAGGCGGGGCTTGCCGGGCGCAGGGTGGGGCTGTTCGGCTCCTACGGCTGGGGCGACGGGGAGTGGATGCGCAGCTGGGAAGAGCGCTGCGCCGCCGCCGGCATCGCCCTGGCCGCCCCCTCGGTCATCTGCTGCGAGGCCCCGGACGAGGACGCCCTCGCCGCCTGCCGCGCCCTGGGCGCGGCTCTGGCCTGAGGGCCGCAAAAACGCTTTTTTCTTCCCCCAAAAGAGGGACCGCCCCGGCATGCTGCCGGGGCGGTCCCTTCGTTTTTTGTTTACGCCAGTTCCAGATAGAGCCCGGCCAGCTTGAGGGTGGCGTTCAGGCCGTCCAGATGGGTGCGCTCCATGCCGTGGGAGGCGTGCACGCCCGGGCCGATGAGCGCGCCGCGGGCGTCCATGCCGGTGCGCCATGCCGCGCCCACGTCGGAGCCGTAGTGGGGGTAGATGTCCACCGCGTAGTCCACACCGTTCTCCTTGGCCAGCTGCACCAGACGGCTGACCATGCCGTAGTCGTAGGGGCCGCCGGAGTCCTTGGCGCAGATGGACACCTGATACTCGGTGCAGGTCAGGTCCTCGCCGATGCAGCCCATGTCCACCGCCAGCAGCTCGTCCACCACCGGCAGGGTGGCGCCGCCGTGGCCCACTTCTTCATGGACGGTGAGGGTGAAGTAGCTGTCGAACCGGGGGCGCATCCCGGTGGCGTGCATCCACCACAAAAGGGTCAAAAGGCAGGCGGAGCTTGCCTTGTCGTCCAGGAAACGGGACTTCACAAAGCCGCTCTCGGTCACCACGGTCTTGGGGTCGTAGCAGACATAGTCGCCGGCGGCGATGCCCAGGGCCTCCACGTCCGCCTTCGTGCGCACCTTCTCGTCGATGCGCACCGCCATGTTCTTTTCGTCCCGGGGGCGGGTGGCCGCGTCGTCCTGCACGTGGACGGCGGGGGAGAGGCTGAGCACCGTGCCGGTGTAGACCCTGCCGTCCCGGGTGTAGATGCGGCAGTATTCGCCGTCCAGGGTGGGCATCAGCGGGCCGCCCACCTTCGTGACCATCAGCATGCCGTCGGCGGTGACGGAGCGCACCATCAGGCCCAGGGTGTCCACATGGGCGCACAGGCCCACCGTGCGGCCGGCCTCCCGGCCGGGCACCTTCACCACCAGGTTGCCCTTATTGGTCAGCCAAGCCTCGAAGCCCAGCCCTTGGGCGATGTCCTTGGCCAGGGCCGTCACCTTGTGGGTGAAGCCGCTGGGGCTGTCCTGCCCGAGGAGTTTTTTCAGGGTGTCCAGCAGGAAGGCCTGCTGCTCCTGTTCCAGCATTGTTTCGTCGTTCATTTCCCGATTCTCCTCCCTCAAAAAGTTCTGGCTCCATCTTACAAAAAAACGCGTCAAAGTGCAAGGGCCGCCGCCTTGCGCCCCCTTTGCGGGGCTTGTATAATGAAAGAAAAGGGGCGCTTGTGATGTACAAAAATCTTCTGCCCATCGGCTCGGTGGTGCTGCTCAAAGGCGGCCAAAAGCGGCTGATGATCTGCGGGCGCATCCAGACCCGGGCGGGCAGCGACAAGGTCTACGACTATTCCGCCTGCCTGTATCCCGAGGGCATCACCGGCCCGGCGGGCATGTACTTCTTTGACCGGGAGGCGGTGGAGACGGTGTTCTTCATCGGCTTTCAGGACAAAGAGGAGCTGGACTGGCGCGCCAATGTGCTGGACACACTGGGCGAGGTGGAAGTGCGGGACGGAAAGATCGTGCGCAAACAGCAGGGGTGAGCGCCGCGCCCCAGAGGCCGGAAAAGCGCGGCGGGGCGCGCTTTTTCCCGCCCCGGCAGCCTTGACAAGCCCGGAGGGAAAAGCGTATACTTAAGTGTAATTTTTGCGTGCAAAAGGACGTGTTGAGAGCATGGAACCGCTGATCCTTCAATCCGACTTCGGCTATGCCGACGGCGCGGTGTGCGCCATGTACGGGGTGGCCCAGGGCGTGTGCCCCGAGCTGCGGGTGTTTGACCTGACCCACGACATCCCCCAGTACGACATCTGGGAGGCCAGCTACCGCCTCATCCAGACGGTGAGCTACTGGCCGAAAAACAGCGTTTTCGTGAGCGTGGTGGACCCGGGCGTGGGCTCCACCCGGCGCAGCATCGCGGTGAAGACCGCCGAGGGCCACTACATCATCACGCCGGACAACGGCACCCTCACCCACATCAAGCGGATGTGCGGCATCGAAGAGGCCCGCATCATCGACGAGAGCGTGAACCGGCTGGCGGGTTCCAGCGAGAGCTACACCTTCCACGGCCGTGACATCTACGCCTACACCGGCGCGCGGCTGGCTTCGGGCGTCATCACCTTCGAGCAGGTGGGCCCCCAGGTGCCGGTGGACAGCGTCATCGAGCTGCCGGTCATCGAGGCAAAGTGCGAGGAGGACGTCATCACCGGCACCATCGACGTGCTGGACGTGCGCTTCGGCTCGCTGTGGACCAACATCCCCCGGGAAATGTTCGCCCGCCTTGGCGTAAAGCACGGCGGCCGGGTGGAGGTGTCCATCGCCAACGACACCCGCACCCTCTACAAGAACATCATGGTCTATGCCAAGAGCTTTGCCGACGTGAACGTGGGCGAGCCGCTGCTCTACGTCAACAGCCTGGACTGCGTGGCCGTTGCCATCAACCAGGGCAGCTTCTCCAAGGCCTACAACATCGGCACCGGCATCACCTGGCGCATCGCCCTGCGCAAGGCCCCCCGCATCGTCTACGAATAAGGCGGTGCATCCCCTTTGATTCTCCGCAAAAGGGGCGGTCCCTTTTGCCGGCGAATAGTTTTGTTTTTATAATGTGAGGAGTGTGCAACATGAAAAATTCTTCCATCAAGACCGTGGTCGCGGTGGGCATCGGCGCCGCCCTGTTCTTTGTGCTGGGCCGTTTCGTGGCCATCCCCAGCGGTGTGCCCAACACCAACATCAGCCTGCAGTACGCCATCCTGGGCATGCTGGCCGCCCTGTACGGCCCTGTGGCCGGCGGCCTCATCGGCTTCATCGGCCACACCCTGATCGACCTGTCCTGGGGCGGCAGCCCCTGGTGGAGCTGGGTCATCGCCTCCACCCTGGTGGGCGTGATCGTAGGTCTGGTCTCCAAGAAGCTGGCCCTCAGCGAGGGTGACTTCGGCAAGGGCAAGTTCGTTCTGTTCGCCGTGGCCAACGTGGTGGCCAACGCCATCTCCTGGCTGCTGGTGGCTCCCGGCCTGGATATTCTCATCTACGCCGAGCCCGCCAAGAAGGTGTTCACCCAGGGCGCCTTTGCCGCCATCGTCAACAGCCTGACCGCCGTCATCGTGGGCGGCCTGCTGGTGGCTGCTTTCTGCAAGACCATCGCCAAGAAGGGCTCGCTGGACAAGGAGTAAGCTCCTTTCTCCGGCACTTCGCCCGTCGGAACGCTTGTGCGGCAAGCCGTTTCGGTGCGTTTTGCATCGGGGGCAGGGCAGTGCCCTGCCCCCGTTTCCTTTGATTTTTGAACTGCGAGGAGCGCTGTCTATGGACCCCATCATTTCCTTCCGGGATTTCACCTTCCAATACCGCGCCCAGGCCCGGCCCACCCTCTACAACATCGACCTGGACATCTATCCCGGCGAAAAGATTTTGATCGCCGGGCCCTCCGGCTCGGGCAAATCCACCCTGGCCAGCTGCATCAACGGGCTCATCCCCTTCAGCTACCCCGGCGAATCCACCGGCACTTTGACGGTGGACGGCATGGAGGCGAAGAAGGAGAGCATCTTTGCGCTGTCCAAATCGGTGGGCACGGTGCTGCAGGACCCGGACGGCCAGTTCATCGGCCTGACGGTGGCCGAGGACATCGCCTTCGCGCTGGAAAACGACTGCGTGCCCCAAAAGGAGATGCACGCCGCCGTGGCCCGCGCCGCAAAACTGGTGGACGTGGACCATCACCTGGGCTTTGCGCCCCACGAGCTCTCCGGCGGGCAGAAGCAGCGGGTGAGCCTTGCGGGCGTGATGGTGGACGCGGTGAAGATACTGCTGTTCGACGAGCCGCTGGCAAACCTTGACCCGGCGGCGGGCAAGCAGACCATCGAGCTCATCGACCGCATCCAGAAGGAGACCGACACCACCGTGCTCATCATCGAGCACCGGCTGGAGGACGTGCTCTGGCGCAGCGTGGACCGCATCGTGCTGATGGACGAGGGCCGCATCGCCGCCGACCTGCGCCCGGACGAATTGCTCTGCTCGCCGCTGCTCACCGAGGCGGGCATCCGGGAACCCCTCTACCTCACCGCGCTGAAATACGCCGGCGTGACCCTCACGCCGGACAAAAAGCCCGCCCACCCCGACACGCTGGAGCTCACCGAGGCCGACAAGGACGCGGTGCGCGCCTGGTACCACGCGGCCCCCGCCGCCGCCCCCGCCCCCCAGCAGCCGGTGCTGCTGGAGGTGAAGGACCTGAGCTTTGGCTACACCAAGGACCGCACCACCCTGCAAAACATCTCCTTCTCCGTGCGAAAAGGGGAGATGGTGAGCATCGTGGGCCGCAACGGCGCGGGCAAATCCACCCTTTCCAAACTCATCTGCGGGTTTGAGGCCCCCGGCTCCGGCTCGATTCTGCTGGACGGGCGGGACATCACCGGCGACACCATCCGCCAGCGGGCCAGCCGCATCGGCTATGTGATGCAGAACCCGAACCAGATGATCTCCAAGACCATGATCTTCGACGAGGTGGCCCTGGGCCTTGTGCAGAGCGGCCTTGGCCCCGACGAGGTGCGCGCGAAGGTGGAGGACACCTTGAAAATCTGCGGCCTCTACCCCTTCCGCAACTGGCCGGTGAGCGCCCTGAGCTTCGGCCAGAAAAAGCGGGTGACCATCGCCAGCGTGCTGGCCCTGGGCCCGGACGTCATCATTCTGGACGAGCCCACCGCCGGGCAGGACTTCCGCCACTACACCGAAATTATGGAGTTCCTGCGGGGGCTGAACCGGCAGGGGGTGACGGTGCTGATGATCACCCACGACATGCACCTGATGCTGGAATACACCCCCCGGGCGCTGGTGTTCAGCGATGGGCGGCTCATCGCGGACCGCTCCGCCGCCGGGGTGCTGTGCGACCCGGCGCTCATCGAGCGGGCGGCGCTGAAGGAGACCAGCCTGTTCACCCTGGCGAACCGCTGCGGCATCGCGCCGCCGGAGGCCTTCGTCCAGCGGTTCATCGACTTTGACCGGGAGGTGCGCGAGCATGGCTACTAACACCGTTCTGAACTATCTGCCGCGCAAGAGCTTCGTGCACTCGCTCACCGGCACCACCAAGCTGGCGTTTTTCCTGCTGTTCACCTTCGCCAGCATGATCACCTACGACACCCGGGTGCTCATCGGCCTGATGGTGGCGAGCTTCGCCGCCTTCAAGGCCAGCCGCATCAAGCTGCGGGAAGTGCGCTTCATGCTGGTGTTCATGCTGGTGTTTCTGATTTTGAACAACGTGTTCATCTATCTGTTCAGCCCCGAGCAGGGTGTGGAGATTTACGGCACCCGCCACGTCATCGTCACCCTGTTCTGGCGCTACACCATCACCTGGGAGCAGCTGTTCTACACCCTGAACATCTCGCTGAAGTACTTCGTGGCGCTGCCGGTGGCCATCCTGTTCATCTCCGCCACCGACCCCAGCGAGTTCGCCGCCAGCCTCAACTCCATCGGCGTTTCCTACCGGGTGGGCTACTCGGTGGCCATCGCCCTGCGCTACATCCCCGACATCCAGCGGGACTACCACAGCATCAGCCAGGCCCAGCAGGCCCGCGGCGTGGAACTGGGCAGCAAGGAAAAGCTGAGCGCCCGGCTGAAAAACTCGGTGAACATCCTCTTGCCCCTCATCCTCTCCAGCCTGGCCCGCATCGACACCATCAGCAACGCCATGGAGCTGCGGGGCTTCGGCAAGAAGAAAAAGCGCACCTGGTACGTGCAGCGGCCCTTCACCAGGAACGACTGGCTGGTGCTGGCCCTGGGCGTGGCCCTGCTGCTGGCCAGCCTCGTCATCACCTTCTGGGACGGCGACCGCTTCTTCAACCCCTTCATCTGACAACTTGCGGCAAAAACGACAGGCGCCGCGGCCCCAAAAGGGCCGCGGCGCCTGCTTTTTTGCGGAGCAGCTGGGCAAATTCACTTAATTTGCTCTCCTCTTTTTGGGCAATGACACAAAATCTGTTCGAGTATTGTGCATTCCTCTTGTGCAATACTGCAGCTGGGTGTATAATTAATATACAATTTTTTGTATATTGAAAAACAGGAGGGACGTGTTCAATGGAGAGCGGCATCAAAAAGACCTCCCATGTTTTGAATCACATCGCCTGTGAACTGCTTGGGATGGATGTGGGCGATCGGATGGAACCGATCTCCAGCATCGCCGCGCGTCTGCACGTTTCCAACGGCACCGTTCAGAACGTGCTGCGCTCTCTGGAGGAACAGAAGGCGCTGCACCTTGTGGCGCGGGGCCATCTGGGCTCGTTCGTTGAACAGATGGACAGCCGGCTTCTTCTGGAATGCGCGGGCATCAGCAGTGTGTTCTGCGCCATGCCCATCCCTTATTCCAAACGATATGAAGGTCTGGCCAGCGGCCTGCGCCGCGAGATCAGCAATCTTGGCCTGAGCAAGACCGGCATCATGTTCATCTCCGGCTCCCGCTGCCGTATGACGGCGCTGTCGGAGCGCCGGGTGGACGCTGTGGTCATGAGCAGCCTGGCCGCCCGCCATTATATGCAGCAGGGCTACGCCATCGAGATCCTCCACAAGTTCCCCCGGGGCAGCTACATCAACAACCATTACCTCATCACCCGCAAGGGATTCGACCTGAACACCAGCGACGTGATCCGGGTGGGCGTGGATGAGATGTCCTACGACCAGGCTCTCTGGAACCAGAACTGTTTCGCCGGCAAAAAGACCCAGCCTGTGCCCGTGCACTATCTCCATGTGCTGGAGCACATCAAAACCGGGGTCATCGACGCGGCCGTCTGGAGTTTTGAGGACAGTTACCTGGACGACGAACTGTCTTGCGTGGAGCTGCACGACGAGGCCATGGCGGAGAACACCTCCGCCGTGCTGGTGGCGCGCCGGGACGACGCGGGCATGGTCCGTTTTTTGAGGCGCAACATGAATTTTGACAACATCATCCGGATCCAGCAAGCCGTCATGCAGGGCGACCAGTTGCCGGATTATTGAAAAAAAGAGGGAAGGATATACCATGATCACAAAACAGGTCTCCATCGTGAATCCCACCGGGCTGCACGCCCGGCCGGCCACCGACTTTGTGCACAAGGCAAAGGAGTTCGACTGCCGCATCACCCTGCGCAGGGCAGACCTGCCCGAGGCGCGCGCCGTCAACGGCAAATCCCTTGTCAGCGTGCTGGCGCTGGGCGCCGCCTGCGGCACCGTTCTGGAACTTACCGCCGAGGGGACCGATGAAGTCCAGGCTGCCTCCGTCCTTGCGGAGCTGCTTGCGGCGAACACCGATGAATGACCGGCAAAACACAGAGGTGATATAGATGCAAATGCAGGGGACCGGGGTATCGCCCGGTGTTGGCATGGGCTCGATCTTTCTCTATGCGCCCCGGACCGTGTGCCTGGAAACAGTGGAGCGCTGCGCGGCAGACTCCGCACAGCAGCTGGAAGCTTATCTGGACGCCCGGCAGCGGGCAGCCGCACAGCTGAGCGCCCTGCGCGATTCGCTGCAGGGGCGGGAGGCCCAGGCAAAGATCTTTGAAGCCCATCTGGAACTTCTGGAAGACGAAGAGATGGAAGGCGAGATCCGCGACCGCATCGAAGACGGGACGCACGCCGCCTGGGCGGTGCAGGAGGTCTTTTCGTTTTATTCCGACCTTCTTGCCCAGACAGAGGATGAACTGATCCGCCAGCGCGCGGCGGACTTGCAGGACGTGAAAGACCGGCTTCTGCGGATCCTGCTGCAGGTGGAACAGCCGGACCTGAGCCACTTCTCTGAACCGGTCATCCTGGCGGCGCGGGAGCTTTCCCCCTCGGACACCGCCTCTCTGGACACCGCCCATGTGGCGGGCATCGCCACCGAGCAGGGCGGCACGACCTCCCACATGGCGGTGCTGGCCCGCAGCCTGGGCATCCCGGCGGTGCTGGGGATCCACGGTCTGACCGAAACGGTGCGCCATGGAGAGCCGGCAGTGCTGGATGCGGGCGCATCCCTCCTTCTCACCGGCGCCTTGGAAGAGCTGCGGTCGGACTATGAACGGCGCCGGGCCGCTTTTGAGGTCAAAGCCCGCCAGACCGCCCTCTTTGCGCAGCGTCCGGGCAGCACCGCCGACGGGGTCGCCGTGGCCATCGGCGCCAACCTGGGCTCTGACCGCGCCGAGGACCTGACCGCCGCCCTGAACGCCGAATTTGTCGGCCTGTTCCGCTCGGAGTTCCTTTACATGCAGTCGGACCATCTGCCCACAGAGGAGGAACAGCTGGCGGCCTACCGCCGGGTCCTCGCCACTTTCGCGCCCCAGCCCGTCACCGTGCGCACGCTGGACATCGGCGGCGACAAAGAACTGCCTTATCTTCCCATGGACCGGGAAGAAAACCCCTTCCTCGGCCTGCGGGCGCTGCGCTTGTGTCTGGCCAGGCCGGATCTGTTCCGCACACAGCTGCGGGCGCTGCTTCGCGCCTCCTGTTACGGCTCGCTGAACATCATGTTCCCCATGGTGAGCGGCCTGGAGGAATTCCGCCGGGCCCGCGCCATGCTGGAAGAGGTGCGGGAGGAGCTGCTGCGGGAAGGCTGCGCCGTGGGCGATGTGGGCGTAGGCGTGATGATCGAAACGCCCTCCCTCGCGCTGCTGGCCGACCATGTGGCCGCCGAGGCGGATTTTGCCTCCCTGGGCACCAACGACCTGTGCCAATATCTCACCGCGGCAGACCGGGGCAACCCCGCCGTGACCCAATATTACCAGAGCTTTCATCCGGCGCTGTTCCGCCTTGTGGGGCAGGTGGCCCGCAGCTTCACCCGGGCGGGCAAGCCGCTCAGTGTCTGTGGGGAACTGGCCTCTGATCCCGCCGCCGCGCCGGTCCTCGTGGGGCTCGGGCTGCGCAAGCTCTCCATGAGCAGCGCCTGCGCTCCCGCCGTGAAGGAGGCCCTTGCCGGCAAGACCCTGGCCCAGATGGAGGCCCTGGCAGACGCCGTCTGCAACGCTTCCACCGCCGGGCAGGCCCAGGCGCTGGCCCAGGGCTGAACCGGCGCCTCGGCGCTTTGCGGGGCGTCCCGCCTTCCTTCTTTTTGATACGCCCAGTTCCGGGGCGAAGTTTTTTTGCAGTGATTTTACATTTTTTTGAATATTGAGCGATACTGCTTTGATGGGAGAGACTGAAATGTTTTTAAATCGTCTGCGTGAAAACAATCCGGCGCTCATAGACTTCGCGCGCTATGCACTCCGCCGGGGGGAACTGCCGCCCAACACCTACATCCTGGACCGCTGCGCCATCCGCGAAAACGCGCAGGCCATGCTCAATACGGCAAAAGAAAACAATGTGCATCTGTATTTCATGCTCAAGCAGCTGGGGCGTAACCCGCTCATCGGGCAGATGCTGGACGAGCTGGGCTTTGACGGCGCGGTGGCCGTGGACGCGGACGAGGCCCTGAGCTATCTGAAGAACGGCGTACATCTGGCCCACGCGGGGCATCTGGTGCAGATCCCCCAAGGGCAGGTGGAAGCCATCGTGGCGGCCCGGCCGGAGGTCATCACCGTATACTCGGTGGAGAAAGCGGCGGCCATCAGCGAGGCCGCCGGAAAACTCGGGTCCTGCCAGCCGGTGATGCTGCGGGTCTACGGGCCGGACAGCCCCTGTTACCCGGGTCAAAGCGGCGGGTTCTCGCTGGATGAACTTGACCGGGTGGTGACCGAACTGGAAAAGCTGCCCCATGTGAAGATCGCCGGTGTGACCGCATTCCCCTGCTTTTTATACGACGAGGAGCGGACGGCAAACGAGCCGACCCCCTCGGTGAAGGCCGTTCTGGAGGCCAAAGCGCGGCTGGAGAGCCGGGGCTACACCGGCCTGCAGGTGAATCTGCCCAGCGCCACCTGCTGCGCCACCATTCCCCGCATCGCCGCGCTGGGCGGCACCCACGGCGAACCCGGTCACGGCCTGACCGGCACCACACTGCTGCACGCGGCGACGGCGCAGCCTGAGCGGGTAGGCTACCTGTATCTCACCGAGGTGTCCCACAATGCCGGCGGAAAAGCCTGCTGCTACGGCGGCGGCTATTACCGGCGCGGCCATCTGAAAAGCGCTCTGTGCGGCGGCAGCGCCGCAGAGGAAAAGCTGCTGGACGTGATGCCGGTGAGCCGCGACAACATCGATTATTACTTTGAGCTTTCAGAGCCCCGGCCGGTGGGCGAGCCGGTGATCCTGTGCTTCCGCACCCAGATCTTCACCACCCGCAGCCGCGTTGCCGTGGTGGACACCGAACTCGGACAGCTGCTGGGGGTCTACACCGCCCTCGGCGAGAAGATCGGTTGAGAGGGGAGTGAGGAAAAATGGCACGATTCGTAGTGATCGTTCTGGACGGTTTTGGCATCGGCGCCATGGAGGACGTGCCCCGGGTGAGGCCCGCCGACGAGGGCGCCAACACCTGCCGGCGCATCCTGACCGCGTTTCCCGATCTGCATCTTCCGGTCCTGGAGCGCCTTGGCCTGATGAACGCCGCCGGGTTTGAGACCGCCTCCATGCATCCCGCCCGCGGGGCGCTCTACGGCCGCAGCGAGCTGATGCATTTCTGGGCCGACACCTTTTTCGGGCATCAGGAGATCATGGGCACAAAGCCCACGATGCCCAAAGGGCACCCCTTCCAGCAGGTGCGCGCGCAGGTCGCCCGGGCGCTGGAAGCGGAGGGCTTTCAGGTGCGCACAGTGACCACGGAGAACGGCGGCATCCTGGTGGTGAACGAGGCGGCCACCGTGGGCGACAACATCGAGTGCGACCCACAGCAGGCCATCAATGTGACGGCGGCCATCGACGACATTCCTTTTGAAGAAGAGCTTCGGATCGGCCGCATCGTCCGGCGTTTTTGCACCACCCCCCGGGTGATCGTCTTCGGGGGACGGGGCGTGCATCTTCCCCAGCTGCTGGGGGCGATCCAGACGCCCAACGGTCTCGCGGGGGTGAACGCCCCCCTTTCCGGGGTGTACAAAGAGGATTACCACTGCATGCACCTGGGATACGGCATCGACCCGGAAGTGCAGCTGCCGGCGCTGCTTTATCCCAAAAACATCCCCGTGGTGCTGTTGGGCAAAGTGGCCGACATCGTGGCCAACCCTCAGGGCGAGAGCTACTCCATCGTGGAGACCGAACAGGTGCTGCAAAAGACCACAGAGTGCATCGACCGTTATCCCACCGGCTTTTTCTGCGCCAACGTGCAGGAGACCGACCTGTGCGGCCACCGGGAGGATGCCGCGGCCTACGCCCGCATCCTGGAGCGGGCGGACCGGGGCATCGGGGCTCTGCTGGAGCATCTGTCCGAAGAGGACATCCTCGTCGTGATGGCGGATCACGGCAACGACCCCGGCATCGGCCATCCCCATCACACCCGCGAACGGGTGCCGCTGCTGATCCGCTCCGGTTCCGGCCTTGCGGGCGACATCGGCACAAGGCACACCCTTTCGGATGTGGGCGCCACCGCCGCGGACTTTTTCGGCGTGACGGGGTTGGAAAACGGCAAAAGTTTTTTGGGCCTGATCAGGCAGGCCGGACAGGAGGGCTGAACGCCATGGAACAGAGACTGCGCCTGCTGCTGGATCAGCAGGTGATCGACCAGCGGGTCTACGATTTTTCTCTCCGCACTGTGGAGCTGATGCGGGAAAAAGGCTTCTCCGACCCGGAGATGGAGACCTTCATCACGCATTTGTGCGTGTCCGCCATGCGCATCTGCCGGAATGAGCCGGTGCAGTGCGACGCGCAGCACATGCGCGAGGAACTTCAGGAAGACGCCGGTGACGAGATCTTCTCCCAGAGCCTTGCGCTCTGGCAGCAGATCGAGGCGTTGGGGGATATCCACTACTGCCCGGAGGAGCAGATCTTCGTTCTGCTCCATCTGTGCACGATGCTTGGCAAAAAAGCCAACAACTGAAACGAAAGGAAGGTAATGAACTATGATCCGGATCGTTGTGGGAGGCCAGCTGGCCAAGGATGAGATCGTCGCGGCGGTGCAGAAATGCGGGGGCGATCAGGTGCAGGTGACCAAAAAAGGCGACATGCAGGCCGCCATGGACATCAAGTCGGGAGCGGCCGACTTCTACCTCGGCTCCTGCCAGACGGGCGGCGGCGGCTCTCTTGCCATGGCCATTGCCCTGTGCGGTTACAACGACTGCCTGACCGTAGCCTCCTCCGGCCATGTGATGTCGGACGCGGAGATCGCAGACGCGGTGCGCAGCGGCAAGCGGTGTTTCGGGTTCGTGGTGGAAAGCGTGGACAGCGTGGTGCCTGTTCTGGTGCGCGCCATGCTGGAGAAGAACGGCACGGAGGGCTGAGCCATGGTAAAAACCTACCCTCTGGAGAGCATCAGCCTGGAACAGGCGATGGAAAAGCAGTTCCGCCTGGTGGACACCGCCTGCCGGTTCTTCACCGGCACCGAGATCCTCAGCCTGGGAGATCTGGGCGTGGTGCCGGGGCTGAACAAGCCCCACACCACCCTCAAGGTGGAGCAGACGCTTTCGGCCTTTTTCGGCACGGAAAAAACCGTGCTCGTGCGGGGCGCCGGCACCGGCGCCATCCGGTTTGCGCTGCAGGTGGCCTGTGTGCCCGGCCAGCAGGTGCTGGTGCACGACGCGCCGCTGTATCCCACCACGGAATCCACCTTCCGCATGATGGGCCTGCAGGAGGTCCGGGCGGATTTCAACGACGCCGACGCGCTGGAAAAAGTCCTGGCCGAACACCCCCAGGTCCAGACAACGCTGGTGCAGCTGGCCAGACAGAAGATCGACGACCGCTATGATTTCACCCAGGTGGTCGCCCGCCTCAAGGAGCACGGCCTCACCGTCATCACCGATGACAATTACGCCGTGATGAAACTGCCCCGCATCGGCTGTGAGGCAGGCTCGGACGTTTCCTGTTTTTCCACCTTCAAGCTTCTGGGCCCTGAAGGGATCGGCGTTGTCACCGGCAAGGCCGATCTGGTGGACCGCATCATCGCCATGCACTATTCCGGCGGCATGCAGGTGCAGGGCCACGAGGCGCTGGCGGTGCTGCGCGGCCTAGTGTATGCGCCGGTGGCACTGGCCATCCAGGCGCGCCAGGTGGAAGAATGTGTGCGCCGGCTGAACGCCGGCGAAGTCAGCGGGGTAAAGGCAGCCTTTGCCGCCAACGCCCAGTCCAAGGTCATCATTGTGGAGTTGGAAGAGCCCACCGCTGCCGCGGTGCTGGAGCAGGCGGAAAAGCTGGGCACCGCGCCCAACCCCGTGGGGTGCGAGTCCAAATACGAATTCCTGCCCATGTTCTACCGGGTGAGCGGCACCTTTATCCGCTCTGACCCGTCTTTGCAGTACCGAATGATCCGCATCAATCCCATGCGGGCAGGCGCAGACACCATCCTGCGCATCCTTGACGCCGCCCTGCACGGCAGCGCTCAGTGAACACGCGCATCCTGCGCATGGGACCCCGGATCATCTTCCCGAAAGGGGATGCGCGACCGCTCCGGAATCTTAAAACAAGCACCTGAAACGGATGGAACGACGTTCTGCAGCCGGACGCAGCAACGCAGAGACAACCGAGTAAGAGTAAAGGAGTACAATCATGTTCAGATTTATTGTCATCTTCCTTGCGGGCGCCATGGGCGCTCTTCTTGCGAACCGAGGGATCGCGGTATTCAACGACGCGGTGCGCCCCATCGTGCCGGAATATCGTGAGGGCCGCATGACCCGCCTTGAGTTTGCCAGCACCACGTTTGGCCTGAGCTTCGGTCTGGTGATCGGTTTCGGTCTTCCTTATTCGCTCATGTCCTCCATCATCCTGGTCCACTCCCTGTGGCTTGGCACCGACATCATCGGCACCCTTTTCCCCGCCAAGACCATGGACGGCTGGTATAAGGACAAAGAAAGCCTGTTCGGCGCTGTGGGCGCCTCCGTTGTGGGCGGCCTTTACGGCGTCGCCCTGCTGGCCGGCCTGAGCGGTCTGGTGACCTTCTTCGAGTCGCTGCCGGTGAACGTGTTCGACGCCTGGATGGGCATCTCCGACCCCATCACCTACGCCTTCATCGCCTTCCCCTGCGTGGCCATCGTGATCGACTACGGCTGGAAGAAAGGCGTTATCTCCAGCCTGATCGTGATCGTTGCCCGCCAGATCTTCGCCGTGAACGGCTGGGGCTACGAGGACGCCGTGACCATGTTCGTGGGCATCGTCCTTCTCATCGCCTTCGCCATGGCCGACAAGAGCGAAGATCAGACCTGCCTGGCCTCTCTCTTCTCTGACCGTATCAAGAACATCAAGAAGAACATCGTCTGGATCGCCGCGATGGGCGCGATCTACGGCCTGGCCTGCAACATCGGCCTGCTGATGGAAGGCCCCATCTCCCTGACCCAGCTGTCCGAAGGGGACAAGGCGAACGCTGTGGCCACCACCGTAGCCCGTGCCCTCAGCTTCATCCCCCTCAAGGGCCTCACCAGCCTGACCACCGGCACCTTCGTCACCGACGGCTTCGGCTTCACCGCTACCGCCGGCCTCGTGGCGCCCAACCCCGCTCTGGCTGCCGTGTTCGGCGCTATTGTCATGAGCCTTGAAGCGCTGAGCCTGCTGCTGATCGCAAAGCTGTTCGACAAATTCCCCGGCGTCAAGAAATCCGCCGACAGCATGCGCGTTTCCATGACCAAGCTGCTTGAGATCGCCCTGCTGGCCGGCTCTGTGGTGGCCGCGGGCAACATGGCCGGCGGTCTGGGCTATTTCGTCGTAGCCGCCTTCTACGCTATGAACGAATACTTCAAAAAGCCCATCACCCGCCTTGCGGTAGGCCCCATCGCCACCATCTTTGTGGCGCTTCTGGTCAACCTGTTCTCTGTCATCGGTCTGTTTGCGGTTTAATGCAGACCACGCCGTCATTCCATCCGTTCTGCTTTCAAAAACAAAGCCACCGGCAAAACCGGTGACTTTGACAAGTCCGGAAAAAGCATAGCGCAAACGATGCCCCTCAAGGGGCCGCCAAAGAGTCGGCCAACAGCATGGCTGGCCCGTGGCGGATCCTTGAGGGGCTTGTTTCGTTTTTTGTCATTCGGCCCGGCGGCTTTCGTCTCAAAACCGCCGGGACCGGCTTGTTTTCACGCGGCTTTTCTCTGTTTTTCACAGCCCCAGCCGCTCCTCCACGGCCTGCCACAGCCGGGCGAAGAAGGCTTTGGTCCGGGGATATTCGGTGAAGGTCATCTCGCCGCCTACCTCTTTCAAAAGGTCCAGCGTGGCCGGCCGGCCGATGCGGCTCTCGCACAGGCGCAGCAGCCGCAGGTCCTGCAGGGCGGCCTTGTGGGCCTCGCCCCGCAGCGAGCCCCAGGCGGTGCCGTCGGGGGCGGGGTAGACCAGGAACGCGTCCCCCGAGGGGAAGGCTTCGCCCGCGTCGGTCACCCGGAAGGGGTCGATGGGGCGCACCGAGCGCTGGACGTTGTAGAAGTTGAAGCCCCAGTGCAGAAAGCCCTCCAAATCGTACTGATAGAACAGCGGGCCCATGATGCGGCAGCGGGTGCTGGGCATGGCCATGAAGCGGTTGGGCACCGCCAGCGCCTGCACCGTGCAGTAATAGGTCCACAGGTGCTGCACGCCGTTGTCCACGAAGGTCTGGATGTGGTCGTTGCAGACCACCGGCTTTTCCACGATGCCCTGGCGGTAGATGTCGTAGCTGCTGAGGGCGTCGATGACGTGGCAGCCCTCCAGCAGGCCGGCCACTGTGGCCTTGGCGGCGGCGTAGGTCTCCTTTTCGTGGTCGTGGGGCTCGTCCGAAATATGGAACCACACGTGGTCCAGCCCCACAAGGCCGTCCAGCTCCGCCTTCAGCGCGGGCAGGAAGGCGTGGAGGAATTCGGTGTACTCCCCGCCCACCGCCGGGGTGTGCCAGCCGAAGCGCTTTTCCAGCCCCTGGGGAGTCTGCACCATCACCTTGGGGGCGAACTCCGCCCCCCACTGGGTGAACAGGTGGGCCACCTCAATTTCGGTGATGCCGTGGCGGCGGGCCATCTGTACCCAGCGGCGCAGCTTGTCAAAGCCGAAGCTCCACCGGCCATCCTCAAGGGCCACGTCCACCAGCTGCACGGTGGTGCGCTCGCCGCCTTTGGCGGTGTCCAGCGGCGGGGTGAACACCGGCGTGAGCAGCATGTTGATGCCGTGGTCGGCGGCGCTGGCCATGAAATTGTCCAGGATGCGCCAGTGCTCCTCGCTGAACACCGGCACATGGTAGTAGTCCGCCAGGCAGTCGGCGTGGAACCACTGGGTCTGCAGCAGGGTCTGGGGCGGCAGGGCCGTGTCCAGCACCTCCACCCCGAAGGCAAACTCCGCCAGCTTCTCGCCCTCCGGGCCCAGCACCTCCAGCCGCAGGTCTGCCGGGCCGGGGGCAAGGCGCGCCGCGTCCAGCGAGAACCACAGGCTGCGCCACTGGGCGGGCACCGCCTTGAAGGACTCCTCCCAGCCCGCCGGGCGCAGCAGGTCCGGCAGCAGGCCGGGCCGGGTGGTGAGGTAGTCCTCGTCCCAGGTGCCGTGACAGGGATAGTCACAGGGCACCAGCTCCACCCGGAAAAGGTCCAGGGCCGCCTTGGCGGAGCCCGTGCACCGCAAAGAAAACAGCGTGGAGGTCTCGCCGAAGTTATCGTTCTGGCAGGTGTAGGCCAACTGGAAGGCCCAGCGCTGATTTTTCAGCAGCCGGGGCGCGCCGGGGTCGGCGGCTTCCGGCCTCCGGTCCGGCAGCACCTTTTCCAGGCTGTCGGTGAGGAAAAATTCATAGCTCGTCATAGAAAAACTCCCATCCCACTTTTAGGATACCAAAACAGGGGAGGCGGGACACGCCCGCCTCCCCCCGGTGTCTGGGTCAGGTTTATTCCACAGGGTTGTTCTCCAGGAAGGTGAGGGCCTGGGTGTGGAAGGCCTCCTGCAGCGCGGCGATGCCGGCGGCCTCCAGTTTGGTCTTCAGCTTCGCCACGTCGCCCTCCGGGTCGTCGGTGAAGCCAAGCTGCAGCAACTTGTAATCGGAGTTGTAAATTTCGCTCACGGCGGCGACCTCGTTCTTCACGGCGGAGTCGTCGAACACGAAGGTCAGGTAGCGGCCGCTGCGGGCGGTGGCCTTCCAGTTCTCGGTCAGCTCCTCGGCGTTGGGGATGCCGCCCTCAACGGTGCGCCAGAACTTGTCGTTGCGCACGCCCCAGTTGCAGTTGCTGTCGTAGGCGTAGTTGGTGCTGTCGGGCAGGGACTTGAGGCCATGCTCGCCAACGGCCTCCCAGTGCACGCCTTCGATGCCGTAGCAGAACAGGTTGTGGCAGATCTCGTCGTTGCGCAGGTAGTCCAGAGCCATCAGAGCGCGCTCGGGGTTCTTGGACTTGGAGAAGATGCTCATGCCGTTGGCAAGGTAGGACTGGATGGTGGCGGGGGCGCCGTTCATGGCGTCAAACACCCGCACGTCCCACTCGGGATGCTCGGCCTGCAGGGTGGCGTAGAGGCTCTTGGCGGTGTTGATGTTCATCACGGCCAGAGCGGACTTGCCGGCCTGGAAGCTCTCGGTGTTGTTCTGGGTGTTGACCACCGCGTTGCGGCTCCAGAAGCCGCGGTCGCGCCAATCCTTCACCTTGTTCAGGGTGGTCATGAAGATGTCGGTGTCCAGCGTGGTCATCACGTTGGCTTCGGGGTCGTTCGAGCTCACGCAGTTGAGGAGGTTGGTGGGAGGGAGCACGGCGTAGCGGGCGTCGCCCTTGGCGTTGGACTCCACGTTCCAGAAGAGGTCGAACACGAACTGACGGTCATAGTCGGAGCCCACGTCCAGGGGGATCATGGAGGGCTCGTTGTCCACGATGGCCTGCATGTACTGCTCGGCGCCGTCAAAGGTGTCCAGAGACTCGATGCCGTATTTGTCCATCAGGTCGCCGCGGGCCATCCAGACGTAGGCGGTGAGCTCCTGATAGTTCATGGGCAGCATGTAGACCTTGCCGTCCACCTTGGCCTGCTCCCAGGCTTCGGGATACATGCTCTCGGCGGTCATGGGGGCGTAGGTCTCCAGCGCTTCGGGGGTGATCTCCCAGAAGCCCTGCTTGGTGGCCTGGGCGTTGTAGAAGCACCAGTCGGCGGTGAAGATGATGTCCCAGTCCTCGCCGGAGGCGAAGATCAGCGGGTATTTCTGTTCATACTCGCTCCAGCTCATGAACTTCACATCAATGGTGGCGTTGATCTCTTCCTTCAGGCGCTCGTTGATCTTCTCGAACACCAGATCGTTGTCCACCGGGCGGTCGCCGATGAGGTACATGGTGAGGGTGACTTCCTCGGAGATGTCCGGGCCGGCGGCGGTGCCGGAACCGGAGGTGCTGGCGGGGGGCGCCGCGGAGCCGGAAGTGCCCGTGCCGCCGCAGCCTGCGAACGCGGTCAGCACCAGCGCCAGGGCCAGAACGAGGGCCAGCAGTTTCGCTGATTTTTTCATGGTTTTTCCTCCTTATAAGTGAATTATACACTGCCGCGCACCGCTGTGCGCGGCTTCTTACCGTCAGCCTTTCACGGCGCCGATGGTGACGCCCTTGACGAAATACTTTTGCAGGAAGGGGTAGAGCAGGATGATGGGGCCGGTGGCCACCACCGTCATGGCCAGCTTCATGGGCTCGCTGGGCACCTCGCTCATGGGCAGGCCGCTGCGGGCGGCCGCCTGGGCGATGGCCTGGGCCTTGGTGAGGATGTTGTTCAGGTAGTACTGCAAAGGATACAGGTCGCTGCGCCCTTCGTCCAGAAACAGCATGGCGTCGTACCAGTCGTTCCAGTAGTTGAGGGCGATGAACAGGCCCACCGTGGCAAGGCCCGCCTTGCACAGCGGCATGGCCACCCGCAGGTAGATGGTGAAATCCCCCGCGCCGTCCAGCCGGGCGGATTCGTACAGCGCCTCGGGGATGCCCGCCATGTAGCTTTTCAGGATGAGCAGGTAGGTCACGTTGATGAGGATGGGCAGGATGAGGGCGATGATGCTGTTGTGGAAGTGCAGGTACTTGGTGTTGAAGATGTACCAGGGCACGAGGCCGCCGCCGAAGATGGAGGTGAAGTAGAAGAAGAAGGACATCTGATAGCGGTAGCGGAAGGTGCTGCTGGCCAGCACATAGGCCGCCATGCTGGTGAACAAAAGACCCAGAAAGGTGCCGGTGACGGTGACGAAGATGGTCACGCCGTAGGCCCGCAGCAAGTCGCCCGGGATTTTGAACAGGGTCTGGTAGGCCTCCAGCGAGAAGGTCTCGGGGATGAGCCGGTAGCCGTGGGTCAGAATGGAGGCCTGGTCGGAGAAGGAGCCGCTGATCACCAGCAGAAAGGGCAGCAGGCAGAAGGCGGACAGCACCGTCAGAACGACCACCGAGAGCACGTCAAAGGCAACGCGGTCCCGCCCCACGGGCTTTTTGCCGGTTTTGGTCTTGCTTGCCATGAGGCCGCCTCCTTTCAGAACAGTGCGTAGTCAGGCTCCACCTTTTTCACCAGCTTGTTGGCCAAAAGCACCAAGAGGAAGGAGAAGGTGGACTGATACAGGCCCGCGGCGCTGGTCATGCCGAACTCCTGCAATTGCAGCAGCGAGCGGGTGACGTAGGTGTCGATGACGTCGGTGACCTCCAGCACCATGGGGTTGTTGCCGGTGACCTGCCAGAACATCTGGAAGTCGCCCTTCATGATGGTGCCGATGGCCAACAGGAACAGGATGACCACCGTGGGCCGGATGCCCGGCAGGGTAATGTGGCGTATCTTCTGCCACATGTTGGCGCCGTCCAGGTCGGCGGCTTCGTAAAGCTGGCCGTCGATGTTCATGATGCTGGCCAGATACATCACCGTGCCGTAGCCCACGTTCTTGAAGGCGCTCACCGCGATGAGGATGAAGGGCCACACCACCTTGTTGGAGTAGATGTCCACCGGGTCGAGCCCCAGCGAGCGCAGCAGGGTGTTCACCGCGCCGAACTCGTAGTTGAACATGTTGTAGATGAAGGCCCCCACCACGACCCAGGAGATGAAGTAGGGGAAGAACATCACCGACTGGGTGATGCGCTTGAACCACTTGCCCGCCAGCTCCGAGAGAAGGATGGCGCAGGTGATCTGCAAAAAGGTGTTGACGCAGAGGAACGCCAGATTGTAAAGAATGGTGTTGCGGGTGACGCTCCACGCCTTGCCCGACTGGAAGAAGTACTCAAAGTTTTTGAACGCCACCCACGGGCTGCCGAAGATGCCGTCGTGGTAGTTGTACTCCTTGAAGGCCAGCACGATGCCGCCCATGGGGATGTAGCACATCAGGATGACCACGATGGCCGCCGGCAGCAGCATGAGCCACTTGACCCGGTTCTCTTTCAGGTCCCGGAGGAAGGGATGTTTGCCGTGTTTCATCTGACCGGCCTCCTTTGTGCGTTGTTTTTTGTCCACTACCATCGTAACAGAGCCGCCGGGGCAAAACAACGGGAGCCGATTATGATAAGAGGGAAAAATTATGGTATTTCAAAAAAATTTCATCTTTTGCACGAAAATCCATTGAAGCGTCATAAAATTCAGTCTATATTATTGTAGGAATCAACAAAAAGCGAAGAAAGCGAGGGGAGCGCCGTGCGGTTTTCGGTGCTTGTGGCGGACGACGAAAAGATGCCCCGGGAAATTCTGCGGGACCGTCTGCCCTGGGAAGAGCTGGGCGTGGAGCGGGTGGACGCGGCCTCGGACGGGGCCGAAGCGCTGGAGCTGGCGCGGCAGCACCGGCCGGACATCATCATCAGCGACGTGAAAATGCCCCGGATGAACGGCCTGGAACTGGCGGGCGCGGTGCGGGAGATGTATCCCGAGTGCCAGTTCATCTTCCTCAGCGGCTACACCGACAAGGAATACCTGAAGGGGGCCATCAAGCTGCGGGCCGCCAGCTATGTGGAAAAGCCCATCGACCTGGAGGAGGTGGCCGCCGTTCTGCGCCAGGTCATCGCCGAGCTGAAAAAAAGCCGCCGGCCCGACCCGAATCTCGTGTTCTACCGCGGGGAGGACGGCGACCTCTCCACCCCCGGCAACGGCGAGGTGTACGTCTATGACAAGGCGCAGTTCGCGGCGCTGGGCAACCTCATCCGCCACAAGCGCAAGGCCGAGGCCATGGACCTGGCGGCCGCCATCTACCGGGACATCCGCCGCTGCGAGGGCACCCGGCCGGAGGTGGTGCGCAACATCTACTGCCAGATCGTGTTCGCCCTGCTCTCGGCGGCGGAGAGCCGCAACATCACCGCCGTCACCGCCCAGGGGGACTATCTGCTCTACACCGCCGCCAAGCAGCCCACCCTGCGGCAGCTGTGGCAGGCCCTCACCGACGGGATGCAGACCTATTTCCAGGCGGTGGAGAGCAACGCCCAGGATCTGGTGACCCGGGTGGACGGGTATCTGGCCGCCCATCTGGCGGACAGCGACTTCACCGTGCAGGCCATGGCCTCGGACCTGGGGTTCGTACATACCTATCTTTGCAGCGCCTACAAAAAGAACAGCGGGCGCACCGTGAACCAGAAGCTCACCGAGCTGCGGATGGAGCGGGCCAAGGCCCTGCTGGCAGACCCCTCCCGCAAGCTGTATGAGGTGGCCCACGCGGTGGGCTACGCCGACGGCAAATACTTTGTAAAACTGTTCACCAAGGAAGTGGGCATCCCGCCCCGCCTTTACCGGGAGAACCTTTGCTGCCATGAAGAATAAACTGCGCGCCTTCGGGCGCAGCCTGCTGCTGGACGTGGGCCTGCGGGGCAAACTGCTGTGTATCTTTTTTCTGCTTCTGGTGCTGCCGCTGGGGGCCTTCACCCTCTATGCCTTCCACCGGATCAACACCGTCATCGAGGAGCAGACCTACTCCGCCGCCCAGAAAGCCTTTGAGGACACCCACACCGCCGTGGAGGACCTGCTGGGCCGGCTGACCCAGGTGGCGGACATCCTCACCATGGACCCCTCCCTCTACGCCCTGGCGGCCAGCGACCCTGCCGGCACCAGCTACATCCAGCGCCTGGAGGACCGGGACCGCATCTCCACCACCTTCACCTACCTGCGCTCCATGTCCGGGGTGGACCGGGTGCGCCTGTATGTGAGCAACGACTACCTCTACACCAACTCCGCCGACATCGTCTCGCTGGACACGGTGCGCAGCAGCGCCTGGTTTTCCACCTTCCGCAACGGCAGAGCCGTGGGCTGGTTCGGCCCCGCCGACTTTGCCGACCAGCCGGAGGGCGAGCGGGACTGGTACTCGCTTGTGCGCCTCGTCTACGATCCCAGCCATGTGCAGCAGCCCCTGGCCATCCTGCGGGTGGACATCGCCGCCGGCCGGGTGGACGCGGCGGTGAGCCGCAGCACCATCACCCAGAACGGCACGGTGCTGCTTTTGAACGGCGGCGAGGTGCTCAGCTCCTCCTCCCCCGAGCGGGCGGCCCAGCTCAGCGGCTCGCTTCCGGCGGATTCTGCCGGGTGGGTGGATGCGGACACCGCCCGGGGGCCCTTCCGCGTGCAGTCGGTGGTGCTGGAGGACTGCGGCTGGACCCTGGCCGCCGCCCTGCCCCGGGACGACATCTTCCGCACCAGCCGCCAGCTGCGCATGGAGATGCTGGCGGTGGTGGTGCTGCTGGCGGCGGCGTCCTACTTTCTGGCCTACCGGCTCAGTCAGTCCATCACCCGGCGGCTCTATCTGCTCAACGACACCATGCACGCCGTGGAGCTGGGAGACGTGTCCGCCCGGGTGGCGCCCCAGGGCCGGGACGAGATAGGCCAGCTGATGGGCAGCTTCAGCAACATGATGGGCCGCATCGACACCCTGATGGACGAAAAGCTGGAACAGGGCCAGCAGATCAAAGCCCTGGAACTGAAGGCCCTGCAGGCCCAGATCAACCCCCACTTCCTCTACAACTCCCTGGACCTCATCAACTGCACCGCCATCGCCCACAATGTGCCGGAGATAAGCCGCATGGTGAACGCCCTGGCCCGGTTCTACCGTCTTTCCCTGAGCCGGGGCAGAGAGGTCATCCCCCTGGCGGACGAGCTCAAGCACGCCCGGCTCTATGTGGAGATACAGAACATGCGCTTTGAGGACCGGGTGCGCACCGAATGGGACGTGGAGCCGGGGGTGGAGCAGTGCCCCATCATCAAAATCGTCTTGCAGCCCATCATCGAGAACGCCATCATCCACGGCATCTTTGAAAAGCCGGACAAGACCGGCCGCCTGCGCATCGCCGCCTTCCGGCAGGGGCAGGACCTGGTCATCACCGTGGAGGACGACGGCGTGGGCATGGACGAGGAGACCCGTCTGGCCAACTTTTCCGCCAGCGCCTCCAGCGCCAACACCAAGGGCGGCTACGGGGTGCGCAACATCAACGAGCGGCTGCATCTGGCCTACGGGGCGGAGTACGGCCTTTCCTGTGAGAGCGAACTTGGCCGGGGCACCCGGGTGACCATCCGCATCCCGGCCGCGGAAGAAACGGAGGATCAAGCGCAATGAATTTCTGCGTATACGACGACTGCACCTGGCTTTATCCGGACAGCCCCCTCGCCGGCCCGCAGGCGGCAAGGCTGGACGCGCCCCGGGGCGGCCACGCCGCCTTTCAGCTGCTGGTGGACAAAGGCGGGGAGTGCCGCCTCACCTTCCACTGGAAGACCCCCGGCGGGCCGCCGGTGAGCCTTTACCGCCTTGTGCCGGTGGGGGTGAACGAGAACACCGCCCCCACCCTGATGACCACCACCGACTACGCCGCCTGCCGGGACTATGTGACCCGCGCCGCGCCCTTTGAGGTGTACGACGCGATGGCTCCCTGCGCCTTCGGCGAAGCCGTGCCGGGGCGGGCCTTTTACCTCTGCGCGGAGCCGGCCCACCGCCAGGTGCCGGGGCTTTATTCCGGCGAGCTGACGATAGAGCGGGAAGGGGAGCGGGCGGTGTGCCCGGTGGAATGCCGGGTGTACGCCGCCCGGGTGCCCGCCGCCGGCGAGGGCGTTTTCAGCATGCTCAACTTCTTCTGCTACGAGAACATCGCCGCCCAGCACGGGGCCGCCGAGGGCAGCCGGGAGTGGCGGCGGCTGATGCGCCGCTACATCCGGGCCCAGCTGGACATGCGCTGCACCCACATCCTGCTGCCCTCGGGCCGGCCGCTGACGGAGGACGGGCGGCTCGTGGGGTTCGATTTCTCCCTGGCGGAGGAGGTGGGCCGCATCGCCCTGGAAGAGGGCGCGCCGAAGCTGTGCGGCGGACATGTGGCCCACTGGCACGAGTGGACCGACCCGGAGTATTACCCCTTCTGGGACCAGGAGCTGCCCCTTTCCGGGGAGGAGGGATATTTTCAGCTGAGGATGTACTTTTCCCAGTGGGCGCGGGTGATAAACAAAAACGGCTGGCACAAACGGATGACCCAGGCGCTGGCGGACGAGCCCCAGGTGCACAACGCTGTGGGCTACCGGATGCTGGCGGCGGTGTGCCGCAAGTTTCTGCCCGGCGTGCCCATCCTGGACGCGGTGGAGACCACGAATCTCGGCGGCGGGGTGGACGTCTGGGTGCCCAAGCTGGACACCTGGGAAAAGCACGAACAGGCCTTCCGCCGTCTGCAGGCGGCAGGGGAGGAGATGTGGTTCTACACCTGCGCCTTCCCCGCGGGACGGGCGGTGAACCGCTCCATGGACCTGCCCCTCACCGTCAGCCGGGGGCTGCTGTGGCTGGCCGCCCGGGAAAAGTTCAGCGGCTACCTCCACTGGGGCTTCAACTACTACATCGGCCCGGACATCTGGCACAGCGCCTGCTGCCCCCACAAGGGCGCGCTGCTGCCCGCCGGGGACGCCCACATCGTCTACCCCGGCCCCGACGGCCCCTGGCGCAGCCTGCGCTTTGAGGCCCAGCGGGGCGGCGCGGAGGACTGCGAGCTGCTGCGCCTTCTGCAGCGGACGGACCCCGGAGCGGTGAAGGCCCTGACAAAAGAGGTGTGCGCCTCCTCCACCGCCTACACCGCCGACGGCGGGGCGCTGCTGGCCGCCCGCCGCCGCCTTCTGGAAAAGCTGGAGGGTGAAACGGCCGCCTGCTGACGGCGCTTTTCCCCGAAAAGCAGAATGCGCGGTTTTCTTTTCTTGCGGTCCCGGGCCTTTCCCCCACGGAAGAAAAAGAGCGTCCCGATGCCCAAAGGCATCGGGACGCTCTTTTTGTCTGTTTTGACGGGCCGCGCCGCCGGGAGACCGGCCCCCTCAGCCCGCCCGGGCCAGGAATTCTTCGATGGCCGCCACGGTCTGCTCCTGTTGTTCCTCCGCGGAGATGGCGGCGGGCAGGTCCCCTTTCTGGGGGCCGTAGTTGCCGAACTGGGCGTGGTTGCCGCCCTCGATCTCCACGATGTTCTCGGTGTAGTCGATGTGGTCCTCCACGCTCTGGTTCAGCGAGCCGTAGACGGTGAGGGTCTTTTCGTCGGGATAGTCCCCGTAGATGTAGGCCCCCAGCAAGATCAGGCCCTCCACCTCCTCCGGGTGCTTTGAGGCAAAATCCGAGGCCATGGCCCCGCCCATGGAATGGCCCGCCACATACCAGTGCTCTATCTGCGGGAACAGGGGGAACACATCCTGGGCCGCGCCGGGGTCAAAGATGGCCATGTTGAAGGGCATGTGCACCAGCACGCAGGTGACGCCGGTCTGGCGGATGCGGTCCAGCAGGGGCAGATACGCCTCGGCCTCCACCTTTGCGCCGGGATAAAAGACGATGCCGGTGTCGGAGGGCACCGAGGGCGACAGGATGGTGAAGTCCCCCTCCATCGTGATACCTGTGCCCCGGGCCATCACCTCCAGCGCCACATCTTCCGCCCGGTAATAGTCCGACACATACCAGAAAAAGGCCCCCGCGCACAGCGCGGCCACCGCCGCCGCGACGCCCGCCGCTGCCAGCAGTTTTTTTCGGACCGAATGTTTCATGCGTCCATCCCCCTCATCCTGTTATATGCCGCCGCTGCGGCATTGCGTGCAAAGTCCATAGCAGCCGTTTTGCCGCTATTATACCACACCTTTGGCGGCCGCGGCAGCCCGGACGCGCCCCAAAGCAGGTCTGCCCCCTCCAAACAGCGGCAGAGCGCCCCCGGCCGGCGGCCGGGGGCGCTCTGCAAAAGATGTCTGCGTTCGGTTTTTATGGAGGAAGTTTTTACCGTCCGCTCATTTGAAATCCGGGTTGGGCGTCGGGAACGCCGCGTCGCAGTCCCGCAGCCAGTCGGCCAGCATGCCGTGGAAGCGCTCCACCAGGTCCGGGTGCCGGGCCGCCACGTCCTTCTTTTCGGCCACGTCGGTCTCCAGGTCGAACAGATGGCGGCTGTTGTCCTCATAGAACTCGATGTACTTCCACCGGCCGCTGCGCAGGGAGGAGCCGGGCGTGCCGCCCTGGTTGCCGTAGTGGGGATAGTGCCAGTAAACGGCCTCCCGGTCCAGGCTGTCCTCTTTGCCCAGCAGCAGCCCGGCAAGGCTCACGCCGTCCACATGCTGCTGCGGCTGAAGCGGCAGGCCCGCCAGCTCCAGCAGGGTGGGGTAGAAGTCCGGGCTGGTGGTGATCTCGTGGCTCACCGCCCCCGCCGGGATATGGCCGGGCCACACCACGGCCAGCGGCTCCCGCACGGCGCCCTCGTACATCCAGCCCTTGCCCTCCGAAAGAGGGTAGTTGCAGGTGGGGGAGCCCTCGGCGGTGGCAAGGCCGCCGTTGTCGGAGGTGAAGATGACGATGGTGTCCTCTTCCAGGCCCTCCTGACGCAGGGTCTCCACCAGCTGGCCCACCGTCTGGTCCATGGAATAGATCATGGCGGCGTACACCGGGTCGGACTGGATGGTGCGCCGCACCACCCGCTGGTCCTTTTTGGCCTCGATGGGGAAGTGCTCGCCCACCTCGAAGGGGTCCAGCTTGTCCAGGCCCATCTTCTGGCTCTTCTTCTCAAAATAGGCCACCAGGTCCGCCGGCGCCTGCATGGGCGCATGGACGGCGTAGTGCCAGAAATTCAGGAAGAAGGGCTTTGTCTTGTCCCGCTCGCGGATGAGGCGCACCGCCTCGTTGCCCAGCCGCCGGGTGAGGTACTCGCCCTCCGGTCCGTCGGTGATGGTCTCCATCTGGTAGGGGCTGAAATAGCCGTGGGCGGGGTGGCCCCAGAAGCAGCCGCCGATGTTCACGTCAAAGCCGTGCTTTTCCGGGTAGGTCTCGTTTTTGCCCAGATGCCACTTGCCCAGGTGCCAGGTCTGGTACCCGGCGTCCTTCAGGCTGGCGGCCAGGGAGTGCTCTGTCAGCGGCAACCCTTTGATGTAGGGCGCGTCGATCAGCTTGCCCTTGCAGGGGTGGTAGTTCCCGTGGTCGATCCAGTCGGTGAGGTGCAGCCGGGCCGGGTATTTGCCCGAGAGGATGCTCGCCCGGCTGGGCGAGCAGACGGGGCAGGCGGCGTAGGCATTGTCGAAGGACATGCCCCGCTGGAACAGCCGGTCGATGTTGGGCGTCTCGTAGAATTTGCTGCCCTGGCAGGACAGGTCCATCCAGCCCAGGTCGTCCAGCAGGATCATAACGATGTTAGGATGTGCCATTTGTTTCTCCTCTTCCCGTTGGCGGCGGGGCTCAGATCTCGTACCAGCGGATCTCGTTGGCCGCCATGTCCAGCTCGAAGCTGGCGCC